>Ga0164304_10000311_pt1 | contig 13027 bp, 11 predicted proteins | sample Whisoiple_217_MG_FD_110216 | JGI IMG/M metagenome (GOLD analysis project Ga0164304, IMG submission 110216) | Soil microbial communities amended with pyrogenic organic matter from upstate New York, USA - Whitman soil sample_217_MG | ecosystem: Environmental > Terrestrial > Soil > Agricultural...
CGAGTCGCGCAGAATGACAGTTGGACACGCTCCTGGACTCAGGCTAGCAGAATGCACGGAGATATACGATGGTCAATTGTTGCCGAGCATTCGTTACTGTTTTTATCCCGCAACGAAATTATGGTATTTCATCAAGAGATTTTTTGTGCGTTAAGGGCCAAAGATAGATGAAGATCAAACGAATTGGTTCGCAGGTCGTGCGCGTGCCGGTGGAGGAACCGCTCGCCGGCGGCCCGGCGTACTCGCGCTCGAATAACCTCTTCGTCACAGTCCGTCTCGAGACTGACGACGGCATCGAAGGCCTCGGTGTCACTTTTTTTGGCGGCATGCTGAGTAAAACGCTGAAGTGCGCCGTGGAGCAGCTCGGCGAGTTGATGATCGGCGCCGACCCGCTCCAGATTGATTCGCAAACGCAAAAGCTTCGCGCTGCGGGTGCGAGCGCCGGACCGGGTGGGATTCTTACATTGGCGATATCGGCCATCGACATGGCGCTCTGGGATATCAAGGGAAAATATCTCGGCCAGTCGCTTGGCGCGATGCTCGGCGGCTTGCGCGACCGAGTGCCCACCTATGCGAGCGGCGCGCTCGTGCGCGCCTATGCGCTCGATCATCTGTTGAAGGCGGCCCCCTTGCTGGTGGAGAAGGGCTTCAGACAAATGAAGACGCAATTAGCGCTGCCGGGCGAGACGACGCCGCAAAAGGAAGTAGAGCGAGCACGGTGCGTACGGGAGGCGGTTGGTCACGACATCGACTTAATGTGCGATATCAACCAGCGCTGGTCTGTGCACCAGGCGATGGAAATAGGGCGACGGGTAGAGGACGTGCATTTTTTTTGGCTAGAAGACGTGACGGCGCACGATGACTATACCGGACTGGCGCGAGTGGCGGACGAACTGATTACGCCCCTAGCCGGCGGCGAGTGCTTGTACGGGATCACGCCGTTTCGCCACATGATCGAAGCTCATTCAGTCGATATTGTGATGATCGATCTCAACCGTGTCGGTGGAATCTCGAATTGGATGAAGGTGGCGGCAATGGCTGAGGCTTTTAACCTGCCGGTCGTCAGCCATTTACTTCCCGAGATTCATGTTCACCTGATCGCGGCGGTTCCCAACGGGCTGACCGTGGAATACATGCCGTGGTCGTTCCGGCTCTTCGAGGAAGTACCGGCGCCAGTCAACGGCGAATTGGTGGTGCCCAACAAGCCCGGGCTTGGTCTCGAGTTTAGCCGAGAAATCGATCGCTATGTTGTTGGTTAAAAAGCGCAATCCGCTCAGGAGGTGATCGTGACTACGGACTGGCGCCGCCACGGCGTAAGAATTATTTCCAGTAGCAAGCTCGATCTCAATACGCCCCAAACTCCGGGTATGACGCGCGCAGCAGCGATAAACCGAGCGATGGCGGGCGCCAATAAACTCTGGGCTGGCACAGTGAAGATACATCCGAACGCTAAGACCGCGCCGCACCATCACGGCGAACTGGAAAGCATCATCTACATTATCAGCGGCAGGGCGCGCATGCGCTGGGGCGAGCGGTTGGAATTTGTCGCCGAGGCCGGCCCGGGTGATTTTATTTTCGTACCGCCGTTCGTGCCCCATCAGGAGATCAACGCCAATGCCAACGAACCACTGGCCTGTGTGGTCGTTCGTAGCGATCAGGAGCCCGTGGTGGTCAATCTCGACATTCCGGCGATCGAATCGCCGGAAAAGATTTTTTGGGACGACTCGCTGCACAACAGATCCTAAGTCTCGCTCGAAACCGCTTAGCGCAGAAATGATTGTCAAAATTTTTAGGGCGCTGCTTCGAACGTCAGTTTTAGTGGCGATCATGCCCGCTCTCACGGGAATCCACGCGACTGCCACCGAAATGACGCAGGTATATGCCGGCTATGGCGGCATTGCCGGATACCAACTGCCTATCTGGGTAAACAAGGAGACTGGGATCAGCAGGAAATACGGCATCGACCTCGAGCCGCTTTTGATCAGCGGTGGTGCGCTCAATATGCAGGCACTCCTCGCCGGGAGCGTTCAGATGAGCCAGAACTCGGCGTCTTCGGCGATCCAGGCGGCGTTACGCGGCGCTCCCGTCGTTCTGGCTGCGGCGCTGGAAAATCGCATGCCGTTGCAGATCATTGCCCGCCCTGAGATCAAAACGCCGCAACAACTGATCGGAAAAAAGATCGGCATACTTCGTTATGGCGGCTCGAACGATACTGGAGTTCAATGGGCATTACGGCGCTGGAAAATCGATCCGCGCCAGGTCACGGTCTTGCAGTCGGGCGCGACCAATGCGCGTATGACTGCGTTAACCTTAGGCCAGATCGATGCGACGATCTTGTCCTACCCGGAAATTCAACTTGCGCGCAAGCTCGGCATGAACGTGCTCGCGGATATCGGTGACTTTAACGCTTATCCGAATACCTCGTTATTGTTCACTCGCTCCTTCATCGAAAAACAAAGCCCCTTGGCAAAAAATCTGCTCCGTTCGCAAATCGAAGCGATTCATTATGTCAGGACCAACCGCGAAGGAAGCATCAAGGTTCTAAAAAAATATTTGCGTGTAGACGATGCCGAGGCGATCGCCGCCACCTATGACTTCTTCGCGCAGCGGACCGAGCTGCCGCCCCGGCCGAATTTTGAAGGCATAAAGTCGATTCTGACGGAAATGGGCGCTCCGCAACGCGCACCCGGCGACTTCGTCGATTTAAGCTTGCTCGATGAGATCGAAAGGGAAGGCTTCCTGCAGCAATTACGCTAGCCATAGTGAATGCAAGAATCACCTTAAATTATATTAAGTGCTACATTAGGTAGAAAACCGGCGACGCCGTGCTCCTGCAAAAGCCTGTGCGGTTCGATGCTTCGACAGATGAAAGCCAAAAGCGGAATTAAACTTCTGGATGATCGTGAAGGTTCCGGCGAGCCGGCTAAGAAGGGCGATAAAGTCATTTACAATGTTCGCGTTCATCTCAATAAGGGCGACGAAGTGCCGCTCAATGAACGCCAAGCTGAGTTTTTATCTGCAAGCATGCTGCGGACGGAAAATGGTCGTCGTTTGGTCGATCACGAACTGATCTTAGGGAAAAGAAGAGCAATTGCTGGAGTCGAGTATGCGCTGATCGGCATGAAACCGGGCGGTTACCGTAAGGTGCGCCTGAGTCCTCATCTCGCTTATCGAGACGAAGGCCTCACCGATCTGATCCCGCCAAATGCGATATTGAAGGTTGAACTGTGGCTGCGCCAGATCGTTAAGATCTGAATCGCTTCGGAGCTATCCAAAGACTTATTTCGAGCGCGAAGAGTTGGCTCGATCACTGACTTTCCGTCATTCGATTCGGCTGGTCTGTTCGCCGGCAGTCTTATAGAATAGCCGGAAGCTAGGTTAATTCCCATGGCCGAGATTTTCATCAGCTACGCTTCGAAAGACCGCGCTCGCGCGGGGATGCTGGCGCAAGCGCTCGGTGCGCGTGGCTGGTCGATCTGGTGGGACCGGGAAATTCCTCTCGGAAGATCCTTCGATGAGGTCATCGAAAAAGCGCTGGCGGATGCCCAATGCGTCGTTGTCTTGTGGTCGGCGGTTTCGATTGCGTCCGATTGGGTTCGTAACGAAGCTTCGGAGGCAAAGCGCCGCGGCATCTTGATTCCAGTATTTATCGAACCGGTAGAAGCGCCCCTGGCATTCCGGCTTTTGAACGGAGCCGATTTGCGGGATTGGCGCGGTGATCCCGAGGAAAGCGAGTTCAAGCGCCTGATCGAGCGCATAGCCGAATTGCTCGCCCACAGAACGGAGCCGGGAGTGGATCGAGAAAACCGGATAGAATCTCCGCCGGTTTATCGAGAGCGTCAGAACTATTCATCACGAAAAGTGTTGCTCGTGATCGGCGCGATTGGAATCGTCGGCGCCGGAATTGCCGGCTATTTGTGGCGCGGCAATCAATCCGACTCTCGCCGCCCAGATTCGCCGATTTCAATCCCCAGAACGGCGGAACCTGAACTGGGCAGCACCAATATGGAAAAGCGAATCCGCGATCTTGTCGGTTCGCTCGGCACGGCCATGCCGGCCACTTCTCTGGCCAAAGGATTTCATGTGCCGGATCTTGGCTTCCGCATCGCTTACCTCACTCCCGAGCAAAGCGCATCGACGCTCGGGGCCATGCCCGCGGGAGCGGTAGTGATGGAAGTCGAAAGCGGTCGGCCGATCGCCAAGGCGGGGATTCACGTCGGCGACGTGGTGCTCTCGATCGGCAGCAGAAAAATCGCCAGCGAAGACGATCTCCGCCAAGCGATCTTTAAAATCGGTCCCGGCAAAACTGAATACTCGTATCGGCGCGGCAGCGATACTCATACCGTGTCCGCCGATTGCCCGAGTTGCAAAGCGGAGTGAGCGCTGCTCCGTAATCTAAAATATCTATGAAAAGCGGCAAACAGCGGCGCCAAGAAATTTCTGCAAGACGAAAGAAGCTTAAGGTCAAGCACGCGGTCATCGCGAACCCCCTCGAACGCGCCCCGACGCCCTGTAGGTTGATACCCGTTAACGAAAGGCTCCTCGCGCCAAATAACAGCTATGGAGCTCCCGACTTCGTCGAAAGAGGTTACTACGTCGATCGATCGTTTCGATGCGTTGACTGCGGCAAAGAAGAGGTCTGGACGGGAACTCAGCAGAAGTGGTGGTATGAAGTGGCTAAAGGATTCGCCTACTCGACGGCCGTTCGTTGCCGAGTTTGCCGGCGCAAGAAGCGCGAGCAAAGCGCGGAGTCTCGACGCATTTACCTGGAGGGGATCGAACGAAAAAAACAGGCGCGAAATAAAGCCGAGGCGGAAAACTCTTCATGACATCAAGTTACGTTTGGTTTCATTGGGCGCTCATGTCGGCAGTGTTTGCGTCATTGACGGCAATCTTCGCGAAAATCGGTCTTGAAGGAGTGGATTCGGATTTTGCCACGATGATCCGGACTTTCATTATCTTGTTCGCTATTATCGGGTTCGTACTTTATACCGGCAAATGGGTTGATCCACTTTCCTTGAGGCCCAAGACTTGGCTGTTCCTCACTCTTTCGGGATTGGCGACCGGGGCATCGTGGGTCTGCTACTTTCGGGCTTTGAAAATCGGTGATGCTGCGAAGGTGGCGCCGGTGGACAAGCTGAGTGTCGTGCTGGTCGCGGTATTCGCCGTAGCCTTTCTCGGCGAAAGGCCGGCGGCAAAGATTGGATGGGTATTTTTTTGATCGCTTGCGGAGTTGTCTTGCTGGGTCTTAAAAAGTGAAGTGTTGTAGCTACATCGTGGAGGAAGGATGAATTTAGCAGCCGCGGCCGCCATCGTATTTTACTTGGCGTTGAATCTAGGGATTGCGTTTGCTGACCAAGCCACGGAAAAGCCGATTGTCGCTGCCGCTCAATCATGGCTTGGTGAAATCGATGCGGGGAATTACGTAAACAGTTGGAAGCAAGCCTCGAGCTATTTTCAGGGAGCACTTACGGAAAAAAACTGGACCGACGCTTTAACTGGAGCTCGAAGACCGCTGGGAAAATTACTCGCACGAACATTAGTCAAAACCCAGAGCGCAACATCTCTTCCCGGGGCGCCCGACGGAAACTACCTCGTCATGCAATTCGATACGAGCTTCGAAAACAAGAAGTCCGCGGTAGAATTGCTGACTTTCGTGCGAGAAAAAAACGGAAGCTGGAGAGCCGCCGGATACTATATCAAGTAAATCCGAAATTGATGGCCGTCACGTCCGAAAAGAATGCCAAGCGCTGTCCGTGGGTCGATCTGGGCAAGGCCGACTATGTGGCGTATCACGATCAAGAATGGGGTGTTCCGGTACACGACGATCGACTGATCTTTGAATTTCTGACTCTGGAGGGAGCACAGGCGGGATTGAGTTGGTATACGGTGTTGCGTAAGCGCGAAGCTTATAGGAAAGCATTCTCCGGCTTCGATCCCGAGAAAGTCGCGCGCTACGGCAAGCGCCAGATCGACTCGCTGCTGAAGAACGACGGCATCATCCGCAACCGTGCGAAGATTGCCGCCGCAATCAACAACGCGAAGAAATTTGTCGATGTGCAAGAGGAGTTCGGAAGCTTCGATGCTTACATCTGGCGTTTTGTGGAAGGCCGGCCAGTGGTGCACAATTTCCGGAGTTTAAAAGATTATCCCGCCACTAACCCCGAGTCGGATGCACTGAGCAAGGATCTCAAGCAGCGAGGCTTTAAATTCGTCGGCTCAACGATCTGTTACGCCCATATGCAGGCTACTGGAATGATCAACGATCATGTCGTCGATTGTTTTCGCCGTCGGACTCTCATGCGCGCTCGACATGGATTTGCAAGCCGAGTTGCGGAGCGCGGCTAGACACCCGAGAACTCTACAATGCGCGTACGTCGGCGTCCGGTTGTCGGGTTTTATCCTGCGCGCCAGCCGAATCATTCCTTCACTGCGGTTGGGGAGAAGTATTCCAATCGGCTAACCGCCACATCCGACACGAACATGACTCCGGTGTAGCGGGCGAACAGCGGTTTCAAACCCGCGAGAATCGGTTCCACCTGATCGGCGGCGACCACCGTCATGAGCATGACGATGCTGTCCATTTCGTTGAACATGGGATGGGCGGTGTGAAAACCGTGATGTCCCTTTCCCGAAATGTTGTGGATGATGGTATAGCCGGTGGCTTTGTCGTCGAGCAGGTCCGTCGCAAATTTGAGGTGTTCGCCTTGGATGATAATTCTGATCTCTTTCATCGGATGCAGCGTTAGGTCCGTCATGGGCACCCTCCTTCAAAAAGGCTTTGACTCCTGCGCGGAATCCTGGCTCGCGATCGGCTTCCAGCCGAGTTTCGGGACATAGCGATAGCACATTCGTTCTTCCGGATCGACGGCGACAAGCGAAAGCCATTCGTTGTCGTAGAGTTTCTGCAAATGACGCTGATTGTGAACAATGTTTTCGATCGTTTCTCGCGGCGCTTCGACCAAGGTGAGGAGCCGCATCGCTTCATGATAGGGACGCGGCCCGCTCATCACGGTCTGCGCAGCGAGCCCAGTGCGTAAATCGCTCTGCGGTCCGGACATGATCCCCAAGCGGCCCACGACGTTGTGATAAATCTTGCTGCCGCTGCCGTAGACCTCCTGATCGACCGCTGAGAAGTAATGCTCCAGGTTGATCCACTGGCCGACGACTTGCGGGCCGGACATCACCACTTCGAGCAGCTTGCCATCCCGATCTCCTCGATAATCGTAGGAATGAAGAAATACTCGCCCGTCGAGTTGGACGCCGCGGGTGAGGGCGCGCCGGCCGATGATGAACGCCGCGTTGCCGGAAAGACCCCACTCTGGCCGCACTTGGCTCCAGTCGGCGCTCCGCCGGCGGACCTGCCGTTTCGCTCGTGAAGCGCGGCGTAAAGTCCTGCCTTCCGGAAAGCGTGCGTAGCGTTCCTGGCTGGCGCGTGCGCCCGCCTTCTCCAGATCGTGCACCAGCTGCACCAGATCCTTGCGGTGGGTCGGTGGCAGATCTTCCAGATCGAACAGTTCCACGTCGTCAGTCGTGGTGTTGTGTTGGCCGGCAATGAAATAGGTGTCCTGCGGGATCGTGATGCCGTTTCGCGCGAGCTGCTCGCGCACCAGCGGACGGTTGGCCATAATCGCGAGCACGCGCGCATTGGGCTTCCCCGAGTTGCCGCCGCAGGCGCCGCAATCCAGCGCCGCCTCGAACGGATTGTTTTCGGAGATGCTGCCGTGTCCGCAAAAAAGCACCAGGCGAGCGAAGTTTCGGGTGAGCCCCATGATGCGCAGCGTGGTTTCAACCGTGAAGACCTGTTCGCTCAACGTGAACCCCGTGCGCGTGATCCGTTCCATGCGCGCGAACGAGGCGCCTTGATTGATGCCGTAGTGCTGTCGCAGGTTCTCGATGAAGGCGGTTTCTTCCTCAGGGGTGAGGGCAATGGCGCGCGCCTTGGGCGAAGGCTCGCCCACCGCTTCGTCGAGAGCGCGCCGGCGTAAAAATTCCAGCCGCTCGAGAGACAGGTTTAAATTGCGATCGCCGAATTTTTCCTGCAGCGCCCGACGCGTCACGGCACGCTGTTCTGCGGCGAGCATCTCCTCGACTTCTTCGCGGGATAATTTATCCACGGTCAAGGTCGTGGCGATTTGCGGGATGAGTTTACGACGGAGCCAGTCCGTCGCATTTCGATACCATTGAGGACAGATGGTTTTCCCGACGAATGACAGGCTGTAGAACCACCCCAGCGATTCGACCATGACGTAGGGCGTGACGACATTCTCCTTGAGGTCGTAGAGCATCGTATGGCCCGTCTCGAGAAGCTTCTCACGGTGGCGCTGGCGGAATAGATATTGACTGTGATAGCTCCGGGGAATCTCGCGCACGAAGTTTTTGCCTTTCGCGATGACGGGAAACTGATCGGTTTGATGATGGCTGCCGAGGGCCTGATGTCGGATAGAGACGGCAAAAAACCCGGCGAAGCCGTAGGTCTCGTAGTCACCGGCGCCTTCGAGATGGCGGCGGAAAGGCTCCGAGCGCACGTCGATGCAAAATACCGCTTGCGCTTGGGGGCGAACTGATATCGTGCCGACTTCGCTGCTCCGGTCCGAGGCTTCGATGCCGTCCTCCTTTCCCTGCTCGGCGGAGAACAGGTTTGCCTGCAGTTTGACCAATAATTCTTCTCGGTAGGCGGCCTCGAAGGCTTTGAGCCAGATAGGTCCGTGCTCCGATTCGGGAAATGTTTCGAGCCACCCGAGGAGGGTAAATAGTGTTTGGATCGGCGTTTGCTCCAAAAGCGCCGGAGTGATCTCCAATGCTTGCGCCAAAACAACCAGCTTCCACGCGGCGGTTACGTGCGCACGATGCGCGGCCCGCTGACTGTCGACAACTGCCGGGGGCTCTTTTCGACGGCGTATTTCGGCCGAGATCGCAGCGACGTTGCCGTCGACGCCGAGCTTTTGTTGGCAGGATTGCTGAACCAGCTCGCGCTCATACCACAAACGGACGGCGAGATACTGTGATAGATCGATGGGATAGGCGAGCTGCCACTCGTATTCGCTCTGGTCGGCGCGCCATTTGATAAATCCCGCCCAACCCGAGAGCGCCGCGAGATGTAGCGAGAGATATTCCTGCCAATCTTCGCGCGCAACCCTGAGCGCAGCGAGAGTCTTGAGAAGCGCCGCTTCGGCATTCGCAGGCAAACGGGCGAGCTTCTCGCGCTGGCCGCGGATTCCGCACGGAGATAATTCCTGGCCGGCTACGAATTTCCAAGCGCCGTAAAATCCTTTTTCTCGACCCGGCATCGGCCATGTGGCATGGCCTTCATCTAAAAATGCCTCGCACCATTTCGTCAACTCGCGATTGATTGCCTCGCCGATCTGCGTGCCCAAAACGCGATCACACCAAGCTGAAAGCGTCTCGACGCGCTCGGAAGCTTCGCACTCTTGCGCGGTCGGAGAAAATTGCCGCGATATCGAGTTCGACATCAGCCGATCTGCAAGGCCCGAAATCACTTGTCGATCTGGATGCGATTCGAGTGCCGCATCTATGATGTCCGCGGGCGGCGCCGATATCCCGCGCGTCATCTCGATCAGCAGCACATTGAGGCGGCTGATGGTCTGATCTCCAAGCGCGACCTGCTCATTTCCGGCGTGTGGCTTCAAGACAGCATCGAGGTGCTGCTTCAAAATTCTGCCGCGATGGAAATACTCACGAAACACCTCATTGGACAGATATGGATTACCACCCAAGAGGAGCTGCCCCTTGCGAACCGCTTCCTCGAAGTGGAGTTCTTCGAGCCCGTGCAACGGATTGTGATGCACGAATGTCCGCATGGGCCAGTAATAGGAGATGACCTCGCTTGCCAGTCGGATCAGAGCTCTTAGCTCCATCCGCTGCGCTTCGCTGTAGGCAACGCCGATTACTTCCGCCACGGCACCATCTCCATCGCGATCGTTTGGAGCCTTTCCAGGCGTTGGGGCTCGAGCCAATCAGGCTGAATCGTGCCGGCGAGCATAAGAAGGAGCAGTAAAAGCGCAAAGCCCGCCAGCTCGCCCGTGCGCAGATCTTCATACTTGATTTCATTGCGGTGTGGGCCGAACAGGAGTCGCTGCATCATTCTGAACAGACACCAGGCGGCGGCAAACCAGCAGACCACCAGCACAATCAGCGCGCCGAAATTCGCAGCCGCCCCGTGAAGCAGAATGGAGGCGAAGGCGGAGAAAACCGCAAACGGCGGAAAACCAATGAACGCCATAACCAAAAGCGCGATGATCGTTGCGAGCCGGGGCATCGGTCGGGCCAATCCATGCATCCGGTCCACCGCGACGGCTCCGTAGCGCCGTCCCAGCCGATTGCAGGTAAGCAGCAATGCCGCCACGAGCAAACTAACCGCTGCTGTATAAACGATCGCGTGACTGTCTATGCGCCTCATTTCGGCTACATGCCACCACACCGCAGAGAGAGAGGCCGAACCCGCGTGGGCCAGCAGGGGCATCACTCGGGTTTGTCCCAACGCTTTTAGAGATCCGTAGATTGCGCCGAAGAGGGCGAGGGCTGCGGCGGCCGATAGAAGCCCTGCGGAGATTTGCGGGATCACATGAGCCAATGCGTACAAGCCCGCGACAGGCAAAAGTAAAGCGAGGACGGCACTCGGAATTCCCTGCAGCCGAGTCAGAGCGCCAACATAGATCCCGTGAAAGGGAAAAAGCGGTAGTAATAGTGCCGCGAAGATCACCAGAACCAAGTCGAACGGCGCGAGATTCGCTAAAGCACTATTCGCAACTGAGACCGCCACGACGAGGGCAATGGCACCGGCAACGAACGGCACAGTTTTGTTGGAACTGAAGCCGTTTAGGCCGGCTCTAATTCGGCCACCGAAACGCAGAGACAATGCGTCGAGATAAAGCCGGTTGAGCAAAAACAAATAAAGGCGAAGCTGCAGAGAATTGATCCAGTGGGGTGCGCGGATCCTCCGGCCATGGCTCCTCGCATAAATTAAATACCAGCCAAAGACGATGATGAGCGCAAATGTCGAGACCAGGAGGTCGAAGGCCGGCGCAGGTAGAGCCCCCGCTTTGAAATGTGCGGCGACCTGCCCGGGCGCCGGAAACAAGAAATGCGTAAAATTTTCGGCCGCCAGCAAGTAGGTTACGACCACAAGAAATAGAACCGAAAGCATGCTTCCGGCAACTTTCCAGGAGGCGACGGCACGCAGTCGATAGAGCGTTAAAATGGCCTGCGAGGAGGTGGCCCAGCCGAAGAAAAGAAAGATTGCCGCTCCCTGCGAATCTCGGAGCGGGATGTCAACGATACCGTGAGCCGCGAGCACAATGATCAACGGCAAGATCAACGTTGTGATGAAGCCGGTCAGCCAAGTCACGATCGAAAACTCACCGCTCTGCGCTGTCGGTTTTTTCGGCGGAAATCTCGGCTCGTTGCGCGCCGCATGTATGACGTAGCCGCAGTTCAAGAAAATCGTCCCTTTGAAAAGGCCATGCGCGATCAGGTGAAAGATGGCCAAGCCGTACGCGCCCACGCCGCATTCCATGATCATGAAACCCATCTGACCGATGGTCGAATAACCGAGCGTCTTTTTGATATCGCTTTGCACGAGCATCATCGAAGAACCGAGGACCGTCGTGAGCAGTCCGACAACGAAGACGAGGTGAAGCGTGGCCGGACTCAAATCGAAAAACGGCGCCAAGCGAGCTAGGAGAAAGCCGCCGGCGTTGATGATGCCGGCATGCAGGAGCGCATGAACCGGCGTGGGCGCATAGAGCGAATCGGGCAGCCACATATGCAACGGAAATTGCGCCGATTTGGCCATCGCGCCGATGAAGATCAACAAAGTTACTGCCGTAGCGCCATGGATCTCGATTCCGGTCGGCCAAAGAGACACGATGTTCTTGTCGGCGGCCGCGCGCATGAAAAGCTGCTGCAGATCCAGGGTGCCGTACCAGCCGTGAGCGAGGACGACTGCAGCGAGAAAAGCCGCGTCGCCCGCGCGCTGCATGATAAATGTCCGAAAAGCGCCACGTACGGTGGGCACATGCTGATAGTTGTAGGAGAGGAGCGGCAAAAGCCAGCTCAACAGCTGCCAGAAGCCGAGGAGCATCAGCAGATTTCCACTTGATACCATGCCGAAAAGTGAAAATGATGTGAAGGCTAGCAAAGCGTGAAATCGCGCATAACCCGCTTCCTGTTGCATATAACGAAGGGAAAAGAGGTGGATCAGTATGCTGATCGCGGCGATATGCATCAGCATCACGGACGAAAGCCGGTCGATGTAGAAACCGAACGGCATAATCTGGCCGGTGGGCCACGGGGAGAGCAGCGCTAGAGGCCCGCCGGTGATAATGTCAAAAAAAATTAATAGAGAAGCCAGAAAGGCGAGAATTTCAGCGGCGACGCCGATCCGAGCACGTTTGACGCCCGGGCCGCGTCCCAGGCCGACAACGATGCCTGCCAGAAGCGGCGCCACGAGCATGATAACTATACAATAGGACAACAGCATCTCGACCGGGGTTTTTCGCGATAGTGAAAATCAACCTTGTCTTTGTCGCCATCGGCCGTCGGAATCTCCGACCAAAAAAAAGCCGGCCCTTTTTACGAGTCGGCATTCCCAGGCGCATGGCGCCGTTTGACAGCCAGCTTCGGCAGAGACTTTTTTTAACTACAGGACATGTGCAAGTCAAGTAAGTGGCGCCGAGTGACTCAATTTTGTGGCAGAACAAATCGATGTTTGGTGTCACCGAGCCGATTGCGATATCGTTGGGGCGCCGGCGAAATGACAATCTCGTTTACCGGCACGAAATCCGGCGTTCTCCAATGAAATTTCTTTGGCTGACACCTATCTGGCTGGGCTGCTCTGGTCGGCTGCCAATCCTCATGACTATTTCACGTGGATTTTAGAAGCATTCCCAGCGCTGATCGGACTCGCCGTTCTGGCCGTGACGCGGAAGCATTTTCCGCTGACCCCGTTGGCTTATGGATTGATTCTGCTTCATTGCTGGATTCTGTTTCTCGGCGCGCATTACAG
>Ga0164304_10000313_pt1 | contig 13007 bp, 14 predicted proteins | sample Whisoiple_217_MG_FD_110216 | JGI IMG/M metagenome (GOLD analysis project Ga0164304, IMG submission 110216) | Soil microbial communities amended with pyrogenic organic matter from upstate New York, USA - Whitman soil sample_217_MG | ecosystem: Environmental > Terrestrial > Soil > Agricultural...
GTCCACATGCCCTTTGTACAAGCGAAACATCGTCCGCACGTGCTGAAGTGTCAGTTCTTTCCCCTCGAAAGCCTGAATCGTGATGCCGCGCGCGGCGACTTCGCGTCGCTCGCGTTTGACTTTGTTGCGCCGGTCGCTCCGAAAGCTGCCGAGATAATCGTCAAAGGAGTTAAAGGCTCGGTTCTGCCAGTGGAACTGAATTCCCGCGCGCGGAAAAAACCCCATTTGCTCCAGCGCCTCGCGCTCGTCCGCCAGGCAAAAATTCACATGGACGGAAGAGATCTTGTTATCCGCGGCGATCTTGGCCAGCGCCTGACCCATAAACCGAACCAGCGGCGCACGATCTTCTCCAGCCGCCGTGAGAAACCGGTGCCCAGTCACCGGGGTGAACGGAATCCCCACGAGCATCTTCGGATAATACTGAATCCCGGCGTGGTGCGCCGCTTCAGCCCATTCGTAATCGAACACGAACTCGCCCATACTGTGAAGCTTCAAGTACATCGGACAAGCGCCGACCACCCTCCCGCCGTTCTCGACAATGACGTGGTGCGGCAACCAACCGCTGCGCTCGTTTACGCAACCCGACTGCTCGAGGCTATCGAGCCAATCCCATTTCAAAAAAGGCGTGGCGTTCCTGACCAGAGCGTCCCAATCCGCGCGCGGCACTTGGGCGATTTTTTGCACGACTTTGACGGTCATTGTTTCGGACATCAACAGCGATCTTAGCACGGGCGTCTGTTCGATCAAACTTTTGTGCAAGGATCGCATAGCCTTCCCTACGACAGCGTTACCGCTTCAACGATCGCCAAGCCGAGTCCCCGAGTAGCGCACAGCGCGTATCGAGGGGTTGACAACTCGGCGCGGGACCCTTATTGATACTATCCGAGTCGTTATGGTCATCTATAATCTTCTGTGCAAGAAGAAACATCGCTTTGAAGGCTGGTTCCCGAGTTTTGAAGACTTTCAAAAGCAACTGGACAAAAAGCTGATTTCTTGTCCGAGTTGCGGCACCACGAAGGTCGAAAAAGTTCCCCATGCCTGTGCGGTCCACGTAAAAAAGGAAGAAACCCTCCCCGCAAAAAAGCCGCGGCAACAGCCGCCTGCGGCAGTCTCTCCAGCTGAATTCAACGAGATGCTCATCAAAGTGCATCATTACGTGAAAGAGAACTTTGAAGATGTGGGCTCCCGGTTCGCTGAAGAAGCGCGTCAGATTCACAAGGGCGAAGCTGCGGAGCGCCCCATTCACGGGACTGCCACAATTCAAGAAACCAAAGAGCTCGCCGACGAGGGTGTTCCCTTTCTCCCGTTGCCGAAACCCGAGCTAGATAGCTGATCAGAGAATCCTCACGGACTGAATCACGCCGGCACTTGCCGGCGTTTTTGTTTTAACCCTTGCAAATACGCCATGACTGCGAAATAGATGCGTCATTCATCAGCGGAGGCTGCATGCTGCTCATCAACAATGAATTGGTAGCGCAAATTCTGAATATTAAAGGCTGCATGGAAGCCCTTGAAACGGGCTACCGCGATCTCATCGATGAACGCGCCGCTTATCGCGGCCGTTATGATTTTTTCGTGCCCAATGACGAGCCCAAGCTCATGTACCGATGGGGAACGATGGAAGGCGCGTCGCGCAGCTTCGAAACCTTTGCGATCCGCATGAAATCCGACATGCTCGAATGGCCCGAAGGCAAAACCGTCGAGAAATATTGTATTCAGCCCGGCACATTTTGCGGCGTCGTCATGGTTTTCTCGACGCGCAACGGTGAGCCGCTCGCGATCATCAACGACGGGATTATCCAGCACATGCGGGTCGGTGGCTGCGCAGGACTGGGAGCTAAATATCTTTCCCGCGAAGATTCGAACATCATCGGTATTCTGGGTTCGGGCGGAATGGCGCGCACCTATCTTCTCGCTTTCAACGAAGTGAGAAGAATTCGCCAAGTCAAGGTGTACAGTCCGACGAAGAAAAACCGCGACGCTTACGCAGCCGAAATGGGCGAAAAACTTGGGGTGAAAGTCGTGCCGCAGGATCGTGTCGACGACGTCGTGCGCGGCTCGGATATCGTCGCCACCTGCACGGATTCCATTCAGGTGGTGGTGGAGGATGCGAGGTCGATCGAGCCGGGAATGCACCTGACCTGCGTCAAATCGAACGAGTGGAATCCCGAGATCGTCAAGCGATCTGACCTCGTCGTCAAGATGGGCCGCGCGACAAAACATCTCGACGAAGGTCAGATGCGGATCGGCGGCGAAGCCGCGGTGGTCGCCGGTAATGCAGAGGAGATCAAGCGCATCGCCAATCCTGCGGTCGACATCTTCTCCCAGGATTTTCCCGTTCTCACGGAGGTTATTTCGGGCAAGCTCAAAGGCCGCACCGACAAAAACCAGGTCACGTTTTTCGCCAACAGCGGCACCCAGGGCCTGCAGTTCGCTTCCACCGCGGGTTACGTGGTGCGGGAAGCCAAGCGGCGCGGCTTGGGGCAAGAGATTCCCACGAGTTGGTTTTTGCAGGATATCCGGGATTAGAAAAATAGTGAGCCGCGCGATGCCAAAACGAATATCTGCGCTTTTCCTCTTTGTTGCGTTTCTCACCATCACGAATCCAGCTCCGGCGCAGCTCACATCGATCAAAATCGGCCATAACGGGTTTACTGACGAAACGGTCTTCTACCTTGGTCGAGACGCTGGCATCTTTAAGAAGTACGGCATTCATCTCGAGTTGATTTACATTCCGGGCGGATCGCTTTCCGTGCAGGCCTTGATCGGCAACAGTTTAGACATGTTGCTCGCCGGCGGTACGCCGCTCGTTTATGCGGTCTTGAAAGGCGCCGATCTCAAATTTATCGCGGGCTTGAACAACCGCATGCCCTACGTGCTGGTCGCACGCGAAGGGATCAATACGGCGGAGCAGCTACGCGGCAAGAAAATTGGTATCAGCCGATTCGGCAGCAATACCGATTTTGTCGTCAAGCTTGCCGCGACACAGATGGGACTCAATCCCAAGCGCGATATTCAAATCATGCAGGTCGGCGGTCCGGATGCCCGCGTGGTCGCTCTCAAGAGCGGCATTGTCGATGCCACGGTGGTTCCGCCTGAACTTGTTTCACTGGGCCGAAAACTCGGCTATCACACGCTTTTCGACCTGGTCGAAAAGGAGATCGAGTATTTGCAGATTGGCGTTGCGGCGAGGACCGATTATCTAAAGTCTCAGAATGACACCGCGCGCCGGCTGACGCGCGCATACCTGGAGTCGATTAAGTACTATGTGAGCCACCGCGACGAAGCGATCAAAGAAGCCATGAAGTTGCTGAAGATAGACGAACGGCAAGCGGCAGAAGTCGGCTATGAATATCGGCTCAAGACTTTACCCGTAGACGGTAAATTGTCCGTCAAAGGCATGCAGTTGGTGATCGATGCCGCAGCCGAAGATGATCCCAAGGCAAAGTCGCTCACACCGCAGCAACTGTTCGACTTGAGTTTTCTGCCGTAGAATCGAAACGGCGATGGCCGACGCAAAAACAACCCCCGCCTTCACGTCTGAAAAGGCGTTCTCGCGTCTGCGCGAGTCGGTCCACTCGAAATCCGCCAATTTTTACGCGATGTATTCGAGCGTGCTCGGTGGAATCGTCACCGATCCCGCGTTCATGGTTTTGCCCCTCGACGATCATATGGTGCACCGCGGTCATGCCGTGTTCGACACCGCAACTCTCACGCATGGGATGCTTTATCAACTCGATCCGCATCTGGATCGTTTGATTCTTTCCGCTACCGGGGCGCGCATTGCCCTTCCGTTTCCACGCGAGCATTTACGCCAAATCATTTTGGAAACCGCGGCGGCGAGCCACCAGCGCGACGCCTCGGTACGTTACTGGCTCTCCGCCGGTCCGGGAGGCTACGGCCTTGGTCCGGCGGAATGCGTCGGCAGCAGTTTCTACGTGATCATTTTCAAGCAGGAAGCTTATGCGGAGAGCTATTACCGCGACGGCATCAAGCTCATCACCAGCCAGGTGCCGATCAAGCCACCCCTGTTCGCGCGCATCAAGTCAACCAACTATTTGCCCAACGTGCTCGTCCTTTTGGAAGCTAAAAACCGCGACGCGGACAACGGTGTTTTCATCGATCAGCGCGGCATGATCGCGGAGAGTTCGAATATGAATGTTGCGTTCGTCACCCATGATCGCGTCTTCCGTCATCCCCCTTTCGACGCCATCTTGTCCGGCATCACGGTTCAGCGAGTTCTCGATTTCGCGCAGCGTCTCGTTGAAGCAGGCGTGCTCAGCGCCGTTCGGGTCGCCGAGGTATCCGTCCAAGAAAGACGGGACGCTGCGGAAATGATGCTGATCGGCAGCTCGATTAAAATCGCGCCGGTGGTCCAATGGGACGGCAAAAACATCGGCGACGGCAAACCCGGACCGATCGCAAAAAAACTTTTGGAAATGTGGAATCAGGATACGTTGGCGACCGACCAACTTGTGGCGGTACCCTATCCGAAACGACTTTGAACAACGTCCGATCAGCGTGAAATCTGCCAATTCGTAGAGGAGGTAGTTATGACAAAGAAAAAACTTTCGCGAGGTTTGATGACCGCCGTGATCGTCGGCGTCTTCGGCCTGGGCTATGTTTGCGGCTCGATGACTCAGCGTCAAGCGGAAGCCCAGATCGGCGGGCTGCTGGAGAAGGCTGGCAAGGCAGGCGGGCCGGTAGGCTCGGTCGCGCAATTTGGTTCTTCGCTAGTGGAAATGCAGGATCATATCACCGGTCTGCAGAAGAATCTGGATACTTTTAAGCAGGTGCAAGCCGCTCTGGGCAAATAGCGCCGTGGTCGCTTAGCGCGGCGACAGTGATCTTGCGATCAGCGCCGCTGCTTATTGCGCTCGTATCAACGGGCGCACTCCGGAGAGGTGTGACCGCAGACCAGCTGATCAGAATAAAGTGGTCGGTGTTGCTTACTTGGTGACGTTTAGCGTTGACGGTTTTGTTTTGTCCGTTGATCCATAAAAATTCAGTGGTCCTCTGATCGCCTTTCCGGATATCAACATGAAGCTTTCACTGAAAGCGATGATTATCGCAGGGGCATTGTTCAAAGCCATCGTTTTTCTGTTTATCTCGTTCATGAATCTCATATTGCGTCCATACGGCGGCGCCTATCTTGCGTTTTTAAGCTCGCTCTATCCTGGTTATGACCCAATCAATATGCCGATCGCTCTGATCCTCGGCACGATTTATTCATTGATTGCCGGAGCGTTCGCAGGACTTCTTTTCGGCTGCGTCTACAATCTCTTCATAGAACGCACTTAGCGAGCTCTCCGAATTTGTTAAACACTCGAATCCTGGTGTGCGAATTTTAACGGTTGCGATCATCGACCGGACGGGATCTTGCCGAGGTTGGAGTTGTGCGAATCGCGATAAGAGCCTGATCACTCCGCGACTTTGATGACAATTTTTCCGCGCCGGTGCGGCGCACCTTCGAGCATTTCGTGTGCTTGACGCGCCTCGTCGAGCCAGAGGACTTCGCCGACTTCCGTGTCTAGCTCGCCTGCGTCGATCAGCTCGCCAATTTTATTCAATCGCTCCGTTGTCACCTCGACGAGGAAAAACCTGGCGCGAACACCGTGCTGCTGCGCCTTCTCCTCCGAAGGCTGGGCTGCTGAAGATACGAGGATCCCCCCACGCTTGAGCACTTCGTAAGAACGTTCGAGTATATCACCGCCAACCGTATCCAGCACCGCATCGACATCCTTCACCTGCTCTTCAAACCGCTTCACGCCATAATCGATTACGCCGTAGGCACCAAGTCCGCGGACATATGAAGTATCTTTTGCGGCCGCAGTGGTAACCACCATCGCCCCCGCTCGCTTTGCCAGTTGCAGCAAGTATGCACCTACATTGCCGGCGCCGCCGTGGATAAGGACGAACTGTCCTGGCGCAACGTCTGCATATTCGAACACCATCTGCCACGCCGTTACTGCCACCACTGGAACCGACGCAGCATGCGCATAATTGAGAGTTTTGGGTTTGTGCGCGATCATCGTTGCTTTGGCAACGGCGTATTCCGCGTACGCTCCGGTGAAACGTTCGTTGGTCACGCCGAACACTTCGTCGCCGATCTTGAATCGTTCTACCCCTGGTCCGACTGAATAAACCGCACCGGACAGATCGGATCCCAAAGTCAATGGAAGCGGTTGCGGCAACACGCTCTTGCCGCTACGGATCAACGCATCCCACGGTCCAACACCCGCGGCTTTCACCTGCACGAGGACTTCGCCGTCGCCGGGCTCGGGCTTGGGAACGTCTTCCAGCGCGATGACTTTCGGAGGACCAAAACTGTGAACTCGAGCAGCTTTCATCTCGGCTCACCTGACGTGATCGGATCAGGAATACAGCAATCGCCGCATCGCTCGTGCGGTGCTGGATGGATGGTATCGCAAACCGCTCTGGAAGAAAGGCGACGGGTCAAGTGTGGTACGGGTTGTTTAGTAACACTTACCGAAATCTGGGAAGGAGCTCCTTACCGATCAGCTCCAAGCTCTCTTCATAATGATCGTACTGAAGGCGCAGATCGAATACCAGGTGTTCGACTCCGCGCGCGCGAAACTTTTCGATCTCCGCCGCGCAGTCATCGGGATTTCCTACGATCAACAACCCTTCCAGATCTTCGATGGTCTGAAACTTTCCCGATGGCGGCTTGATCCAGTGGCTCGCGCCCTCCGAGCTTTCTGCCAGCGCCGCGACGTTGATACTCGCGCGGGCTTTCTTTCGGTCTTGGTCGATCCGCGTGATCGGGATGTTGCCCAAAGTAATTTTCCGATCGGTCAATTGCCGTAAGTACTTGATTCGGTCGTCGAAGGTCGCCATGGGAACACGACCGGGAATCCAGCCGTCGCAGTATTCTGCGGCGCGCCTTATCGCGGCGCGGGTGCTGCCGCCGCAAAAAATCGGAATCGGTTCGACGGGCTTGGGCTCGATGGTCACATTTTCGAACGAAAATACTTTACCCCTATAGGACGCGTTATTTTCTTTCCAGATCAGCCGCGCGATCTCGACGGTCTCGCGCAGGATGTCGATACGATCCTCGATGCGCAACCCGACAGTGGCAAGCTCCGCTGGATTGAATCCCAACCCCATTCCGGCGATCACGCGGCCGCCCGCAATATAAGACAGGCTCGCCAAATCCTGGCTGACTTTGAGCGGCCAACGCACGGGAACCAGCACCGCGATACCTAAAATAATTCTTTTCGTCACCGCCGCCACCGCTGAAAGCGTGACGATCGGTTCGACGAATTTGAGGCCCGACTTCTCCATGCCGTGCGGGTGCCAAATCAAATGATCCCTCACCCACACGGAATCAAATCCGAGCTCCTCGCACATTTTAGAGCCGTCGATGATCCGCGAGGGCGAGCATTCTTTGCCGAAATGAGGCAACAAAACACCAAACTGCATTTTCGCCATCGTACTCATAGAAGCTTACAACGATCGATCCTCTGATCGTGGAACCGCCTTGTGGAGAAAGATTTCTCCCTTCGGTCGAAATGACAAACCTACGCGCAACAATTTTTATTGGTTGTTTCAGTATACGTCGGTTTGGAAACCGGATGTCCTCGCGTCGTCTGGCTCACTCTTTTGCGGAGATATCTTTTGTCAAATTGCTGGGGCTAACTCTGCGGCTTGGTTGCTGAATCGTCGACGATGTGAAAATCCTCGCCCGCGGGCGCGTAAATCTCGAGGACACGCGCGACTTTATCGCCGCAATTGCCAGCCTGGTGTCGCACGCCGGGCGGGATAAACGCGACTTCTCCCGGGCCCAATCGATATTTTTTTCCCTCGACGATCGCCTCGACGTTTCCCTCCAGGACCACGTAGATATTTTCGGCTTTGGCATGATAATGCGTTGGACCCGGGCCGGAATCGACGTTGATCAAGTTGATGTGAACATCGACGTTCTTTGCGCCGTCGGCTTCATCGACTAGGCGGAGCGCCTTACCGCGATCCCATCGCATAACCCTGACGGGCGCGTCTTCTATACGCATAACCTTCAATGGCATATTTTTACACCTCCAGCTTTTCTCGTTTGCGCTACGCGAGCAGTAGTTGAACGCAGTGAAACTGTCAACTTGGCTTCTGCCGGTTCAGTGAAAAGAGCCGCCCGTTTCCTGCGGACTAGTCATCCTTTGCGTGTTCTAGAAGAATCATGAGCGGTTCGCTTGAATTGCGCCCGAATAAGGTTGACGCAACTTCGCGATTGTCAACTTTTCGCCCGCCGTGATAGGAGCATTGCGAGTTTTACTATCCATGACAGAAACACTCAAGTTGATTCAATTTCGCGCCGCTTACAACTTGCCCGTACATGTGGGCATCGAGACCGGGCTTTTCGCCCGGCACGACCTCGCTCTCGAAACCGCTTACACACCGGGCTCCCTATACATCAGTCAAGCTCTCAAAGAGGGCGAATACGATATCGGCCATACCGGTGCGGACGACATTATTGCCGCTGTCGAAGACGATGACGGCTTCGATCTCTTCATCTTCATGGGTCTGCATAGCGGACTCTTCACTCTAGTGGGCGCGCCGGATTGCACCTCTATCGAAGCGCTGCGCGGCAAATCCATCGGTGTCGATGCCCGGACCAGCGGCTTCGCTCTGGTGCTCGAAAAAATGCTTCGCGCCAAAGGCTTTGCTCGAGACGATTATCAGCTGATCGAAATCGGCGGATGGGAAAGCCGCTACCATGCATTATTGAAGGGCGAAGTCGCTGCGACCCTGTTAACGGAACCTTTCGTCTTGAACGCGCTTAAAGCGGGCTGCCACCTGCTCGCGAGAGACTTCGAGATGATCCCTTCCTATCAAGGCACCTGCGCCGCGGCGAGTCGGCGCTTTGCCGAACGGCATCCAGATTGTTTGATTCGCTACATCCAAGCCTATGTCGAAGCTACCCGGTGGTGTTTCGCGAAAAAGAATCGCCGCGATTGCCTCGACGTGCTTGCGCGCCACAGTCAGATCGATGGACAAGCGGCAGAAACCACTTTAGCCGCGCTGCTCGATCCGGAGCACGGACTTTATTCGAAAGCCATGGTTAGCATATCCGGAGTTCGAGCCGCTCTCGAGCTACGCGCCGAGCTCGGTTACTTGGCGCGTCCCGTTCCACCCGTCGAGAAGTATGTGGACCTTTCCTATTATCACAAAGCCATGGTCGCCGGCCCATGACTGGCGAAACACAAGCTTGATCAGCCGTCTGTTTCTCGATTGAAAAACGCACGAAACGAACGGCAAATTATCGCTAAACTTAGTGAGACACCGCAGGACCGGCCGCCGGACAGGCCGAACCGCAGCTATTCTACTAGACAAATCCCAAGATCCCGGCTAAAGCGCCGCCGGCAAACAGCCAGAGCGGGTTCCACGGCTTGCGCAGGACCACAGCGACAGTAACGAGCGTGATCAAATAACCGCGCCAATTGTGATTGACCGTGCGCATTAAGATCGTCGCGCTGGCGAACACAAGACCGATGGTGATCGGCATCAGGCCACGCCGAATGGCACGAAATATCGGAGCATCGGGATATCGTTCATTCAGATGTCCAACGAGCATAGTCAGCGTGCTCGCCGGGATCAGTAAGGGAATCGTCGTCGCGATGACACCCTTCCATCCCGCCAGATACCAGCCGATCAAGGTCACATACATGGCATTCGGTCCGGGAGCCACCTGCGCCACCGTGTAAATTTCCGCGAACTGCTCACCCGTCAGCAGATGATGCGCTTCGACGACGTAACGATGGATATCTGGAAAAATCGTCGATGGCCCTCCGATCGCCAGAAACCAGAGGAGCAGAAACTGGAGAAACATCGCGCCGAGGTCGAGGCCCTCCATCACTCGTATTTCCACGCCGCGAAAACGGCCCACGGGGCAAGCGCCGCCATGACCCAAAGCAAAGGCCAACGCATCACACCGACGCCGATGAATGCCAGCACGCCAAAAAGCCACGGCCGCCATTGCCGCGGCAGCACAGACGCGAGCTTGATCACTGTGGCTAACAGCAGGCCTGCCGCCACACTGGACATTCCGCCGAGCGCCTGCTGGACATACGGCAGTCTGCCATAGTTCTGATAGAGAATGCCCATGCCGACAACGACCAGACAGGGCCACCCGAGAAAACCAGCCACTGCTGACGCGGCACCGCTCCAGCCAGCGAAGCGATAGCCCACCATGACGGTCAAATTGAGAACATTCGGACCCGGCAGGAGTTGCCCCACAGTATAGATTTCGAGGAAGTCGCGCTCCGTGAGCCAGCGTTGCCGTTCGATCAGCTCACGCCGTGTCCAAAAAATTGCGCCGCCAAAACTGGAGAGGCTGATGCGCGAGAAAGCAATGAACAATTGCAGTTGAGTGACGGCCGTTTTATGTGACGATTGCTGTGCGAGAGTTTGATTCAACATAGGAAGTGCTATATTTTTTTCCGTTCTAGTTGTGGCCGTGCAGACATACTTCAGGTCGGGCGCATGCCATGCGCTCCGACAAGACTTCTGAATTCGTTCGCTACTCCGAAAGGAGCAGTACAGTACATCCTCAGAAGTTTCGCTCGGCCGGCGGCGGCGGGGTCCATTGATAGATCCAGGTTTCCGTGAGCGGCTGCCCATCAAGTCGCAAATAGAGCCGTAGATCGATGGGCTCCGTGCTGGAGTCGGTCGGCTTTAGGTCGAACATCGCTCGATAGCCTTTAATCTCCTTTTGCGGCCGCGCCGAGGTGATTTCAACTTCGCCTCGGGAGGCGGTAATCATCGGTTCCACCTTTGACTCTGCCGGCAATCCTGCAAGCTCGCCGCCGACAAAATCGACGGCGAATCGCCACGAGAAATATTTTCGTTTCTGCCCAACCACACCGCCAACGCCCGTTCGCGTGGCAACCACTTGCGCGCGATCCGAGGCGAGCGGCATGCGTGTGCCCCAATGTAGACGGTAACTGAACAAAAGCTCCTGGCCGGGCTTAGGTTTCTCCGCGGGATTCCAAAACGCCACAATATTGTCGAAGGTTTCGTCAACGGCCGGCAATTCCACCAATTGAATAGCGCCCTTTCCCCAGCCGCCGGAACCGAGCTTCGGTTCCACCCAGACGCTCGGCCGCTGATCGTAGTACGCGCCGTCATCTTGATAGTGATCGAAATTACGGTCGCGCTGAAGCAAACCGAAGCCACGCGGATTTTCATCCATGAAAGAGTTCACTCTCACGCCGCTTGAGTTCACCAGAGGACGCCAAATCCACTCGCCCGCGCCGGTTAAAATGGACAGCCCGTCCGAGTCATGCACTTCAGGCCGCCAGTCATTGGCCAAACGCCGATCATTCTTCCCGTAGTGATACATACTCGTTAGCGGCGCGATACCGACACGCTCGATGGGTTTTCGCGGATAAAGCGCGGCATCTACCTCCATCACAGTCGTCGGTCCCGGGGCGATTTCGAAGCGATAAGCTCCGGTTACGCTCGGCGAATCCAGCTGCGCATAGACGGTCAGGAGATTGGAATTCTCAGTTGGCGGTTCGAGCCAAAAATCCGTGAAGATCGGAAACTCTTCGCCGTGATCGAGGGCGGTATCGATCGCTAGCCCGCGCGCCGACAAACCATATTGGTGCGTATCGGTGCCCACGGCGCGGAAATAACTCGCGCCGAGGAACGCCGCTACGTCCCTTGTCCAATCGGTGTGATAGTGCAATCGAAAACCGGCAAAACCGAGATCTTTTTTCAATGATCGCGCTTGAACGCCTGCTTTCGTAAGATCGAACATTGCGGGATCATACTCGATCTCATGGGCAGCGCCTTTCACGACTTCAGCCAAACGCACCCGATCTTTGAAAAGCGGAGTTCGATGGAAGAACTGAACGCGAAAGCGGCTTGGCTTCGCGTACCAAAGCGACCGAGTGGAACGGAAACGAATGGCCTGCACCCCATCCCAACTGAGGTGGGCGAGCGATTCAGGCAAGTCGCGATCGGGCGCATGATAGGATTGCCCTGCCAATGCCCGCGCGTGGCCCTTGAGCACCGCATAGTCGAATCGACCCAGCTGGGGACCACTCTCCGCAGTCTTGGGCCAACTCTCAAGAGATAAAAGTCCGCCGGTCAGAATGACGGCACGTTTTAAAAACCCGCGACGATTCATGATGGAGGGTTTGGAAGAATCGGCCGGCCGCGAAACTTTCGGGTGAGGAGCCGCCGAGTGAGTATTTACAAATTATTGTGTTAGAAGATGGCTCACACCCAGCCGAAATACAACAACAGACGCAGAGCGAAAAACGTATAGCAACCGGCCATGACATCATCGAGCACGATACCAACTCCGCCAGGCAACTGTTCCAATCGGTTGATGGGAAATGGTTTGGTTATATCGAAGAAGCGAAAAAGCAAAAAGCTCCAGAAGAGAACCGTCCACCGGAAAGGAGCAAGAAAGTTCCCCACCAGGAAACCGACGATTTCATCGATGACAATGATCTGCGGATCTTTCTGTCCTAAAATTGCCGCGCCTCGTGTCGATGACCAGATCGCGCACAGCACTGACACGACAACGATAGCGCTCGCGAGCGGAAATTTCTCCGCGGCCAACCGATTCAGCGCAATCGAGAGCGGCACGGCAACGAGAGTACCGACGGTTCCGGGAAGGCGGGGAACATATCCCGCGCCTCCGCCGGTAACGCAAAATAGCACTGCTCTGCGCCAAACCGTATTTATTTCGCCCACCCTTCACGATCCGCCTGCTCAAACACTTCTGCCAGAATCGCCACCACGCCGTCGATGGTTCCTTCATCGATCGTCATCGCGGGCTGAATTCGCACCCGCGGTGTATAGGTCATGGTCAAAAGACCGCGCCTGAGGCATTCGTCAAAAATTCTCCGGCACGAGACCTTTGATAGTGGCTCCTTCGTGTTTTTATCGGAAACGAGATCCATGCCGATGAACAGGCCGGCGCCGCGCACATGCCCCACAAATGAAAATCTTTCCACCCAATCCGCAATTCGTTTGAGCAA
>Ga0164304_10000315_pt1 | contig 12992 bp, 11 predicted proteins | sample Whisoiple_217_MG_FD_110216 | JGI IMG/M metagenome (GOLD analysis project Ga0164304, IMG submission 110216) | Soil microbial communities amended with pyrogenic organic matter from upstate New York, USA - Whitman soil sample_217_MG | ecosystem: Environmental > Terrestrial > Soil > Agricultural...
GCCCGATCAACGGCCTGGACTGGCCGGTACGTGGCGAAGGCCTCTCCGACCGCGAGTCCGAAATCCTCGCGCTCATCACCCAGGGCCTCAGCAACGCCGACGTGGCCCGGCTCACCTACCTGAGTCCCAACACCGTCAAGTCCTACATCCGCACGATCTACCGCAAGATCGGCGTCGCCAGTCGCACCCAGGCGGTCCTGTGGGGGGTCCGCAACGGCTTCACACCCGACGGCCGCCGGATCGACCACTGGCGCGGGGGACCCTGACCGCACCGACCACCACGCGGCGTTGCCGACCGGGCGACCATGCCGTCGAGCCCGGCCATCTGACCCACATCGCCCAGATACGGCCTGATCCTGGTGGCGCGGCCCATTCACGCGTGGCGCGCCCATCCTGGCAAGGCTCCTCAGGAAGCGGCTCGGTCACCGCCACATCTCGCGGGTTTGTTCGTCCAACGCCGCGCTTGGCCACCGATACTCCCGATCCAGCGGCTGGTCCGCCGCCACGTCTGCATACATCTCGAGAATCGGGGATCACACCGTGCGTCGGAGGTGCAGCGTCAAGCATCCGGCGCCGGGCCATGCGTGCCCCGCAGGCGAAGCTCAACCGGGATCCGCCGTTCCATTGGCTCGGTTCGACCGTCATTCCGGTCACGGCTGATCTCCAGCAGCAACATCTCTACTGCGGTTGCTGCGAGAAGGTCCAGATCGACGCGCACGGTGGTGAGGTCGATGACCGGCCACGCCGCTACGGCGATGTCGTCGAATCCGACGACCGTGAGATCCTCGGGAATCCGTAACCGGGCTCGACGGACCGCCGACAGCGCACCGAGAGCGAGTACGTCGTTCGCGCAGACTAGTGCGGTCGGTCGCGGCGACTCGCCGAGGAGGCTGTGCGCTGCGGCCATGCCCGCGTCGTGGCCGAACGCGGCACGCCGCACCAGCTTTCGAGGCAGCGCAATGCCCCGGTCCCGCAGGCCGCGGCGCAGCCACAGCGCGCGTTCCCGGCCGGTCGAGGTCGCGACGGGGCCGTGGATCGCCGCGACATGCCGATGACCGAGATCGGCGACCAGCGCACTTACGGCCATCGCTCCAGCTGCGTTGTCCACGGTGCAGCTCGGTGACTCGGGGTGATCGAGGAGGCGGTTGACCAGCACGTGGGGCACACCGCGTTCGGTGAGGTCTCGCGGAATCTGCGAGGTACGCAGGGTGGTCATGAGAACGACGCCGTCGTAGCTGCCGTCGGCGAGGTCGTCCACCGTCACCCCCGGCTGCTGACTGTCCGCCACCCGCGGGTCGGTGACGAGCACGGTTCGCAGGCCGGCGTGGGCGAGGTAGCGCTGCACGGGGGCGACCAGCTGCGGGTAGTAAGGGTTGGTGAGTTCTTCGGCGACAACAGCGACCCGCCGCGTGCTCCGGGTTGCCAGGCTCCTGGCCGAGTCGCTGGGGAGGTACGACAGCTCGGCGGCGGCCTGGAGAACGGCGGCCCGCGTGCGAGGCGCCGTTCCTGGCAGATTGCGGAGTGCCCGCGACACGGTGGCCTGAGAAACCCCGGCGGCGCGCGCGACATCGTGTGAGGTGATCGCCTTCGCCATGGGCTGTCGCCTTCTCGGTGTCGCTGGTGGAGCAGTTGACATGTATACGTATACAACCCAGATTGCTCCTACACCAGCGACTGAAGGAGCCATCGGTGACCGTCTACCTCAAAACTGCTGCCGGCCTCGAAGAGGACCAAGCCCGCCTCGAAGCGGTCCGGGAAACCGTCACGCAGGTGATCGCGGACGTCCGGGCACGGGGCGATGTCGCCGTCCGCGAGTACTCGGAACGGTTCGACGGCTGGTCGCCGGACAACTTCCGCCTCGACGCCGAGGGGATCGAGAAGATCGTGGCCGGCGTGCCGGCCCAGGTCATCGAGGACATCACCGCGGTGCAGGCGCGCGTCCGCCGCTTCGCGCAGCACCAGAAGGACTCGCTGAAGGACTTCGAGGTCGAGACGGAGCCGGGTGTCTTTCTCGGTCAGCGCAACATCCCGGTCGCCGCAGCCGGGGCCTACGTCCCAGGAGGCAAGTACCCGCTCGTCGCGTCGGCGCACATGACGGTGGTGACGGCCAAGGTGGCCGGCGTCGAGCGTGTCACCGCGTGCACCCCCCCGATCCGGGGGGAGATCCCCGCAGCGACGGTGACGGCGATGCACCTGGCCGGGGCCGACGAGATCTTCCTGCTCGGCGGCACGCAGGCGGTCGCCGCCATGGCTCTGGGCACCGAGACGATCGGGAAGGTCGACCTACTCGCGGGCCCCGGCAACGCCTTCGTCGCCGAGGCCAAGCGGCAGCTGTTCGGCGAAGTCGGCATCGACCTCCTCGCCGGACCCACCGAGACGCTCATCGTTGCGGACGACGACGCGGATCCCTTCGTCGTGGCCGTCGACCTGCTCAGCCAGGCCGAGCACGGCCCCGAGTCGCCGGCGGTCCTCATCACGACGTCGGAGACCTTGGCCCGCCGGGTGATCGACTTCGTGAACGAGCTCCTCGTCGACATGCCGACCGCGGACTACGCGCTGCCGGCCTGGCGCGACCACGGCCAGGTGGCCGTCGTCGAGAATCTCGACGCGGCTTACGCCCTCGCCGACCGCTATGCCTCAGAGCACGTGCAAGTCCTCACCGCCAACCCACGGGAGGCCCTCGAGAAGATGCGCAACTTCGGGGCGATCTTCCTCGGCGAGGGCACCTGCGTGTCCTACGGGGACAAGGTCATCGGCACGAACCACACACTGCCCACGCGAGGCGCCGCGCACTACACCGGGGGTCTCTGGGTCGGCAAGTACCTCAAGACCGTGACCTATCAAGAGGTTACTGATCGGGCCGCGAGCGCCACTCTGGGAGAGCTCTGCGGGCGAGCGGCGCGGGTGGAGCTGTTCGAAGGGCACGCTCGCTCGGGGGACGTCCGAGCCTGGAAGTACGCGGGTGCCGACCTGCCCTGGAAACCGGCCAGCCTGTGACCCCGGCCTCCGACGGAGGCGCCCGCATTGCCGGACGGACGGCGCTCGTAACTGGCGCCGGAAACGGCATCGGCCGAGCCATTGCGATGGCCCTCGCCGGTGGCGGCGCCCGAGTCGTGCTCACCGGGCGACAGCGCGTCACCTTGGACGCCGTCGCCGAAGAGATCGGCCCGAACGTCCGGGTCGCCACCGTCGACACGTCCGCGGAGGGATCGGTCGCCGCATTGGCCGAGTCCCTGGCCGGGGAGCAGGTGTCGATCCTCGTCAACAACGCCGGTGTCGCCGGTCCCGTGGCGCCACTCACCGACGTGTCGGTCGACGACTGGGACGAGGTCTTCGCGGTCAACGTCCGGGGAGTGTTCCTCATGTGTCGGGCGTTCCTGCCGCCCATGCTCGCTCGCGGTGAAGGCGACATCATCAACCTCGCCTCGGTGAGCGGTAAACGGCCGCTAGCCCGGCGCACGCCCTACACGGCCTCCAAAATGGCGGTCATCGGCCTGACCACCACGTTGGCCCACGAGGTCGGCCATCTCGGCGTCGCCGTGAACTCGCTCTCGCCGGGACCGGTCAGCGGCCCGCGCATGGAGCGGAACTTCGCTCGGGAGGCCGCACGGGCCGGCACGACGCCCGCTGCTGCGGAGGCCGAGTTCGTCGGACGGTCGGCGATGAAGCGCATGGTCACCGAGGCCGAGGTGGCCGCAGCGGTCCTCGGGATGCTGGCCATGCCCGGACTCACCGCGGCCGACATCGACCTCTCGGCCGGGATGGTCGCGCGATGACCGCGATCCCCGACCATCGGTTGCACAACGATTTCGCCAGGCCCTTGTGGGTGTGGCCCAGCACTGGGAGTGTATGCGTATGCACTTGAACCCCGAGGACAAGTCTCGACTCGGCGACGGAGTGACCGTCGTCAAGGAGCCGCCCGGTCCCGACCGGCCCGCACAGCGAGATCCCGAGGTGTCGGCGACGGTCTCGACCATGCTCCTGGACATCGAGCAGCGCGGCCTCGACGCCGTGCGCGACTACGCCGAGCGGCTCGACCACTGGTCGGGCACGTCCTTCGAGGTGAGCCCGGCGCAGCTGCGCGGTGCCGGCGACAGCCTGCCCGCGGACCTGCGCGAGGCCCTGGACGCCGGCGCCGAGCGCACTCGACGCTTCGCCGCCATGCAGCGCGAGCGGCTCGTCGACTTCGAGGACGAGGTCATCCCCGGCGTTGTCTGCGGACAGCGTTACGTGCCGGTCCAGACCGTCGGCGCCTACCTGCCGGCGGGACGGTTCCCGCTCCTCGCCAGCGCGTTCATGACTGTCGGTGTGGCGGCGGTGGCGGGCGTGCCCAACGTCATCAGCTGCACCCCGCCAAGCCTCGACGGTGGACCGCACCCCGCAGTCCTCTACGCCGCATACGCATCCGGAGCGGAGCGCGTTTTCGCCATCGGCGGCGTCCAGGCCCTCGCCGCCATGGCCTTCGGCCTGCTCGACGCCCCTGCTGCGGACATGCTGGTGGGAGCCGGAAACGCTTACGTGGCAGAGGCAAAGCGTCAGCTGTTCGGGCGGGTCGGCATCGACGTGCTCGCGGGTCCCTCCGAGGTCGCGGTCATCGCCGACGACACGGCCACGACCCAGATGGTCGCGGCCGACCTGCTTGGACAGGCCGAGCACGGCCCGACATCCCCCGCGTGCCTGGTCACGACCTCGGAGCGGCTGGCTCGCGAAGTGCCCGGCGAGATCGACCGCCAGCTGGCTGCACTGTCGACACGCGAGATCGCCGGCGCTGCGTGGCGGGAGTACGGGTCGATCTACCTCGTCGACAGCCGTGAGCTGGCCGTGGCCGTGATGGACACCCTGGCACCCGAGCATCTCGAGGTCCTCACCGACGACCTCCCCTGGTACCTCGACAACCTCTCGAACTACGGGTCGCTCTTCCTGGGACCGTGGTCGACCGTCGCCTACGCCGACAAGGGCATGTCCGGCACCAACCACGTCCTGCCGACCGGACGTAACGCGCGCTTCACCGGGGGGCTCTCGGTCGCGGGCTTCCTCAAGCTCGTGACGTACCAGCGGGCGACCATGGGCTCGACCCAGGCTCAGGCGCGGCCGGTCGTCATCATCTCGGACTTCGAGAAGCTCCAAGCCCACCGAGACAGCGCCCAGCTGCGGCTCGAGTACCAGCATGGCTGAATTCGTATGCACCCCGGCGTTCGCCTCCCCGAACGACGTCCCTACCCCGACAGGTCTGGAGCACACATGAGAACGTCCCTTCGCACCAACGGAGCCCTGGCCCTGACGGCGGTAGCCGCCCTGGGCCTCGCCGCCTGCGGCGCCGGCTCGAAGACGGCATCGAGCACGGCGGCACAGGTGACGTGCGACGTCGCCAAGCCCAGCAAGCCCACCACGGTGAACGTTCTCGCCTACAACAGCTCGGCGATCGACCCCTTCACCAACACCATGGTCTCGAGTTGCTCGAAGAACGACTACACCCTCAAGCACGAGCCCATCGACTTCCCGGGACAGGTGCAGAAGACGACGGCGACGCTCGCGGGGGCCAGCGGCACCTACGACATCGTCGAGACGTACGGGTTCGTGATCCCGCAGTACGGCTCGCAGAACAAGCTCGCTCCCCTGAACGACCTGTTCACGAAGTATGCCGACTCCTACAAGCTGAACGACATCAGCAAGGACATGCGGGCCGCCATGACGTACGACGGCAAGCTGTACGCGCTCCCGATGCAGGCCCAGATGTACATCATGGCCTACCGCAAGGACGTCTTCGACCAGGTCGGTTTGCAGCCGCCGAAGACGTTCGAGGAGATGAAGACCGCCGCCAAGACCATCCAGGAGAAGGCGGGGATCAAATACCCGATCGCCCTCCCGTGGCTGGCAACCGGGGACATCGTCACCTCCTACGACTGCATCCTCGGCAGCCTCGGGGTCAACCTCACCAACTTCGACACCAAGACGGCGAACTTCGACAAGCCGCAGGCGAAGCAGGCGCTGGACGAGATGATCGCGCTGAAGCCCTTCATGGACCCGCAGGTGACGACGTTTGCCCAGCCGGCCGTCCAGCAGCAGATGTACAACGGCACCGGCGCGATCGCCATCATGTTCTCGGGGCGGATGAACGACCTGACCCTCGAGAAGAACAGCAAGTACGCCAAGAGCTTCGCGTTCGCGGCGCCGCCGAAGGTGGCCGCCGACAGCGCCAAGCTGTACGACACGTTGTCGGTGGACGGCTGGTCCATCCCCAACAACACCGCGGTCGACAAGGACGCGCTGTTCCAGATGATCGCCTCCTCGGTGAGCGAAGAGGCATCGAAGGCGTCGCTGCCGGCGGCCTACCCGGCCCGAAGCGGCATGGTCAGCGACTCCAGCAGCCCCTACGCCGCTGCGGCCAACGTGTCGATCACGTCGGCCCCTCCGGCCGAGCCCTACCCGTGGACCGCCGACGTGAGCAACAAGATCACGCCGATCATCGCCAACGCCGTGCTCGGGAAGATCACGACCGACGAGGCCGTCGTGCAGATGCAGCAGGCAGCCACCGCCGCGATCGCAGCGGCCAAGTAGGCCCCTGGCCACCCGGCGCCGGCCGCTCTTCCAGGCGGCCGGCGCCACACCGGAGGTGAGCATGAAGAAGCGCGAGTTCTGGATGTTGGTCACGCCGAGCCTGGTGGTGATGGTCGGTCTGCTGGCCGTGCCGCTCTACCGCACGATCGAGTGGAGCCTGCAGAACGTCAACTACGGGGATCCCGGGACATTCATCGGGTTGAGCAACTACACCACCGCCCTGACCGACCCGCGGTTCGGTCGAGCCGTGGTGTTCACGGTGGGCCTCACGCTCGTGGTGACGGCCATCCTGCTGGTCCTCGGATACCTCCTGGCTGTGGCCGTCAACCGGCTGCACCGCATGCGCCCCATCGTGCTCGGACTGCTTCTCCTGGCGTACGTCATTCCCGGACTGGTCGGCGCGACGATGTTCTCCTGGCTCTTCGACTCCAACTTCGGCGGTCCGGTCAACTACCTCATCGCCCACGTCACAGGTCAGGACCTCCTCTGGTTCACCGACACGTGGCCCAACCGCGTGGTCCTCACCCTCAATATCGTCTGGTTCCTGCTCCCGTTCGCCATGCTGGTGATCCTGGCCGGCCTTCAGTCAGTGAACCCCGAGGTGTTGGAAGCCGCCAAGATCGACGGCGCCGGCCCCTTCCGGCTGCACTGGAACGTCATCATTCCCAGCGTCAGCGGGGTGATCGGCTTCGTCATCCTCATCTCGCTGATGGACGTCCTCAGAGTGTTCGACCCGCTGGTCGCCCTGTCGCCACAGGCGGCCGCGATCGGCAACGAGTCGATCATGTTCTACATCTACAGCGTCGCCTTCAAAGACGGCGGGCAGCAGCTCGGGCTGGGTAGTGCCATCAACGTCCTGCTGATCATCATCATCGGCATCATGCTCATTCCCTCGATCCGCGCCACGGCACGAGAAGGGAGCCGATGATGACCATCTCGGCGACACAGGACGTCGTAGCGCGAAAGGTGCTCGGGGCCGACGAACCGCCCCGGCGACGACGGTTCACGGGCACCTCGGTCCTGGTGGGCGGGTTCCTCATCCTCACCTGTCTGGCGATGCTCAGCCCGATCGTCTGGACGGCGATGTCGGTCACCAAGCCCACCGACGTGGCGTTCCTCAACCCGCCGGTCTTCACCTGGCAGCCGACGTTGGACACGTTCGTCGACCTGTGGCAGACCACGAACTTCTACCAGTACGTCATCAACACCCTGGTCGTCGCGGTCATCAGCACGGTGCTGGCCCTCGTCTTGGGCCTGCCGGCGGCGTACGCCCTGTCGCGGGCGCCCGGCTGGATCTCGACGCTGCTGCTCGTCGTGGCCCTGATCTTCCGCGCCCTTCCCCGCTTCGCGGTGGTCCTGCCCATGTACGACCTGGCGCGGTCGGTCGGCCTCTACGACACCACGTTCGCCCTCGCCCTCGCCCTGGTGGCCATCAACCAGCCGTTCACGATCTGGTTGCTGCGCAACTTCTTCGCGGACATCCCGACGACCCTGGACGAGGCGGCCATGATGGACGGCTGCTCGCGCTTCCAGGTGTTGCGGCGGGTGATGCTCCCGCTGATGGGACCCGGCATCCTCACCGCGGGGATCTTCGTGTTCCTGTTCGCCTTCCAGGAATACCTCACCGCCACAATCCTCACCGATGTCAACGCGCGCACGGTGCCGGTGTTCATCGCGACCCAGCTCGGCCAGACCCTGCCGATGCTGCAACAGGCCGGCGCCGCAGCGGTCCTCTTCACGATTCCCGCCATCGCCTTCGCGTTCATCGCCCAGAAGTACATCGTGGCCGGGCTCAGCGCCGGTTCCGTGAAGGGCTGAGCCGATCAACGAACCCGTCGGTATGCCGGTGCCGCTCGTGCTGCTGCCCGGGATGAACTGCTCGCCCCGGCTCTGGGACGGTGTGGTGCGGGAGCTGCTGGGCGTCGACCGACCCGACGGCCATGCGAGGCAGGTGGTGGTCCCCGAGGTCGACCGGCCGACCCTCGGCGAGCAGGTGGAGTCGTTGCTCGACCACCTGCCCGGGCGGTTCGCGATCGGAGGCCTGAGTCTCGGCGCAATCGTTGCCATGGCTGTCCATCGGCGTGCTCCCGAGCGGGTCGCCGGACTCTTCCTCGTGGCGACAAACGCACGACCTCCCGTCGATGCGCAACGCTCGGCCTGGGCAGCACAGCTCGACTCTCTGGAGGCGGGAGCCTCGCCACGAGATCTACAGGCGGAGCTGCTCCCGCTCCTCGTCGGAGCGCAACCAGCGCCGGACCTGGCCGTCCGGACCCTGGCGCTGTCCGACGCAGTCGACGCGGCCACTCTGAGGGCTCAGCTCGAGCTCCAGGCGACCCGCGTCGACGAACGACCGGGCCTCGGCGGAGCCACCGTTCCCTGCACCGTCCTCGCGGCGGCCGAGGACCGCATCTGCCCGATCGAGCGGCATCTCGAGATCCACCGGCTGGCCGGCGGATCCGCGCTCGTGGTCGTGCCAGGTGCACCGCACCTCGTGGCGTTGTCCCATCCGCACGAGGTCGCCGAGGCGACTTCCGCCTGGCTGCAGCGGGTCGACGGATGACCGGTCAGCCGCCGGAGGCGCTGGAGCCGGGCCGTCCGGCGGGGGCCGCGAGCTCCGCGAAGACACGCATGAGCACCTGCGCGACGTTGTAGACCACGAGCCGGCCGCCGGCCGTGAGGATGCGGGCGGCGTCCTCGGAGCTGCCCGCGAGCTCGGCACGCCAGGACCCCACCTCGGCGGCTTGCTCGTGGATGGTCGCGACGGAGTCCGACACCGGCGGATCGCCCGATCCGGTCGAGGCCGAGAGGTCGGCCGTTCCGATCAGGTAGCCGTCGATCCCGGCGGTGCCGAGGATCTCCGACGCGATGCTCGCCGCCTGCGGGGACTCCAGCATCGCGATGACCAGCGCCTCTCTGGCCCGCTCGCGATGGTCGGCCGCGGTGACCGTGCCGAACCGCCCGGCCCGGGGGTAGGTAGCGAAGCCGCGTCGGCCGATGGGTGGGTACTGCACCATGTCGACGAGCTCACCGGCCTCAGCCGCGGACTCGATGTGTGGCGCGACGATGCCCTGGGCTCCCTGGTCGAGGGCGCGCAGAATGAGGCCCGACTCACCCTCGCCGGGACGAACGAGCACCGCAACGCCGTGCACCTGCGCCAGGGCGATGTGGGTCCGAAGCGCCATCACGTCCGCAGGGCCGTGCTCACAGTCGATGAGGACGAAGTCGAGTCCGGCGACCGCCAACATCTCGACGACCTCCTCGCACGGCATCCGCACGAGGGCTCCGACGAGTTGTTGCCCGGCCTGCAGCCGTGACTTGACCGAGCTCGCGGTCGGCGCACCACCGTTCACTGAACACTCCTTCGGACGTCCGGTCCGTCGGCGACGTCGAAGGACGCAGTTGGCATGCGTATGTCCTCTATAATGGCGTCTCTGGCCGGCCTCGTCAACGCGGCCTCCTTCGCTGAGGACACAGGATGGTCCGGTGATCACAAGCTTCGACGTCGCCCGGCTGGCCGGGGTGTCGCAACCCACCGTCTCTCGCGCGCTCCGCGACAGCGACAAGGTGTCCGAGCAGACCAAGGCCCGGGTCCGCCAGGCCGCTGCCGCCCTCGGCTATGCACCCAACGCCATCGGCCGCGCCCTGGCCCTGGGTCATTCGACGCGGATCGGCCTCGTCGTCACCGATCTGCACAACCACTTCTACGGCCATGTCATCCCACACCTGCATGCGGAGCTGAGTCGGAAGGGGTACGAGCTCGTCCTGCTCACTGAGGCGTCGGAGAGCGCGCCCATCGCCGAGCAGATCGTGGCCAACGGCCTCGCAGGCGTGATTCTCACAACGACGGCGGTCGACTCAGCGCTCCCTGGGAGACTGCGCGAGCGCGACCTTCCCTTCGTGTACTTCAACCGCACCGCACCGTCGGTCGAGTCGAGCTCGGTCACGGTGGACCCCGAACCGGGGATGAGCGAGCTGGTACAGGAGATCGTGCGGCTCGGCCATCGGCGCGTGGGTGCCGTCTTCGGCCCACGGTCGACGAGTACCGGCGAGAGCCGCGAGTCGGTGCTGCGAGAGCTGCTCGACGAGCACGATCTTCGCCTGAGACGCCAGGACGTGCGACACGGCCCCTTCGACTTCGACACGGGCTTCCGCGCCTGCCTCGAGCTCCTCGACGGAGACCAGCCGCCCACCGTCCTTGTCTGCGCCAACGACGTTGTCGCTCTGGGTGCGATGAACGCGGCCGCCGAGCGTGGGGCTGCTGTACCGGAGTTCCTGTCCATCGTCGGCTTCGACGACCTGCCCACCTCGAGCTGGCCCCTCGTCCAGCTGACGACGGTGGCCTATGACCTGGCGGTGATGTCGAGGGAGGCCGGGCGTCTGGTCGTCGAGCTGGTCAGCACCCCGGGGGCGACCTTCGAGCACGTCGTCCTGTCGACCAACCTCGTGCGCCGGCGCAGCCTGGCTCCTCCGCGGCCGTAGCCCGTCGTCCGTCTTATGGCGCCTCTGGACGCCAAGCAGTACATACGTATACATTGAGAGGAGTCGTCGAGAACAGACCCCCTAGGTGAGAGAACACATGACGCTCAACCCCGTGGCCTACAAGCCCTATTCGGACCCCGACGACTTCATCCGCGAGGTGACTGACCTCATCTGGGTGCAGCGGGACGTCTCCTTCATCGTCGACAACTATGAGCCGGACTCGATCGTGCATGGTGCGCTCGGGACCACCGTGGGACGGCAAGGCGTCATCGACGGCAGTCTGGTGCGCATCGCACAGACCCCTCAACGGGTAGGACAGGCCGAGGACGTCATCTGGGAGGCCCGCGGTGACGACGCGTTCCTGAGCTCGCACCTGGTCCTGTCGGTCGACCGGAACCAGACCGGTGTCAACAGCCTGACATATCCCTTCTTCCGGAGCCGGACGATTGCCAACTGCCTGTACCGCCGCGGCCGGATGGTGGAGGAGTGGGTCGTCCGCGACTCTCTCGCGGGCGCACTGCAACAGGGGATCGACCCCGAGGAGGCAGCCCTGCGGCTGGGTTTCGCCGGCTATCAGGGCTCGTGGTGCGACCCGGCGCCGGCGGACGTTCTTGCGGAGGGCGACAGCGGGCCGCGGGCGGACGCATACCGGCCCGAGTGCGAGATGGTTCTCGAGTTCGTCGACGAGGTCTGGAACCACCGTCGGCTCAATCGCGTCACCGACTTCATGGTCCGTGATCTGGTGCTGCAAACCGTGGCTGACAGCACGGTGATCCGGCCGGACGGCTACCAGCGCGACCTGCTGGATCTGGTGGCCCCGTTCCCGGACGCGACCTTCGCAGTGCGGGACGTCCAGACCAACTTCGCCGAGCGCTACGCGGGGTTGCGCATTGCCGTGCTGTGGCAGATGAAGGGCACCTATCGTGGCGCCCCGACCTTCGGCCCTCTCACCCACCAGCCCGTCGATCTCATGGGCGTCTCCCAGTTCCTCGTCCAGGACGGGCGCATCGTGCGCGAGATCCGGGTCTACGACCAGATCGGGCTACGGGCCCAGATCAACAACACGCGCGGCGACGGTCTTGTCGACGGCAACGCCAACATCTACTGACGAGGACCGTTCGGCCTGGCGCCGGAGCGTCCCACAACCACCCTCACTGACGAAAGGACAGCCCACTCCGGGCCAGGCATGAGCCAGACAACCGTGACTCGCGACGAGGTGCGTCGCCGAACGATCCTCCACACCGACTGGGTGCCCTGCAAGGCGGCGTTCATCGACTGCCGAACCCCCGGGTCCGACCGGAAGGACAACTACTCCTTCATCGGTTCCGGGGTGTCGCAGAGCTCGCAGCAGTTCGTGAACCTCACCGAACCGCACGGGTTCAGTCTGGGCGCGGCGGGTATGCCGCGCGGGACGACGAACAGCCTGCACCTGCACTTTACGGCCGAGGTGTTCATCAACTTCGGCGGCGAGTACCGCCTGCGGTGGGGGGCTGATGGTGGCCAGGGCGAGTACGTCTCCACCGACGGTGACGTCATCTCGGTGCCCACGTGGATCTTCCGCGGCTTCACCAACGAGGGACCGGACGAGGGGATCCTCCTTACCGTGCTCGGGCGCGACGACACGGGCGGGATCATCTGGGGTCCGACGGTGCTACAGGAGGCTCAGGGCTACGGACTGCGGCTCACGGCGGACAACCGCCTCATCGACACCGCCGCCGGCGACCAGCTGCCGACCGATGTCGCCCTCATCGCGCCGATGCCGCAGGAGGAGATCGACCGCCTGGACCGCTTCAGCGTCGAGCAGTTCCGCACTCGCGTCGTGACCCCCGCGGACCGCCGGTGGGCCGAAGGCGCGCTCCTGTGCTCGGGTCTCCCCGGGGGGAACGCGCAGCTTGCTGCACTCATCGGGTATGGGATGGCCGAAGACCGTCGGGTCGCCCCAGCGCTGCACGAAC
>Ga0164304_10000318_pt1 | contig 12951 bp, 4 predicted proteins | sample Whisoiple_217_MG_FD_110216 | JGI IMG/M metagenome (GOLD analysis project Ga0164304, IMG submission 110216) | Soil microbial communities amended with pyrogenic organic matter from upstate New York, USA - Whitman soil sample_217_MG | ecosystem: Environmental > Terrestrial > Soil > Agricultural...
CCACGAATCTAAAAGCCGGGGTTACGAAGACTCGCCTGAAAAGAAAGAGCGGCTGAGGAAGGAATCGAAGCTGATGGAAAGCCGGTGGCAAAAATATATTGAGAATGACCCTTACTACAGCCCCCATTTAACCAGAGCTTGTCAAGACAGCGGTATCAGATTGGAGGACGAGAATTGGCGGCCGAGTCATTAGGAACATCCCCATAAGTTTAGGGTGTCAACTTAAGCCTCAAGCCTTTTGTATTTCTGGTTTGTACCCAAGTCTCGATCCCCCTAAATCCCCCTTAAGAAGGGGGACTTTGAAGGCTCTTTCCCCTTGTTAAGAGTCGCTAGGGGGAATCGAGAGGATTGTGACTCAAACTCAAGAAGAGGGACTTTGAAAGCTCTTGTCCCCCCCTTGCTAAGGGGGGCTAGGGGGGAGCGAGAGGATTGTGACTCAGACAGAAGACCGATACAATTCACCAGACGGCACCAATGTCAAAAACCTGTAGGGGCGGGTTCACCGATAGCTTCAAGGGATACCCAAAGACTAAAAAACCCGCCCCACCCCGCGCGAGCATCCTGAAGATTGACATGGGTGCAAGATGTCAGATACAAGGTACTTATAAACCCAGCCTCGACCAAGCTAAAAAAAATGAAATCTCCGGTACAAAATTATGAATAACTCATTACAAGTGCAAGAAGAAACAGCTTCTAATTATTTTCATAGAGGCAACCTCTTGAAACAGTCTGGTAAATTAGAGGAAGCGGCCGCCGCTTACAAGCGCTGTACTGAACTAAACCCGGATTTTTCCTGGTATCACCACAATTTGGGTGAAGTATTGGCGAAATTGGGGCAGCGGGATGGGGCGGAGAAAAGTTACCGCAGGGCCTGCGAACTTAACCCGAATTCGGCTTGGTCTTGGCACAATTTAGGGGAGGTTTTGGAACAGCAGGGCAATCTAGATGAATCCGTGGCTGCGTACCGCAAAGCTGTGGAAATATATCCGGATTTCTACGAGTTTCATAACAGCTTGGGTAAGGGTTTGTGTTTGCAAGGTCAACTGGATGAATCTGTAAGTTGTTTGCGAAGAGCGATCGAGCTTGACTCGGAATCGGCTTTGCCTTACCAAAATTTGTGGGAGGCTTTGGCAAGACAGGGACGGGTTGATGAAGGGATTGAGTGCTTGCGTCATGCGATCGATCTAAATCCGGGTGATGGGGAATTGTACCTGAAGTTGGCAGAGGCTTTGCAAGGTAAGAATGAATTAGCAGAAGCGGTGGGTTATTACCGAAAGGCGATTCAGTTGAAGCCAGATTTTCATTGGCTTTACTATAAATTGGGAACGGCTTTATCAGCACAGGGTCAATGGGAGGAGGCGATCGCGGCTTACTCGAAAGCCGCTGAGTTGGAACCGGGTTCGGCGATCGTCCACCACTATTTGGGGCATACTTTGTCGATCGTGCAGCGGTGGGAGGAGGCGATCGCATCTTATCGGAAAGCGCTTGAGCTCGTACCGAATGCGGCAGTGATTTACCAGCATTTGGGCGATGCTTTAGCGAAACTGCAAAAGTGGGAGCAGGCTGTGGGAGCTTATCGCAAGTCGGTTGAGTTCGAGCCAAATTCACTGGAGGCTCAAGACCATTTAGGGTTTGCTCTATATCAGTTGGGGCGTTACGATGAGGCGATTTCTGCCTATCGCAAAGCTTTGGAAATTGCTCCTGATTCCGATGTAGTTCACTGTCATTTAGGGGAAGCCCTGCAAAGAAGAGCTCGCGTCCAACCGCTTCAGAAAGATGTTGAGCTGGATTTAGATGAGGCGGTAAAGTGTTATCGCAGGGCAAGCAAATTGAATCCCAGCAATTTGGAGGCGGCTCAAAAGGCTGTGGAGATTAAGTCTGACGACTCGGAGCTTTATTTGCAGCTAGGTAAGGCTTTGGCAGAACAAGGGCAGTTTGATGGGGCGATCGCTCAGTACCGCCGCGTTCTCGATCGCAATTCAGACTCTTGGGAGGCGGAGCATTATTTAGGGGAAGCTTTGGCAAAACTTGGGCGGTGGGATGAGGCGATCCAGGCTTACGATCGATGTGTGAAGCTTCACCCTGATGATTTTATGTCTTACGCTGGTTTGGGTGATGTTTGGCTGGGTAAGGGAATGGCAGAGAGGGCGATCGAGTTTTATCAAAAGGTGATCGATCTTAATCCTAATTTAGCTGAGGTTTATGATAAGTTGGGTGATACCTTGGCTAAGGTGGGGCGACAAAAGGAGGCTAGTGTTTGTTATCGTCGGGGGCTGGAATTAAAGGCGAAGTAAGAGACTTGAGCTTTTTTCCGAAACCCGGTTTTTGGCAAAAACCGGGTTTTTTGGTCTAGGATTCACCAAGGGGGAAGGTTGATCGCTCTAATTCTGATTGGGCTTGTTTCAGTTTTTTTGTTTAAGTCTCGTTATACCTTTTCTTGACAAGAGCTCTTTTAAGTACATACATCCACTAAACTCTAGAAAATCGCTTGTTTACAAAAGGTAGAACACATGGGAGAAAAAGCTAAAGCTGATGATTTTACAGGCAGATTCAGAGAAATCGTCTCAGACCCACTCAACCTTGTCATACAGAGAGATCCCCGTGCTGGCTTTGTGGACGGCAAGTATGTTTATCTTCACAACGGTTTGAAGGTGCCAATATCTGGTCCTTACGCCTACTATGGTGCGTTCAGTTCTATTCTCTCCATAAATCGTGGGGTACATGAACCATTAGAGGAATTTGTATTTCAAGAGGCATTAAATCGCTTCCCAATTTCGCCAATAATGCTTGAACTTGGTGCATACTGGGCGCACTACTCAATGTGGCTAAAAATGGCTCGTTCCAATGCAACCGTTCATCTGGTAGAGCCAGAATTGGAAAATCTAAACGCAGGAAAGCATAATTTTGAGCAGAATGGCTTCGTTGGCGAATTCACACAGGCTTTTGTCGGTAAAAATCAGTTTGGGGTTGATAAATATTTAGAGGAAAGAAGAATACAGAAACTTGACATACTTCATTCTGATATTCAAGGATATGAGATGGAAATGCTAGAGGATTGCTCCAATTCATTAGCAACCAAAATCATAGACTATCTCTTTATTTCAACTCATTCCCAACAATTGCATCAGGATGTTATAAAACGGCTTGAGAATTTCGATTATAGAATTGAAGTATCGTCCGATTTCGATTACGGCACTACTTCTTTCGATGGCTTTATCTTTGCCACCAGTCATTGTATTGAACCCGTATTCAAACAATTTACTCCCATGAGTAGAATTCAGATCGAACAGGCACAGCCGGTGCTTACGATCAACTACCTGTCAAATATTATACGGGAGACAAAAATTCACGAGTACCTTATTTTTTAGCAAACTATAGATTCATTCGATCTAACCACATCAGATTTTAATAATCCGATCGCAACAAGTGTGTTAATTGGATGAGTCAGACTCAAGCGAATGAATGTATTGAGGATGAACCGGTTTACGCCAGAAACGCAACGGCTTCAGATAATTGACCTTTTTGTTTCAGTTGGTTAGCTGTTTGAAAATAGGTAGTCATGGTTTTTGTTATTGGCCATTGGCAAAATGGTCTTAATTTATCGTTACTTTATCTGAGTTAGGGTTGATCGCTCCAATTGTGACTGGGCTTGTTTCATTTTTGAGCGCGCTCGCTCCAATTCTAACTGCATTTCTTCTGCTGTTTGTTTCCAACTATTCAACTGAGATTTTACCCATTCCTTTTCCGATTGAGTCGCCTCCAATTTAGCTTGTACCTCCTGAGTCGATCGCTGCCAAGTTTCCACTTGCGCTGATAACTTAGATTTTTCTGCTTGAGTTTGCTGTAAATGTGACTCTTTTTCTTCTAACTGAGACTGTAATCTATCCAGAGATTGGGTAAATTGTGCTTGTATCTGCTGTACTTGCTGGGCTAACTCTTTTGCTTCTCCAATAAAAGCCTCTTTTTGAGCCTCTAAAATAGCGGGGTTAGCCTCTGCATACGAGCGATATTGGTTAAAAATAATCTCCCTAGTGCGAGTAAAATCGGCTCGATTATGGCTACTGGTGTTAGTGCCATCATTTCTTTGGGTAAATTCGCAGGTAGTTTCTTTGATATGGGCTATGTCAAATTTGCGAGATAGCCGAATTATTAAATCCCAATCTTCATGGGTTGATAGGGTTTCATCGAATAAGCCCACTTCATCTAAGCAGGATTTTTCGTGCATTAGACATAAGTTAGGAGTGCAGTTACTCACTAAGATTTTGTCATTATCAAAGTCTAATGAATAGGGGACACTACGGTGAACTGTCACATATTCACCATTTTGTTTTTCCTGCTGTGCCATGACAGCATCGGTGTAGGCGATTTTATATTCGCTGTTTTCTAGGAATTTGACTAGGGTTTCGATGTGATTGGGGTAGTAGATATCGTCGTCGTCTAAGTAGGCGATGTATTTACCACGGGCGGCGCGGATGCCTGTGTTACGGGCGGCGGATCGATCGAGAGTTTGAGGGTGGCTGAGATAGACGATGTTGCCTTTGGTGTTGAGCGGGTTGAGAACTTGCTGCACTTCTGTGCCACCATCATTAACTACTACGATTTCTACATTGGGATAAGTTTGATTGAGGACGCTTTGCACAGCTTCGACAAGCATTTCTGGGCGGTCTTTAGTGCAAATAATTACGCTTGCCAGCGGCTGAAGCGTGCGATACGGGAGCGCGTTCAGTTCCCATAAAGAAATCGTTGCTGTTACGTTTGCAGGTACTACACCTTCCCGATGAATGCCGTATTCCTGCCATATGCGACATGGTTCATCCAGAGGCGCTGATCCCGATGTTGACAACCCTTGGGGATTATGGTAATAGATACCCAAAATTTCTGGCAAATGAACAAAATTTTCGGTTTTGCCAATTCGTAGCCAAAACTCATAATCACCAGCAGCAGTGAATTCTGAGCGAAAATAACCATATTTTTCATGCAGCGACTTTCTCCACATTGGTTGCGGCCCAAAAATACACTGCCGTTCAAGTTCCTTATAGTCAAATCGGGGCCAGTTCAAGTATTGATGAGCTTTAGTTGTCGCCCATGTATCATTGACATCAGTGCTAATCAACTGATTAGCATAAACCAGGCTCGTTATAGGATGGAGATCTAAATATTTTGTCATGATTTCAAGCGCATCCGGGCGATGTCGGTCGTCGGTATTAGCATTGGTAATGTATTTTCCGCGCGACATCTTAATTGCTCTGTTCCATGATGCGTAAAGGGTTTCGCGAGCAGAAGTGCGATAGTAAACGATATTTTGGTATTTTGCCTGAAACTCCCGCACAATTGACTGTTCATTTTGCTCGGAATAGCTGTCAATTACTATGATCTCAAGTTCACCTTTTTGGTGCAGCGTTTGCTCTACTAAGTCTTGCAAACAACCGCGCATAAAAATTTCTGAGTTGTAAGTGGAAACTATAGCGGATACTTTTAACACAGCTTTACTAGGCTGGGATTTTACCAAGTTGTCTCCGGATATAATTTTTTGTTCAGGTCGCTGAACTGTAGCCCATATCCAAGGACTTTGCCATTCTATGGAAACAACATCAAAACCTTGTTCTGTTAGCAAGCCACGGAGTTGTTCATCCGTATAACCGTTTCCTGCAAAAGCGTATTGCGTTTCGGCATCTGCTTCTTCGTCAAATTTGCCAGCCGCGGGATTGTCTTGATAATCGTGTACTTGGATTTTGAAATATCCACCCGGCTTCAACACTCTAAATATTTCGGCAAAATAGTTCTTGACAACAGAAATAGAACGAATGTGCTGAAACACAATCATGGAATATACAAAGTCATAGTTTTCGTTTTTCAGCTCATGTAGATCGCAGCCATTATTGACATATACCTGTCCATTCTGCTTGCCGTCTGCTAAATATTCCTTGGCAAACTGAATCATATTTTCTGCAATATCTACCCCGTCTACTTGAGCAAACATCTCGCGCAAAGGCTTAATCACTCGTCCAACGCCACAGCCAATTTCTAAAATTTTCCATTCAGGTTGTGTGGGAATATCTCGGATAATTTGGTTGGCTGAATCAACAGCCGACAGATTCCAAGATTCTATCTTTTGCTGAAGCGACATTTGATTAATTGTTTCATCAGCGAAAACTCTGCTGAACATAGCTTCATACATGGACTCTACGTTCCAGAACTCACGCTCTTTTGACAAAAACGCTTCATTAATTGGCTGAATATTATTGCTTTCAGCAGTAACAGGTAAACTCTCTGGAATGCCATTTGTAGAGTCAAATGTTGGTCTTAGGGCTTCATATTGTTCTGGCCATTCGTTTTTTACCGACTCAATAAGAACAGAGGAACCCTCTAAACTAAGATGCTCAGCTAAGTTAAGCAAAACCGAACTAACTGTTGCAGCCATTTTCGACCAGGAAAATTTCTTTGCTTGATCTAAACCAGCAGTAATCAGTCTATGGCGAACTTCAGGTTTCTGTATCTCAAGCAGAGCATTGACTAATTGATTGACATCGCTGGGATTAACATATAATGCTGCCGATCCTGCAACTTCAGGCATAGAGCCGTAGGGGCAAGTGATAACTGGACAGGCGCAAGCTATTGCTTCCAAAATAGGCATTCCAAAGCCTTCATACATTGAGGGATAAACCAGCCCTACTGCACCGCAATAAGCTGTTCTCAATTCATCATCGCTCAGTCGCAGTAAATGTACAGTGCACCCTGAAGTGTAGTCTACAAACTCTAGTTCTAGTACAGATCTACCCCCCACACAAACAATGTCAAACTCAAATCTATTTGGTAGTTTGTAAAAAGCCTTGAAGAACAATAAAGCATTTTTACAATTTTGCCAGCCAACCCTCTCGCCCACCAATATAAAATAAGGTTTGAATATGCCGTACTTGGATTTAAAACCAGCAATTCCTTCTGAGCTAGCTGGCGAAAAAGTGCTTTTTACTCCACAATGGGCTACAGTGATGGCGTCTAGGGATATATCTGGGAAACAACCCACTAAATTACGCGCTGTATTCTCGGAAATAGCAATATAGGCAGATGCGTGTCGGATGCCATAACGCTTCTCGCGCCACTGCGGATTATCAAGATCCAGACCTACAAGTTCGGGAATCATATCATAAGCCATGAATACAGATGGCGTTGATAATGGTGTGGTGTAATACGTGGAGATAAATAACTCTGCTCCCGTTTCATCGCATACTTGCTGTAGCATTCGGCGGTCAGAATCAGTGCTATTGTAATCATAAGCGGGCATAGTCCGATACCGGAGTCCAGCAATTTTCGGAGCGGTTCCGGCGCGGTCAACAACGAGAATATGCTTGGCGAAACCATTAGCTACCCACTCTTCAAGTAGGGAGTTCCAAACGCGAGCTATTCCGGTGTGGTTGAGTTGGAAAAATACACCGTCAACCACCACTTTTGCTGGGCTTTTTTCAGTTTCTACAGTAGTTTGTCTAGGCAAATCCTCTGATTGCCTAAACTGCCAAGTAGTGCGATCGATCTGTTTGCGGGCAATTGGGACTACATGGCACGACTCGGCCGTATTGACCGCTGTTTCATCCTGTACCCAAGCTAAATGCTGGCGCAAGAGAATTGGAAACTGACTCTGTGCCTGCAATCCTAGCCATTGCGACACAGCATTTTTATAACCGTAGTATTTTTCTTTAAATAGCAACTGGTTAATTGTCACATAGGCAAAGTGTTGAAATACCAAACCCTGCTTTTCTGTCTCGTCGTGGAGGAATGGATTGACGGCTGCAACGTTACGCCATTGACCATTAAGCAAAGGTTCGACTAATCTTGGCGGTTCGTGGGCTTCCCAAACCATACCAGGTTTAAATCGCCAAGTTCGCAGCCATTCTTGTTGCGGATTTTGAGAGTAACAGTTGCGAGTGCTGATCACTAGATTTTCTCCGACGAAGTACCAGCACCAGTACCAAGCTGCTGTCTTGTCAGGATTGTTTACGAACATCTGTCGCGCTGTGCAAATCTGCTGGAGCGTCCAGAGTTCATCGACATCGACTTGCCACAGCAAGCACTCTTCATTGATATTGGCAAGGGGAGCTTTTACCATTTCTCGTTTGCCATCCCAGAAAACACCAGCCGGCTTGCGGTAAAGTGTGATGTTTTCTGGATACTGTTGCTTGAGAGCGTCAAGGTATTCGGTAGTGCCATCATTGCTGCGTCCGTTGCGGTGGAGTTCATCAGCAATGTGTCCGCCAAGTTCAATGCTCCAAGCAGTATCGTGTTTTAAGTCAGCCACACCTTCAACGACGTGCCAGTGCCATTGGAAGGGTAGTTGTTTAAAAACTTCAATGTGGTAGTGAATGAAGGGTTCACCATTTAATACGATGGTAAAGAAGTGGATGGGAAGTAAATTTTTTTCCTTAACTGTTTGCGGGGAAGTTTTCTTAAAAATAGAGTAGCCATTCCTGAGTGGAATATTCTCAGATACCAGTTCATAATTCGGATCGGCAAGTAATCTTTGACGATTGTTGTAATTTTTGAAGGCGTTAACATCATCAAGGGCAATAATTTTTGCACCGTAGACTTCATCTAGCTCAGCAATTCCGGTAAATTCAGAGCCATCTATAAGTACCAAGTCAAAAAAATCTATTTTGTTTTCTTGTTTGATTTTTCTAATTCCCTGAAGTGTAACACCCGAGTTATTGAGATAATCTATATCGCCCCGCAGCCATCCAATCACCATTTCCAGAGAGTAGTTATTTAAAGCAGTAGGGGTAGTAAGGTAAAACTGTCTAACTTCATTTTCTGTGGGGAATTGTTCGACAGCAACGGACGAGACATTGTAACATTTGACGAAAGACTCATTAGCATACCGCTTTTGGAGTGCCGCAAATCGTGGCCGAGATACCTCCATGCAAAATAGTGTTGGGCGATGTGGATTTGAGCGCAGACCAGTAACGAAAGCTTCTGTGCTTCCCTCTCCTGATGATGAACCAATTTCTAATACTGTTTTGATATTTTCTGTTCTGGCCAGAGTTTGAATAGCAAGGTAAAATTCATCATCCTTGATTTCAGGAGGAATCAATCCACTACTTTCTTCTATATTAACTAATGTTTCTGACATATACTTTTCATTATTGTGGGGTAATGCTGAGTTGAATTTTTCTTGGCTATGTTTTAGTACCCAGGTAGAAGCATCGACCGGAGATTTTGTTTCAGGGTCAGGTATTTGAATATTACTTGAGATTTTAGAAAGCTCTATAACTGCAATTCCATTGGCGGCATAAAAAGGAGATCCAAATTCTACATTTCTCATGCCCTCCGCATCAGATTCAACCCAAATAACACGGGGATAATCACCTGTAGTTTCCCTTGCTATTATTTTCAAATAAGTTACCAAAATCGCCTTTTTAGGAATATTGTACTTCTCTCCTAAACTATTTAAATACTCTTGACCAAACTGAATAAACCATCCGTGATCTGTAAATCTTCCAAAAGGGACAGTAATTAATGCTTTTCCATCTATTGCAAGTAGCTCATATATTTTAGCAAGTGCTTCCAGAGGATATTCTAAATTGCGAGTGTCTATTTTTTCGCCATAAGAATTGGAAGCAGGCTCTACTCCTTGACCTATATGTTCTACGGTAGAAATTGAGATTATTGCATTATATTTTTCTGTAGATGGAAGGTTCATTAAGTCTTCATTGTCTACACCCACTGCTTTTTCAAATTTGTCTACAATTCTCCTTGATTTAATCCCACTATGCTGCTCAGTGAATAATTCTTCGTAATTAGATAGTACATTTCCTACCTCAAGTAGGCGGGTTTTATTGTGGAGATTTGCAAAAAAATCAAGCGCGATCGCAACCTCAACTGTTCTCTCAGAGGGCGGGTTGTTATATGTGACTCGATTGTAAGGTATGTGTCTGCCCTTAAATACGAACGTACTTTTCCACGGTTCAGTATTGTCCGGAGTTTCTACTGGTTTCAAGTGAGGGGCAGCGGCTGTGGATGAAGACGGAGCAACATTAACAATAGGAGGTTTTGCATGAAAAATTTCTCTCGCTTTTGTGACGATAGTGTAATTATTAAAGTTATCTCGAACAAAAGAAACAGCACGGTTGCGGATTGACCCATCAACCTCAATAATTTTAAGAGCTTTAATTATTATATTTGCCAGTTCTTCTGCTGCATTGGGTGAATACAAAAAGCCAGTTTGCTCTGCTACCAGAGTGGCAGCCACTCCGCCTGCATTGTGAACTACAGGAATACAGCCACAGGCTTGTGCTTCTACGGCTACCAGACCAAAACTTTCAAGTTCTGAAGGGAGACATAAAATACTGTGCTGCGAGTAAATCCGGGGCATTTCATTCCTAGAAACTACCCCATGAAAATACACTGCACTAAGTCCCAAACTTCTCATTTGGTTTTCATAGGCATCATTTTCATGCCACAGGGCAGCACTGCCGTAAATATGCACTTCTGCATCCGGGAAAGTGTTCTGCACCGCAGGCAATGCGGCAAGTAAGATATGGAGACCTTTGTGTTCAACTACAGCACCAGCGAACATGATAGAATTCTTTTTTCTATCCACTGGCTGAGGAGTGAAAATTTCGGTATCAACAATGTTAGGAATAACTTGAATTTTTTCAGGAGCAATACTTTGGTTGATGACCGCTTGTCTGTGAATATCTGATAAGCAGAGTATAGTATCAAAATCGTTCAAGCGTTCTAGTTCATTCGGTTCTACAGCCCAGCAATGCTGATGCAATATCCATAATTGCTGTGAAGACTTGGGAGATTTCGAGAAAGCTCTAAGATGAGTTGCAAAAATGACGACATCGTAGGTTGACAAAAACGCATCTCGATCTTCCGGCTGAGGTAGGGGTAAAAAAGTAACTCCTTGATAAGTTTCTTTGTACTTGATGCGATCGCCAGTAATATCAACAGATACAGTATTAGTCTTTGCTAGTGCTGTTGCTAAAGTTACTAATGCTGAACTTGAGCCAGCGAAGGGCTGGCTGGAATTGCCTAAACCTGCATAGTAAAAAACTATTTTTTTTGATGAAAGTTGAAAACGCGACTGCGATAAATCCTCGTGAGTCTGATTTTGTTGAGACTGGAACCTTGACGAATTTGCCTGAATATGCTGGATGAAAGACTGTGATCGCTCCAACTCTTCTTGAATTTGCTGCAATCTCAACTTTAACTGTTGCATTTCCATTTAATGTACCTCATCCTTTTGATTTCAATTTTTGTAAAATATTTCTAACTTCTTTTTAAATCACTGGTCAATCGCAGTCATAATTGCGAAGGGTGTAATGTGTATTGGGATTTTCCTCATCAACCCAATGGTCTTTAGACAAAAATACTGCAGCTACAGATTTATTTTCTAGACTGTTTACCAAAAGCCTTTCTGACCCATATAGTGATTCTTTGAATGTACCACCCCCATTTTATTAGCTACTCAGACTACGTGACTTTTAGACATGAGTGTATTGAGACAGTAAATTTTGATAATGTTGCAGTTTAACCTGCGATAGTGCCAATCTTTCTTGAGACTTGTGCAGCACCAGATCGTTAAGGGAAAATTCCTCTACTGACCCGTGGCTTAGATAATTAAGTCTCTTCAATATATGTTCAAACTCTAAATTTAATTGCCGGATAGTTGTCACCTTTAATTTGCGTCTGTGATCTCCAGGCTTTACTTGTCTTTTGTGAGCATATACATTTTCTTGGCTTACATCAAACTCTACTTCTTTAACAAGGCTTTCTATAAAACCTTGACTTACTTCTATCTGAAAAAAATCAATTACAGTCCTTAACCAAGCAGAAAAGTTGTTAACCATCTCTTCATATGTTACCAAAAGTACATTAGATTCACCCAATAATTCCCTACAATACAAGTTATAATTAGATAGAAATGATTTATTATATTTTACCACATAATCATCTATATTACTTTCTAAAGCCAATTTTCTTACTGCCTGAATTGCTTGTTTTTGTGAAGGTTGAATCCCGTGACTGTAAGCACTGGAAAAATATAATGAAGTCATAACATCTCGCGGATCTCTTAACATTAAAACTACTTTAAACTTTTTGTAGTTTTCCATGTTTTTTATGGTAGGAATAAATCCCCTAAAAGGTCCGTATATCTCACCATTAGAGCGGAAATATTCTGAAACTTTTTGGGGATTCTTAACTACTATTTCTTGAAAAAAATGCTCTCCCTTTTGCCAAAAATTACCTTCGTAATCTCTGTAATTCATCCCTGATTCCTGCGCTAAATTTTTCAATAACCCAGCAATAAATACAGACGCACTTTTGTGTACTGTAAACCATATAATACTTGGATGTGTACTGACGGTATTCATATCTTTTCCAGGATTAATTCTCTAAATCTGCTCTTTGTTTGACTGATACCAATTAATTAGCCCGTTGTGAGCTTAGTTGCTCAGTTGATTACGAAACCTTCCCCGCCAATAAACCCTTTTCTCCCACTGGCTTAACAGCAATAGCCTGACGCATCAAGTGTTTCCACTCTTCGGAATTAGTGAGTGCATAGGTATCAAGCTGATGCTCATTCTCAGAGGCCAACTTGGAAAAACTCTCCAACCAGTTTATGAGGGTTTCTGTGCGCGAGAAAGGCGTGCATTTCAAGGAGTTATGCAAGCACTTTTGCATCTTGGTTACATCGCCATTTTGATAAGCATACCACGCATCCCACACTAGAAGTGTGTACGGCATCTGACTTTCGACACCTGTATCGCTAAGCGCATATTGCTGGAAATGCGATCGATCCAATTCTTCCTGAGCTTGAACAAGTTGAGACTGATAATGCTGAGACTCTTCCTGAGCTTGAACAAGTTGAGACTGATAATGCTGAGACTCTTCCTGAGCTTGAACAAGTTGAGACTGATAATGCTGAGACTCTTCCTGAACTTGCACAAGTTGAGA
>Ga0164304_10000319_pt1 | contig 12944 bp, 10 predicted proteins | sample Whisoiple_217_MG_FD_110216 | JGI IMG/M metagenome (GOLD analysis project Ga0164304, IMG submission 110216) | Soil microbial communities amended with pyrogenic organic matter from upstate New York, USA - Whitman soil sample_217_MG | ecosystem: Environmental > Terrestrial > Soil > Agricultural...
CGTACCGGGAGTTGACCGATCCGCTGCGGCACGTCGGTGCGCTGCTTGAGGCCAGGCAGACCCATCCCAACCGGTCGGTGCGCGCCCACCTGCGCTGGATCGCCGCCACGCACCGGCTGCCGGCGAACCGCGTCGACGAGGTGCTCGACATGGTCGGGCTGGCCACGGTAGCGGCCAAGAAGGCAGGCACGCTCTCGCTCGGCATGAGCCAGCGGCTCGGCATCGCCGCCGCGTTGCTCGGCGACCCGCCGGTGCTTCTGTTCGACGAGCCGGTCAACGGGCTGGACCCCGAGGGCATCCGCTGGGTGCGCACGCTGATGCGCACCCTCGCGGGCGAAGGCCGCACGGTCTTCGTGTCCAGCCATCTGCTGGCCGAGATGTCCAACACCGCAGACCGGCTGGTGGTCATCGGTCGCGGCAAGCTGATCGCGTCGACGACGGTCAGCGAGTTCGTCGGCCGCGCCGACACCGTCCGGGTGCGAAGCCCGCAGCTGGACCGGCTGCGCGAAGTGCTCTCCGATGCCGATATCGGGGTCGACGACGATGCGGAGGCGTCGGCACTGCTGGTGCGGGGGGTGGCAAGCGAGGTGGTCGGCGAGCTCGCCGCGCGCAACGGAATCACCCTGCACGAGTTGACCTCACAGCAGGTATCGCTCGAGGACGCGTACATGAAGCTCACCGACGAGGCCGTGCAGTACCGGGCGGCGACATGAGCGCGGTAGCGGTGCTGAACGCCGAACGTGTCAAGCTGACCACCACCCGTTCGCCGCTGTGGTCGGCGATCGCGGTGGCAGTGCTGAGCCTCGGGCTCGCCGCCATCCAGGCCTCCACCGTCTACGGCCCCGGGCCGCTCGAGCCGGAAAAGGCGGCCATGGGTGTGGCCGTGTTCGGTGTACCGGTGCTGATGATCCTTTCGGCGCTGACCGTCACCAACGAGTACCGCAGCGGCCTTATCCGCACCACCTTCATGGCGGTCCCGAACCGGACCCTGGTACTGGCCGCCAAAGCGACTGTGGCGGCGGCTTTTTCCAGCTTTTACGCCGCGGTGATGGCGGCCGCCTCGATCGTGGTGGCGCATTCGCACCTCGAATGGCGGCTGGTCGGTGGGATCGCGCTCTACGCGGCGCTGGCCGCCGTTGTCGGTGTTGCCGTCGGCGCACTCCTTCGGGCCTCGGCGGGCGCCGTTGCGGTGCTCTTGCTATGGCCGCTGGTGGCCGAACCCCTGCTCGGCAACATGCCCAACATCAGCACCCAGGTCGGCCCGTACCTTCCCTTCGGCAACGCCTTCAGGTTCATCGACGTGACGTGGCTCTACCCGTACTACGCGATGCCGTGGGGCCCTCTCGGGTCGATCGTCTATTTCGCGGGCGTGGCGGCGGCCCTTTTCGTCGCGGCATTGGTCACCGTCAACCGACGGGACGCATGACATGTCCGGAACCGGCTAACGTGAGAGCAATGGGGCACAAATCGCGCGCGATGTCCGCTGCGCTGGCGACCGTGGTGGTGGTGGCTGCGCTCGGCGGCTGCGGCGACAAGCCCGCGAAGGAGGCCGGGAACCCACCTGCTTCGACCGCGGCCTCCGGCGCGGCGGCCGAATTCGCTTCGACGCTGCGCGACCGGATCAAAGCCGACGCGATGATGGCGCACCTGGAGAAGCTTCAGCAGATCGCCGATGCGCACGATGGAAACCGCGCGCTCGGTACCGCCGGGTACGACGCCAGCGTCGACTATGTGGCGAACACGTTGCGCGACAAAGGGTTCGATGTCCAGACACCCGAGTTCGAGGTGCGACTGCCCTTCGCCGAGGATCCGCAGCTGAGCGTCGGCGACGCATCCATCGAGGCCAAGCCGCTGCAGTTCACCATCGGCACGCCGCAGCAGGGTGTCTCCGGACCGCTTGTCGCGGCCCGCGTCGACGACTCACCCGGCTGCACGGCGTCCGACTACGACGGCCTGCCCGTGAGGGGCGCGTTGGTGCTGGTTGATCGCGGCACCTGTCAGTTCTCACAGAAGCAGGCGGTCGCAGCCGAGCGTGGCGCGGTCGCGCTGATCGTCGCCAACAACGACGAAGCCGACGAGATGGGCGGCACGCTCGGCGAGGATTCGAACCCGAAGATCCCGGTCATCAGCATCACCAAGGCGTCTGGTGAGCGGCTGCGTGCCGCGCCGGGTGAGGCCACGCTGCGGCTCGACGCGGGAGTCCGCGTCGAGAAGACCCGCAATGTCATCGCCCAGACGAAGACCGGCTCCACCGCCGACGTGGTGATGGCCGGCGCCCACCTGGACAGCGTGCCGGAGGGTCCCGGTATCAACGACAACGGTTCCGGCGTGGCCGCGGTGCTGGAGACCGCGCTGCAGCTGGGACCGTCCCCTCCTGTGCAGAACGGCGTGCGGTTCGGTTTCTGGGGCGGAGAGGAACTCGGGCTGAAGGGTTCCAACAACTACGTCCAGTCGCTGAATGTGGACCAGCTCAAGGACATCGCGCTGTACCTGAACTTCGACATGTTGGGGTCGCCGAACCCCGGCTATCTCACGTACGACGGCGACCAGTCGGTCCCGCCGAACCCGAGAGACCCCACTCCGCGGGTGCCGGAGGGCTCGGCAGGCATCGAACGCGACTTCGTCGCGTACCTGAAGGATGAGGGAAAGACGGCGCAGGACACCGGCTTCGACGGGCGCTCGGACTATGAGGGGTTCACCCTGGCGGGAGTTCCCTCGGGCGGCTTGTTCTCCGGCGCCGAGGAGAAGATGACCCCGCAACAGGCAGAGCTGTGGAACGGAAAGGCCAACGAGCCGTTCGACCCGAACTATCACAAGAAAACCGACACCGTGGACCACATCGATCGGGACGCGCTCGGCATCAACGGCGCCGGGGTCGGCTACGTCGTCGGCATCTACGCGCAGGATCAACGCGGCCGCAACGGAGTGCCGGTCCGCGACGACCGCACCCGGCACGTACTCGCGAAGTCGTGACGGTGCGGGGGTCAGAGCCGCGCCGGCGGCGACATCGGGCGGCATCGGCAATCGTCGTCGCAGCGCTGATGCTCGGCGGTTGTTCATCGGCGCCGGAACCGGCCCGGGACCTCGGCCGTGATGTGGCCGACCGGGTCGGTGTCGACGCCATGTTCGTCCATTTGCGCAAGCTGCAGGAGATCGCCGACGCCAACAGCGGGTCCCGTGCGGACGGCACGCCCGGCTACGACGCCAGCGTCGACTACGTCGCGAAGACGCTGCGCGACAAGGGGTTCGACGTTGAGACACCGGAATTCGAGCGGCTAGCGGTGGCGAACCCCGGTAGGCCTAGGCTGACCGCGTCCGGTCGCGACTACGCCATCGACCAGGCGTCGTTCCTGACGCCGACCAGGACGGGCGGGTTGAGGGCACCCACCCAGCGTCCGCAGAAACCCGCCGGTTGTGCCGCCGCCGACTACGGCACGAAGCGCATGACCAACGCCATTGCCGTCGTCGACGACACGGGATGCTCGATCGTCGACAAGCAGAACGTCGCTGTCGCAGAGGGCGCGCTCGCACTTCTCGTCGTCAGTGACCCCGGCACATCGGGCAGCCCGAGAGGCCTGTTCACACCGGGCTACTACCAGGCGCTCGAAGTGCCGGTCGGCGTGATAGGCGCCGACGCCGACGCCGCGCTGCGCCGTACCGACGCAGCCGTGCTGCTCACGCTGGATGCCACGGCCGCCATGGTGAAGTCACGAAACGTGGTGGCCCAGACGAAGACCGGCGACACCCGCAACGTGGTGATGGCCGGGGCGCACCTGGACACCGTGGCCAAGAGCCCCGGCATCAACGACGACGGGACCGGGGTGGCGGCGCTGCTGGAAACCGCGGCCGCGCTGGGATCGCAGCCGCAGATCACCAACGCCGTGCGGTTCGGGTTCTGGGGTTCGCAGGAAGCCGTGCTTGCCGGGTCGACGAAGTATGTCGCAGCCCTGAACGGTGACCAGCTCGACGACATCGCGCTCTACCTCGACTTCGACGCGCTGGGTTCGCCCAACGCGGGGTTCTTCACCTACGACGGCGACCAGTCCGGTCAGCCGAACCCGGCCGTCGCGGCGGGCACCGTGCCCGTCGGCTCGGCGGGCATCGAGCGCACCCTCGCCGGCTACCTGAACCTGGCAGGGATCCGGCCTGCCGACATGCCGCTCGGCAAGGCCAGCGACTACAGCCCGTTCCTGGACGCGGGCATCCCGATCGGCGGCGTGACAACCGGTGCGGCACAGCGGAAAACGCAGGTGCAGGCCCGGCTGTGGGGCGGCACCGCAGGGGTCGCGTTCGACCGCAACTACCACCTCGCAGGCGACACCGTCGACAACGTCGACCGCGACGCGCTCGCCATCACCGGTCCCGGTGTGGCGTTCGTCGTCGGTACCTACGCCGAGTCGATCGATGGCGTCAACGGGGTACCTGGCCGCGAGGCACGCCGCCGGCATACGCCTTAGCGACCCGGCTGACGAACTGGTACACGCCGTCCTCGTCGGGAGCAAGTGGTCCCGGCCGCGCATGCGGTGATGTCAGGCCGCGCTGCACCGACTCGCAGGCGGCCCAGTCCTGACGGTTGGTCAGGTCCCAGAAATCGACCGCGTAGGACGGGTCGAAGTCCGGCTTCTCGGCCACCTCTTTCGGGAACGCCCATGCGCACTCGACGTGGGTGCGGTCGACGGCCAACGGCGTCATGAGGTGGGTCATCACGTAGTCGGGGTGCAGGCTGACCAACAGGTTGGGATAGCCGACGACGTACATCACGGTGCGCAGTTCATGCTCGGAGAGCCCCTTGATCGCAACCCCGCCGCTGGCCCCGGACAGCGACATCGTCTCGGCCTCGTCGATCAGCGACATCCAACCGCCGATCCACGAGCCTTCGGTGTCCAGGTTCTCGCCGCTGGTCGGTGGGCTGATCCGGGACAGCTCGGGGTGGATCGTCGAGCAGTGATAGCACTCCTGGTAGTTCTCGGCGATCACCTTCCAGTTGGTGGCCAGCTCGTAGGAATGCCGGTCGACGACCGTCAGATCCTCCGGCCGGTACGGCGCGACGATGTCCTCCCACCCCGCGACATGATCGGCGAAGTCGACGTCCTCGCCGCTGGGGTCGACGAACAGCCAGCCGTGCCAGTTCACCAGCTTCAGCTCGGCGAGCCCGAACTGGTCGGCGTCGAAACCCTCGACTTTCGAGAAATGCGGCGCGTTGCGCAGGCTGCCGTCCAGTCGGTAGGACCAGGAGTGATACGGGCACACGATGCTGCGACCCTTGGTGGTCGCGTTGCAGGCCAACAACTCGTGGCCGCGGTGGCGGCAGGTGTTGGCGAACGCGCGAACCGTGTCGTCGTCGCCGCGCACAAGCAGTATCGCGTTGGCGCCGGTGCCCACCGCTTTTTGTGCGCCGACCGCGGCCAGATCGGCGGCGTGGCCGACGCAGGTCCACCCGGAGAAGATGTGCTGCTGCTCCCAATCGAAGACGGCCTGGTCGACATATGCTTCCCGCGGCAGCATCCGGGACTGGCCGAACGGTGCCATCGCCGCAGCGACGCCGTCGGCGGGGAGAGGAGCCGGTGGATACTGTTTGAACATACAGTCAGACTAGTCCATCAAGCCTCTCCGGTGAAGCCACCGAGGCCGCGATCGGCGGTGTTGTCTCCGCGCGTCATGCGCCGGTAAACGAGAAATCCGATGACGACAGCGGCCAGCGCGGCGAACAGCAGAAGGGTGGCGAGCGCGTTGAGCGCAGGCGTCGGCGCGGCACGGGCGGTGTTGTAGATCTTCACCGAGACCGGTTCGGTGGAGGCGTCGCCGGAGAGGTAGCGCACCAGGACGAAGTCGTCGATGACATCGGCGAACACCAGCACAGTGCTTGCGAAGATCGCGGGCAGCAGCATCGGCACGATGATCCGGCGCAGCGCGGCGAGTGGTGATGCGCCCAGATCCATTGCCGCTTCCTCGTATTGGGGTCCGATGGTGGCCAGCCTGGCCCGCACCAGCACCGCCGGGTAGGACACCTGGAAGGTGACGAGGCCGATCACCTGCGCGGTGGTGCCCAGTTGGACAGGGACCGCGACGGTGGTGATCACGAACAACAAGGCGACGGCGAGCAGCACTTCAGGGAGCACGAATGACAGCAGCATGAGGAAGTTCGCGCCGTTGGGCAGCCTGCCGCGCCACCGGTCGATACCGATCGCGAACAGAGTCCCCAGTGGAACGGTGATCAGTGTCGCGATCAAGCCCAGCTTCAGGGTTTGCAGCAGTGCGGTGTGCAGCGCGTCGTTGTGCCACACCGAGAGTGTCTGGTCACCCCAGTACCAACGGGTGGAAAAGCCCTGCCAGGTTGTTCGCGATCGGCCGGAGTTGAACGAGTAGAGCACCGCGATGAGAACCGGCAACAGTGACCACAGGAGGTAGCCGATGGTGATGGCTATCAGGAAGCGTGGCGGACGCCACGGGTTGTTCCACCATGACACCGGCCCTCTCACGAGGCCACCTCGCTGCCCCGCGTCACCGAACGAAGGTAGTAGAGCATCGGCAACAGCGCGATGAGGAATACCAGCATGACGAACGCGCCGGCCTGGCCGGTCTGTCCCGGGGCCTGCACGCCGTCGTTGATCAGGTTTCCGACCATGGTGGTCTTCGGGGACGCGGACAACATGTCGTTGGTGAAGTAGTCGCCGAGCATCGGCAGGCAGGTCAGCAGCAGCGCCGCCACGATCGTCGGTCGGCACAGCGGCAGTGTCACCCGCCGGAACGACGAAAGCCGGTCGGCGCCAAGGTCTCGCGATGCCTCGAGCATCGGCGTCGACAGCCGGTCGAGACCGGCGTAGAGCGGCAGGATCATGTACGGCACATAGCCGTACACCAGCCCGAGGATCACCACTACCGGCTGGCCGGTAAGCCACTTCACGTCGGGGGAGAACAGACCGCCGAGGCTCAGCATCTTGTTGAACAGGCCGTCATCTTGTAACAGGTTGACCCATGCGAACATTCGCATCATATAGCTGATCCAGAACGGCGCGATCAGCAGCGCCAGCAGCAGGCCCCTGCGCTTGCCGGACAGCCGGGCCACGTAGTACGAGACCGGGAAGGCGATGAGTAGACAGAGCGCGCTGGCCACCATCACATAGATGAAGGTGCGGAGGATTGCCTGGCCGTAGACACCGTTCTCGCCGACGATGTGGGTGAGCACATAGGTGAACTGGGTGGGATCCCACTGCAGCGGGTTCCACACCGGGATCGGTGTACGGAACAGTGGATCGATCTGGCCGAAGACGATGCACAGCACGACGTAGAGCGGGAAGAGGAAAAACGCAGCCAGCCACGCGATTCCGGGTGCGGCCAGCACAGACCACAGCCGGGTGCGTCGCCGGCGGTCCGGCGGAGCCTGCCGCGGCGGCGCGGTGACCACCGGAACCGCCACTGGTATCTACGATCCGCCGGCGTTGAAGGCCTGCCACACGTTGCGCCATGCGGTTTCGTTCGCCGCATCGAGCTCGAGCAACCGGTAGCCGGTGTCGAAGTACTCCGGTTTCACGATCGCCGAGCGCAGATTCTCGGGGATGAACTCCTCTGCCACAAGCGAATCCGGGGTGATGGTGTTCTGTGGCGGCTGGTAACCGATGGCGGAGAAGTTCTCCTTCGCCACGTCGGGATTGAGCATGTGGTTGATGAACAGGTGTGCGAGCACCGGGTTCTTGCCGCCGCGAAGTGTCACCAGCATGTCGTTGTCGACCATGCCCTTGCCGTCCGCAGGGAACCAGTACCGGAGGATTTCCGGCCCGGTGCCCTCGGGCAGGTAGGACTGCGCATTGATGATGTCGCCCGACCACATCTGTGCGAGACCCATTTGGCCGGCGGGAAGATCGTTGTACATCGTGATGGTGACCTTCGGCGAGGTGGCCTTCACCAGCGCCTGAAGTTGCTCACCGACCATCTTCAGGTCGGCCTGCGAGGAGGTATTGATATCCGTGATGCCTTGCTTCAGTAGCACCATGGCCATCGCCGTGTGGAAGTCGTCGATAACGGCCGTCTTGCCCTTGTACTGAGGATCCCACAGCGACTCGTACGGATTCTTCAGCGCGCCGATATCGGCGGGCACCTGGTCGGTCCGCCAACCGATTCCGGTGGTGTAGATGGTGTACGGGACGGAGTAGCGCCACTCCTGGTCGTACCACGGGTTGGTGAAGCTCGGCCAGACGTTCTTGATGTCGGGGATGTAGGAGTGGTTCAGTGGCCGGACCAACTTGCCACCCACCAGACGGCTGATTTCGGTGTAGTTGGCGTTGTAGATGTCGAAGTCGACTCCACTGCGCAGCTTGGTGATAGCTTCGTCGCCGTCGTTGAAGGTCGAGACCTCGATCTTGATGCCGTACTTATCCTCGAAGCTCTTCATGGCCTGAGGGCTGAGGTAGTCGGCGTAGTTGTAGATCTTGAGCGTTGCACCCTTCTCCGGGGGGAGCCCATCGGCGATGGGTTTGTTGTCGTCGGCGATGTCCCACTTGACCGGGTGATCCGGCGAGGCGAGCGTCATGGTCGGGGTTCCCGACGACTGCCCCGGCTTCGAGCAGGCCGCAAGGAATGCGCCGAGTGTGGGTGCCGACGCAGCGAGAATCGCCGCTCGGGTGAGGAACTGTCGTCGAGTCGGACCGTGGCCGTGTGGTCCGTTGGGTACGGGCATCTGGGGCCTCCCCGTTGCTTTTGTGGCTTGTCGCTGGTAGGACTCTCGCATAGACTGAATGCTCAGTCAACCGTTCTGTACTGGAGGTTTCCCGTGTCTTCGTCGGTAGCGTCGGGCGAAATATCAAGCACCGCGGCCGACACCGTAGACCAGCTGATCGCCGACGAGGAGCAGGTATTCCTGCGCCGTCAGCCGCGCAGCTCCGAGCTCATCGACGAGGCCCGCGTGCACCTCGCCGGAGGCGCCACGTCGAACTGGCAGATCGCCGAGCCGCAGGCGGTCTGGATGAGCCATGGCCTCGGCTCGAAGGTGTATGACGTCGACGGCACCGAATACGTCGACATGCACGGCGGGTACGGCGCCGCCATCGCCGGACATGCCCACCCGGCCATCGTTGCCGCGGTCAGCGAACAGGTTAGGCGCGGAACGCATTTCGCGCAGCCGACCGAGGACGCCATCTGGATCGCAGGCGAGCTGTCGCGCCGCTTCGAGCTGCCGTTGTGGCGGTTCGCCAACTCCGGCACCGAAGCCACCATGGACGCCGTCCACCTGGCTCGTGCACTGACCGGGCGCGACAGGATCATCAAGGTCGAAGGCTGCTACCACGGCCACCACGACTCGGTGCAGGTCTCGGTACTGCCCGAGGCCGACGAAGTCGGACCGCGGGACAGGCCGATCGCGGTACCCGGCAACTCCGGGATCCCTGCCGCGATCCGTGATCTGGTCATCGTGGTTCCGTTCAACGACACCGGCGCGGTGGCCCGCGCGCTCGCCGAGCACCGCGGGGAGGTGGCCGCGATGATCCTCGAGCCGGTGATGATGAACGCAGGCATCATCCCGCCGGACGACGGATATCTGGCCGTCATCCGCGACCTGTTGCACGCTGAAGGCGCATTCCTGATCTACGACGAGGTGAAGACCGGGTTCACAACGGGGCCAGGCGGTATCACCGCCCGCAGCGGCGTGGTGCCCGACATGGTGTGTCTGGCCAAGGCACTCGGCGGCGGCATCTCGGTCGCAGCGATCGGCGGCACCGAGACCGTGATGTCGGCGATCGCCGACGGCCGCTACGAGCAGGTGGGCACGTTCAACGGAAACCCGCTGGCGATGGCGGCCACCAGGGCAACACTCACCGATGTGCTCACGCCGAAGGCCTATGCACACCTCGACGAGCTGTCGAACCGCCTGCGCACCTCGCTGGAAGCCACCATCGCCAAGCACGGATTCGGCTGGCATGTCGTCACCGCGGGCGCCAAGGGGTGCGTGACGTTCCGCAGCGAACCGGTGCGAGAATTCCGCGACTTCCTTCACATCGACGCGAGACTTGGCCACCTGCACTGGCTGATGCAGCACAATGGCGGGGTGTTTCTCCCGCCATGGGGGAAGGTGGAGCAGTGGCTGCTTTCGGTTCAGCACGACCGCGACGATGTCGATCGGTTCGCGGCCAACTTCGCCCGGTTCGCCGACAACATTTCCCGGGTCGCCCCGGTGGCGGTCGCTCCTTGATCGGCCGGCAGGGATGAAGGGCGGGGCGATCCGGCTCGAGCAGCTGGTCAAGTCGTTCGACGGGGTGCCGGCGGTAACCGGTATCGACCTCGACATCCCGGCCGGTCAGTTCTATTCGCTGCTCGGGGCTTCCGGCTGTGGCAAGACCACCACACTGCGCATGATCGCCGGCTTCGAGAAGCCCGACTCCGGTCGCATCGAACTCGACGGCCGAGACGTCGCGGGCGATCCGCCGCACAAGCGACCCGTCAACACCGTCTTCCAGACCTATGCGCTGTTTCCGTTCATGACGGTGTGGGACAACGTCGCGTTCGGGCTGAAGTACCAGAAGGCCTCCAAGGACGAAACCAGGAAGCGCGTCGGAGAGGCGCTCGAGTTGGCACGGATGGGCGACTTCGCCAAGCGGCGTCCCGCCCAGCTGTCCGGCGGGCAGCAGCAGCGCGTGGCACTCGCGCGGGCACTCGTCCTGCGCCCGAAGGTGCTGCTGCTCGACGAGCCGCTCGGTGCGCTGGACGCCAAGCTACGCAAGCAGTTGCAGCTGGAGTTGCGCGCGGTACAGCGCGAGGTCGGCATCACGTTCGTCTATGTCACCCACGACCAAGAGGAAGCGCTCACGATGAGCGACCAGATCGCGGTCCTGGCCGAGGGGCGCATCGAACAGGTGGGGCCACCGCAGGAGATCTACTCCGCGCCCGCCACCACGTTCGTGGCCGGATTCCTTGGCGCTGCCAACATTTTCGACGCTGAAGTGCTCGAGACGGCGAACGGTTCGGCAGTGTGCTCCGCACTCGACACCCGGCTGGGGGCTGCCGTCGAGGATGGTGCTGCCAAGCCCGGTGAGGCGGCCATCGTCATCCGGCCCGAACGCATCACGGTGCAGGGCGCCGACGAGCCGGTCGGGCATGGGCACAACGCCATCGCCGGCGTGGTCTCGCAGGTGGTCTACCTCGGCCACTGCACACAGGTGCACGTGGACGTCGGAGCGCCCATGGCGCTGATCGTCGAGGTGCCCAACCATTCCGGCCCCGGATCGGTCAGCCACCAACCGGGGGAGCGGGTGAACTGCGTCTGCACGCACGACGCGGTGCGCGTCCTGCACCGGAGTTCGGCGCCAGTCATCGCCGACCCCGTCGCGGATGACTTCCGCGTACTCAGCCCTTCTTGACCGACGATGTTTTCTCGGCGGGCAGGTTCAATTCCCGTTCGGCGAACCGCATCGCGATGTCGTAGGCCACTGCGGAGTCGACTTCGGGGTCCTCCAGCGCGACCTGGATGGACAACCCGTCGAGGAGCGCGGAGAACTCGAGCGCGAACGTACGGACGTCAACGTCGATGTCCGGGGCGGCGGACTTCACCGCATCGGCGATCATCGCGCGCCAGCGCGCGTCGAGCTCGACCCGGCCTGCCTTGACCTCGTCGTGTCGAAATGCCTGCGCCCACAGGTCAAACCACAGACCCCAGGCACCCGGGATCTCATTGTCGGCCTCCGGCACGCACGTCCACTTGATCAGCAGAGACAGCCGTTCACGCAGAGACGAGATCTCGGCGAGCTTCTGCTCCATCGCTTCGTAGCCCGACTCCTCGGAGTGGCGCAGCGCGTCGACCAGGAGCCGGTCCCTGGTACCGAAGTAGTAGATGACGAGCGCCGAGCTGACGCCCGCGCGCTTGGCGACGTCGGCGATGCGGGTGTCCCCGAAGCCCCGCTCGCAGATGAGCTCGGCAGCCGCACGGAGCATTTCGATGCGACGGGGTTCGTTGTTCTCCGTCGCGGGTGCAGGTTCAGCCATGGCGTGGTGCTCCCCCTCGTAGTCGCAGCGTTGCCACTTGTTTCCAGCCTAACACTTGATTAGATTGAACAGTCAGTCAAGGCGCTGTCCGAGGCGTGGAAGTAGGGCTCTACATGACGAACACATACGACGCGCTGGTAATCGGCGGCGGCCACAACGGGTTGGTCTCCGCGGCTTATCTCGCCCGATCAGGCGCCAAGACAGTGGTGGTGGAATCTCGCGGCACGCTCGGCGGAGCGGCGACCACCGAGTCTCCCTGGGAGGACGCACCGCATCTTCGGGTGACCCGGCTGTCCTACGTGATGAGCCTGATGCCGCCGACCATCATCAAGGACCTCGAGCTCGAGCGGCACGGCTACAAGGTGCACCCGATGGGGCCCTACTACCAGGCGTTTCCCGAGGGCGGATCGCTGACGATCTTCGACGACGACCCGGCCCGCACCCACGAACAGATTGCGAAATGGTCGAAGAAGGACGCCGACACCTGGCCGAAGTGGAACGCGTGGCTCGAGGGCATCGCCGATGTGATGGGGCCGCTGCTGACGCAGGTGCCACCCAACATCGGTTCCCGCAGGCCGAGCGATCTGCTCGACCTCGCAAAGCTGGGTTGGAGCCAGCGCGGAATGACCACCCGGATGATGGGCGACGTCACCAGGTTGCTCACCATGAGCATCTCCGACCTGCTCGACGACTGGTTTGAATCACCGCAAATCAAAGGCGCTCTGGCGGTCAACGGGGTGATCGGAACATGGGCAGGCCCGTGCGAGCCCGGCACTGCCTACGTGATGGCGCACCATTCGATCGGCGACGTCGGCGACGGCCAGCTGGGCAGCTGGGGCTACCCCGAGGGAGGCATGGGCGGCGTGTCCGCAGCGATCGCCAAATCCGCCCGCAGCTTCGGCGCCGAGATCCGCACCAATGCACGGGTTTCGAAGATGCTGGTGCGCAACGGCCGCATCGACGGAGCGGTGCTGGAG
>Ga0164304_10000323_pt1 | contig 12918 bp, 12 predicted proteins | sample Whisoiple_217_MG_FD_110216 | JGI IMG/M metagenome (GOLD analysis project Ga0164304, IMG submission 110216) | Soil microbial communities amended with pyrogenic organic matter from upstate New York, USA - Whitman soil sample_217_MG | ecosystem: Environmental > Terrestrial > Soil > Agricultural...
AAGACCGGATTATCAGCTTCATCTCTGACTAAACACCTAACATTATTGCGAGATTGGCTAATAAAAGCTGTCCAGTTTCCCACAGGAATTTTATTTTCTCCAGTTTGGTTATATGCTTCAGAAATCGCATCTTTCAGTAATTGTGAGAGGTGGGTGGGGCTGGCAGCAATCTCTTCGGGTTGAGAGGGCGGTTTGTTTTGGGTAGGAGTTGGCGATACGGATTGCGATCGCTTTTGGGTAGGGGTTGGCGATACAAGCGGTCGCTCTTGACAAGGAGTTGGCGATACGGATAGCGATCGGTTTTGACAAGGGGTGGGCGCGACTTCTGCAAGTTCCTCAACTGATTCAATTAGTTGCACAGAGCTAGGGTTGATGTTTAAGATCAGAGCGCTGCCTTTAGGCGAGGGTTCAATAGTGGCCTCAAAGGTAGTGCCGATCGGCAATTTAGGTGAATTAGCAGAGAACATGGCTAATTCTTGTCCGTCAAGGAGGACAATAGGGCTACCGTCGCGCCTCGAACCGCTACCGCTAACAGAGCCAACCTCAAAAGTCAATGTTTTCTGCCTCCATTTTGGACTGCTAAAGTCAACATCTTTCAAGTCATTGTACTTCTGCCCAATCAGTTCAGCTCTGTCAAACTGAAAGGTTTGCAACTGCTGGCAAATTTCATCCGTAAACAAATTGAGAACCAGTGCTGCTTTAGGTGTTTGGTTTTGGGACTCAAGCCAAGTATAATCAGCAGGAGCTACAATGCGTGAACTGACATCTTTGGTGCGACCAAGACCATCGCGGTAGGTTAAGTCTAAACCGTCGATGTCGTTGACATTTTCGCCAAACTTCTTCTCAAGAATTCCCACCAGTTTTTCGCTGGGTTCAATTAAGGCAAAATTGACCATTGGCAGGCTCGGATGCAAAGTGGCTTCATATTTAATGCCTTTGCTGTCTAACAATTCTTTCCAATGTCCAGCTAAGTCTTTGCCAACTGGCTGTCGCTTCTTATCCCTGACAGTCTTATTGCTGCCGTCCCGTTCAAATTCCTCGAAAGGGACGCTCAGAACGTAAGTGTCTTTTGGCATTGCTTCGTGCAGTCGCTCGTACTCAGGTTCAAGGTTGAATTCAATCAGCAGTTGGCGAGAAAGTTCCTTACAAGCTTTGCGAGGAACTTCTAAGTTGGGATTTGCGGTTTCGACGTGCCACATTGCACTAGCAGCTAAAAACCGTTCTTCAGGGTCAGTCCAAGCTTCGGTCACATCGGCTCTTAAGCTCTCGTATAACTTGCTGACTGCTTCTTTAATTGCCTTAGAATCGCCGCCGCACTCCAAGTGAATTTCGCCCATCCTTTCTCGATAGCGTTCCTTAATATCTTGCGCCCACCTGACATAATATTTCTCCCATTTTTCTCGCTCATCTAAGTCAGAAGGAGACTCGAACAGGTAGCGAAATTCGTCGCGGTGGCGGCTTTTTAGACGAGTCGGTTCCCACTCTGGATTAACAGCTTCCCTAGCAATGCAATTGATAGCAGTGCCGTCTCCTATAGGTAATGGCACGGTTTTGTAAAGCCTGGGGTCGTCTTTGTAGTCAAATAGGTAGCTTGGGTGCTGTTCTGACCACTGCTTAGCCTTGGACAACAAGGTGGGGTGGTGGTCTTCGGTGCGAGTAGCACTTTTGGGACTGTCCACTTCAATTTGCAGGGCATCAAATAGCTTTCCAAGAAGCTGCCGCTTCTGTTGATTGAATAAACTTTCTGGCTGTCCCGGTTCTGCTGCTGACGATTGCACTCTCCCGATTAAGGTAGCCACCCAGCCGATTTTATTTTGGGCGATGGCTACGGCAATTTGCCGCAATTTGGTATACTTGCGAGCGCCATCACTATCGGTAGCTTTATTGTAGTCAACTTTCTCTCGCTTCTCAACTGCATCGTACTCATTCTCTTGATTAGCGTGCCTGGTTTCAGAGGCGATATTCGGCATTCGGGAAGCAGGCGTAATTACTAATTGATCGCCGTCAAAATCGCATTGATGATGCTGCATGGCTTGGTCAGAACGAATGAAAACGCACCCTTTGTATTGCGTTAATTCAGGATGGCTTTTGTTGTCTACTGTGTAGCGACGGATGTTATCTTTACTGACAATTGGGTATCGGGTAACGATAACTTGTGTGCCGTGTCGCAAGTGGGCGGCCACAATTGTACCGGGCTTGAGGCTTTCACAAGGTTGAGCCATTGCTGAACCATGATGAATTGCTCCCTTAATTGCTAAGTCTTTCCACTTTTTAGCCAGTTGTTCTTGCATGAAATCGACGACTTTGGGAAAGTCGAGAAGTTGACCGAGTTTGTCGTTCCTCAAAATTGAAATTAGCCGGGATTCGTTGCGTTGGGCTTTTTCATCTGTTTCGTCTTCTAATCCGCTGCTGTCTTCGTGAAGGCTAGATTGAAAAGCAGCTTTTTTGTCGTGCTGCTCCACTAAGTATTTGGCAAGTTGCAGCCGGTTATTTTGCAAGTCAGCTAGCTTTTGGGCTTCTATTTTGGTCGGTGTGGCTATGTCAGCCCCAATAGCTGCTTCGGAATACCAAATCGAAAATTGCCAGGAATTTTCGTATTCAGTTACTTGGGCGTTGCCTCGATTTCCCAGTATAGCTTTGGGAAATTCGTAGTCGCCACAGGGGATAAGTTCAGCTAATTGCTCTTTAGCAACTCCTTTGATAGAGGAGCGATCCATGATGATATCATAACCCAAGTCCGAGGTTAAATTAGCATCAGGCAACAGCGTTCCTTTGGCAAGAAAGCTAATTTCTGGAGTGTGGCAGTCTTCTTGTCCCCATTCCTGCATCCAGGCAAATCTGAATTGAAAAGGTCGGTTGTAATTCCCTCCTAATTGTTGGGCTAGTGCCGGTGAAATTTTACCGTGACAGTCTCCGGTTTGCCACTTATGAGCTTTCGCTTTTTCACTTTGGTCATCGCTTTGAGAATCAACAATTTTGAGTCGCAAGGTTTCGCCGTCAAGGGAGCTATCTAACAATTTGGCTCCTTGGTTGCAACTGCTAACTAGCAGTGAGCCGTAGCGACAGGCGTGGTCGGGTTGGGTTTTGAATACGCTCAACAGTTTGGTTGAGAGTTCAATGTCTGCAAAGTACACATTTTTGCCGGAGCTGAAAGCAACTCTTCTGGTAATACCATCTCCGAAGTCGATGTTTTTGAGAGGGTCGAAGCTGCTATCATTTGGGTCTGGTTTAACGATGGTTAGGGATGCTAATTCTTCAGGTTCAAAAAGCAGTTCAAGCAGGGAGTTACGCAGCACTTCTGATTCAGCTTGGTACCGCCCCTTTGCTCTACCGTCAGCCAAGGACATATCAAAGACTGGGATTTTTAGTCCTTCCCCAGCTACCCATTCTGTGGAGCGATCTTCTGGGGTAAGTTTTCTTCTGCTCATTGATTAGCTCCTGAATCCTAGTTTTTACATTTTTAGGACTTACGCACAGTAATAGTCCCGATTTTGACAAGGTTTTTCCTTCAAAAATTCCTGCTACTGAGTGATATTTACCCCCTCCAATTGGAGGGTTTAGAAGAAAGAAGTAGCGTGTTACAATCAGAATGACAATCCCAATGTGGAGAAAAAAAGTGAAAGTAGTTCGCACAACTACGGCTATGAAAAGCCAACGGGATTATTTCTCTGATAGCGATAGCGATGCACTTGCTCGCATTGCTTTGGGAGAAGGTGAAAACACTCAGCAATTGGGAGGTTTGAACCTCGCTGCTAACGGGGTTATTAAAGGTAGAGTGTCAAACTTATTCAACGTCACCGAAGAACAAGTTGAAAACCCTCAATACTGGATTGATTTGTAAGATATCCCGACCTAAATTAAGTTGTCACTCTTACAAAACAAGCGTTTTCTACTCTAATTCGGAAATTTTTAATTCGGAGGTGTCTAATTCGGAGATATTTAACAATTCAGGTGTCAGACCAAGGTATTCGTGACACCTGAAAAGATGGCTAACGCCGTTTTTTGGGCTGCGTTTTATCCGAAGAACGACTTTCAAGCGTCTGGTTGGCTTGAAGAGAGTGCAAATTGTTACCTGGAAGCAAGCTGTAGACCACTTTGCGCTTGCGGAAAACCCTAGTACCATCTACAGGCATTCCTTTTTTCCAAGCGTCTGCAATCGCTTTTTTGTCTGCAGAAATTACGGTTTTTGTTTCGACTCGGCGATAGGGTTCTGGCAGTTGAGATGGGTCAATCAAAACTTCACAAGTAGGCGGATTTTCCTTGACAGCAATGCGGCGGTGTTTGCCAATAATTTCGGAAGTTAACACGCCGCACTCGTTGAAGTATAGAACGGTTTTGTCTAACCGCTCTCTCCACCCCTGGAGTTTGTTGATAGCTATTGAATGCAGTTCTATCAAATACTGCATCCGGGCTGTAATTCCTGCAATTTCGGCATCAATTTGGTCGGCTAAGTCGGCATGGGCATCAACAGCGAGTTCCTGGGTTCCTTGGGTTTGCCAAAGGGATTGCAGCAGTTGGTCGATTTCTTCTGAGCTTTCTGCAGATTCTAGTTGATGCCAAACTTGAGCCGCAGTTATTGAACTTTGAGCAAGCGTCGCTGTGGCTAAATTCATGCTTAGTATCCTCCGCTGATGCAGGTGTGATAATAATCGCGGCGTTCTTCGAGTTGAGTAAGCGCAGCCATTGTTTCCGGGTCGGATTTAAGAGAGATTTGTTTGTCCTTTTGAATTTTGCTAACTGGTTGAGAATGAGTTAAATTTTCTGAGTTTGACTGGGTGATTTTTTGCATACAATTCAAAAAACTTTCTTAAAAATAGCGCGACCGCGCTCTTAAAAAAAGGAGTATTTAAAGTTATGAACTATCCTATAGTTTTTTACCCAAAAGTGGTAATGCAATTCTGCCATCAATATCCTTTGCCAGAGGCAACTTCTAGTTGTGCCACCTCATCCCAACTTCAAGAAACTCAAGAATTCGGGAAACCTGTTGTTTTGTTGACTCCGCCTCAACCACCTGTGGTGTTACCTGTCAAGTTGCTGTGGTTAATTTGGGTGTTTTGGCTCTATGGTGCTCACGCACTTGGGCTGTTAGCTATCTCCTGGGGTTGGCTGTGGTGGGAAGTGCTGTTGGTAGTAGCCGCTTATTCATGTTTAATGGCGGCTGCTTATCGTTATGTGTTTGGTTGCCGTCAAAAGCTGCTATCCAGGTATAAGCAGCAAGTTCTGGAGTACAATCAACAAAATATATTATCCCATCACCATTTATCCTCGAATAAACAGCAAGAATTTTCTAGTTTTAAGGTGGAAAAAGAAGGGTTGCAGACAGGTTTAAAAAGCTCAAAACTTGAGTTAGATTCCAGAAATCGATTGCTCAAGGATTTGATGTCACTTCGGGTTAGTCCTAATGGCACATCTCAAGCTCGGCAAGGAGTGAGTGAACAACGCTTTTTGCAATACTTACAGAAATATTTCGAGGAAGTTGTCCAAGCAGCAGAGTTTAAAATTCCGTTATCTCAGAGGAGCTATTCAGCAGATTTTACTGTAATTCACACTCCATCTGGACTCGGAATTGATGTCGAGATTGATGAACCTTATGCTGGCAAATCTAAGCAGCCGACTCACTGCTGTGATGCTGACAGTGATATGCGCCGCAATCAATTATTCTTAGAATGGAATTGGATTGTGGTTAGGTTTACTGAAAAGCAGGTAGTTCAGGCTCCTTTGAGCTGTTGCAAGTTCCTGGCTGAGGCGATCGCCTTTGTAACGGGCGATCGCTCTTATTTAAAGCAACTGGAAACTGAACCCGATTTGCTGAGCGTCAAACCTTGGACAACAAGAGAGGCAAGGGCTATGGCTAAAAGCAACTATCGCCTTACTTATTTATCTGGATTTGGCGTCGTTTCTGCTTGCGATCGGGTTTCAAAGTTTTGATGCGAGCGCACGCAATATCCGACTTATTGACTGCAATAAATGTTTATAATTAATACAAAGGAGATAAAATAGATATGCTGTCATTTGAAGAGGGGTTCATTGAAAGTCAACAGCTCAACCAAAGACTTCTGCAAACAATTCGTTTGCTTGGAGAATACAAGGGAAAGCAGGAGTTATTCAAACAACAAGCCCCACAAGTTTTAGGCACTTTGCGCCAAGCTGCGGTTATTCAGAGTACCGAATCTTCTAACCGCATTGAAGGCATTACTGTGTCGCTAGAACGGATTAAGAAATTAGTAACTGAAAAAACAACGCCGCGCGATCGTTCAGAACAAGAAATTGCGGGTTATCGGGACGTGCTAACTACAATTCACACCAGTTATACCCACATTCCTTTTAGTACAGGTGTCATTTTACAACTGCACCGCGACCTTTACCACTTTGCTGTTAATACAGGCGGGCGCTGGAAAACAGTGGATAATGAAATTAGCGCTACTTATCCTGATGGAACTCAAGTGGTGAGGTTTCAACCTACTCCCGCTTATGGTACTCCTGCAGCAATGGAACGCCTGCAAGAACGGTTTAATCGCCTCTGGGAATCGGGCGAGATAGAACCTTTATTGCTGATTCCAACTTATATTTTAGATTTCTTGTGAATTCATCCCTTTTTAGATGGAAACGGGCGGATGGCAAGGTTGCTGACTTTGTTGCTACTTTACAAAGCTGGTTATGAGGTCGGGCGATTTATTAGTTTGGAACGGATTGTGGAGAGAACTAAGGAAAGCTCTTACGATAGGCTTTACCACTCTTCCCAAGGATGGCATGAAGAGCAGCACAACCTATTACCAGGCGTGGGAGTATTTCTTGGGAGTCATGCTGCTATCAGCTTATCGGGAGTTTGAACAGCGGGTGGGATATGTTACATCCGCAAAAGGAACTAAAACGGCGATCCTATTGGATGCGATTAACAATTTGCCTCAAGAATTCTCCAGTAGGGAATTGCAGGAACGGTGTCCGACAGTGGGAATTAATTTGATTCGGCGTTTATTGCGCCGGGAAAGGGATGCAGGACGTTTAGAATGTCGGGGACGAGGAGTTGAGGCGCATTGGCGAAAGCAATAGATAGAGGAATTATGCACAAGCAACTGAGTGTTAAGTTCAAGTACGAAATATAACACCCAGTTGCAAAAATTATACAAGCTGACGAAAGTGGTTAAGTATTAAAAAAGTAGCCTTCAAAACAGCTAATTTTTTTAACACTTAAGCGTAATTTATCCAATAGCAAAGTCACTTAATTGTCGCATATTAGGAGGGTCAAAACCAAGTATAATGTCTTGTTTAGGAACTCCTAATTTTACGAGTTCGTTAGCAATACCCACCTCAGTTCCATCCTGCTGAATCCAAATTTTATTGTCCATAATATCCAGGTGCAAAACCGGGCCATAAATTCGCCGCTGATTGCGCCAGCCCACATATACTAATTGATAATGATCGCGCTCGGTATCAAAGATAGTTTGAGCCTGAATTCGCTCATCCCACACAAGACTAGCGTGTTGGGAGAGCAGATTTTGGATGTGCTGCCTATAAAGGTCTACATTTGCCATTGTGCGATCGCCTCCTGCTCTATATCGTAAACCATTAAATGAATTTGATTTTGTTGAACTAAAGACTGAATAAACCCCATTGTAAAAAAACTATCGTAGACATTGCTGGGTACTGCTAGGTATAAAATGCGGTCAGTTTCTTGTTGTTGTAAAGCTGCTCGATAACTAATAAATTGTCCTAAAGCTGTGTAAAATTGGGAAATTTTGGACGGGCCAATAAAGCTTTTGATTTCAACGGCAATTTTCTGTCCGTCTTTTTCGGCCGCCACCACCTTTTCGGCACCCAAGTCGATGTAAAGTTCTAGAGTTCCTGCCTGTAAAGTGTATGGATCGTGAGTAATCTGCCATCCATCTTTTTGGAGAGCTGTTTTAACGACATCGTGAAAGGCATCTTTAGCAGACATGGCTGTACTGACTCGTTGTGTTTAATCTCTTGGATAGTTGTATTTCAAGTATATACGCTATTCATCTGAAAGTCATGTTCTCGGTTAGCGGCGCAAAATGAGTGCCCCTCTGCCTTCTTTATGTTTTCAGTTTCCAAAGCCTTTCGTCCAAATCTTTTGTCCAGCCGACGTAGTGTTGCGCCGGACGACTCGAACATATCGGCTTATCAAAGTGCAGGAGATACACATATCCTGCCATTTTGTTTGCCATTTTTGAATGTGGTTTTAATGTTTGCTATTGGCCGCCGGAGAAACAAACTTATCTCTCCGGCATCATTTAATTACCAGTCGATTTTTTGCTCGCAGTTTTTGTTGCTGCCGTTGCTGCTACCATTGTTGGTGTCGTTGTGGCTACGGTTGCTGCTTTCGAGAGGGAATTGGAAGTTTAATGCCAGCAGTTCTTGTTCAAGAATTGACTTTCGGTCTTGGACTTTTTTGTCTCTCACAAGTCGCAAAGCGTGGATTATTTTGTCGAGCGTTTGATAGCTTGTTTGTTGAAAATTCAGTACAAGTGTTGTTTCCCTGCCCATGATGTACAGTTCGTTTTCTGTTTGGTGGACGCAGGTTAAATTATTGAAGTAATAGGTGTAGGTTTGCGATAGTTCCATTTTTTTTTCCGATGCTTTATTTTTGGGCGCGACAGCGCTCATAAATTTGTTTTTCGTAAATGTTAGTGAGTACGATAAAATGTATAAATAATTTATTTTTACCCATGTTGACTCACAAATTATTTGAGCAAGCACGGCCTCAATTTACTTAATAGTTACGCGAAAATACTTGATAAATACGTTAAAAAAGCTGTCCAAATTAGTGGCAGCAATATCAGTAATTGGTATTCCTGCCTGGTAAGAATAATTGGGGGGATAAAACGGTTTACCCACCGTTATCAAAACCCTGAGATGCCAGAACTACCCAGTAATTTATGTCGCAACCAGGAAATTTGTTAGGTAGCGCTTTTATTTAATAAAATTCAAATTTTTAAGTGGCAATAACTAATCCAGTTCGAGGTTTTGGGTGTGCTGTTTATGCTGTTGGTTATTTTGTTGAAAATTTGGCTGTTCTTGCTCAATTAATTGTATCCAGATATCATTCCAACTTGACGGTGGATTAACAAGTTCTGCATTCGGTAGTAGCTCGCTTGCATTTCTAGCGAGCATAGAATCTTCTGCAATCGCTATAATAACGCTATCCACTTCTTGTAAGAATTGTATAGGCAGTTGTGAAGCTCGTTCAATTCCTAGGTAAATTGTGGGTGGTGGTGTTGCACAGTTATCCTGATTATTTTCCTGTTCAATAAGCAAAATTGAAAGGGCTTCGATTGGGTTACAAGCAATCACAGCTCGTTCAATTTCTCCAGTAGTGGCTACCCAGAAAGCAGCTTCAGATGACAGGGGATGGGTTGTACTAAAGTCGCCTTTTTCATCGAGAACAAAAGCGAACCGGGCTTCCCCGTCAAGCGTCCGTGCCGTAAAGATAGCCTTTTCTGAGCCGGCATACAGCCAAGAATGAGAGTGCAATAAATCGAGTAATTCTAAAGGTAAACTGTACTCGACTGCTAGATGCGAGCGCACTTTTTGCCACTGAGTTTCATTCCTTTCAGGCAGGATTGATAATTGCAACTCTAACTCATTTGCTGTTGCACTCGTTGCAGGTACGCTTGCTACTAACTCAGATTGTGACAACTCTAACTCATTTGCTGTTGCAGATAGGGTTGCAGGTGCGGTTGTTTCTAGCTCCGATTGTGACAACTCTAACTCATTTGCTGTTGCAGATAGGGTTGCTACTAGCTCAGATTGTGACGACTCTAACTCATTTTCCTCTGCCTCATTGGGGGCGATAGCTAAGTGTTGTGGCTGCATTAAAGCCTCAATTAGGGCGTTATCTCGCCCTTTGTCATAGCTAACGCCTCGATGCTTCTGCAATCCAGAAAAAGTGTAGGCTTTACCCAACTGAGTGCCACTTAAAGCGACTCCATCTAAATTGTAAGAAATGCCTGTACTAAAGCCAGTTCGAGTCAATCCGACTTGTACCTCTACGGCTTGTTGCTGCAACCGCTCAACGAATTCTAGCATACTTGGGTTGTCTTGGGAAACTTCATCAATTAGGTCTTGCAATTGCACCCTGACACTCTTGTTCCCCTTGCTTTTTAATTGCCTGTGTTCTCCTGTAGTCGGAGCTCGCTTGTCTGTTTCCCAACTGGGTGTAACAGTTTCCAGGTTGTAGTTCCGTTCGAGCTGGCGAATAGTTTCTTGGCTTTTGTAATAATCCCAGCTATTGTCAACAACACCTCCATCTAGGCAAATGCGACTGGCGACGATGTGGATGTGGTCGTGTTCTGTATCGCTGTGCTTGACAACTGCGTACTGGTTGTTGTCAAATTCCATCGCTTTCATGTAGTTGGCTGCGATCGCTAGCCAGCGCTGGTCATTTTCTTCAGAATCTTCTAGTTTTTCGGTGCTATCGACAGATAAAGTGGCGTGAAAAACTGCTACTTTCAGGTTAGGTCTTAGTTGTCGGGCGATGGCAAATTCAGCAGCGAGTTCTTCTGGAGTCTGTCCGCACATAGTACCGCCAATTAGAGTGGCGTCTTTTTTGCCCAGCACGTAGTTCAGACAGCCCCGAAAGCCTGTACCTTTAATTTGTTTGCCAATCATAACCGAAAAGCCGTCAGTTGCACAGAATCGATTGCTCAGGCGGTAAAGCCTAGGCTTGTTAATAGTTAGCGTACTGTAGATTTGGCGAGGTTTGCAACTATTGCTTTAATTGTAGCTTGGTTCTCTCGAATGAGTTGCTGTACGCTTTCTAAGAGTCCTGTGTTGACAACAACTGGCTCTCCCAGTGCCACAGCACTATTGCAAGCTTTAGCAATCTGATTGAGGTTGTTTCCTGCAATTCTCAATTGGGCATCAATCTTGCATAAAAGTTGATAGCCTTTTAAGTCAAATGCAGCTAGAGGGCGCGGCATGGTTCTCCTCAAACCTGCACGGCGCATGAAGTCGCTCATGCTCAAATTGACTAGCTCTGCTCTTGCTTTAATAAGATTGTAGTCAGAGTCAGTTAGGCGAATGTGAATATGGTTGGATAGCAGCTCTCTGGGTCTGACGGACGGTAAAGTTTTCATAGCTTTTAATCAGTAAAAACCTTTTGCCAAGATACAAGTTAATCGCTGTAATTAACAACCGCTAGTCAGGTGATTTTATCCCCTCCAATTGGAGAGGGCTATTAGAGGGTTTATCAAAGTAGAGATTGATCATACTCAACTCTAACTTAATTTAATTTGTTTGTATAAATTATAGCTTGGGAGGTGATCGCAGTGGAAAGACGATTAAACGTCTGACAGCGATGGCTGGTTAACAAGAGAGCGAGGGCTTGGTTAACAAGAGAGCGAGCAATGCGATCGATCGCGCTACCCAAGTGCGATGGAAAAATTGCGGCAATTGATGCCTGTGCTGCCACAAAAGCCGCCACAACAGCAGGAGCAATGTGAGCAATCGGCACAGTCGAATATCGCGTAAAAATCAAGCCCCTTGACATCTAGGATGCCCCATTCATAAGGCTGCATTATTCTTTTCTGTACGTAAAAGTCATGGTTTGCGATCGCAAAACCATTGCTTGCTACTGAGAGAGAACAGCCATAGCCGACCTCAATAGACAAATGCACACTCGACACAGAAAAGCAGCAAGTTGACGGAAAAATTCAGGCGTTTGCAGGATATGTTCGGGTAAAAACAGGTAGAGTGCAGTTCCTACAAGTGCCTGCATTCTCACTGATTTTGTACAGCAACTACCTGACTTTATACTGTAAATGCCTGTATTGCGAGCGATCGCTACTTACAGTCGATGGCTATCGTGTTAGCAACTGTAAAAGTCAACGCATACTCCGCCCTTCGAGCGCTCGACCTTCGTAATTAACATGGGACGATCGTCCCATGTTTGAAATAAAGGAAAGCTGTTTCTTTTCTTCGCTCGTAAATTATTCTCATTCGTGAGAGGCCCAATAACCGAATAATTACGAAGGTCGGATGAAGGATTGCGAATAATTCGCTCCCTCCGCTTTAATTCAATCTTGTGCTTGAAGTTCCGTGACATCCTACACACTCGGTTTACAGTAGCCGTGAGGGAACTACGGCTTGCTTTACAGCAGTCGTGAGGGAACTGCGCGCTTGGTTTACAGCAGCCGATCAACTTTCAGTTATCAATGCTCGTTATAGTTCTCCACCTGATTAGTACAGGCAGTAATCTCTATTCATGGGGTGGATTATTTTTATCTCTGAAACATAAAGTCGCCGTTTGTGATCACAAAAACATTGCTTGCTACCGAGAGAGAACAGCCAAAACCAGCCTCAACAAGCAAACGCACGAACAGCACAAAAAAGCAGTAATTTGACCGAAAAAGTCAGGCATTTGCAGGATATTTGCAGGTAAATACAGGTAAAGTGCACCCCCTGCAAATACCTGCACTTGCCTGACTTTATACTGCAAACGCCTGACTTTATACTGCAAATGCCTGACTTTAGCGCACACAACAATTAGCTAATTTTTTAGCGTTTTTAATAAAAACTGAATTGATTTAATAGTCAAGTTGCTGCATCTAAATTGAATTAATAGTCAAGTTGCTGCATCTGGATTGAATTAATAGTCAAGTTGCTGCATCTGGATTGAATTAATAGTCAAGTTGCTGCATCTGGATTGAATTAATAGTCAAGTTGCTGCATCTGGATTGAATTACAGCAAGCGTATCTTTTCGCTTGGTCACTCAACTCAAAACCTTGACGCACCTTTGCTTTCAATCTGCTTGTCACCCCGTCAACACCCCCCTGGTCAGGGGGAACGCATCTTATTGAACACTGTTCATCAGTGGTGAGTATATTTTGAGATAAATTCACCATTCTTAGAAGCTACAGACACGCTTTGTAATGACTTTAGTAAGAAAACAGTAACTG
>Ga0164304_10000324_pt1 | contig 12883 bp, 8 predicted proteins | sample Whisoiple_217_MG_FD_110216 | JGI IMG/M metagenome (GOLD analysis project Ga0164304, IMG submission 110216) | Soil microbial communities amended with pyrogenic organic matter from upstate New York, USA - Whitman soil sample_217_MG | ecosystem: Environmental > Terrestrial > Soil > Agricultural...
GAATTGGCTGATGCTGGGGACAACTTCGTATTAAAAGCGCAACTGCCCGGAATTGACCCCAAAGACATTGACGTTCAAGTGACTCGCGAAGCGATTTCTATCTCTGGCGAACGCCGCTACGAAAACACAGACGAGAAATCTGGCTACGTCCGCTCAGAATTCCGCTATGGCAAATTCCACCGGGTGCTTTCCTTGCCCGCACACATTCAAAACGACTCTGTGCAAGCTGAATGCAAAGATGGGATTCTAATGCTAACCCTGCCCAAAGTGACTGAAGCTCGCAATAAAGTCGTCAAGATTAACTTAGCCGAAATTGCTGGAGCTTCAACGAATCCAGCCCTGGAACAGGCTAACCAATAACGATGGACGTTTGGTGTAACGAATGATGAACTCAGTACGCAGAAGGCTGTGCTTAATCGAGTGAGGCAAATTTTCCTTTCATTGAGCCTGATTGGATTTACTTAACAACAACGGAACTGGAAAAGTTGATACCGGGAGCTACCATTGCTCTCGGTATTCTTTGGTATAAGCAAGGAGGTATAGATGCACTACTGGAAGTCAAAACCGCCCCTGTCAAGTCCGCTTTAATTCCAGAAACGCTAATGAACCAACTTCGTGAACGTCTGAGTCAGCCTCAAGGATTCAACAGTTATGGTCAAATTCAGGAGTGGCTGACTCAAGAGTGCCAGGTTGTCGTTGCCTACAAAACTGTCCATAAAATTGTGCCCGCGCAAGCTGAATGCCAAATTGAAAGTACCCCGTCCACGTAGTGCTAAAGCTAAACCGGAAGTCCCAGCAGCTTTTCAAAAAAACTTCCGGAAATAATCTGGGTGTTGTTACGCTATTTGGAAGTAAACAAGTCCGCTACTGGTGTGAAGATGAAAGTCGCTATTGACTCAAAACCCGCCACAGGTCGTACAATTACACTCAAAGGAGTTGAGCCGGAAGGGATGGTTAGTTGGTCAAGAAAAAACTTTGAGCTGTATGGTGTTGTTGAACCCGCCACAGGATAGAGAATCTGGCTGGGAGTTTTCTCACCTTGACAGTACCTATTTTCAAGATTTTTTCAACCTTTTTTCTCCAGCCTACCCGAATGATTTGAATTTAATTCAAATGGACAATGGCAGCTTTCACAAGTCTTTGAATTTGAAATAGCCTAAGAATGTTATCCCAAATTTTCCACCCCCCAATAGTCCTGAGCTTAATCCTATCAAACGCTTGTGGGAACACATCAAGTACAAATTAGCTTGGGAACATTGCACAACTTTAGATGAATTAAGGCGAAAGTTAAAACAGGTTCAAGGTTTCCCTCTAACCAGCAGTGCTTGCTTCTATTTGTGGATGGGGTTATAGCCTTTCGAGCTCTCATATGAGGTACTCATGGGCATAGGGCATAGGCCTCCGTGGGCATAGGGCATAGGGCATAGGGCATACCTCACTTTTTTGAGAACCGCTATATATCATTTCTGCTTTATTAAGTGCAACTTCATAGAGAATTGGTATTAGTCTCAAACCCAAGGGAAGCTAGCAACTCATTCCATCGCTCAACAGGCAAGCTGCCCCCAGATGCACTATCATGTCCGTGACCGTAGCTTCCTTCTCCGGGTGACAAGTCCACACTGTTCAAAAAATCCAATACATTGATTCGCGACGCAGTTCTTACGCTGAAGTTGACTCGCCCAGGAATATACCCCTGATTCGCAACCATGACGATATACTTAGGCAATCGAGTGCGCCAGCTTTGGGCAATCAGTGGGTGGATTTGACAAGGTGAGTTGATACGCACCAAGGCGACATTGCCAGAAAAGACGGGTGCGGCTTTCTTTGCTTGTTCCATCGCCACCTGCACTTTCTTCCGCGCTTCCCTTAATTGTTCGACTTCCTGTGTGTTGGAGTTAACTAGCGATCGCGGACTATCATGAGTCAGCAATGCCCTTACTGCTACTTCTGGATTGTACTGGGAAGCCCGCCGCGCTGCGTTAATCAGAGCAGATGCTTCTTTTAAATACTTGGCAGTGTACCGACTTTTAGCCACGGCCAGCATCTCAAAAGGAGCTTTTTCACCTAAATCGCTAACTGTACCAATCGCAGCAATCCAGTCTAAATCGGATACATCTGTTAGTGACGAACACAACTCCCAAACTAGCAGTGATGTATTAGGGATGGGTTCCCAAGTGTAGGCACTAATTAGAGTATCACCAGGCGGAACTCCTTCAGGACGGTGGTGATCGATAAAGCAGGTGGGAACGCCAGCAATGACGGGTTCCGATTGACTGCCCAAATCGAGAATGAATAAACTATCGGGTGCAGCAGCAATGACTCGTTCTCGGTTTGCAGGTGTCCAAGCATTACGTTGGCGATCGGGTGTAACCAGCTTTACTTTATCAAACCCAGCGCGTGACAACGCCAACTGCAAGACAACTCCTGCCGTTACCCCATCAGCATCCGAATCGTGCAGCACCACGACAGGCTTATCCGGTTGAATGCGATCGACAAAAGCCTTAAACGTATCGCGCGCTGCTTCTAGGGTTGGTGTCTGGTTGATAGTGTTTTCCAATTCAACACCATCAGATACCCGATCGCTCTTTTGGCTAAGGGAGGTTGAGGCTTTCTCCAATGGTGCTGCAGAATCAACAAATGCTTCGGAATCCTTTGTTGCTGGTTCAGAAGACAGCGATTGGGCCAAACGGCGCACCGTCTCCAATGTATCAATTTCTTCTGCAGGTTTATCATTTCGCACGCGCACAATGCGAGGAAACCGCAGTGCATAACCACTATTGTGTCGAGAAGATGCTTGCACGCGGTCAAACGTCACTTCCAGGACAATGCGCGGTTCCACGATACACACCTTACCATGCGCCAATTCTTGTAAGGTATGGGCGCGAAACCAATCGGACAGTTCAGCCACTTCTGCATCCGTTAACCCTGAATAGGCTTTACCGATATTTAACAGCGTTGGCTCGGTTTCGCTCTTGCGGACGGCAAAGGTATAGTCTGAGAGGAAACGATGCCGTTTGCCATTTCCCACCTCGACGGCTGTGACAACAACATCCAGAGTTGCCATTGCACGTTTAATTTTCAACCAATCGCGTCCCCTTCTACCGGGTTTGTAGGTTGAATTCAAATCTTTTACCATCAAGCCTTCATTTCCTCTTGCCCTCGCAGCGGTGAATTCTGCATCTAAGGTGGAAATATCGTTGACTTGTTGGGAAAGTCCGTAGCGTACTCTTTGAGTGTCGAAGTGAAGTGATTCAAGAAGACTTCGCCGTTTGGCAAAGGGTTCGTTAATCAGCACGCGTCCGAAAGCATACAAGATATCGTAAGCGATGAAAGCGACAGGAACAGCGGCCAGTAATTCGCCTGAAACTTTTTTGCGTCCCAGTCGCTTTTGTAGTTCTTGAAAGGGGAGGATGCGTTCTCCTTGAATGGGGACAATTTCCCCATCTAAAATTAAATCGGCTGTTTCATCGCTATCGTTTGAGCTGAGTTCTTGCACCACCCTCAATCCCCCCTTGTAAAGGGGGGAAGCTGCTTCCCTCCCCTTGTTAAGGGGAGGGTTAGGGTGGGGTAAACTGTCTTGCTGTAAGGTCTGAGTTGAAGCTAAATGAATATCGGCAAGCGGTTCGATTAAATCGGGAAAACTGGAGGTAATTTCATCCAGTGTCCGGGAGAAAATAGCAACACGCTTACTGTTACGAACTGTGCCGTGAAGAATTGAGTCATCTTCGTCTAAATGAAGGGCAATGTGAACTTGGGCGCGAATCCCATCATATTTGTCTTCAACCGCAAATCCAGCAGGCATTTGTTTGGCAACTTCCGTTAAATCGTCGGCAGGAGTTGCCAACATAAATTTAATCGGGTGAAATAGCTGCATTCGTGCTTCGTCAAGTTTTCCTTGCTTTGCTAGTAATGCCGTTTCGCCAATATCTCCGATGAGCATATTGACCCACTGTACCTTGGAGATATCGGTTTGAAAAAGACGAGCGATCGCATCTTCAACGGCACCTTCTTTCAGTCCAATCCGCAAATCCCCTGCTAACAGCTTGACGATATATTTGGCTTCTAGAGGTGTTGCTATTTTCAACAACTCTATAACTAGCTCAGTTTTGCGTTTGCTTCCTGTTGTCGCTGCTAAGAGTTCGAGTTGGTTGGATAAGGAATCAAGTGTGAGAATGGGTTGATGCTGTGAAAGTTGTGGATTATTGGTAAATGCTTCCTCCGTTACGTCACCGGGGTCGCCAAGTTTTACTAATCGTTCTTGAAGGGCTGATTTTTCTTGTTCGCTTACGGCGGCGATCGCTGTTAGCAAAGCCGCTCCGCCTATATTAATAGTACGCTGGTCTCGTAAGGGAAATATATAACCGGAAAAATATCGTGCAGCCAGCACTAAGGCCTTATCCGATAGTGAGGTAAAATAGCTACCCAGCAAGGAGGCTTTTGTCAAGCGCTTTGTTGTTGCTCCAACGTTCTCGGCTATGGAAGCAAAATCAATCAAGGTTCCAGGATTTAATTCTGGATTTTGATTAAAGTTGGTTTCTGTTTCGACGTTTGGGCGTGTCAACTTGGTTTTTTTAGTCATGCCTGAACCTCGATAATTTTCTCCTCTGTGGCAACAACATTTCGCTTGCTTTTTGATTTTTTCAGCTCTACGTTTGTTCCCTGACAGGTAGGGCAAAAGTAAATAATTCGGGTTTTCTCGCCTTCTTCATCATATTGGGTAACTTGACGAAGTTGGCGGATTGTGGTGCCACATACTAAACACGGCAGGTTGGTGCGGCGAAAAACGTAGTGCTTTGTGCCGTACTCGCTTCCAGGTGTGTAGACGAGGGAGGGGTCATTTTGCAAAGGTGTACGCGCTTCATCTGATACGGTGAAGCCGCCTGTAGTGTAAGCGCGTTGAGCCATTAAGGGTATTGAATGAATTAGGCGTTCTAGTTCCTCTGCTGTTAAATCGGCAATTTTTCGCCACGGATCTCGGCGACAATCAAATAGTATGGAGGCTCTCAGGTAGTTTCCAATTCGGGCGAGAATCTGTCGATCGAGTAGGGCATCACCAATGGTACGCTGGCTCTGTTCGGGTGTCAGCAGCTTTTGAAGGAACACAGGTGCATCGAAGAGCTTTTCATTTGGATAGGGTAGGATATCTGTACCGAGAGTGCGTAAGTTAGAGACGGTTTCAAAGGGATTGCCCGCGCCTAGATTGAAGATTGGTGCAGAGTAGAGAATGGCGCAGGCATCGGGTACGACAATACGCGATCGATCGCGGCGATCTATTTCTTGGGGTGGATTGTCTAAAACTGCCCAGCTTCCCCAAATCATCAGGTGGGAGTAGAAGTAGTAATTTCCTTCGATTAAGCCAACTATGTGCTTGCCGTGCGAGAGGACTCGTTCGATACGCTTGTTGAGTAAAACGCCTGGATGCTCTTTTTCCCAAGATGAAACTGTCTTTGTCCGTGCCTTGAGTGACACAATGGGTTTACCAGTTAGCGATTGATTCAAGGCATGGGCAAACCGTCTGACTTGTGATCCTTCTGGCATGAGTGTGAGAGAGTGTTACAGTTTTTACTTTAAGGATGTAGCTCCTGAGTTCACATCCTTCCTCATATAGAGGCTACTCTTTTGTCATGCCAACGCCTCGGAAGGTAAGTTCTGCAGTGCTCTGCTAAAGTAGGGTTACAGCCTACCGAACTAGATGCTCCGAAGGGGGCGATCGTGACTGTAACGACTAAGAGATTAACCTTTGAGGAGTATCTGACCTACTCAGACGGGACTGATACCCGCTATGAGTTGGTGAACGGGGAATTAGTGGCAATGAGTATTGGCATCGGTCAACATGGAGAAATCATTGATTTTCTCTATCGGTAAATCGATGCTGAGATCGGGCGTAGCGGACGCGACTGGATTGTTAGACCCGTGGAGATTGGTGTGCGATCGCCTGGTGCTGGCAAGTGGGACACCTCTCGCATTCCCGATTTGACTATTATCCCTAGCCAGCAGTGGCGCGAATTAAGAACCCGTGAGGCTGTCATCGAACTCAATGAACCCCCTCCGATTTTAGTGATAGAAGTCGTTAGCGAATCGACAAAGACGGCAGATTATCGGGCTAAACAGGTTGAGTGCAACGTTTTAAACTTTCCAGAATACTGGGTAGTTGACCCACTGACCTCAAAGGTGACGATTTTTACTCTGGTTGAGGAACTGTATGAAGGTACGGATTTCACTGGTACTAAGCAGATTGTTTCAGGCACTTTCCCAGAGTTGTTTTGACAGTTGAACAGATTATTTGGGCTGGGGTAAATCCTAGCGATGAAGAAAACCAATGAGAGGCGATCGCTCACGAGGTTGCGCCAACTGCATCTAAAACCAAGTTCCGTAATAGAAAAATCCAACCCGCTAGCATTTACTCATTGTCGTCGGATATTAGCATCAATAGTTACCCGTTTCTTGAAGTTGTTTAATCATCTCTTGACCTTGTTTTGTCTTAACTAGGTTGGCGTAGGCTCTACCTACTCTTTCCTCAGTTTGACCATTCTGCTTAATCACAACAGATAAGTCATTAGTTAGTGGATAATCACCACTATAAATTGCCTCTAGATTTACTCGATTACGCTTGCCTGGACTACATTTTTCAGGTAGTACAAAGTTCTTTTGTTGATATGGAGGGACTACTTTATTCCTATTACCAACAAGGGGTAAGGACTTGATGCTACACTGTGGGACTACTAATGATACTGAAGACAAACTGATGCCACCGGGGTCTTTAGCAACTTTGTTAAACGCTTCGTTAGCGTTGGTTGTTGGTGTCAAATCTGCAAGCTCTTTATTTTCAATTTTTAGAATGCTTTTAATCCAATCCCTAGAGCTATTTATCCTACCGCCAGACGTATAAATATTAATTTTGATATCCGAACCATTAACCTCGAGCCAATTGCGAATCTTGCCAGTGTAGATATCTCTCAATTGCTCTATGGTAAGCTGGGAAATATTCAATTTAGGGTTAACAGCTACTGCTACACCGTTTTTGCTGACTGGAATTTGTTCGATAGCGAAACCTTCCTGCTGAGCTCTACTTTTATCTTGATCGGAAATGGGAACATTGGACAAAGCAAAATCTAGTTCTCCGTCTAATAACATATTAATGCTTTCTCTAGACCCAACTTCAAGCTTACCTTGCTTATCCTCGGTCTTAAATTCCAGCTTAAACTGATTGTGAACCTTTTGAATTTCTGAGTCTAGTTTGGGATGGATAGGAGTCCAAGCGCCGCTTCCACTATATTTAAATGTTCCTTCAGGAACATTTTTAACTTCTCCAAATGTATCCGCAACATTAGGGCTAGTTTCGGTATAGTTGGGTGGAGAAACTGGATTTTTACCTGAGTATCTATACCATCTGATAAATGCTATAAAGCCACTGCTACCGCTAATAATTACTCCAATTACAATTGCAATGAGCAAATATGGCTTTTTCATAGTTGGCCATTTTTTCTCCCACTTCTTAGTAAATTTATGTTTAATTATTTCTACTTCTTCATCTGTAAGCTGCAAAGATTGCTGGAGACGAATTAATTCTTTAGTATTGGTATCATTTATACCATTTCTATTATATTTTTTTTGAGAGAGTTCCTGCTCATATTTTCGCCATTTTTTCTGCCGTTCCTCAGTGGCATTCTTTTCAATAACAGCTATCTCTTCATCTTCAACTACTAAAGTATTCTGTAATAATTTTAATTCAGCTTGAGCTTCTATACTAAGAGGATATTCACGCTTAATATCATTAATAAATGCATCTTTATATACATCTAATTTTTTTTTGTGTTTTCTCATTTTTTCTAAAACTTTTTTCTCGATTTCTTCAGCCTTTTCAGGCATGAGATTTAATTCGTCTCTTAGCATATCTAAACTTAAGCGACCCATATCAGAAATTTCACCATTGAGATAAAAACGCTGAATGATTCTTTCATAGTAGCTATTTGGTGCTTTAGCCAGTAGTATTGTATCGCTTTCTTTTATTTTTATCTGATATATCTCAGGTTTCATTTCAGGCTTTTCTTTTTGGACTTGTTGTTTTGTATAGTCATGCAACTCTTCGACTGAAATATAGCCATCTTTATTTAGATCCGCCTCACCACTCTCCATCCCTTTAACTAAGCACTGGGTATAAATTAAATCAAAGGACGGCTGGGTTGAAGCTGAAGATGTGAGAACAGCTCGTCCCTCTCCACCCCCCAGTTGTCTCTCGACATCAACCGAACCATTATCTTTGGTATCTTTGCGTAATATGTCTTGACAAAAAGCCCCGCTATAACAACAGTCTAGAATCACGACTTGTCGTCTAGAGTAACTGCGAGTCATGGTGTCCTTAATGAATTTGGCTGCAACTGCTGTTGCTTTGATGAGTTCTCCTTGATGATTTTTACGTGTTAGGTAAGTAGCAAAGTAAAGATCTCCATTATCATCTATGATTCCGTGACCAGAGAAGTAAAGCAGCACGAGGTCATTTTTTTGACCATTTGAAAACAAAGTCTCAATGGCTTCCTCCATTTGTTGGCGATCGCAATTAATACAGGTTCTCACCTCAAAACCTCCAATCTCTGGCTTTTGTAATACTTTTTGCATTGCCTCTATATCTTGCACAACTCCAGGCAACGGATTAAAACTATTTTGATAGTTACTTACCCCAATCAGTAGTGCGATTTTAACCATTTCTTTCATAGCCCCTTTTGGTTTTACAAATTCATCTGCTAATGATATTGCTGCTCATCACTGTTGCTGCCTACTAACTGAGGACTTACGCAAGTGTCGCCAAACGCTCGTTATTGTTTAGGGTTGTAGTTGCGCTAAAGCGTAGCACAACTACGAAGCCACTTTAATGTGCGTGCCAGTTGGATAAGTTCTATAGGTGTTACCTATGGATTGGCTACTCAGGAATTAGTGGTTTTTAAGCTACTTTGTATCCTCAGTATCTTTCAGAAACTCTTGTGCTTTCTGTATGAGTAATTCAACATCCTCCCGCCTGCTCGCTTCCAGATTAATTTCTGTACCGTTAGGTTTTTTTACTCCCAATTTAAGTGGTTTTCTGCCTAGGCGATCGCGTAGCCACGAGAGTGCAGCTTTAGTATTTTTAGCATTAACTTCAGCTGTCAATATTCCCAGTAGAAAACCTCCAAGCGACTTGGCGCCTTTTGGCATATCTTCATCTTCAACTGCAACCCGATTGACTTTTTCAAATTCATCTGAGTCTTTCATCTGTTGCAGCAGAGTTACTGTTAGCCGATTTAGTTCCTCATCTTCTAAGCCTGTATCTGTCAAATCAATGGTGAATTGCACTGTGAATTCGTCGGCCATCCTCAACCCCCAAAGCAGTTATTGTAGTTTTTGTCTTATTTGTATATTTGTAATTTCACAAGTGAGATCCGGACAAAACTGAAAATAACCATCTTTCATCCCTTTAGGAAGACAATAAATTATGAAGCTGCAATTATCTGCGGCACAAGCGTTGCCGATCGCAAAACTCCCATGAGTTACGATGAAAAGTGCCAGACTTAGAATAGGATGAATTTTTGAGGTTCCCCTGAAGCTAGAGAACATACTGTTACCCGTAGGAATCCTGGCAGTCATTGCGATCGCCAGATACGCTCAAGGTATTTGTTGGCAATACCCGCAGTACATCAAAAAACCTACCCACACACCTCGATAGGAAAATACTATGAGCAACGGAAGTGGATGCCCATTTACGGGCGGCAGTCAGAAATCTCAGCCTCGTCATATGCCGTCAAACCGAGACTGGTGGCCGCATTATTTGAATCTGAGCATCCTCCACCAGCACACCCCCCAGGCCAATCCTATGGGTGAGGAATTCAACTACGCTGAGGAGTTCAAGAGTCTTGACTTAGCTGCCCTGAGAGCAGATATCTACGAGCTGATGACCACCTCCCAGGACTGGTGGCCAGCCGACTACGGCCACTATGGGCCGCTCTTCATCCGGATGGCTTGGCACAGCGCCGGCACATATCGTATTGGCGACGGTCGCGGCGGCGCGGGTTCGGGTAGCCAACGGTTTGAGCCTCTCAACAGTTGGCCGGACAATGCCAACCTCGACAAGGCGCGTATGTTGCTTTGGCCAATCAAGCAGAAATACGGCAAGAAAATCTCGTGGGCCGACCTCATGATCTTTGCTGGCAACTGCGCGCTTGAGTCGATGGGTTTCAAGACGTTGGGTTTTGCCGGTGGGCGCGTGGATGTCTGGCAGCCAGAGGAAGACATCTACTGGGGTTCTGAGAAAGCCTGGCTCGGCAATGAGCGTTACGAAGGCGATCGGGTGCTCCTGAATCCTCTTGCCGCCGTTCAGATGGGACTGATCTACGTGAACCCGGAAGGGCCAGACGGCGAGCCCGATCCGGTCGGCTCAGGGCGCGATATTCGCGAAACCTTTGGTCGGATGGCGATGAACGACGAGGAGACAGTCGCGCTCACCGCCGGTGGGCACACGTTCGGCAAATGTCACGGTGCGGGCGAGGCGACGCACGTAGGTGCCGATCCTGCGGGTGCCACCATCATCGATCAGGGCCTCGGCTGGAAGAACGCCTTTAACACGGGTGTCGGCGTCGATGCGATCACTAGCGGTATCGAAGGCGCATGGACTCCCACTCCGACGCAGTGGGACAACAGCTATCTCGAAACCCTGTTCAAATATGACTGGGAGCTGACGAAAAGCCCCGCTGGCGCGTGGCAATGGAAGCCCAAGGGCGACGCTGGTGCGGGTACGGTACCCGACGCGCACGATCCGTCGAAACGGCACGCCCCCATGATGACCACGGCGGACATGGCGATGAAGATGGACCCCATCTACAACCAGATTGCGCGGCGTTACCACGACAACCCGGATGAGTTTGCCGAGGCGTTCGCCAAGGCGTGGTTCAAGCTGACGCACCGCGACATGGGACCGCGATCGCGCTATCTCGGCCCGGAGGTTCCCCAGGAAGAGTTCTTGTGGCAAGATCCTATTCCCACTGTCGATCGTGAATTGATTGATGAGCAGGACATCGCTGCCCTCAAGGGCAAGATTCTTGCTTCGGGACTGTCTGTCTCCCAACTCGTTTCGACTGCTTGGGCGTCGGCGTCAACGTTCCGCTGCTCCGATATGCGCGGTGGAGCGAACGGGGGGCGCATTCGTCTGGCGCCGCAGAAGGATTGGGAAGTCAACCAGCCAGAGCAGTTGGCAACAGTGCTGCAAACCCTGGAGGGAATTCAACAGGAGTTCAACAGCTCGCAGTCGGGCGGCAAGCGGGTTTCGCTCGCTGACCTGATCGTTCTGGGCGGCTGCGCGGGCATTGAGCAAGCGGCGAAGAACGCTGGTCACGACGTGACGGTTCCCTTCAAGCCGGGACGCACGGATGCACTGCAAGAGAAAACGGATGTCGAGTCCTTCGCGGTGCTTGAGCCAACCGCAGACGGGTTCCGCAACTACACCAGCGGCAAACATAGCGAATCGCTCGAGGAGCTACTGGTCGATCGGGCGCAATTGCTGAGCCTATCAGCCCCTCAAATGACGGCTCTCGTGGGCGGCTTGCGCGTCCTGGGTGCAAACTTTGGAGGGTCTAAACACGGCGTCTTCACCGATCGGCCAGAGACGTTGACCAATGACTTCTTCGTGAACCTGCTCGACCTGGGTACGACGTGGAAGGCGACCTCTGAAGATGAGTATGAGTTCGAGGGGAGCGATCGCAAAACAGGCGACCTGAAGTGGACTGCTACCCGTGTTGACCTCATCTTCGGCTCAAACTCTCAGCTCCGCGCCCTGGCGGAAGTCTATGGATGTGTGGACTCGCAGCAGAAGTTTGTCAATGACTTTGTGGTGGCGTGGGACAAGGTGATGAACCTTGACCGCTATGACCTTCGCACAGTCTTAGCGAAAACCTCTGCGAGGAGTTTCTAGACGTAACTTCAACCGATCGTCGGCGATCTCAGATCGAGGCTACGTTAATCCGCGGCAATCCTAAATGCGGGTAGAAGCTAGAGACAAAAATAAGAGCGGCGTTTCAACTTGTCTTGAAACACCGCTCTGGGCTTTAGATCCTGATACCAAAGCTATTTAGAAACATGAACGCAATATTAGTCACGTTGTAAGATGTGCCAATGGTATCGGGGTAGTAGTAAATATGTAGTGATTGAATATTTATTGCCTCAAAGTATAGTCGTAATGATGGACAAAATACCAAATAGCACCAATATGGTTTTCTAACTTTTTAGAAAATGAGAGAGTCTTTCTTACGAGATGTGACATTAGGTTAATGCTGGATAAGATCGATATAGGAGATAATATTCAGCAAAAGTGACAGATAACACCCAAGAACCCGGACTTAACCTACAAACTTTCTGTTTAATCCCTTAAAATTAGGGTGTTATCCAGCAGATACAACGGATAATCCACCGAAGGTAAAGGTATTATCCAATACATCTGTTGAATACTGAAGTTTCTACTGTCCCGGCTTAAACGGGTAGCCACGATGCTGATTAGACAAACAAAAACAGCCCTAAGTTCCCTAGGTTATGAACTAGATTGTCGATCGCTATTGTGCCAACAGAAAAACGGCTGATTTGTATGCCTCCAATCAAAAATGGTGGGATGGAGCCTTATCCAAAAACCCGGTTTCTTTGCGCTGTAAATACGGAGGACGTTGGTTGAGTTCCGAATTCGAGGCTGGAGATGTTCTGATTTTTGGTATGTTTACCATTCATGCCAGTTTGGATAACCATTCTTCTTCTATTCGACTCTCCTCGGACAGCCGTTATCAATTGGCATCGGAACCAGTGGATGAAAGGTGGGTTGGCAGTAACCCTATTGGTCACTCTACTGCTGCTAAGCAAGGTCAGATTTGCTAGA
>Ga0164304_10000325_pt1 | contig 12872 bp, 10 predicted proteins | sample Whisoiple_217_MG_FD_110216 | JGI IMG/M metagenome (GOLD analysis project Ga0164304, IMG submission 110216) | Soil microbial communities amended with pyrogenic organic matter from upstate New York, USA - Whitman soil sample_217_MG | ecosystem: Environmental > Terrestrial > Soil > Agricultural...
GCCCGGGCTGGATTAATTTTGGGCCGGTGGCCCGGTAGGCCAAAACGAATGATCTCACCGCCGGCGAGAGAAAAAATTTCTTTTTTCCCTTTCAGCTCGTCTAGCGAAACAGGGAAAAGATCGCTGTGAGTCAAATGATGTAGACTTCGCGTTAGCGCTCCAGAGCTACCGCCGGGTCCGAGAATGAAGGTGCGCGCCTTAGCCGTCAGCAAGGGCTCAAAAAAACAGAGCCCCATGACGTGATCGATATGGGTGTGACTGAGAAAGATATAAGCGGCCGGAACCGACGCGGCGCCATTACAAAGCTCCTTGCCCAAGGGAATGATGCCGGTACCGGCGTCGAAGATCAGTCGCCGTCCGTCGACTTGCACCTCGACGCAGGAGGTATTGCCGCCCACTTTGGAGCTCGCTTGATCCACGGTCGGATAACTTCCGCGGACGCCCCAGAACTTAAGACGAATCTCCCGGTTGCTCTTGGCAGTTTGGGACTTGCCCGTCATGCGACGACTCAGCGGGCGCTCAAGATGTTGTAGGCAAGAACCGGGCGGGCGATGCCTTTGAGACTGAGTTGTTCAATCGGTTCGGCTTCAAATGCGTGTTCGAGGCGGCTCATGGTTTTTTGATCCGTGAGAATTTGACCTCCCTTGGCTTCGGCGCAGAGACGCGCTGCCAGATTGGGTAAGTTCCCGACGGTGCCGTAATCCATGCGCCCTTCAAATCCCATCGTGCCGAGAGTCGCGTAGCCCGCGGCTATGCCGACGCCTAAATCCAAGTTATAGCCTTTCTTCAACCATGCACCGCGTAACTCTTTCACTCGGTCGCGCATCTCGAGCGCCATTAGCGTTGCATGCTGTGCGTGATCTTCGCACGGAATCGGGTCATTGAAAATAATCACGATGCCGTCGCCCATAAATCGTTCGAGGGTGCCCTCGAACTTGAAAACCAATTGGCCCATCTCGGCGTGATAATGGCGTAGAAACTCCATCACTTCTTCCGGCTCGGCGCTGTCCGAAAAGGCGGTAAAGCCGCGCAGGTCGAGAAAAACGATCGTGATCTCACGCCGGTGAGTTCTGAACAACTCGTCATCTTGGCCGAGAATAGTTTCGGCGATCTGCGGCGAGAGATAGCGTTTGAGCCGCGCCATGCGCTCGAGCTCGCTGACCTGCTTTCTAACTGTTTCGGCGAGCGTGCGGTTCCATTCGGCGAGCGTGTCGTGCATCTCTTTGAGCCGCATCATGGCGCGCACCCGGGCCAAAAGCTCGAAGGAGTCGAAGGGCTTGGTGACGTAATCATCGGCGCCGGCGTCGAGCCCAGCTACCTTGTCTTCTTGCGTGGCCTTGGCGGTGAGCAGAATTACCGGGATGCCCTGGTGTTCCGGCGTCGCCCTGAGCTGTTTGACGACCTCCAGCCCATTCATGCGCGGCATCATGTAATCCAGCAGGATCACGTCTGGTGCGAAGCTTTGGGTTTTCTCCAGCGCCTCTATGCCATCGGCGGCCCTTTCGATCACATAGTCGTACTCGCCGAGCTCCTGCTCGAGCAAATCCAGATTAAAGGGCTCGTCATCGACGATGAGAATTTTCTTACTCATGAGTCATCCGACATACTTTTTAATTTTTTCGAGCAAGAGCTCTTCATCGATGGGCTTGGATAAGTAATCGTCGCAGCCAGCTTTGCGCGCTTCGATTTCATCGCCAACCATCGCGTGAGATGTCACGGCGATAATGGGGATGTGCTTCAATGCGCTGTTGGCTTTGATGCGTCGCGTCGCTTCCCATCCATCCATGACCGGCATGCCCAAATCCATCAAGATCAGATCGGGTTTTTGCTGTTCTGTGGCTTTGACGCCCTGCTCTCCATCGACCGCCTCTAATACGGCGTAGTTCTCTTCGAGCAATTGCACGAGCAAGTCCCGGTTCCAGTCGGTATCGTCGACGACGAGAATCTTTTTTTTGTCCATCGCTGCCACCTACAGTTAACCCTTATGATTCGCCTTTCCCTCGCCCTGAGGGAGAGGGTACGGGTGAGGGTTTGTTTTTGAGCGTTGTAGTTTCTAAGGCGTGGAAAATCTTCTCCAGTACTCCATTGAAGTTTTCTAGAACCTCATTGTTCCAAAACCGTAGGACACGATAGCCGCGTGAAGATAAAAACCAGGAACGGACTTGATCGGCTGCTTCTTGCTCGGCATGTTGTCCGCCATCGAGCTCAAGCACGATACGTTTTCGAAACAACAGAAGTCGACAATCACAGAGCCTATGACGAACTGGCGTCGAAACTTGTAGCCTTGAAGTTGGCGCGCCCGGAGTCCCGCCCAAAGGCGTTTGTCCGCTTCAGTTTGTTCTCGCCGAAGTTGGCGTGCTCGATTTCTTAGTGTTTCGACACCTGGATTAGTTGGCATTACGTTCAGAACCCTCACCCTTACCCTCTCCCATAGGGCGAGGGAATACTGGGGCAATTCGAATCCGAATAATCGTTCGCTCGCGTAACCGGCGCAAAAATCCAAAATTCATTGTTTCAGTTCCATCGGCAACGTGATCGTGAACTGCGAACCTTTGCCGACTTCGCTTGCCACGACGATCTCTCCGCCCATGAGATTAATAAACTTCTTGACGATCGCCAAACCGAGACCTGTGCCGCCGTACTGGCTTGCGGTGGTTTTCTCGGCTTGCTGAAATTCTTCAAAGATATGCTCTAGGGATTCCGGCTTCATGCCGATGCCGGTATCAGAGACAGCCAGCTTTAAAATACCGTTCTCTCGCGCTGCCGAGACGCGGATCTCACCTTGCTCGGTAAACTTTGCCGCATTGCTCAGCAAATTGAACAAGACTTGCTTGAGCTTGTCGCGGTCGGTTCTGACTGAGGGAAGATTAGCGGCGATATCCTTGACCAGTTGCACGCGTCCATCTTTGAGGAGCGGCTCGATCGTAGCAGTAGTCATGTTGATCACATCTTCGACCCGGAAGGTATCGGCGACCACTTCCATCTTGCCCGCATCGATTTTGGCGAGGTCGAGAAGCTCGTTAATAAGGTTGAGCAAGTGCTCCGAGCTGATCAGAACTTTCTGCAAATTCTCTTTCTGCAGACTGGGAAGTTGTCCTTCCATGCGGCGCAGCACGATCCGGGTAAAACCGATAATCGAATTGAGCGGCGTGCGCAGGTCGTGACTCACGCGAGCCAGAAAGTCCGATTTGTGCTTGTTAGCACTGGTGAGCTGTGCGTTTTTTTCTTCTATTTCCTGATACAGCTGTGCAAGTTCGTGGCTCATGCGATTTAAGTTGATGGCCAGATTGCCCAGCTCGTCGCGATTGGAGATTTCGATACGCTGGGAGAAATCGCCGGATGCGAGTTGCTTAAAACGCGTGCCCATCTCCTGAACGGGACCAACAATCGACCAGGAAATGGCGTAGCCGAGAACAAGAGCCAACGTGATGCTAATCACGGCAAAACCGATCACGAACCGTTGCGAGTGCGTGTAGGCCGCATCGGTTGCCTCGATACTCGCCACCATGTCGGCTTCGGCGCGGTTGACCAGTTGGTTCATCACTCTTTCAAGTCGATCCGCCAACGGATTGGCCTGGGCAATTTGCAGCTGGTTTCCTTCGGCGATCTTGCCCTTGCGGATGAGCTCGATGGCTTGGCTGACTACCTGGATGAACTGATCATAGTCGGTGCGCACCTGACCCAGCAGCTCGACTTCATCTTTTGCGACGAATTGGAGGCGGTCGAGGTCATAGCCGAACTGATTGAGCTGACGCAAAGTCGCATCGAGCGTGCGGTCGTCGTGGACCAGGAGCGCGGAGGCGACGCTATAGAGCTGTGCGGTCGTGTCGTGCTGGAGCTGTCGATACGCAGCGATTTTCCGCTGAAGACCAACCAACTCGGCCGCGCGGCGGTTAGATTCATTCAACGCCCGGAGGCCAACCGCGCCCACCGCGATCAGCAGCACCACTATGGTGAGAAAGGCCGCCAATAGCTTGGCGTGCACTTTTGTCGGCACGCGTGCGACCAGCCGGGGCAACCAATCGATCAACCCGCGGCTCACAAACCTTTTGCCTCCGCCATAAGGTTCTGAATGTCCCGAAGCATCTCGTCTGGATCGAATCGGACGCCCATGTACTGCACGCGCAAAGTTCCATGCTGATCTACGAGCGATGTCAGGAAAGTATGATCGACGTCGCCGCCTCGCGTTTTCTTGTAATAGATGCCGTAGCGTTTGGCGACTTCGCGGATCTCCGCCGGCGTCCCCGTGAGAAACGCCCAGCCAACGGAATTGGCTTTATATGCTTCCGCGTAGCGCGCGAGGATCTCCGGCGTGTCGTGTTCCGGGTCCACGGTGATCGAAAGAAATCTAACTTCCGGACCAAAGGCCGAGCCCAGCTTGTTCTGGATGCCAACCATTTTCGCCGTCAGCAGCGGACAAGTATCCGCGCAACTGGCGAATATAAACGTGATCGCGATCACCTTGCCGCGCAATTCGTTAAGGTTGACTCGCTTCCCGTCCTGCTTGGTCAGAGTAAATTCTGGCGCAGACTTGATCTTCGGCAGAGTATCGGCCATCGCGAAATCCACCGCGCGAGGGAGCGACGCGATGAGTACTAAGAGCGGGAGAATACGAGCGCGCAGTTTCTGCTGCATGGTTACCTGCGGTTTATCTCCCACATCAAAATCGGAAATCTAACAGACTAAATTTCTTCACGCTTTCAGTTCCTTCTTCAATTGGTTTAAAAACCGCCAATCAGTGCCTTGGGCGATAATTTTCTGGGGGGTATTCTTGATCATTCCGGCTTCATTCAGGCGCAGGGAATAAAAGCGAACCGTATCCTCCGGATCGTATTCTCGCCATTTCCCATATGGGAGTTCCTTCATCATCTGGACCGCGTACGCGTATTGTGGCGTGAAGCCCTTGTCCACGAGGAATTTGGCCGATGACTCGGGCTCAAGAGCGCACATGGCATCGCCTTTTAGGATGGCGCGCATCGCCCGTTTAGTGGCTACTGGGTTCTTTTTTACAAAATCGCGGTTTGCGGCGATCATGCAACAAAAATACTGAGACCACGGTCGATCCAACGTGGTGTTGACTACTACATGTCCGATTTTCTTTGCCCGTAGCTCTTGAGTAATTGGCGGGACAATCATATATGCGTCGATCCTGCCTTCCGCGAGAAGTCGTGCTGATTCGGAAAGAGGATGCGTGACCCAGCGGACATCCTGGCGGGGATTCAAACCGACATAGGTGAGCATGCTTACGAGAAAGATGTGACCGGGAGATCCGAGAGCACTGATCGCGACAGTTTTGCTCTTTAATTCTCTAAGGGAGCGCACCCGCTCATTGGCGAACAATTCCATGCATCCAGCGTGCGCACCACCAAGTAGAATGACCGGCTTGCCCGCGTCCACCTCAAGAATAAACGGTGCGACAAAGGTTACACCGACATCGACCTCGCCTAGGGCGAGGGACTTGTATAGGCGGTCTCCGGGCTCGTTCACATACAACACGTCAGTGAACCCTTCCGCGCGGAGCAAGTCGCCGGCTATATATAGCGCCGCCTGGCATATGCTGGTACTTTGGGCGAGCCTAATCCTGATCGTTTCCAGCGGCGGCTCCGCGGCAAAGGCATCAGATTGCAATCCGAAAAGAGCATCAGCGCCAGCGAGCGCAGTCGCACTTAAAAACTCTCGACGCGTCCATCTGTTGTCTCGTTTGTTCAGCATCGAACGTTCCTTGTCGTGCTCATCACAAAATCGATTCACGAGCAGGTTCACGAATCTACGCTTTCAATTCCTTCTTCAGTTCCCGCAAAAACCGCCAGTCTGTCCCCTGCGAGATAATTTTCTGCGGGCTCTGTTTGATCATGCCGGCTTCGTGCAGGCGCAGCGCGTAAAAGCGCAGCGTATCTTCCGGGTCGTAGTCGCGCCATTTGCCGTAAGGGATCTCCTTCATCATTTGAAGCGCGAACTGCCTCGTTGTCTTAAATCCCTTGTCGACCAGGAGCTGCGCCGATTGGTCTGGTTTGACCGAACATAAATCGGCGGCTTTCAGAATCGCTCGCATGGCTCGTTTGGTTGCGACTGGATTTTTCTGAACAAATTCTCGATTGCCCGCGATCATGCAGCAGAAGTACTGGGACCACGGCCGGTCGACGACGCTATTGACCAACACATGACCGATCTTCTTGGCGCGCAGTTCTTGTGGTTCCGGCGGAAAACCCAAGTAAGCGTCGATCTTCAACTCGGCGAGCATTTGCATCGACTCGGCCGGCGGCCGGGTGATCCAATGGATGTCTTTACGCGGATCGAGACCGACATGGGCGGCCATGATCGAGAGAAACACATACGGTGGCGATTCGAGCGCCGGCACCGCGACGGTCTTGCCCTTTAAATCGCGGATCGCCCTAATCTTGTCGGTGCCGAAGAGTTCGAAGCAGCCGACATGATTTCCCGACAGGATGACAATCGGGTCGTCGGCGTCCAATGCTAAGACGAGAGGGCCGGCAAAATGCAAATTGATATCAGCCTCGCCAGAAGCTAATGCTTTGCCAATCTCACCGGGCGATGCTTTGGCGATATATTGTATATCGGTAAATCCCTCGCTCCGTAGTAATTCCTCGCCGATGTATTGGGGTGCCTGACAAATACTTGTCGTGCGCACTAACTTTAACCGGGTCGTCTCCAGCGCCGGCTCGGCAGCAGCCGATTCGGAAGGTAATTTAAACAGAGCCCAACTTGTGCAGAGCGATGCCGCCTTTAGGAATTCCCTGCGCGTCGGACCGGTCGGGTTGTCCTGTTTCATGCTGACTTCCCTTCCGCCTGTGGTTTCAGTTCCATCGGTAGCGTGATCATGAACTTCGAGCCTTTGCCGACTTCGCTTTCCACGACGATCTCTCCGCCCATCAAGTTGATGAATTTTTTAACGATGGCGAGGCCGAGACCGGTGCCGCCGTATTTGCGCGTGCTCGACATGTCTGCCTGGCGAAATTCATCGAAGATGTATTTCAACGCCTCTTGATTCATGCCGATGCCGGTGTCGGACACGGTGAGCTTGACGGTCCCGTTATTGCGCGCGGCGGCGACTTTGATCTCGCCTTTTTCGGTAAATTTGACGGCGTTGCTCAGTAGGTTGAGAACACATTGCTTGAGCTTATCGCGATCGGTTTTCATCGGCGGAATGTCGGGCGCGATTTCAGTGATTAGTTTCACATTGCCGTTCCTGAGCAGGGGTTCGACGGTCGTGGTGGCCACGCGGATGATCTCATCGAGTTTGAAAGTTTCGGCAAACGCCTCCATACGTCCGGCCTCAATCTTGGCCAAATCGAGCAGCTCATTGATCAAGGTAAGCAAATGATCCGAGCTCACGAGAACTTTCTGCAGATTTTCCTTTTGCAGGGGTTCGATCTTTCCTTCGCTGCGGCGCAACACAATTCGGGTAAAGCCGATGATCGAGTTGAGCGGCGTCCGCAGCTCGTGGCTGACGTTGGCGAGGAATTGGGATTTGTGTCGGTTGGCGGCTTCGAGCTGGTCGTTCTTATCCTGGATCTCTTGGAACAAACGGACATTTTCAATCGCGATCACCGCCTGATCGGCGAAGGTTTTAAGCAAGGCGACCTGTTTGTCGGAAAACGGCCGAACTTGGGTGCGACGTATATTGATCACACCGATGGGAATTCCTTCACGAAGCAGCGGCGTAGCCATCACGGTTCGCGCACCGCTTGTCGGCTGGCGCGCTTTGGAACCAGGGAATTCCGTTTCCATCTGGGCAGCCAGATCGTCAACGTGGACCGTTGTACGATCGATGACAGCTCTGCCGGCGGGTGTTGTGCGACTAATGGTTGGAATCGCCGTCGCAAAGGGAATCGAGCCGTATCCTGCCACTCGCTGAAGAACGTCGCCGGAAGTCAAAAAAACTTGTGCATCATCGGCATCGCACAATCGTGCTGCTCGTTCGGCCACGGCATCCAAAACGGGCTGGATATCCGTCGGCGAGCTGGCAATTACGCCCAGAATCTCGCTGGTCGCTGTCTGCTGCTCGAGTGATTCGGTGAGTTCTTTGGTGCGGTCTTCGACTTTGCGCTCCAAGTCGACGTACGAATCCTGAAGCTGCTCGGTCATTCTGTTGAATTCATCGGCGAGCACTTCGATTTCGTCGCCGGTTTTCAGATTCAAGCGAAAGCCGAGATCCCCCGCGCCGATTCGTTCTACGCCTTCACGAAGAATCCGCACCGGCTGCACGACTCGGCGGGCGAGAAAATAACTGGCAAAGAGCGCCATGCCGAGGCCAATCATGAATAAGGCCGAAGTGCGGAGCATTGAGGCGTAAAGCGCTTCGTAAGCCTCTTCTAGCGGCCGCTCGACAATCACCGCCCATTCAAAGCCGGGAATGAGCGCGAAGGAGCTGAGAACATCTTTGCCTTGAAGGTTTTTCGCGACCACCGCATTGACGGCGCGCGTCCCCGGCGCCGTGTCGAAAGCAGCGGCGACAACCGGCAATTGACGCACATTGCGTCGTTGCAAGACCAAACTGATATCGGGATGGGCGATCAGCTCGCCGGATCGGCTGACCGCATAGGCGTAGCCGGCTTTGCCGATGGTGATGCTGGAAACCACATCGCCGATGTATTTGAGATTGACTTCCGCTTGCAGCACGCCGATGACGTCGCCGGCAAAGCGTTCGATGGGCACGGCGATGGTCATATAAGGCTCGGAGCCGCGCACGAAGTAGACTGGGCTAAAATACGATTTTCCCTGGAACGCCTGTTTGAAGGCTGGGGAGGAAGAGAGATCCTTCTTGGCATCCGGCAAGACCGTGCGCAGTCGTGAGGCCTGCACTTGGATGAGTCCATGTTCGTTGAGCGCAACCGCCTCAGTCACCGCCGGGGCGATTAGCAGAAGTTTTTCCAGCTCGAAGCGAAAATCGGCGGTCAACCCTTTGGGTGCAATGTCGCGGCTCTTGGTGGCGCCCTTGAGGACGTTATGGATTTCCTGGACGAAATGCTCGATCTTGAAAGCCGCGCCCGCGGCGATCTCCTTCTGCAAGAGCGCCAACTGCTCCCGGCTTTCCTGATAACGGTAGTAAATTTCGATTAGACCGCTGGTAATCAGACCGCCGCCGATCAGAATCACCGAGATCAGGAAATAATCGCGCACCAGCCGGCCGCGGCGCGGCGGGCCCAGATTACCCAGGAACGGCAGCTTGCGAACTTTATCTCTCCAACCCATGGTCCGTTTGGTTATTGTACGACTTTTTGTGTTCTTGCAACCAGATTCGGCCTAATAACTCGCGCTCCATCTAGTGTCCTGGAACTAAAATCCATTCCACAAATCATCCCGCTGGTTTGCGGTTATAGGCCCTTCGCTAGGCCGCAGGATAAACTCAAGCCGGTATCCAGATGTGTATGGATTCCCTGGATTCCGGTTCGCGCTAGCTTACGCCAGCTTGCCCGGATGACGATCGAAAGGGTCTACTCACGGCTCACGCTTCACTTGATCACTTTAGCCGCTTTCGCGAGCACATCGGGTGGGATTGCCACACCGATCTGGTTGGCGGTTTTGAGATTGAGCGACAAATCAAATTTGGTCGGTTGCACGAGCGTTAGCTCGCCGGGCTTTTTGCCCTTGAAAATCTGATCGACGTATTCGGCGGCGCGCCGTGAGAGATCGGGGAGATTGACGCCGTAGCTCGCAAGCCCGCCGGCATCGACAAAATCCGCGCGATCGTAAACCGCCGGAAGACGATACTTGAGCGCGGCTTGCGCGATTTGGGAAACATGCGAGTTGAACAGCGCATCGGTCAGAATGAAGAGAGCGCTCGAGCCGGCTTTTGCCGCATTGGCAATCGCGCCGTCCAATTCACTCGCGCTTTGAGCCGTCGCTGAATGAAAGCTCAAACCTGACGCTTGAGCGCCGAGCTCGGCGTCTTTGCGATTACGCGCATGACCAGGATTTTTCGGATTGGACAAAAACGCGATCAGGGTAGCCTTGGGAAGTATTTCCTTGATCAGCTTGATTCGAGAGCCAAAAAAATCAGGCGACATACGGCCGACGCCGGTAATATTGCCGCCGGGAAACATATAACTCTTGATCAAGCCAGCTTCGACGAGATCGCCGGCGCCGGCAACGACAATAGGAATTGTGGTCGTCGCTTTTTTGGCAGCGACCGCCACTGCCGTCCCGCCGACGACAATCACGTCGGGTTTTTCCTCGACCAGCTCGCGCGCCAACTGGGGCAGACGGTCAAGTTTTCCATCGGCGAAACGGTAGACCAGCGCGATATTCTTGCCTTCGTCGTAACCAAGCTCGTGCAAACCATCGCGCAAGCCCTGATCGCGAGGCTTGTTCAAGGCTTCGGTTCCCGATACCAGTACACCGATTTTAAAAACCCTGCCCGGCTGCTGCGCCTCAGCGGAAGGTATTAGCGCGGTCGTCATTAATAACCAGAAAAAGACTTTTTCAAACAGCCAATTCATTCCCGACTTCCTTTCACGACACTTATCGCACAGCTATTTGATCACTCGGTCCGCCCGCGCCAGAACGCTCGGCGGGATCGTGAGACCGATCTGCTTTGCAGGCTTTAAGTTGATCACCAGCTCGAACTTTGTCGATCGCTCCACGGGCATGTCCGCTGGCTTGGCGCCTTTGAGAATCTTATCCACGTAAGTTGCCGCGCGACGGTAAGATTCGGGAAAGTTGGGTCCGTAGGACATGAGCATACCAGCGGCCGCTGACTCTATGGTCCCGCTTACGGTCGGGAGGCGGTACTTTATCGCAAGATCCGCGATCCGTCCGCGGTGTGTAGTGAACACCGGATCGGGTAAGACGTGGAGCGCCCGCGTGCGCTCTTTGGCGACCGCTTTGAAGGCGCGCTCGATCTCGTCTTCATCTCGCGCCTCCACTTTCTGAAGGCTTACATTCAATGTCCGCGCCGTGGCCTCGACCGCTCGCAATTGTAACTTCTGGAAGACTGGATTGGCAGGATTCCACATGGCAGCGACTCGGGAAATCTTCGGCAAGATTTCCTTGAGCAGCTCCAACTGCTTGCCGACAACCTCGTCGTTCATGACAGACGTCCCCGAGATATTCGCCCCCGGCCGGGCGAGGCTGGCGATCAGGCCGGAGTCTACGGGATTGGCAACCGCTACCATGACAATCGGGATCGTCCCGGTCGCATTCTTGGCTGCCAGCGAGGCCTGCGTAACAGCCGTTACAATCACATCGACCTTGAGACGAACTAAGTCCGCCGCTAGCTCTGGGAGCCTTTCGAAATTCCCATCGGCCCATCGATACTCGATGACAATGTTCTGGCCCTCCACGTAGCCGAGCTCGTGTAGGCCTTGCAAGAGCGCCTGGGTGAGATGCGCGCTGCCGGTCCGGCTGGCTACTGTGAGATATCCTATCCTCGGAACTTTCTTCGGTTGCTGTGCCTCAGCCTGTGAGCAAACCGCAAGGAGCAAGGCGCAAACCGCCGCACAAATGACTGAGTGCTGAGCGATGAACGTTGAGTGACCGCATTTTAATGAGTCATGTCCCACTCCGCGTTGTCCTCTCCCCGTCCTCATGCCCTCAGTCCTCAGCACTGCCTATTTGATCACCCGATCTGCTCTTGCCAGCACGCTCGGCGGAATCGTGAGCTCCGAAGCGTGCGCGGTGTTGAGATTGACAACCAGGTCGTATCTCGTCGGTTCATCTATGGAGAGGTTAGGGGGGTTGGATCCCTTGATGATCCTGTCCACGTAGCCGGCCGCGCGGCGGGACAGGTCCGCGATGTTTACTGCGAAGCTCATCAATCCACCGGCCTCGACGAAGTCGGATCGATCGTAAATCGCCGGCAGCCGATTCTTTGCCGCCAAGCCGACGATCGCCGACGGATAATTGTGAAAGAGGGCATCGGGCATGAGCAAAAGGGCATTCGCCCGATCTTTAGTTGCGGCCGCGAATGCGCTCTCGAATTCATCGGGATTTCGCGCCGTCACGGTGTCTAGCTCGATTGCCAAAGTACGCGTCTGGATGTTGAGCTGACGCAGGTTCGCCGACTGGGCCGGATTATCCGGATTCGAAAGCGCAGCCACACGGTTGGTCTTGGGAACGACGTCTTTAATCAGTTCCAGTCGCTCACCGATAAAATCGGGAGAAAGCCTCGACAGGCCTGTAACGTTGGTTCCCGGATGTGACAAGCTGCTAACCAGACCCGCCTGGACGGGGTCGCCGACGTCAGCGAGCACGATCGGGATTATGCTGGTGGCCTGTTTGGCAGCCACCGCCGCTCTGGTGCCGGAGACGACAAGAACATCGGCGTTGAGTGCTACGAGCTCGGCCGCAAGCTCGGGCAAGCGATCCAGTTGACCATCGGCATAGCGATATTCCAAAGCGACGTTCTTGCCATCGATGTAACCGAGCTGGCGTAATCCTTGCCACAAGTTGTCTTCGCGTGATGTGTTCTGAGCTCGGGAGGTGGAAACGAGAACGCCGATCTTCCTAATCTTTCCAGATTGCTGCGCGTTGGCGGGGAGGCACAGAGCTAGAAGTACAGCGCCCAGAGCAAACACGGCACGGCAGTTCAAAAGCTGCCGACGAAAAGTTACGACCATGGTCATTTCTCCTTTGCTTTTCTTCCAGTCAGAAGGTAGCACGGAAAAATGAAAAAGCTTATCCACCAAAGGAATGAAAAATTTGGCAATGCCTTATCCGATGACTTTGTGCGCTCTTGCCAGCACGTTAGGAGGGAACTGCCGATTTTTAGTTCTTGATTTTAGATTACCCGTTATCGGATGACTCGATCTGCTCTAGCCAAAACATTCGGAGGAATGGTCAGTCCGATCTGCTTCGCAGTTTTCAGGTTGATCACTAGCTCAAACTTGGTTGGCTGCTCGATGGGTAATTCC
>Ga0164304_10000328_pt1 | contig 12809 bp, 10 predicted proteins | sample Whisoiple_217_MG_FD_110216 | JGI IMG/M metagenome (GOLD analysis project Ga0164304, IMG submission 110216) | Soil microbial communities amended with pyrogenic organic matter from upstate New York, USA - Whitman soil sample_217_MG | ecosystem: Environmental > Terrestrial > Soil > Agricultural...
AAAGGATCTCTGCTATTTCTTGGAGATTTATTTTGATCTTCTGCTGTTCTTCTGGGGTCATGCGAACTTGGATTATGGTAATTTATCTGCTTTCTATTATGCCATCAGCTTAGCCAGACAATTGTCTGAGTATTTATACTGACTGCAAAAGTGGGATGCTCCCTCTTTGTCACCCCCCCAGAGAATGTGGGTAACATTTTTTTTGGGTAGGCTAGCCTGTAACAATTTGGCTGCCTATCTTTTTTTTAGCATAAGTTGGCTAATCTTTACTCCATCAGGGTTTCAGGTGGGTTATCACCCCGTCAGGTGCTTGGGTAAGTCCTGACTTCTTTAATCCGGAGAGTGACAGAAGAGGGGTAGGTAGAAGATGTAGGTTTGGTTAGATACATTAAGATGTAAAACTCAATATTAAGATTTGAGAAAATCCATCTTTTTTGCTATGCTTGGTGTAAGATAGTTCTCGATGTAGCCTATATCCTGTAAAAGAATGCCTAAAAGAGTAGAAGCTCTTCACCGAAGCATCACCCATCTGTTGTTTGGGGTCAATTACGTTTATCTCGCTGCCCAACAAAAATTCTGCCAACGGCATCGATTGCTTCTATGGTGCAGAGTAAGTTACCTTACCTGAAAAAGTTCCTATATCTAAGTAGTTTAAGGAAACAATTGACAACAGTAGGATTACAAATTTATAGCTGATGGCAATATCCTATGAAATCCCTTTATTTCACTTTAGAACACGATATTTTTCGCGAAAAAATTCGCGATTTTATGTCCAGAGAAGTACTCCCCTTTGCTGATAATTGGGAAGACGAAAAGTGTATTCCAAAGCAAATCTGGCAAAAAATGGGACAGATGGGATTCCTAGGCATCAATTATCCAAAAGCCTACGGTGGTTTAGAAATAGATTTTTTCTTTTCGGTAGTTTTCCTTGAAGAACTCGGTCGTATCGGTTATGGAGGTTTTAGAGCGGCAGTTTCTGTCCATGAATACATGGCTACCTACTATATCGCCCATACAGGTAGTGATGAACTTAAACATAAATATTTATCTCCGGCTATTGCTGGTGAAAAGCTTGGTGCATTAGGTATTACAGAGCCCAATGCTGGTTCCGATCTTAGAGGAATTCAAACCAATGCTGTGCTTGATGGCAACGATTATATAGTCAACGGTGTAAAAACCTTGATTACTAATGGTACGACAGCAGATTTCGTAACGCTTGCTATCAGAACTATGCCTTTACAACCGACAACCAAACAAGGAAATACAGGGATTTCATTGTTGGTTGTTGACACGAATGCTGAAGGTTTTCACACAAAAAAATTAGACACAATTGGGTGGCATTGCTCCGATACCGCAGAACTTTACTTTAAAAACGTGCGTGTACCGAGGGAGAATCTTGTCGGCAAACTTAATTATGGATTTTACTATATTATGCAGTGTTTCCAGCTTGAACGTTTGTCGGCTGCAATCCTTGCTCTTGGCGGCATAGACCGTTGCCTTGAAGTGACACTTCAGTATATAGCCCAACGCAAATCTTTCAATAGTCCGATCACTCAATTTCAAGCACTGCGTCATCGGATTGCTGATTTAGTAACCGAGGTGGAAGCAACTCGACAACTTATTTATCACACAGCCTGGTTGTACCAGCAGAAAGAATTACCCATTGTACAATGTTCTATGGCTAAACTTAAAGCAACCGAACTTGCCAACCGTGTTGTCGATGAGTGTCTTCAATTTCACGGCGGTTACGGATACTTGGAAAAATCTCTCATTGCTCGTATGTATCGTGATACACGTGTAGGTACTATTGCTGGTGGGACAAGCGAAATTATGCGGGAAATTATTGCTAAACTGACTCTTGATAACAACCAAAGTACTAAACATAGTTAAATTAAATTAGATAAAATAAATATGTTTTCATCTAAGTGTCTACATGAAATTTTCGAGGCGAGAGTAGGAGAATATCCCAGTAAGATTGCCATCTCGACCATGTATGAGCAGATCTCATATAAAGATCTCGATTTTCGGGCTAATCAGCTTGCTCACAAGCTACAAACTTTGGGTGTCGGTGCAGATGTACTAATTGGCTTGTGCGTTGACCGTAGTATAGAGATGATTGTTGGACTTCTCGCTATCCTCAAAGCTGGTGGAGCGTATGTTCCCATCGACCCCCATTATCCTAGCCAACGTATTCGCCTCTTACTTAACGACAGTGAGGTTTGTGTGGTAGTTACTGTATCGCATTTGAGGGAATGTTTAAAAGACCAGAAGGCGACAATCATCTGTATTGATGATGATATGTCTCTGCTCTCGGGAGACTCTGTAACCAAATCATTAGCTACTAAAAATAGTGATAGCAATCTTGCCTATGTGATTTATACGTCAGGCTCGACAGGCACTCCCAAGGGGGTGTTAATTGAGCATCGCAGCGTGGTTCGGCTTTTTGAACAAACCGCTAATTTGTTTAGCTTTAACCATCAAGATATCTGGACAATGTTCCACTCAATCGGCTTTGACTTTTCAGTTTGGGAGATCTGGGGTGCTTTGCTCTATGGAGGACAGTTAATTATCGTTCCTTTTGAGGTTACGCGTTCGCCCCAACAATTTCATCATCTCCTTAAAAGCAAGGGCGTTACCATTCTTAATCAAACACCTTCTGCCTTTCGGCAGCTGATTAATGCAGATATCGTTTGTGAGAAATCGACAGATTTAGCTCTTCGCCTTGTGATTTTTGGCGGAGAAGTACTCGAACCCAAAATGCTTAAGTTATGGATTGAACGTTATGGTGATCAACAACCTAAATTAATTAATATGTATGGAATCACCGAAACGACGATCCATGTGACTTACCGTCAGATTACCCAACAGGATTTAGAAAACGCTGACTACAGCCCAATCGGTATGCCAATCCCTGACTTAGAAATCTATCTGCTAGATCCATCAGGACAGCCAGTAGAAAATGGTACATCGGGAGAGCTTTGTATTGCTGGACCTGGTCTGGCACGGGGTTATCTTAACCGTCCCGATCTTACCGCGGAACGATTTGTGCTAACCTCTATTAATAACAAAGCAAATGTGACCCGTTTATATTACTCAGGAGATTGTGCTGTTCGTATGCCTAATGGGGAACTCATCTATTTAGGACGCTCTGATGAACAGATTAAAGTACGTGGATTCCGTATAGAACCCAAAGAAATTGAATCCTGTTTGGGTAGGCATCCTCAAATTGTAGTGGCAGTCGTAGTTCCACACGACTATGGTGAAGGAGATGTCCGTCTAATTGCATATATTGTGCCAAGCCCTGATCTTGAGTTAACTGCACAGTTAACTCAAGAACTAAGTAGTGACTTGGCTCATTATGCGTTAACAGAATTGCCGATGCATATGAGACCCTCTGCCTACGTGATCCTGTCAGAACTTCCCATGACCGCTCATGGTAAAATTAACAAAAATGCTTTACCTTTGCCAGTCACGCCTCAAATTGCCCATTCTCAAAAGTCTTTAGTCCCTAAGACTTCTACTGAACAGGTGCTAACAGAAATTTGGGAAGATATTTTGGAGCTTAAAGGCATAGAAACAAATGACGACTTCTTCGCTATCGGCGGAACTTCTCTAGCTTTAATACGCATTTTCGGGCGGATTAATGAACATTTTGGACTTAGCGTTGATGTTAGTACAGTCATAGAGGGGGCAACGATTGCCCATTTAGCAAGTTGTATCGATGCGGAAATTAGCTAGGTCAATCATAAGCTAAAATCGGTTTAAGCTACTAGCTACTTAAAACAAAATTTAGCAAAAAAAACAGAAATTATCTTGATCAAGTAGAGGAAATAGTTAATGCAGGACATTCAGAACAAACGTCAAGAGTTTTCTCTGACTTCAGAAGAGCTAGAAAGATTCCATCAAAGTGGGTATATTGGCCCTTTCACTTTGTATGAACCAGAAGAAATGAAAGCACGGTGGCAAAAAGAACGTCTTCAATTGTTTGATCGTAGCAAAGCTGTCTATCAAGACAAAGCTGCGGTTTCAGGAACAACTAATATTTCCAACTATGATCGCCATCTTGACGTTGCCTTTTTAGCCGAGCATATCTGTAGACCCGAAATTGTCCATAGAGTCAGTAGTATTTTAGGGCCTGATACCTTATGTTGGCGCACTGAATTTTTTCCGAAATATCCTGGTGACGAAGGTACTGATTGGCACCAGGCAGACACTTTTGCAAATGCTTCTGGAACGCCTCAAATATTATGGCCAGAAGGATATGAAGATTTTGGAGGCACAATCACCGTATGGACAGCTTTCACAGAAGCAACGATAGACAATGGCTGCCTTCAGTTCATCCCCGGTACTCATCGTACAATGTACTACGACGAAAGCAAACGAATGCACTACGATCCTAAACAGCTTAATAAAAAGGAGAAAGAAGGGGTTCAGCGAGGCTTTTTCGGATATGATTATCGTCAGTTACAAATTGATCCAGACTGGAAACCAGAAGAATCAAAGAGCATATCCTTGGTTATGCGTCCTGGACAGTTTATTATATTCTGGTCTACTCTAATGCACGCTTCTCATTCCCATAGTGGAAAAACGAAAGAAATGCGTTTAGGTTTTGTGTCCCGCTATGTGCCTACTCCTGTTAGAATTTATCCTGATACAGAAATTGTGACGGAATATGGTGGTAGTATTAGTCTTGAAAAATATGGGGCAGTATTAGTCTCAGGTAAGAACGAGTTTACTCACAATCGCATCGCTACACACACCACTAGAGGAAAACGTTTCAACTGTCTATAATGATTGGGGAACCGTTTATGTACAAATTCTGAAAAGGCTTCATTTTTATCATTAAGAATCCCCTCTGGTAACTACCTATGGAACATATCTTACTTAGCCCTGATTCTAATAAACACTCAACCCTATTTCCCACTCATGATAAAGTACTTCTTTATCACAATATCGATCATGTAATTTGCGTAGAACGTGATCTTCAACTCAAAGCAGCAAAGCACTACGATCAAAGAGGAGGTCATAGTCCAACATTTGCTGGATCTCATGGTATGTACTTCCCTTATCACTTATCAGATACTATTAAAAGACAAATTAATTATCTTAGTAGTAGTACAATTTTCGATCGAAAAATATCAATTGTTACTCCAGATATACTTGATCAATGGGAAAACTCACTTGTTATTCCTTATTTGCGTTCCTTCCAAGTTGAAAAAGAATTAGCCACAAACAATTTTGATTTTTGGGGAATTCAACCTCAAATTACTTACTTACTTAAAGACAAAGCTCAAGCAAAAAAAATCCTTGCATCTCATCAAATACCTACACCCGAGTTCCGGATTTGTAAAATAAATAATTTGATACCAACGGCTCTTAGCTTTGCCAGAGAAATTGAAAAAATTTACGTAGAAAATGACGTTTCTCAATATCCCATTGGACTCTTTATCAAGCAGGCTTCATCAGATGGAGGATATGGGTCATATGTGATCAAACCTGCTACTGCTAATACATACATTTGTCTTCCTAATGGAAAAGGTGAATTAGCACAACGAGTATTAAGCAAACAGATAGCACTGGAAAAGGCAAAACAACATCTTCATAATACTTACAATCCACAATATGGAGATTCAATTGTTATTGAAAGACTGGTAGATATTATAGATACGCCATCCATACAATTTGCGATTATGGAAGGAGAAGTTCAGTTCATTTGTTTGAGTGACCAAATTATTAATCAAGGTGGTACTGCTTGTGTTGGAACAAGATCTTATCACCTGCGAAAAATACAACATCAATATACTATTGAATCATATATAGATACACTACAAGAATGGTTTAAAATTATTTTAAATGCAGCCTGTAATAAAGCAAAAATAAAACTAAAAACAATAACTGGTGTTGCTTGCTTGGATCTTGCTATTCCAGGGTTAATAGAACAAAAAATCTGGCAACGTCGTGGTTATAAAATTCCTCCACCACTGATTATTGAGATTAATCCTCGGATTACTAATACAACCGATGCTTTAATGACAATTGCTCGAATCCAAAAACAAGAAATTTCAATTCCCGTCCTTCAAGATATCCAGAAAAATGGTTTTCTTGCTATTGATGAGATCCCCCTTAACACCCATAAATCTGAAACAGAAGTTAGAGAACAAATTTTAAGACTTGATGAGGAAATGTATTGCCATTACAATACTAGGGTAATTCTGCGTATGTATGATAACCCAATGGGTATAATTTTTGCTGGATCATATGTACAGAAAGTTGCTAAGATAGTTATGGAAAAGCTAAAGTCTGGGGAGACAGAGAAATAATGAAGGAGATAACTGCTAATATTTTTTCTTTGATTGAAAAGTTCAAGTTAATTAACAGCTATTGGGAACCCAAAATTGTTGGTGAACTAAACGGTCAATTCATCAAACTTGCCAAGTTTAAGGGGGAATTTATTTGGCATCAGCATGACAATGAAGATGAGTTATTTTTTGTCATTAAAGGTGAGTTAAAAATTAAGCTGGAGGATCGAGAATTGATGTTGCGAGAAGGCGATTTAGCGATTATTCCTCGATGTACTCAGCACCTCCCAATCGCTGAGAACGAAGTTCATGTTCTTCTGTTTGAGCCAAAATCCACAATCAATACTGGCGAGGTAACAAATGAGTTTACGGTTGAAGGCAAATGGATCTGAAGACCAAAGCGGTGAAAAAATACACCCAACAAGTCCTCAGAATGTTTTAGATCAGGAAACCAGACAGATAGTAGCTCAGATAGCACAGGCTGTACTCTCTGTTAGGACATTAGTAAATGCCCTCGAAACCCAAGTACGCATTGCTCCCATGAGTGAGGGCAAGTTAAATTCAGTAGCGGACGAGGCGAATCTGTCTATAGATCATATTGGGATCAAAGGTTTGTTAAATAACATTGCTGCACGGCTTGATACTCGCAAATTTGAATTTTGTCCAAGTCTTGCTCCTAATCTGACATCATTTGAACAGGTGGTTAGCACTCAGTTAGCTATATCGCCGAAGTACTGGTCTACATGGCAGATGTCCATCGAAGCACTATCTGATGTAAACAAGATTGTTGATGAAGTCATTAAATATAGCTTTGAGTCCTATTTTAAAAAGGTAGATGTTGTATCCTTTGATGGTATACTATTGAGAGCTTACGCTGGCGGGAAGAAAGACGCAAAGGTAGTTGTCGTTGTCCCTGTCTGTGGTATGCCTGTACAATTATCCGAGCGTTGGCTACGTTACCTAGCGCAAGATTACTATGTCATTACTTGGGAAAGCCGTGGGCTTTTTGGAGAGATTGCTGATTTTGATGCCCTTACCTATGATGTGGAATCTCAAGCCAAAGATTTGTTCGCTGTGATGGATCACTTTAACGTTGGCTGTGGACATGTGATGGGACTATGCGGTGGAGCAGTAATTGCTCTAATCGCCTCATCCTTAGCTCCAGAGCGCGTATCAACGTTGAGTTTATGGCATGGGGACTATGAACTCGGACTCAACTGCCCAAAAACTCGTCACCAACAAGACCTACTCATGCTAATGTCAATGGCTGGTAAGAACCGAAAGCAGGCTACATCTCTACAGAAGTTGTTTGCCCAACCCTCCGTTCTTAATACTATGCGTAACGATGTCGCTCATCTAATATTGTATCCTTACGCATCAGGAGAACTCCTTTTCCGTTACGCAAAGTTGAATGGAAGTATTATGACAGCTAATATAAAAGACAGATTGGAAAAAGTAGTACAGCCAACCTTAGTGGTAACAAGCGAGGATGACATGACAGCTCACCCCGAAGGATCTTTGCGTATAGCTGACAAGCTCTCCAATGCGACGCTCCATGTGGAATCTCATGGAAATCATCTTTCGTTGTTTGATGCTAGCCCAAGTATTACTAAGCTCGCTAAAGAATTTATTGAACATAAACAATAACTTTTGGACAGGAAATATTATGAATTACACAAAAAAAGTTGAATGGGACGAGATTAGTTGGTGTCTTCAAGAACATGAAGGAGTAGAATCTGCTATCGTCACGATGGAGAAAATCACCCCAGAGCATGAACTTTTAATCGCCTATGTCGTACCTGATCCGCATGAAGCTGGAGAGGTTAGACGGGCCTGTGAGCTTGAATTTGACGGTAGTTTAAAAGGTCTATCTTTATCTTTGTATGAGCCAGCCACCGATCTTTTGGTTGCTCAAAAAAACCGCACAGAGACGGATTTTTTATTTCGTGAAATCTTTTTAGATAATGTATATTTGCGTCATGGCATACAACTAAATGAAAATGCTTGTGTAGTTGATGTTGGTGCTAACATCGGTATGTTCGCTATTTTTGTGGCTAGAAACTGCCCTAAAGCACGCATTATTTCTATTGAACCCATCTCTGAATTGAGCCAAGCTGTGCAGGCTAATGCCAAGATTCACAATGCAAATATTACGGTATTCAATTGTGCTTTGGGTAGCGAGCCGGGGTTCACCGAGTTTACCTATTATCCCAATAATACGGTGATGTCTAGTCGATTTCCCCAAGAGTTGGAAGATCGCGAAACCCTACGAGCTTATCTAACAACAGAAGCAGACGTAGAAAATGAAATCTTGTTAGATAAGTTGATTGCAGACCGGATGGTTGGACAGCGTCTGGAATGTGCAGTGATGACGCTTAATCAAATCGTTAAGCAAGAAAACATCAAACAAATTGATCTGCTGAAAATTGATGTAGAAAAAGCAGAAATGGATGTTCTAGCAGGAATAGATAAGAGTTTATGGACAAAAATAGCCCAGATTGTCATTGAAGTCCATAATCTTAATGGACGTGTTATAAAGGTCGAAAAAATGCTTCAAGAGCGTGGATTTATTACCTCATGCGAGCAAGATATCCGTCTCTCCAAAACAAACTGTTTTACAATTTATGGGTATCGGGAGCGAGGGAGCAGTAAGAGTCAAAATACAGATTTCGCCAGTCGTCATCTAAGATGGTCATCGCGTCAAAGCTTGGTGAATGCTCTTAAAAAGAGTATCAAACAATTCCTGCCAACTCATCCGCTCCCTAATCAATTTGTTCTGCTTGATACTATGCCAGTTACATCAGCCGGGGAGATAGATTTTGCACAGCTCAAAGCGATTGGAATAAAACAACAGAATTTAGTTCAATTTTGCCTAGAACCGCGCACACCGACTGAAAAAAGTCTTGCCAACATTTGGCGTGAACTTTTTAGTTGCTCAGAAGTTACTCTAGATCTGGATTTTTTTGAGATCGGTGGCAACTCCCTCACTGCCGTTAGATTTATTGCTTGTGTCGAAGAGCTTTTTGGGGAGAATGCGCTCTCACCCGATACACTGTTTGAAACTGGCAAACTAGGTCAACTGGCAGCAGCAATAGACTTGGCGCGGAGTTGTTCAAAAACAGGGAATTTGAGGTAATAAAACGGTGTTTTTGTAAAAGTAATGTTGTTATACATTCAGACAAGCTTGAGAAAAGTTAAATGTAAAGAAATTGATAAAATAGAAATGCTTCACCCCTTGGTAAAAAAGACTCAAATACAAACCCAAAAAATAGATCATAAATAACAGCATATGGTTCACCAAACAAAAGTTTTAAACCAATTAGAAAACCTCCCTAAAGACGAGTATCCAAACTTTTTGCTTAATTTTTGTCAACAAGAAATATCTAGCAATTATTAATTTTTTGTCATGGAATGACTATGAGCTTCAACAGTCATTAATTTCTTTGGGCTTTGACTCTTTAATGATTATGGAATTAAAGAACCGAATTTTAACTGATTTAGGAGTAGACATACCTATAAGGAAGTTAATCAGTCGCAATACTATTCTACAACTAGTAGAGCTGTTAGTTGAGCATTTTTCGTCACTCGATCAGATAAGTATAACTGTAAATATTTCTTCTCTGCCACTTGCCCCTATTGCGCGAAGTAATAATTTACCTTTATCCTTAAACCAAGAACGCCTCTGGCTTCTTGCTAAATTTACACCTAACAGTTCTGTGTACAATTTTCCTGTAGCTTTTCGTCTAGATGGCTTGTTAGACATAGCAGCATTGGAACAAAGCATACAAGAAATTGTGCGACGCCATGAAATTTTACGAACTACAATTTTAGTTGATAATAGAAATCCTGTTCAGGTTATCTCCGACAACATAGATTTTACGCTGTTAGTGATTGATCTTCAAAATACTTCTGAAAGCAATCGAGAAATTGAAGCTCAACGATTAGTTACTGAAGAAACCCAGCAATCGTTTAATTTAACACAAGGGACATTATGGCGCATTAAACTCCTTCGTTTGACGGAAATTAATCATATACTTATTTTGACAATGCATCACATAATTTCAGATGGATGGTCAATTAACATTATTTTTAAAGAATTAACAAAATTCTATGAAGCTTTCTCGACTGGAAAATCCCTCTCGTTTCCTGAACTGTCTCTTCAATATGCTGACTTTGCTGCTTGCCAACGCCAATGGCTTCAAAGCAATTTTTTGAAACTTCAACTAGATTATTGGACGCAACAGCTAAACGGTGCTCTACTTCCGTTAGAGTTGCCTATTGATCGCCCGCGTTCTCGAAGCCCCAAGCATCAAGGAGCATACAAATTAATTGTATTATCTACATATCTTACTAAAAAGATAAAAATACTCAGTGAACAAGAAGGTGTTACTTTATTCATGACTTTGTTATCGGCTTTTAAGAGTCTTCTTTACTATTATAGTCAACAAGAAGATATTATTATTTGTTCACCTATTGCCTGTCGTAATAGAGAGGAGACTAAACAACTAATTGGATACTTCAACAATATAGTTGTGATGCGTACTGATTTGTCTGGCAACCCAAGTTTTCGTGAATTAATTATTCGAGTACACAAAATAGCTTCAGAAGCTTATGAACATCAAGAGTTGCCTTTTCAAATAATAGCTGAACTTCCTAATTTAGTTAGGATTCCCTTATCTCGCTGCTTATTTGTTTTGCAAAATACTCCTTCTCATGATTTATACTTACCAGAAGTAAAGGTTAGTTCTTTAACAGTACATAATGGAATGGCAAATTTTGATTTATCCTTATCTTTAACAGAAGAAAACGAACAAATACGGGGAATATTAGATTATAAAACAGATTTGTTTGATGAAGTAACTATTAATGGAATATTAGAAACTTTTCAAACAATTTTAGAAAATATTGTAATTACTCCTGAGCAATCACTAGAAGAACTATTGTCTTTAACAAAAGCAAAAATTTCTCATCAAAATATAGCTTATCTCAGATCTTGCACCAATCAGGAGAAACCCCTAAGCGGCGAATGATTGGTGTAAGAAAATAACACCGAAACAAAAATTGCTCTCAGTAGGAAAAAGTAGCTAATATAACTTTACTAACAGTGATATTACGTAATTTAGTCCCCAACCGCTCGCTCCTTCTAGGAATTGTCCTAGATTTGCCGGGAAAACCAAAAATATGAGAGAAAGGGGCGTGAAATGTATTGAGAAAAGCAAGAAAAATGGAAGCAATTCTTGCCCAGGCCCAGCAAATAGTCTACACCCTGCTATCATTGATGCCTTCACAGTACCAACGAGACAACCTGGAAGCGATGTTGGGGTTGTTCCTAGAGGCTCAAGGTCGCCCCTTACCGCAACACTGTAACCCACATTCTGCAGATGTTTAAGCAGATTTAATCTCGGATGGATTGGGAATTGCTAAATCCTCAAACAATTGCTGTGCAATCATTTGAGGATTTTTTAAGGTATAATAACTTTCTCCAGTAAACCAACTCTAAAAAGCATGAAAAAGCCCAGAGCAGCGATAAATAGAGCAGCGATAAATATCGTAAATTTAGACCATTTGGGAATAGTAGCAGGGATAATATAGCGATCGCAAATCATTCGTAAATTAATTAAGGGTTCGATCGAGCAGCAGTTCCATTGAGTGTTGGTTCAAAAATACCAAATTTGTGTAACTTGAGAAAGTCAAAGCTTTGTGACTGTATGGTAAAATTGAAGAACCATTTAACCAAGGCAAAAGAAATGAGCCGATTCCCAAATTTTCTCACCCAAGTCTTGGCATGAAGCCAAATATCTTCGACTGGATTCTGCTCCGGAGCATTAGGAGCAAATAGGACACAAGTTAAAGGCCATTCATCCCGCTCCTTACCTTGATTAATTTCTTCTAGATAAGCTTTCATTTCTTTATATTTGTGATAGCTGGCTCCATCCCAAATAATCAAATGTCTGGCTTCGGGATTTAAAGATTGTAAGTCTTTTAAGAAAGCCACTGTATTCTCAGAATTTGCCGTTGCATATTCTCGCAGAACAAACTGTTTTGTTAAATAATTTACTGCCCCATAATAAGTTTGTTTTTCTCTCTCATTCAGCAGCGGTATTTCTATTCTCTCATTGCGCCTTCCCCAAAGATAGCCACAGACATCTCCCCACAGTAGATGACACTCATCAATCAAATACACCACAAGCTTTCTCGACTCTATAGCCCAGCGGTGTTCTTCCAGAATCTCACAGATTTCTTGGTGCTTTTTTTTGACGACTTCTTCATCACGTTTTGGATGCTTTTTTTGAGATTTTTTCCAGCTAATTCCCGCTGAGTTAAAAAGTTGGTAGTAGCTAGTTTTTGATTGAAATTCAATCTGATATCGCTCTGCTATATAATTTGATACAGCACTTCCGGATGTTATAAGGTACAGTAGCAGCAATTAGTAAACCAGTTTTTGAGATGTTTCGGATTAATTAAGTCAAGAGCCACAGCAATTATCCTGTCAACCATTTTAGTGCTGGT
>Ga0164304_10000329_pt1 | contig 12796 bp, 10 predicted proteins | sample Whisoiple_217_MG_FD_110216 | JGI IMG/M metagenome (GOLD analysis project Ga0164304, IMG submission 110216) | Soil microbial communities amended with pyrogenic organic matter from upstate New York, USA - Whitman soil sample_217_MG | ecosystem: Environmental > Terrestrial > Soil > Agricultural...
CCGGACACCAGCGGATGTTTGAGCGGATCGTGATGATCTTGCCGTCGTGCTCGCCTGGTCGGCGTCGGCCGGTATAGCGCTGCGCAGCAATCCGTGCTTCTTCATCAGGCGGAAGATGGCGAAAGCCGCGAGGGCCGCTACAGAGGTCGGCCTGAGGACAGCGCGAAGAACGCGCGCATCGCTCGCATGCTCAATGCCGGCATCTCATGGTCACAGATACAGGACACTTTGCATTGCAGCCGCGGCACCGTCGCCAAGGTCGCCTTGCGCATGCGCCAAGAAGAAGCGGCTGCCTGACCACATCAGCTGGAATGTTCTGAGCTGCCTTATTCTGCTGCCGCATCTGCCTGCGCCACAGCATTACGTGCTGCGTAGAGCAGGGCTCTCAGTTCCTCATCGGCGAGATCGCTTAAGGGCCCAGCATCCGGCCTGCGGTCGATCTTGAGCTCCTTCGGGAGAACGCTGACAATGGCGCGGAGATAGGCTGCTGGGTCTTCCTCACGCACGCGCTCGATTGCTGCCTTCCCAATACCATAATTTCTCGTAAACGCGGACCGACGGTTGGTGTCATTGAGCAAGCCACGCTGTTGGCGTTTCGATCAGGTGAAAACCGAGCCCAATGCGTTTGTTTCTTAGAGGCTTCCGTGCGCGCGCGACTTATTTGCTCCAAGGAGAGGCTGAGCCTAAAAACGCGCCGGTGAGTTCGGAGCGCGTTTGAGAGGCATTCACGAGTGCGGATGAAGCAGGGACCGGACTAGAGCGGCGGGTCCGGTCCCTGCCTGCCCCGCCAGAGGCCACGAGCGAGACGGAAGCAAGCTGCCTTGCAATGGTTCAACGGCAGATGAAAATGGCTACTCAAATTCTAATCACTTTTGAGTGTCCATTCGCCGGAGAGAACCACCTGAAACGCCACCCAAATAGGTTTATTGTATTCGAAATAGACCTGCATAATCGAACCATCCTACTTAGACTTAGGAGAGCCCGGCGCGCGGCCTGAGCCCTTCGGTCATTTGCTGATAGAGCTGGAACAACGAACTAGGCAGAGAGGCGAAAGGAATGACTCTCTGCTCTCGGAGGCCGCCGCCTGGGCCAGATCAGCCTCGAGAGCGCTTTGCCGCTGATCCTGCAGCAGCATCCAAGCTTGCATCATTTTCAAGAGACGGCCATCGTCTGTAGTCGTGTCTTCGCCCACGCTCCTTCTGACCGCCATCTTGAGCCGAAGTGCGGTCATTAGCCGCTCGGCTTCCGTTATATCGGCTTCAATATCTTCGAGACGAGCCAACGCGTTCATCCCCTCCGTTTATCGGATGAGCGCGGGCGAGCGCATTTACGAAAGTAAAGGCGGCAGCAACCGGCGCCAGCGCTTACGGCTTCCATTTCTCGGATCAGCTCCCCGCCATGTTCATGACGCGGGATCGCGGCGTGCCAAAATATCGGGGACGGGCAAAAAGGTGCTGTCGATAAATCAACTGTGAGGCGCTGCTCGGCGCTCAGGAGCGTCGGGTCAGTGGGCCGCCGGTGGCGCCGGCGGCTGAGGATAACCCCAGTCCCAAGGTTGCCAGTAGTAAGGGTAGCCAGGCTGAATGGTAGTAACCGGAGCTGGACTGGGGGCACGCGTCTGCGCTGCACGCGTCCGAACGGCCACTAAAGGTCGGCTGCTGCCCCGCGTGCGTGTCGAATGGATCCCTCGCGCCGGGGAGCCCAAAGGCACGGCTCTATGTCCAGCCTTTACGGCTCCTGAGTCAGCGATTTCGCGGTTGTCCGTGCTGCCACGCAAACGGTGTCCAACCGAAATACCCCTTTCACGCCTGGGAATACCCGCTGTCACATCCCGAGCCGGCCGCCTGGTGAGGATTCGCCTGCTCAAGTGGTAAACCTCGCCGCCAATAGGATGAGGGTCGAGGATCAGAGCGCCACCTGCCGCCAACAAACGTTCTGCAGATTCGTTAGATCGAGCCGGGGTGATCAGTCCTTGGAGTTCTCCCCCAATAGGATTATCGTCAAGCATCGCCCCCCTTAATCCCGCGTCTGCGCTACTCCGTTCAACGGAGTTCTCGTCTGCCGGTAGAGTCATCAACCATCTGCTGATCGCTGGGTCTGGTGCACCCTGCGTGAGGTTTCGAGGCTCATTGACGACGCGTACATCGCCGAACGTCTGCGCATTGCAAGCAAGGGAAGCCGTAAAGAACATGCCACAGCATACTGACAGGACGATAGCTTTCCTCGCCACGGCTAGCTCCAGCGGTAAGGGAGCGCATCGCTTCGCCAGGTGCGGGTCTAAAGCCTCTGGGAACTTCCAGTTCATCTGGGCCTGCTCATTGCGGAGCCTAACTTGCCGTTTCTTCGCGGACTCGGAAGGCCAGGCAATTGGCGTAGTTGCGACCGGATGGTGATTCTTCAATGCAGTGCGCATGGTGAACGCGAGAAATTCGGATACACGCAGTTCGGAATGGAAGCCAGGGAGAGCAGCTCGAAGCGAGCCATCGATCTGCTCGCATCTAAGCGAAGTTCAATGCCTCGCTCCTATCGACGCTGGGTGCGCTCATCTGCGGCGATCGAAATGCGGCTCCTGAAAGAAGCCACCCCCCGCCACTGCAGATCTCCGCTTTGGGTCAGAAGGTTCGAAGGCGGCGCATTGGACAGGTAGCTGTAATATGGCGGCTTCCAAGCCCGCTGCCTCGCGTCGCACTCCTAACCTCAATTTCCGTCCGACTGCGTTTTTGCGGAACTCACAACTTCAGAAGCAGGCGCAGGCAATGCTAACGTTCTCGGTCTGAGTGGCTTCTGCGGGGTGAGCCGGCTTGCCGTTTGAAGCGAAATCAGCATCTTTTTCTTTGCCTCGATCAAGCGGGATGCATTCGCAATGCTCACAAATTCGCTTTCCGTGTGAGAATGGCGATCCCGCGCCCCGAAAGACCATTAGGCCGTGCGTCGTCATCACGATATCTCCGGCCCGAAGTGTTGGATCGTTAAGGAAGGGACCGAGCGGGCCTTTGCCGGACTTCACCGCTTCAATCGCTGCCATGACTTCCTTTGCAGATTGCCCGTGGTCCTTATGCTCAAGCGGCCGCAGATGCGCGCGCCGGTGGGGGCGGGACTGTCGCTGATAGATAACCCGAGGGTGTGAGTGCCGCAGGCGTCGAGGCTCATAAATGGAGGGATCGGAAAATCCGGGCAGAGACGAATATCCGGGTATGGTCTCCGGCCGGGCGTAAGGCGGGGACGGCGAGTAGGCGGATCGACCTTCCTGCGGCGCGCCGCCAAAAAAACGCAAACGGGTTGGCGCCCTGAGCCGCCGCGGAGCCGGCGAACAACACGCCCGCAATGATGGCCAGCACTGGGCGAGCTTTGGCGTATTGAAGCACCCGGCTCTCCAATCACACCGTTTCGATCCACCCCAGTAACGTGAGCGGAGCTAATGAGTTGCGCCGCGACGGCGAGGCAATGCAAAGGGCCAAATAAAGTCTAGCGTTCGCGTACTACCAAGCTTCGTATCTCGCAGGTGCGGAACTTTCGCCAAGAGCAAGGGTTGAGGGCGGGTCTGTTCAGCGCGTTTGCGCAGGCGGACCGCGGTGGCGAGCCACCGACGCAGTCGCTCGGAAATCTGCCGCGAACGTGTTGCCCCGCTAGCCCTCTAGCGCGGCCCGTGACCCGTCTCAAGGACGGTGCCTTGGCTGCTGGAGGTGGGGCTTAGGTAATATCGTTCTGAGGTGTCGTTACTGCGCGCTGAAAAGCTCGCGTAGTTTGGAGATCGGGTTGGGGAAGGTGGCAGCGCTTGGGGCCACTTGCACGTCGGCGGTGGCGGGCTCCTGATTGTTGGCTATCGCCTGGTCCTTCGCCTCTGGTGCCGCAACTGCCGTCGCGTGATGTTGGTCCTTATTCGCGCGGTCCCGTGAGACCGGCTTCTTGGCTATCGTTTTCGGGTTCTTTTGCTTGGGCGCTTTCGGAGCCGGCGCGGGTTGATCTAACGACGCCTGATCAACCGGTTGCTCCACCCGTGCGGCCACTGCAACAGGCGGCGGTCCCGAGGTTATGTCAGCGGCCGTGCGGTCGTCTGAAGCCTCCTCCGCGACCTGGTAAAAGTTGGTCGGAGAAGCCTGCGTGGAGGGCGCCAGAGAGTCCGTCCGAGAAGCCTCAATGGAGAGCGCCAGAAAGTTCGTTTGAGAAGCCTCAATGGAGGGCGCCAGAACCGCTGCTGGCATGGCCGCCTGCGGCGGCTCAGGCTGCACGACGGCGACGCTGTCAACCTCGCCAACGGTTGTCGTTTCATGGGCAATGGTCGAGGATTGTGAGGAGGGGGATAGGGTCGCGTGAAGCGAGTAGGCGACTCCCGAGACGACCATGCAAGCCGCCGCTAGTGTCAGGACAAGGCTACGCATAGATCACCCCTGCTGCATATCACCTCTGCGCGCCCCAGCGAGTTCCTGAGCAAATCGAGGAAAATCGGAAGAATTGAGGCGACGTCGGAAGTCTCACTCCCGGCAGAAGCCGTGCCGAGACCTTCCCTCACCTAGAAAAAAGGCGGTCGAATGGGTTCAGAGACTCGAGGCCCGGCTGGCGCGGGGCATAGCTCAGAGCGCCGTCACTCGCACTCGCCTCGCCCGATAGCTGTCTGGCTTTTCTTCTTGTGGCAAAACGCCTGCTGCTGGCCACCCTTCGTGTGGTGCGGGCGCTCTTCGTGATGCGCGTCGGCACTGCAGAAGCCCGATCTGTCTCCCGACGCGGAGAAGCGGCGGCCGGCTCCTCCGCGATACTTGGGGTAGACGGGTCGACCATACTGGTTTCCGGCTGCCTAGCTTCGGGCGCGGGCCGCTGTTCCTGGACTTCTACGCCCTCGGGGTCCACCCGAACGGTCTTTACTCGAATGACTGGAGCTACCGTCCCATCGTCCGCCGGCGCTGACGTAAATGTTGAGGCCTGGCCCCCTTGGCTGGGGGCCGGTAGCGCCGCCACTGCGGGTATGGCCTGATTTACTGCTGGGGGGCTGGCTGCCGGCACACGGCCCACCGGAAGCAACAAGACCGCACCCGTGGCTAGTGATATCACCGCGGAGATGGTGAGGAGAAGGATACGCATGGCTGTACACTGAAGAGCTAAGAGGGAGCGCTAAAAAGATCGACGGAAGGAGGAAATACTGAGGCGACGGAACGAGAATCGTGTGGCGGTGAATAGCGGATAACGCCCACGCACTCAGCTTACAACGCATGAGTTGCTGCGATGCCAGGGGTCTTGAAGCACTTTTGCGTCGGCCCTGCCCTGAGAGCTGGACCCACAAGGCGGCAGCAGACTGTCGTGTCCGAACACCTGGGCCTATGAAAACTGACCACCGGCCCCGCACCTCGCCAGAAGCCCTCCTTTGGTGACCAATAGCGGGCAAGCCACCGCCAAAGAAAAGACAAAAGAGCTGGCCAAGCGGGCAGCGCGTCAGAGGAAGGCTGGATAAGATGCGGAATGAGTTCTTGCCCGGAGGCCGCTCGTGCGTTTTGGTGGTCGAAGATGATCCCGCTATCCGATTATTGGCAGTGGACATCCTCTCGGATGTAGGTTTCGAAACGATGGAAGCCGGCGATGCCGCTCAAGCCCTTGAGGCTCTCAACAATTCTGAACACAAGATCGATGTATTGTTCACGGACCTGCGAATGCCGGGAATGAACGGATTGGAGCTGGCGCTTGTTGCCAAACGTAAGCATCCACAGCTTCGTGTGATCGTCACGTCTGGGGACTACGGGAAAGACCTTCCGCCTGGCGCGAAGTTTCTTGCGAAGCCCTGGTGCGCATCCGACTTATTGCGTGTGGCGGCTTAGCCGCGCAGAGCGCCAAGCCGTCGCCAGAGATTGCTCACTAGCGAATGACGGCCCAAAGCCGCCGCCGTCGAGTTTACGAATGGCGCGATCAGCCGGGACCCTCTGACCCTGATCATTTTAACATATGTTTATCGAAAGCGGGAACGATCAGCTGCTCTGGCCATTTGCCTCCTGGGCAGGGACGATCAGATGCTTTCTGAGCGGGCGTTCGAAACGGTCGACCGCGACATGCCGGTTACGGTCCACGGCAACCGGACAAGACTAAAACAAACACGCGCCTTGGCTATAGCCTGCAACGGCTCTTTGAGCCCGTCACCGATGAACAATCGGATCAGCTTGGCCATCTGTTGATGTTGTTGGACCGATGCCCGTCAGAGAGCCGGAAGTAATCTGTTCCGCTATTTCTGCGCGCCGATCAGCCTCAACGCCTTCTGCCGGAAGCTGACGCAGTGCTAGCGCCAATGGAGTCCCGCTAATCTGCTGTGGCATTTTTACGCCGGTCGGAAGCTAAAGATTTTTGCGGAGCTCATGAGGACCCGGCGGGGCTCAATTTCGCCGCCAGTGCGCTGTTGCGCTTGTGCTTCATCTCGACGTGGCGTCCTTCTAGGGAGTTCCTTGGTCTCCCCCAAATTCGGGGCGCCCCAACGGGGACGCCCTTCCAATCACTGTCCGCGCGTGGTTGTTTGCACCCGCCGCGGAAATCGGAAAGTGCAGATTGGCCCCGAGGGGCCGCCCAATAAGGCGAGCGGGCTGTGCTACAGGCAGTGAGCAACGCTGCCCCTTAGGTTAATGGCGGCAAGCACCCGATAGCTTTTTGGCTCAGCGCAAGTCCCGGCATTCGTCGTCAAGAACGAGCCGATCTTTTTTGCCGGCTTCGTATCTCAGCTTCGGGAGTCGTCCTCCCTCTACGGACGGGCGTAGGCTTGAAATCGCCGCGCCGTCTCCGCCGCCCGGCGAATTTGCGCGGCGCATTCCCGCCAGCCCTCGGCTTCCAGTTCCTCGGCGAGGCTGAGCGCCCGATCGTGCGAGATGTACTCGGCGGCCTCGGAACTTACGTTGACCTTCACACGCCAATAGCCTTCGGCCAAAGCGACCTGGACCGGTTCGAAAATACTCATTCGCCACCCCACCCGAAACGGACTTGCCAAGGTGCGGCGGCGAGATTCGTTGGCAAATTGCGTCGGAATTGTGGGCAGATACCCTTTCTCCGCAGCCAACCGGCTCGCTGTTGCAGAAGAACCACGCAAGCCGCATGAGAGGCCATGCCCGAGCTTCCCGAAGTGGAAACCGTCCGCCGCGGCCTCGAGCCGGCGATGGTCGGCGCGTCGTTCCGGAAAGTCGAGCAAAACCGGCCGGATCTGCGCTTTCCGCTGCCCGATCGCTTTGCGACGCAGCTTGAGGGCCGGCGCGTCGTCGGGCTCGGCCGCCGCGCCAAATATCTGCTCGCCGACTTGGACGACGCTAATGTGCTCGTGATGCATCTCGGCATGAGCGGATCTTTTCGCATCGAGACGCGGGGTAGCTCCCGTAAACCCGGCAAGTTTCATCACCCGCGATCCGCGGCCTCAGCCCACAACCACATCGTCTTCGACATGTCGAACGGCGCGCGCATCGTCTACAACGATCCGCGCCGCTTCGGCTTCATGCTGATCGTTGCGCGCGCCGCGCTCGATTCGCATCCGCTGTTTGCCGGGATGGGCGTCGAGCCGCTCGGCAATGCGCTCGATGGCGCGCTGCTGGCGCGGCTTTTCGCCGGCAAGGCCGCGCCGTTAAAGGCGGCGTTGCTCGATCAGCGGCTGATCGCCGGGCTCGGCAATATCTATGTGTGCGAGGTGCTGCATCGCGCCGGACTGTCGCCGCGCCGCGCCGCCGGTACGCTGTCGCGCCGCAACGGCGCGCCGAGCGACAGCGCGCATCGTCTCGCCGCGGTGATCCCGCAGGTTTTGCACGAGGCGGTCGCGGCCGGCGGCTCATCGTTGCGCGATCACCGCCAGACCGACGGAACGCTTGGTTATTTCCAGCACCGTTTCCGCGTCTACGATCGCGAGGGGGAACCGTGTCCGACGCCGGGCTGTTCCGGCACGATCCGCCGCATCGTGCAATCCGCTCGCTCGACGTTCTTCTGTAGCGTCTGCCAGAGGTGAGCGCGGCGCATGCGGAGCGGACCCGCGGCGGTTGCGAAATCGCTTGTGAGCGAACGCAATTGATGGCTTGATATCAATTCAGGTTTTTGCACGCCAGAGAAGTCTCGGACGCGTCGTTTGTATTTTAACGGAGGCTGCTTTGCCGAAGACCTACGTGATTGCACCTTCGATCGGTGTTGCGCGGCTGGGCAACAGCAAGAGCGAATTCTATCTGGAGCCTGAGACTATCGGCGGGCTACCGCTCGAATGTGACGCCGCGGGAAATGCCAAACCGGGCCCGGTTTTCGTGACGAAATTCAAAGACGGCCAAGGCGCGGTAAAGCGGCAGGCAGCGAGGTTTCGCATTTTTACCGTCGAGAGCGACGGCACGGAAGCGGAGGTGACGCTCGATAATTCGGACGTGCAATCGATCAGTTGGACCGTCCACCTCGCCAACAAAAAGGCGGCTTGGTACGAATTCTCGCAACTGCAAGGCAATTTGTTATACGGCCCGCAAAACAGCTATGCCAAGCAGGGCGTCAACCCGCGCAACGCCAAGATCAAAGGCAACGATTCGCGGCGAAAGCTGATCGTCGATCCGGGACCGCGAACGCTCGATGGACGGGGCAAGCATGTGTCATTCGACAAGGCGAATGTCCCCGCCGGTTATAAGCTTGCCAGTTTTCCGGATAAACCCAAGTTCGGCCAGCAGATCGGAACGATCGGCGAAATCCGCACGGATGCCTCGGGACGGCTGCTTGTTTTGGGCGGGTTCGGCACCTCCGGAGGCAATGTGGCGCTCGAGAGTTTCGGCGGCGCCGATACTTGGCACGACGACATCGCCGACGGGCCGGTCTCCTGCGTCGTGACCCTGAAATCCGGCGAGCGCGTCGCGCTCAAAGCCTGGTGCATCGTCGGCTCGCCGAAATTTGCGCCGGAGCTCGTCAATATCAGCACGCTCGACGATACGATGTTCGACGTCGCGGTCCGACACTTCGACGCGCGGCCCGATATTTACAGCACGGGAAAATTCAATCCCGGCTATATCGCGGATTTCGAGACGGAGATCCGGCCGATTCTCGACCGGCCCGGCACCTACCGCTGGGTCGCCAACGTGCCGTCGATGAATTCGTTTTCGCCGCCGCCTTTCGATCCGCGCGATCAAACCGCGGCAACCGCTCCCCTGCGCCAGGCCTATTTCCAGCTGTTTCGCGATCCAGGACCCGAGAACGCGCTCGCGCTGAGCCACAACGAGCTATGGTCAAATATGGGAATTCCATTGATGCCGCTGAATGCCGGCAGCAATTCGGTCGACAACAACAAAGTCGACAAGTTTACCGGGCTGACCGAAACGCAATATTTCTTCTTGAAGCAGTGGGCCGACGGCAATTTCCAGGCCGGCGCAAGTCCGGCCGAGCCGGTTCATGTGCGCCTCACGCGTGCGAGCATGGGCAATTGCGTCGGCAATCCGTTCTGCCCCGGAATCGAGGTCACGTGGACCACGCGCAATCCGAATATCTACGAAAAGCCGTGGAGCATTCGCCATCGCGACGGCGCCGATTACGCCAATACCGGGCTTGATCCCGCACGCGACGAGACGGAACGGCCCGACGGCTGCGAGCCGGGCGATCTAACCAAGCGAATGGCGATTCCCTGGCAAGCGGACTTCTACCAATGTTCCGTGCAAAATATAAACTTCACCGACCCCGCGCGTAATAACGAGAAGGATCCGAAAAATCCGGAGGACACTTGGCAGAAGCCGCCGGTCTATTACACCTATTGGTGGCCGCCGCAGAGTCCATGGCAGGTGATTGCCGGCGAACTGAATCCCAACGTCGCAACCGAACGCGGCGAGCCGGTGGGTTCGCAGGTTCTGTACAGCCGCGGCATTACCGGCTTCGGCGACATGATCAAACGCTGGTCTTATTTGGGCTTCATTGCCAACCAGAGCACCGGCCCCTATCGCGATCTGTTCCCCTACTTTACCGAGCGGGAGCGCGCGCATGACAAGTTCGTCGTCGTGTCCGCTCATAAAATCGCGGAAATTGCCGCCAGCATCGAGTCGGTGCACGACCTCATGTTCAGCATGAGCGCACCGGAAGCGCCGTCCGAGGCGGAGCCGATGGTTGCCTTCGAGAGCTCGCGCACCCGTGGCCGCCGGCCGAACTGACTTCGATATCGCCATTGTCGGCGGCGGGTCCGCGGGCTGCGCCGCGGCCCTTGCGCTGCGCCGCTATACGAAACGGCGCGTCGTTTTGATCGAGCGCTCGGCGTATTCTGGCACACGCGTCGGCGAAAGCGTCTCCGGCGCAATTGCTCCCCTCCTGGCTTATCTTGGAATCGAGCAACTCCTTTCGGAACGACAACATCTCCCGGCCTTCGCAAACATAGCGGCATGGGGCGCGCCAAATCTGGTCAGCCGCGAATTTCTGTTTAGTGCCGGCGGTCACGGCTGGCTCTTGGACAGGGCCGCGTTCGATGCGGACCTCGCAGCTGCTGTTGAGCGCGCCGGCATTCGCGTTTTGCGCAACACCGAAATTGCACGAAGCACCCGCGCCTCCGGCGTCTGGGAAATACAGCTGAAAGGACGGCATTCGCCAAACATCGCGGCGAGGCAGATCATCGATGCCACTGGGCGGCGCTGCGCCATCGCGCGAGCCTCAGGTGCTCGGCGCCAATCTTTCGACGACCTCGTCGGACTCGTCACATGGCTCACCTTTGCGCGGCAGCGCGAGCAAACGCGGGCCGTTCTGGTCGAGACGGTCGAGAACGGATGGTGGTATAGCGCTCCGATTCCAGGCGACCGGCTCGTCCTCGCCTATATGACCGACGCGGCTGAATTGGACCGCGGCCTGATTGGCAACGCCAACGCGTTGCTGCGCTTTGCATCCGGTGCTCCGCTGACCTTTGCCCGTGTGTCCGATGGCAAGCCGGTTTCGCCGCCGCGCGTGTGGCTCGCCATGTCGGCAATGACTGCTCCCTGTGTCGGCGAAGGCTGGATCGCGGCGGGCGATGCGGCCGCTTCCTTTGATCCGTTGTCCTCGCTCGGCATCGGTTACGCCATGACGAGCGGCATCCAGGCTGCGCGGGCGCTCGACCGCCGCCTCAATGGCGACGAAGAATTTGCCGCCGGCTACGCACCTGATGTCTCGCGCCATATGGCCGCGTATCTCGATCAGCGTCGCCGGCTGTATCGCTACGAACAGCGATGGCCGGATCGGCCCTTCTGGTCGAGGCAGCATGATCTCCGGCTTGGAGCGCGCGCAGCGGCCTGAGCGCGGCCGCGCATGCGAAGAATTCCTACCCGCTCGGAAGCGGTCGACAATCGGCCATTGTGCCGTCGCAACTTTTCGTCGATAGTGGCGGCTTCACTTCACGCTAGGAAGAATGAGTGATGGCTTCACGCTCAACCTTCCTCAGCCGTATGCGACCGTGGCGTGTTCCGCATTTCCGTCAACGGAACCACGCTGCCTAACGAGGCGACCTTCAGCTACTCGGTGCAGAGTGGCAACAATCGCATTCCGACGACATTGGTCGTCGGCGTGCCGCTGACGATGACTAAACAAACCGTGCAGGCGATGTGGCATAATGTGCGCGGCAGCACCGTCATCCTCGACAGTCCCTCGACCTTAAGCGCGATCTACTGAGCGCATTGGCCGCTCGTGCGACATTAGCGTCAGGCTCTGCGGCCTGACGCTGCTTTCACGCGCCGTCGCCGCCATAATTGCCGAGGTTCTGGACCGTCGCCGAGCAGATCGCGCATCTCTCGACCGCTTTCGAGCTTGCCGCCGGGGACATCATCTATTCCGGCACGCCGGAAAACGTCGGCCCCGTCGTCAAGGACGACGTCCTTCTTTGCAAGATCGAGGGCCTGCCCGATATGTCGATCCGCATCGTCGCCGCGCAGGCCTGATGCGGTGATTTGAGCCACTTGCGTAATTGCAGCGCGCGGCGTTTCTAGCCGCCGCCATGAGCGAGCCCTCCCTCACCGAATCCACCACTCTCATCGATGGGGGCGCGGAGATCGTCGCCGCGGCCTTTCTCGGCCGTACGCCGGCGCTGGCGCTCGCCGACGGCAACGTGCTCTTCGCCGAAATCGGTAAGGAGCGCCGCATCGCCGCGCATCCCGATGCTGCGATCCTCATCGCGGCCAGCGACGGCAAGCGGCTCGTCACCGGCGGCGATGACGGCCGCGTCGCCGCAACAGACGCGGAAGGCCGCAGCCAGGAAATCGCCGACGAAAAAGGCAAGTGGATCGACGCTGTCGCGATCGCGCGCGACGGCGCGATTGCCTGGTCGGCCGGCCGCACCGTCCGCGCGCGCGACAACAAAGGTAAGGTCAAATCCTTCGAAGCGCCGTCGAGCGTGCGTGGTCTTTCTTTCCTGCCGAAAGGCTATCGCCTCGCGATCGCGCATTACAACGGCGTGTCATTGTGGTTTCCGAACGCGGCCGCGGCGCCGGAAAAACTCGAATGGAAGGGCTCGCATATCGATGTGACGGTATCGCCGGACGGCCGTTTCGTGCTCACCACAATGCAGGAGAGCACGCTGCACGGTTGGCGGCTCGCCGACGGCAAGCACATGCGGATGTCGGGCTATCCCGGCAAGACGCGCTCGATGTCCTGGTCGAGCGACGGACACTGGCTGGCGACCTCGGGCGCGCAGGCCTGCATCGTCTGGCCGTTTCAGACGCGCGAAGGCCCGATGGGCCGCAGCCCACGCGAATGTGGGGTGCGTAACGCCAAGGTCTCGCGCGTCGCTTTTCATCCGCGCGTGCCGATCATCGCCATCGGCTATGATGATGGCTGGGTTTTGCTGGCGCGGCTGGAGGACGCCGCCGAGGTGCTGGTGCGCGGGCCGCGCTCGGGC
>Ga0164304_10000332_pt1 | contig 12765 bp, 6 predicted proteins | sample Whisoiple_217_MG_FD_110216 | JGI IMG/M metagenome (GOLD analysis project Ga0164304, IMG submission 110216) | Soil microbial communities amended with pyrogenic organic matter from upstate New York, USA - Whitman soil sample_217_MG | ecosystem: Environmental > Terrestrial > Soil > Agricultural...
AACTGTGTTTAGCTCTCTTATTGGATTATTTCAACAAGATATAAAAAAAATTATAGCTTATTCTACCATGAGTCAATTAGGTATGATGGTAATAGCTATAGGTTTATCTTCTTATAATGTAGCAATATTTCACTTAATAAATCATGCCTTCTATAAAGGATTATTATTCTTAGGGGCAGGAGCAGTTATACACGCTGTAGTAGATAATCAAGATTTAAGAAAATACGGGGGATTAATATCATTCCTACCTTTAACCTATTCTGTAATATTAATAGCTAGTCTTAGTTTAGTCGCTTTCCCTTTTATGACAGGATTTTATAGTAAAGATTTTATATTAGAATCTGCCTATGGTCAATATCATTTTAGTAGTATTGATGTATACGTTATAGCAGTAATTGGGGCTATATTTACTACACTATATTCAGTTAAAGTTATATACTTAACTTTCTTAACTAATCCTAATGGACCAGTTAATTATTATAGAAATGCTCATGAAAGTGATATATTTATCAGTTTACCTTTAGTGATATTAGCTGTATTCTCGATATATTTTGGATATATCACTAGAGATATTTTCATAGGTTTAGGTTCAGGGTTCTTTATAGACAATAGTATATTTATTCACCCTGTTCATGAAATAATGATTGACACTGAATTTGGTGTACCTACTATATTTAAATTAATTCCTTTTATCCTTACTGTTTCTTTCTCAGCATTAGCCATAATATATTCAGAATTTATGCCAAATATAATATCTAACTTTAAATTATCTAATTTAGGATATTATATTTATGGTTTCTTCAATCAACGTTTCTTAGTTGAATTCTTTTATAATAAATACATTGTTAATTCAGTTTTAGAGATAGGAGGTCAAACTACAAAAGTTTTAGATAAAGGTAGTATTGAATCAATAGGTCCTTATGGATTTGGTGTTATTTTAACTAAAGCTAGTAAAATAATTTCTAGCTTAAGTAATGGAGTCGTTACTAATTACGCTCTTTATATTTTAATAGGAATTTGCTTCTACTTATCTATTTTTACTTTTGTTCAGGTAGTAGATGACGTGGTAAATTCTATTACAATAGCAAGCTTAGTAATTCTTATGTTATATAAAGATCGTTCTTTAATTTCTAACTAGCGCGAGGAACTCTATTTCATAGCCCGCCTTAATTTATAGCTCTTAGCTTTTAGCAAGCTTAAGCTTGCTAAAAGCTAAAAGCAAGCATTAATTTGTAATAAATATAAATATATTTATTAACGGGGCTATAGCCTTTTTTTATAGATATAGATACTAACCTGCACTACGATATCCTGGAAAAAATAGTCGGCCTTATCTCAGCGTTATGAGTAAGGTGTATTTTTTTTTTACTATTCCTCTGACCCTGTCCGAGAGATAGCTATGCAGCCTATACTGCTTATTAAGCGTAAATAAAGGAAGCTATAAATATTAGAATAAAGGGGTGCATGCTTGCTTGCTTACGGTACAACGTATTGCAAACATTCGTAGTATATTTATAAAGTGTTAATAGCCCCTAGTCTCATTAGCTCAATGGCAGAGCAGAATACTTCTAATATTTAGATCTTAGTTCGACCCTGAGATGAGATACAGTATAATATTAACAATATACCCCAGTTAACTATGTAGATAATAAGTAGCCCCTATTAAATCAATAAAAAAATTTTTTTTGGTTATTTTTGCTTCTCGATCATAATATTTAATACCTATAGCTTAGCTGGCTTAGCTTTACAGCTTTAATTTGCTTTCTAGAGAGGTGAGTGTGGGGGAATTAAATTATAGTGGTATTGCTTATGATCAATATACTTTTGGTTATAGGTTAGAAACTAGAGAGGTAGCTTTAGCATATTTTAGGTGGGGCTATGAAGGCGGGCGGAGCTAAAAAGGGGCAAGCTCGAGCTTACGCCGAGAATTATTACAATAAAAGTATATAAGCAAGTTTGTATGTTTTACCTTATGGACTAATCTTATTATGAATGCGTATTTCATAGCAAGCTCTTTTTATCGGATAAAAATCCGCAGGCTAAAGCTATAAACTAAAGCGGAAGCTCCCCTCCCTTAAATGTATAACTACTAAACCATCCTTCTAGCTTTTAGCTTTTAGCTTGCAATGTAATAAAGCAAGCCTTCATTCCTCTCGGACCATTTGCCAAAGTTTATATCTTACGAGGCTCCGCCTACGCACCACCTATACTTATCTTTAAAGAACTTGAATCCGGCTTTACTCAACACCCTTTCACTTAGTTCATTGTCCATAGTTGTAGCATACAACTTCTCTCCTCTTCTAGCTATACAATATATAGGTGGAGGAAGATAATCTTGCAAGGTGTGATCTAAAGCGCGTAGTGTTTCCTGGGACGGAAAGCTATCGAGTTAGAACTGATAGGAGAATACATCGTATGTGCTAATTTCACAGCTCTGTAAGAAGGGTGGCGCGAGGAAATTCGCGCCCTAACAAGGCTTAGCTAAGCTCCTCGTATTCATAGTAAGCTCTTCTTCGAATCAGGGAGAACTAGCTGCTATAAAAAACTAGGCGTGGAGGGAAGCTCTATTCCAGCTACGCTGGAATCACAAAGCTTGCTATAAATAAAATTTTTTTTATAGCTAGCGAGTCATTTCGTAAAAGCTAGCTAGCTATAGTTCTGTAAATTATACAGCTTAATGTATACCTCTAGCTGTTCACAGTAAGGTGCACCCAAGCTCCATATAGTGGGGGAGGAGGGCTGCGCAAGCTCGAAAAAAATACATTTTTTTTACCCCGCGCCTTACTGTGGGCTACCTAATATTACTAAAAAAAAAATAAATAAATATATACCCATTATAGGCACACTCTAGCACATTTTTCTAGAAAGGCGTAAGCTCTAGCGCAGCGAAAAAAAAAATACATTTTTTTTATCCTCCGCAGGAATAAATAAGCTCGCTATATAGATATATTTATATACCATATATATATAATTATAATTATTATGAGAATATTAAAAAATCACCCTTTATTAAAATTAGCTAATGGTTATTTAATAGACGCTTCACAACCTAGTAATATAAGTTACTTATGAAATTTCGGATCTTTATTATTAGTTTGTTTAGTTATACAAATTGTAACTGGAGTTACTTTAGCTATGCATTATAACCCTTCAGTATTAGAAGCATTTAATTCTGTAGAACATATTATGCGTGATGTAAACAATGGATGATTAGTACGTTACTTACATAGTAACACAGCATCAGCTTTCTTCTTTTTAGTGTACTTACACATAGGAAGAGGTATATATTACGCATCTTATAGAGCACCAAGAACATTGACATGAGTTATAGGTACAATAATCCTTATCGTTATGATAGTTACAGGATTCCTGGGTTATGTTCTACCTTATGGACAAATGTCATTATGAGGTGCTACAGTTATTACTAATTTAATTAGTGCTGTTCCTTGAATTGGACAAGACATAGTTGAGTTCATTTGAGGAGGTTTTAGCGTAAATAACGCAACTTTAAACAGATTCTTTGCTTTACATTTTGTATTACCTTTTATATTAGCGGCATTAGTTTTAATGCATATGATAGCTTTACACGATACAGCTGGATCAAGTAATCCTTTAGGAGTACCAGTATATTATGATAGAATGCCTATGGCTCCTTATTTCTTATTTAAAGATTTAATAACTATATTTATCTTTATATTTGTTTTAGGTATCTTTGTATTCTTTATGCCTAATGTTTTAGGTGATAGTGATAATTATATAATGGCTAACCCTATGCAAACACCACCTGCCATAGTACCTGAATGATATTTATTACCTTTCTATGCTATTTTAAGATCTATCCCTAATAAATTATTAGGAGTTATCGCAATGTTAGCTGCAATACTAATTATTTTACTATTACCTAAAGCTGATTTAGGGTTAACTAAAGGTTTACAATTTAGACCCCTAAGCAAGATAGCTTTCTACCTGTTTTTAGTGAATTTTTTAATGTTAATGCAATTAGGAGCTAAACACGTAGAAAGCCCGTTTATAGAAATAGGACAATTAAGTACTGCGTTATATTTTTCTCATTTCTTATTTATATTACCGGCAGTAAGTATATTAGAAAATACTCTTGTAGATTTAGAATTACAAAATAATGCCAAAAATATATAAGTATAACGCTATGTAAAGCTTGCTCTTGACTACAGAGTAGTGCTGTATTGTTACTACTAGCTAGCTATTTATTTATTAGCTAGCTAGTGCTTTATATTTATAGCTAAAGCATTAAAGCTAGAGCTGACTCCTTCCAAATAATTAGGGGGAGGGAACTTCGTTCGCGCCCTAAACAAGGCGCTGGCTTTGTAGTACTGGGCAAAGATTAAGATTGTAGACGGTTTTACACGGTGATTGCAGATCATTTGTATGAGGTTCAATTCCTCCTTAATCTTTTTTATTTAGTAGCACTGCGCCCTTAAATGCGCAGTGCTATGAAGGCTTAGCAAAGCCCCTCTCTTCGTTAACAAGGCTTAGCAAAGCTCCTCGTATTCATAGCTATGCTATAAAAAGTAGCTTGTGCTAACTGGAGCTATTACGGCTAATAGTAGAGCGAGCTTGCTAACAAAGGATGGGGCGAGCTTGCTAGCAAGCTAAAGCTCGCTCTTAGTTACCATATAAAATAAGTTTTAATCGCTTATTAATTATATATTAACTAATATTTATAAATATGAATAAGTTACTATTAATATAGATGAATTTTTGTTATAGTATTAGTATATTATTACGCACTACCCATGCTTTTATAAAAAATTTTTTTTTATAAAAATAAAAAAAAATGCACTAGCTATAAGTATATATATACTTAGCTGCATAAAGACAGGGCTAAAAACTATATTTATAAGAGGGCGAAGCTCCGGGGTGCGAACATTTTTTTTACCCTATAACTTAACTATACTATAATAATTACACTAAATAGCCACGATGGTCGTTATTATATAAATAATCGTAGCCTGCTTTTCTGTTAAGCCTGCTATGAAATAGAGCTAAAGCTTTATGCATGCATATTTTTTCTTCGAAAAATCAACCAAAGTTAAGCACGAAGAAAACAAGAAGGGGCTAAGCAAACAAAAGTAAGCGAAAATAAATATTTGTATTTTAAATATTTTAGAATAGTACTTTTATGGCTGCTAGATTGCGAATATATACTTAGCCAGTTAGTATTCGCAAGCTAGCAAACTAGAAGCATATACCCAGTATATTGCACTATTAGTAACCATAATCGAATAATTTGATAAATTATCAGGCTGCATAGTTTATTACTGCAGTTTAAAACTAAGTAGCAAAAATAAGCTAAACCACATGATGATTATTCACTTATATATTTTTTAGTAGTAACTAGCACTAGCTAGTGCTAGACGGGCCGATAATAAATTACAAAAATAAGAGCTTGCGCTCAAAAATTAAAATATAATATGATTGTAGAACAGTTATTACATTACATTACATTACATTACATTAATTTATAGTGGAGAGCTTTAGCATATTTTAGGCGCAAGCGAGCTTGCGCCGAAAAAAATCTGCAAAGCCCCACCCTATTAAATTTAGCCAAATCTTTAGAGGAGGATAGCTAGAGGAAATAGAGCTTGCCTTCCCTTTTGCAACGCAGAGTAAGTTCGCTTGTAATTATTAATTAAAAATATTAGTTAATAACTTTTAAGTGAAAAATTATGTTCACAAAAAGTACTTAAATTATTTCCTAATTTTGTCTTTAGATAAGGAAAGTTGTTCCCACCAGCCTAGTTTAACATTAAGATCCCAAATGTCTATGGGTATGGAAAGATGATTTAATTCAACAAATGCTAAAGATATAGGTACATTGTATTTAATATTCGCTCTTTTCTCTGGATTATTAGGTACAGCTTTTTCAGTGTTAATTAGACTTGAACTTAGTGGGCCAGGAGTTCAATATATTTCTAATAATCAATTATATAACAGTGTAATTACAGCTCACGCTATATTAATGATATTCTTCATGGTTATGCCAGCATTAATAGGTGGGTTTGGAAATTTTTTAATGCCTTTAATGGTAGGTGGTCCGGATATGGCATTCCCTAGATTAAATAATATAAGTTTCTGATTATTACCTCCTAGTTTAATATTATTGGTATTTTCAGCCATAATTGAAGGTGGAGTGGGTACAGGTTGAACACTTTATCCCCCATTATCAGGATTACAAAGTCATAGCGGACCAAGTGTAGATCTTGCTATTTTTACTTTACATTTAACAGGGGTAAGTAGTTTATTAGGATCGATAAATTTTATAACAACAATTGTAAATATGAGAACGCCAGGAATAAGATTACATAAATTAGCATTATTCGGATGAGCAGTAGTTATAACAGCAGTATTACTTTTATTATCATTACCTGTATTAGCTGGTGGTATAACTATGGTGTTAACAGATAGAAATTTTAATACATCATTCTTTGAAGTAGCAGGTGGAGGAGATCCTATATTATTCCAACATCTTTTCTGATTCTTCGGACACCCTGAGGTTTATATATTAATTGTGCCTGCTTTCGGTATAATTAGTACAACTATATCAACTAATTCAAATAAACCAATATTTGGTTATATAGGTATGGTGTATGCTATGATGTCTATAGGAATATTAGGATTTATAGTATGATCTCATCATATGTATACTGTAGGATTAGACGTGGATACAAGAGCTTACTTTACAGCTGCTACATTAATAATTGCTGTACCTACAGGTATAAAAATATTCTCATGATTAGCTACTTGCTATGGAGGATCTATAAAAATGACACCTTCTATGTTGTTCTCATTAGGTTTTGTATTTATGTTTACAATAGGAGGATTAAGTGGTGTTGTATTAGCCAATGCATCACTTGATATAGCTTTCCACGATACTTATTATGTAGTTGCTCATTTCCACTACGTTTTAAGTATGGGAGCTGTATTCGCAATGTTTGCAGGTTGATATTTCTGAATACCTAAAATATTAGGTTTAAATTATAACTTAAATTTAGCTAAAGTTCAATTCTGACTTTTATTCATAGGGGTTAATCTTACATTCTTCCCTCAACATTTCTTAGGTTTACAAGGAATGCCTAGAAGAATTAGTGATTACCCTGATGCTTTTGCAGGTTGAAATTTAATCAGTAGTATAGGTTCTATAGTAAGTGTAATAGCTGCTTGATTATTCTTATATATTGTATATTCACAATTAGTGGAAGGAAAAGTTGCATCTAGAAATCCTTGATTAACTCCTGGATTCTACACAGACGTACTGCAAGCGAATTTAAATAGAAGTTACACTAGCTTAGAGTGAGGATTATCAAGCCCACCTAAACCTCATGCATTTGTGAGTCTACCATTACAAAGCTAAAATTAATGCGCTTTAGCTTTTAGCTTTATATATGTCTTTATCTGGTTAATTAGATATCCATGCATTAGTTAGCGCAAGCTGCTTATAGCCAGGCTTAAAAAAAAATCAATAAAGCTATACATAAAGCAAACTCTAGTTTATCTAGGGGGTTAGCCACAGATATACTAAACTGGATTAGATTAGTAGTTACCATTTATTTATAAATATAGGCTTATAGCTAATCTTTAGTATATAGGATATATATACACTAAGAGGCTATATTGCTAGTCTCATTAGCTCAATGGCAGAGCAGAATACTTCTAATATTTAGATCTTAGTTCGACCCTGAGATGAGATACAGTATAATATTAATATTATACCCCGGTTAACTATGTAGATAATAAGTAGTCTATTAAATCAATAAAAAAATTTTTTTTTGGCTATTTTTGCTTCTCGATCATAATATTTAATACCTACATTTAATACCTAACTTAGCTTGTAAAACTTGGCCTGCTTTAATTATAGGGGGAGGGGTAAGCAAGGTACCCTTGCCTTCTTCATGCTTTAGCTTGTTATAGCTTCGCTTCATAGAGCTTTACCTTGCTAACTTACTAATTTCGGCTTCTTAAAAGTGGGGGCAATTTTAAGGATTAACTAGCTAATTCCAGTAATTTCTGTGATAGTGGTAGCTGGCGGCTTGCTTTAGCTTTAGTGCAGTTGCACTAAAGCTAAAGCACAGAAAATCTATCCTTTATATAACACAGCTACGGGCGATGAATAAAGCTAAAAGCTGTAGAAAACTAAATAAGAGTACCCTCCCTCCGAGTGTACGCTCTGCTAAAAAAAAAATAGCCAGTTAAAGCTACTCCTCGTTATGAAAAGGATAGCACTAAAGTATATAAATAGCATTTCTATGTTCTTTAATTTTAAACGTATTAGATTATTCTATGAATAGTTTAATATATAGTATATAAGCTTAGCTGCGCTTGGCTATAAAAAGAATAGCTAGCTATAATAATAGCTAAGCAGACTAAAGCTCTTATATACTTTTTTTTTACCTACGAGTGACGCTGTGTGCACGTATTATAATTACAATAACAAAAAGTATGAAACAAAAATTAATTAATCTTTTATTATATAAAGATATACATATACCTAGACCTCATGTATTTGCAGATCTTCCGTTAAAAAGTACGGCTGCCCCGGTAGAGCTTACAGAAATAACTTTAAAGATTAATGAACTATTACCTCAACTTTCTGATTTTATAAGTCAATTTCACAATATCATATTAACTAATAATATAAATGTTATAACAGATGGAGGGGGCAATATGTCATTAGATGTTCCTGGTAATATGCCGGACACTGATGCTGAGAAATTTAGCAGAAGAATAAGTATTATTGATCGTTTAATAACAACACGTGGCCAAGAAATTAATGATTTATTACAGAAAGGATTAGAAATAGAGGGTAAATTAAAGAAAGAAAACGTTAACTATACTTCGCAAATATTAGATAAAGTTAATGAATTTAATAGATTAAATGCTTCTTATAAACATTAATAGCAGCTATGGTTATACAATAATTATTTGCTGCTTACTGCTTGCAGCTAGATATAGGAAAAACCCTTCCTTATAAGTGCAGCAGGAAGCACTATAATAAAAAAAGTATATAAAGCTACAGAGCTAGCCTGCAGGAATATGTAGCGAAACGCGAAGCGCGAAGCGCGAAGCGCGAAGCGCGAAGCGCGAAGCGCGAAGCGCACTAAATTAGTATTATTAATATTATAAGATTAAACAAAACCTAGTTAGCTTACTATATTCCTTCTTATTTCTAGCTTGTTGTTTAGCTTCCCCTCTTCCCGCTTCTATGCAGGAATAGAGCTATTCGCTTCCTCGCGTAGGATACAAAGCTTACTATAGCTAGAATAATCTCTCTAGCTCTAGATATTCCTAGATATAAAAATGGGGCTAGTGAGTTAGCACACACTAACAGAGAAAGATAATTAAAAATAAAAAAAAAATGAATTATTCTCCTACTATTATTTCAATAATTGAAAATATTATATTAATGTTACCTGCTTTATTAGTGGTAGCTTATGTAACTGTTGCGGAAAGAAAAACTATGGCAAGTATGCAAAGAAGACTAGGTCCTAACGCAGTGGGATACTATGGTCTATTACAAGCATTTGCAGATGCTTTAAAATTAATATTAAAAGAATATGTAGCTCCAACACAAGCTAATTTAATACTATTTTTCTTAGGACCTATAGTGACATTAATATTTGCTTTATTAGGTTATGCAGTTATTCCTTACGGTCCTGGACTATCATTAGGGGATATGGAATTAGGAATATTGTATATGTTAGCTGTTTCATCTTTAGCTACTTATGGTATTTTACTTGCAGGATGAAGTGCTAATAGTAAGTATGCTTTCTTAGGATCTTTAAGAAGTACAGCTCAATTAATTAGCTACGAATTAGTGTTAAGTTCTGTATTATTAATAATAATAATGATAACAAATAGCTTAAATTTAAATATAAATGTACAATTCCAAAAAATAGTATGATTAGCTTTACCCCTATTATGTATATTAATAATATTCTTTATAGGATCTGTGGCAGAGACTAATAGAGCACCATTTGATTTAGCAGAGGCTGAATCTGAACTGGTAAGTGGATTTATGACAGAACACGCTGCAGTAATATTTGTCTTTTTCTTCTTAGCTGAATATGCTAGTATAGTATTAATGTGTATATTTACTAGTATTTTATTTTTAGGAGGTTATTTATTAGAATTTGACATTGTATATTGATTTGATTTATTAAATTATGTATATGCTTATATTTTTGATATAAACTGAATTACATCTCTAGAATATTTTAAATTAAGAGAAATTTTAACTAGTTCTTCTGTAGATGGCTTTTTACATAGTATAACTTTAGGTATAAAAAGCTCAATAATGATATTTATATTTATCTGAGTAAGAGCCTCTTTCCCGAGAATTAGATTTGACCAGTTAATGTCATTCTGTTGAACTGTGTTATTACCTATTTTATTTGCTTTTATAATATTAATTCCTTGTTTATTATATATATTTGGAATAACTGTTGTAAATGTGAACATGTTTTAGTGACTAGTAAAAAAAAGTAATAAGCTAGAAGAAGCTATCTAGTCTCTAGATATTCCTATATATAAAAATGGGGCTAGTAAGTTAGCACACATTAACAGAGAAAGATAATTAAAAATAAAAAAAAATGAATTATTTTCCCTAAGTCATGAGCAAGCTAGTAATTTTTTTTATAAATAGCGAATATGTTTGCTAGTACCCATAAAAAATTATTTTTTTAGGCCATGAGACACATGTATATAGGCGGACATAGTAAATTATTTGAATGATCTCTTTTTAAGGAACTAGATATGTTATTATCCTCATTAATCACAATACCAGTATTAGGAACAATAGTTGTAGCTAGTATAGGATCATATAAAAAAAATTCAGAGTTATATACTAAAACCATTGCGCTAACTAGTAGTATAATAAATTTAATTATATCATTAGTTATGTTTATTTTATTTAATAACAGTTCTAATCAATTTCAGTATGTACAAGAACACTACAATGTACAACTATTCGATATTTACTTGGGTGTAGATGGTATCTCCATATATTTTATATTATTGACAACAATAATAATGCCTATAGCATTATTATCTAATTGAGACTCTATAAAAGAAAATGTAAAATCTTATTTAATAATTATGTTATTATTAGAAACATTATTATTAGCAGTTTTTATGACATTAGATATAATGTCATTCTATATATTCTTTGAAAGTATATTACCTCCTTTATTTATATTAATAGGTTTATATGGATCAGATAATAAAGTAAGTGCGAGCTACTATTTATTTTTATATACACTGTGAGGTTCTTTGTTTTTACTACTGTCCATTTTAAGTACATCTTCTATAATGGGTAGTACAGATTTTGATACATTATTTAAACTAAATTTTGAATATAAAACTCAAATATTCTTATTTATAGGAATATTTATATCATTTGCAGTAAAAACTCCTACAATATTTTTAAACAATTGATTATTAAAAGCTCACGTTGAATCTCCTTTAGGTGGAAGTATTGTATTAGCCGCAATTGTATTAAAATTAAGTCTATACGGAGTATTTAGATTAATATTACCTATATTACCAAAAGCTTCTTTAGATTATACTTTTGTTGTATTTACTATAGCGGTAATTACAATTATATATGCTAGTTTTAGTACACTAAGAACAACAGATGTAAAAGAACTAATAGCATATAGTTCAGTCTGTCACGCTTCAGTTTATTTAATAGGAGTATTTAGTAATACTATGCAAGGATTAGAAGGAAGTGTGATATTAGGTTTAGCCCATGGGTTTGTGTCAAGTGGTTTATTTATATGTGCAGGTGGAATACTATACGATAGAACAGGTACTAGACTTATATATTTTTATAGAGGAATTACTCAATTAATGCCTATATTTGCTATATTATTCTTTATATTAGCTTTAGGTAATTGCGGTGCTCCATTAACTTTAAATTTCGTAGGTGAATTTATGTCACTTTATAGTATAATAGAAAGATTACCAGTATTAGGTGTTTTCGCTTGCTCTTCTGTAGTATTTTCTGCAGCCTACACTATATATATGTTTAATAGAATATCTTTCGGTGGTTCTTTCACTAGATTCTTAGAAGAAAGTATATACGATGTAAATAAAAGAGAATTTATCTTATTATTTATATTAGTATTATTTACAGTTATATTAGGTGTATATCCTTCTTTAATTTTAAACGTATTAGATTATTCTATGAATAGTTTAATATATAGTATATAAGCTTAGCTGCGCTTGGCTATAAAAAGAATAGCTAGCTATAATAATAGCTAAGCAGACCAAAGCTCTTATATACTTTTTTTTTTCCTACGAGTGACGCTGTGTGCACGTATTATAATTAACATAATCAAAATTTATATGCCACAATTAGTACCTTTTTATTATATGAATGAAATAGTATTTGCTTTTGCTATAATAGTATTTATTCTATACGTATTATCTAAATATATATTACCAAGAATAGTGCGTTTATTCTTATCACGTATGTTTATTAATAAAATATAATATATATTAGTGCTATCCATATTCCTTCGGGTGCTAAAAGCAAGCTAAAAGCTAAAAGCCCGCATTAATAATGCTATAGCTATAAATATAACTAAAATAAGCAATATTTTTTTTTTTAATAAAAAAAAATAATAAAACTAGGGATTAGCAAGCTAAAGCTTTACTTTAGCTTGCTAAATTATAGCTTGCTATAGCTCGGCTGCGCTAGCTAGGAGGAATATTAATTGCATAGCTAGA
>Ga0164304_10000333_pt1 | contig 12743 bp, 12 predicted proteins | sample Whisoiple_217_MG_FD_110216 | JGI IMG/M metagenome (GOLD analysis project Ga0164304, IMG submission 110216) | Soil microbial communities amended with pyrogenic organic matter from upstate New York, USA - Whitman soil sample_217_MG | ecosystem: Environmental > Terrestrial > Soil > Agricultural...
ATTAGCCCCAGGCTCCGATCCTTTTCTGTTGGCTGGTTTTTTTTCCTGGTAAGCTACCATCGCGCAAGTCTAGGGGAGCATTCTTGACTGACGCTACTACTTGCCCAAAATTTGAGCGAGTGTTTGCCGATCGCTCTGTCAGCTCACTGACCACATTGGTACCTAAAGATATGAAAAACGCATCAACTACCGAGGCAGCAGCAGCTTTACCCACATCAGTCATTGCCAAAGCTGCTTCTTGGGTTGCGCCTCTGACTGCCACAACTAGCTCCGATGTTTCTTCTTCGCCATCGCGATGTTCGCTATGGTCGATCGCATTTTCGTCAATCATGTCGTTCTGAGCTTCGGCTTCCGTGCCTGTGCGACTCTCGGCAATCGTTAGCAAAGCTTCCTGCGGGGACATCATCTTCTCGCGAATCAGTTCATAATATTTCCGAACTTCTCCAGCATCTGCCTCGGTCATATTAGTTTGCTGCCAATCCTTCTGTCCCAACGCTTTGCGGACATTGGTGATCTCTTTAACAGCACCCAAACCTAGTTGCCATTTCAGATCATTGCGTGAAATATTCATCTGTGTTGAGTCCTTGTTCTCTTAGATAAGTTCTGGTTTTTTCGAGATTTCGATCGCAGTCAATGAATATCTGTTCGATTTGAACGAGGCACCATTTAGTGAAATCTGAAAAATGGCGGGTATAAATCTCTCGCTGTGATTCGGGACATTCTTCCAACAGTGCCAGCCGTCTCTTGAACGAGCCTTCTGACATTGGTGGTGCTTTCTTGCGCTTGCCTTTGCCTACCTGTCCCAGCAGTTCTCTGAGCTGTTTCCGCGTCCAGTAATTTCGCTTTCCGTTGGGCTGCTCACACTGTACGGAGACAGGGTTACGGCATTTTTGGGTATATTTCACGATCTAATTGACGATCTACTTCCGGTTGTTAATTTCTTGCACTTTATTTGGATCGCGGTACTGGCAAAAAAAAACTATCGTAGCTTGCGGGCGCTACGCGCATCGTCTCGGGAGCTTCCAGGCTCAGGTGCTTTACCTTGTGGAGTTTTACCTTGTGGATAAGCCTTTGTCGCATCCCAGTAACCAAAATCTCGTGCTCTTTCCATAACTTTCTGGGCTGCTTCTTCAGCAGTTCTGCCAGGAAATGTGGTGAGCGAGTCCTTATTGTAGGCACGCTCAACCACAATTTGGTGTTTTTGCGAATGCGGTTTTATGTGCTGTTGTAACAGCACTTGGTGTTGTAACATAATCCTGTCTCCTCGTGCCGTCTGGTGGCATTGGTGGAAAGTCTGGTGAGCGTGTTGACGCACGTTTACCAGGCGTTTTTGCACTGTAACATCCAAATGATGTTATGTCAATAGAATTTGAAACTTTAATCTAAGATTTGTTGCGCTCATAGAATATGCTAAAAAAATGAGCACAGAAAAGATTAAAGGAAAAAGTAGGGATTCTCGCGATCGCCTTACATTTGATGTGGGCGGATTGCGCGATCGACTTAGAGCTCAGGCGATCGAACCGAGTCAGTCGCTAGCATCGATCGTCCGCATGGCACTGATCGAATGGCTTGAGCAGCGGGAAGCTGTCCAAGTTGAAAATTCTGAAAATTCTGAAAAGTCTAAAAAAAGGGATTAAATTGATATATCAGTTATGGAAAATGCTAAAAATGTATATACAGTAAGTATTACAAGTAAATTTAAACTACTTTGGGGTAGTAGGGGTCGTGGGTTCAAATCCCGCCGCTCCGATAGATGGAATCCTTATTATATAAGGATTCCATTGTTTTTGGAAGATGGAGCAGCCTATTGTCATTCTCAATAAGCGGTGACAATATCTGACATATTCAGACGTAAAGTGCGATAAATCTGCGATATGCCAAAAGGCGCAGTAAATGAAGTTTTCAACGATCGGCTACGGTTAGCATGGTCGTGGCAGGGTAAACGGTTCTGGCTGTATATCGGTTTGTCAGACTCGATCGCCAACCGTAAAGCTGCTTCGCTCAAAGCCAGCCAAATTGAACTCTACATGGCTAGTGGCAACTTTGACCCTTCTCTAACAAAGTACAAGCCCCAAAAACAAGAATCCATTTCTGTTTCTGACCTCTTTGACCAATTTGTCGAGTACAAGCGCCGTAAAATCTAACCTGCTACTCTCGCTAAATATCTGGGATTACAAAAACACGTTTCTGTGTTTTTCAAGAACAAAACCTGTGTTTCTGTTTCTGAAAGTGTTGCTGAGAAATTTAGAGATTGGCTGTTATCCGATCGCTCGCTCGAACCGGTGACGGCACGCGAAAGGAGGGATTGAAACTTGTGCCTCAGCTTTCAAGCTATCTATGAGCTGTCTTGCTCGATCGGGCCGGAAAAAACCTAAAACCCAATCAGGGATTGAAACTCACCTTACTCCGCAATTTTCAGCGATTAAAGAAAAGCTAGCAGGAAAAAACCTAAAACCCAATCAGAGATTGAAACAGAAGCTGCGGAAATAGGGCCGGATAAAGCTGCTTTAGGTCGGAAAAAAACCTATACAACTCGAATACAACTCAAAAAAAATATTTGCAAAACTTCATATAGTAAAGTTTTATAAAGATTGAACCCAATCTGATTTTTTTAGGTTAAGGTCAATATCAACAAAAGGTCAGTGCAATTGCTATTCGAGTATTCGCAATTGCAATCTGCCTTCATTTCTTGAGCCGATTCATTAGCTTCATATAGAGTTTCTTTCGTCTATAAGACTTAGACGATCGAAGCAAAAAGAGATTAGGAGTGTGGAGTTTATGGTTGAAGTGTATTCAAGCGTACTCGCAACTAAGAAACAGATTTCCTCCAAGCTGGTTGGAGGGGCCGTCATTCTCGATCGCAAGTCCGGAGTGTACAACGGTCTGAATTCTGTAGGTGCTAGCATCGGGAATTTGGTTCACGAACCCAAAACTGTAAACGAAATTCGGGATACCCTTCTGACCGAATACTTCGTTGAGCCATCACAGTGCGATCGCATTGTGTTGCCATTACTCCAGGCTCTGAAATCTAACGGCTCATTGAGGGAAAGCATGAAACGGCTGCGTAAGTTCTTAAGCCTGACACCGAGCGATCGCGTTCTTCTAATCAACGCTCTACTGTTGCTTGGAGCAATCAGATTGGGGCTGAAACTGCTGCCATTTCAGACTTTGCGCCGTCTTTTGGCAAGGATAGATCAACCAATAAGGACGTTGCAGGAGGCAGAAAAAGCTTCTGTAGACAAAGTTGCTTGGGCGGTGATGGTGGCAAGCCATTACATACCAGGAGCAAGATGTTTGGCTCAGGCTTTGGCGACACAGGTGTTGCTGGAGCGGCGGGGTTATCCAACTCAGCTTCGCATTGGTTTTGCCAGAGATAAGGGAGGGCAGATGTCAGCTCATGCTTGGGTGGAAAGTGAGGGGCGAGTTGCGATCGGTGGTACAGGAAATATGACTCGTTATATCCCGGTACCGTTGTCAGAAGTAAAGAGTGAGGAGAGTGGTAGTTGGCATTTATTTACTTGAATAAATGCAGGCTATGAACACAAAAACAAATTTCAAGAACAACATTGAGGTGGCAATATGAATAATCAAGACAAGACTCCCCAAGGGATAACACCTAATCTGCCTTTATGGTCTTATCAACTACAGCAGGATTCAAAACTGGCTGTGAGGACTAGGAAGGATTGGGAAATTAACTTGATTACTCGCGCTTTGAAGGATGAGGATTTCCGGAAGGGGTTGGTAGCTAATCCGAAAGCAGCGGTGGAGAAAGAGATAGGAGCAAAGCTTCCCGAGAAGTTAGAGATTAAGGTTCTGGAGGAAACGGAAGACACCCTTTATATGGTGTTACCTTATAATCCTTATGAGGGGATTTATGAGGATGATTTGAAAGCTTTAGTGGGCATGACTTATGAGGATGTTGCTCAGTGGGTGTTGCAGCAGCAGCGGAATTCTTTGCTGGATGAGGAAAGCAGTGTGATAGTGATTGCACGAGCTTGGAGGGATGAAAAGTTTAAGCAGGAATTGCTGGAAAATCCCAAAATAGTTGTTGAAAAAGAATGGAGAATGGCAATTCCAGAAAATTTTGAATTTAAAGTATTGGAAGAAAGCCTTGACAAGCTTTACCTATCACTCCCCCACATGTTAAATGTGTCTTATGTTGATATCAATAACCCTCCCGATCCTGATGTACGACAACTTTTAGTTGCTGGTTCTGGAGGACAAGTTAGTACGGGGGTTCGTACATGCGTGAACTGTCCGCCAATAACTTGTTTGACAGGAGTTGGTGGAAAATGTACGTGTGTATAAAGCCTTGTAGCTACAATACATATATTTTGAAGAGTAGCTTGGCAACATAGTTCTCTAACATTTGTAGCTACTTAATTTTTAAAACGCTTTTTGTATCCACAGCTAAATATGTATGCAGGATTTAACGTAGAGGCTTAAATCCTGTATACATTAATTTTACTAATCATAAGTAGAGGAAGTATGCACAATACTGTTTTTTCTAAAAAAAACTTAATAAAAATTATAGAAAAAGCCAGCACAATAACAGAAAGACTTAGTAATAAGTTTGTATTTAATGAAAATCAAATAAGTGATGACATTATTAATTCCCGAGTTGAGCAGTGGTGCCAGGTTGTGGCTGAAGGAAACTGGGAACAATTTGAAAAGCGCCTTTCTTGGGATAATTTGAATATTAGCAATGCTTATTTGGCTGTCGGTCCTGTAAGCATGAGTGATGTGCAGCAAATACCAACTTGGGCAGAAACATTGAATGAGTGCCTGCAAGCAATTACTTTGTTTGACTTTGAAACTTTAGAAGCTGCTTGTTGGGGAGATGACAAATTCCCCTTTGGAGAAATTTGGTTGCCGTTTATTGATGTTGCTGTACAGAAATTGATGGCTCAAGCAGGAGAAAGTTACAAATTACTTTCAGAAGATGCCCATCTTAGCTTGAGATATCAACTTTGGAAGTCGTTGTTTTATGTTAGTTCCCCCTCACTTGAATTAGAATTCTCAATTTTTTGTTCTAATAGACAGGCTACAGCCACCCGTTTAAAAGGTAAATGGACTAACAATAATTCCAAAGAACAATATCAAAATTTTATAAAAGATTTATTAGCAGGAGGCTTGCTAACCTTTTTACAGGAATATCCTGTATTAGCTCGATCAATAGCGATAGTAATTGAATTTTGGGTTGATTCTACTCAGGAATTCCTTTTGCGTTTGGAGTCTGACTGGTTTAATATCCAAAAAACTTTTCAGGATGGAAAAGAACTTGGTGAAGTCGTGGCTGTACAACCATTTCTGTCTGACCGTCATCACAACGGACGTTCTGTTACAATTATAACTTTTGCCTCAGGTTTGAAAGTGGTTTACAAACCTAAGAATATAGGCATTGAACAAGCTTATTTCCAATTGCTGGAATGGTTGAACAAGCATCAAGTTCCCTTACAGTTCAAATTACTCAAGACGCTTAATGGTTTAGATTACGGCTGGGTTGAATTTGTAGAAGCTCTACCTTGCCAAACAAAAGAACAAGTCAAGCGATATTACCAGCGCTGCGGTATGCAACTTTGCTTAGTGTACGTTTTAGAGGCGACAGACTTACATTTTGAAAACATTATTGCCCACGGTGAAGACCCAGTTATAATCGACCTAGAGACACTTATGCACCCTCAGTTATATGAAGGTGAGAATTTGGAGGTCGCCAAGGATGCTGAGTATCTAGCCAATCAGCAACTAATTCACTCCGTGCTTCACACAGGTCTGTTGCCAAGATGGCAGTTTAGTTCAGAAAAACAAAGGTATGACTTAAGTGGATTGGGAGCAGTCGGTCAACAAGATACTTCTGTTCGCGTCCCTAAATGGAACAATATCAATACAGACAATATGATATTGGAATATGAATATTTAAAGACGCAAGCTGTAACAAATTTACCATTTCTAAATGCAGCTGATCTAGCACTGAATGATTATGTTGAGGACATAGTTGAGGGATTTCAGCAAATGTATCGGTTGCTTATCAAACACCGTTTAATGCTTTTAGCTCCTAACAGTCCTTTAACAGCTTTAGCGAATCAGCAGATACGTTTTGTTTTTCGTCCCACAAAAATTTACAGCTTTATTTCAGCCGCAGCACTAAACCCTAAGTTTTTACGGGATGGTGCAGAGCAAAGTATTCAGCTTGATATTCTAAGTAGAGTAATGCTCTTATCAGACACCAAGCCTCTTTTTTGGTCAATACTTAGCGGAGAAAAACAGGCTTTAGAGAAAATGGATATCCCTTTGTTCACCGCTTGTTCAAACAGTGATGATTTGAGGATCACTTCCAACCAGCTTATTAAAAAATGTTTTACTGAACCAAGTTTTAATCTTGTTCTTTCTCGTTTAAATCAACTCAGTGATGAAAATTTGGAACAGCAAATAAAAATTATTAGAGGTTCATTGTATTCGCGTACTACTAATGATTTTCACAGCTACTCCCTCTCAGAAATAAATGAAACTTGTCTAGATGTGTCCATTTCCTTAACTGAACAAGAGATTGTGCATCATGCAATGATGATTGCCGCAGACCTCCAAAAACAGGTTATTGGGGCGACTGTCGGTAGTGCTATTTGGATTGCTCCTCAATTTATCCATGAGGCTCAGTGCTTCCAACTTGCTCCCACAAACCACTCCTTATATGACGGTAATTGTGGAGTGGCATTATTTTTAGCTGCACTTGAAAAAGTCACTGGTGATACTCAGTTTCACCACTTAGCTCTGAACGCATTACAGCCACTTCACAAAGATTTGTCAGTACCTTCCTCATCTCTGATGGCAAGAAAAATTTCTCTAGGCGCAGCGACTGGTTATGGTTCACTGATATATGGGTTAGTTCGCATTAGCCAATTTATTAACGAACCTGTACTTTTAGAAGATGCCAAAAGGTTAGCATTTCTAATTACGCCTGACTTAATAGCAGCAGATAAATATTTTGACATTATTTCAGGCTCTGCTGGCGCAATTCTCGGATTATTAGCTTTGCAAAATAGCTATCCAGACTCAGATGTTTTGGAGCAGGCTATTACTTGCGGCCACCATTTATTGGCTAATAGAATTAATAATAATAAAGGCTACAGAACTTGGGCAACATTAAATGGCCAGTTACTAACTGGATTTTCTCACGGTGCAGCCGGAATTGCCTATGCTTTGCTGCGGCTGTATCAAGCGACTGATAAAGCTATCTTTTTAGAAGCAGCATGCGAAGCCATAGGTTATGAAAACAGCGCATTTATCCCTGAATCTGGTAATTGGTCGGATTTTAGGTTTTCTCAGACCGGTTCTAGTTACGTATGTTCTTGGTGTCATGGCGCTCCAGGTATTGGTTTAGCACGGGTTGGTGGGTTAGATATTCTAAATACTGTTGAAATAAAACGGGATATTGAAGTGGCTGTTAGCACTACAAGGCAACAGAAACTTTCAAGAATGGATCACCTTTGCTGCGGTAATCTGGGTTTAGTCGAGTTATTACTGACTGCAGGTATAAAGTTATCTCAACCACAGTTAATAGAAGTAGCGATGAAACAGGCTACTGCCATTATCATCCGTGCAAAACAAAGAGGTGGTTTTGGTTACACTCCTCCCTTGAGTTATCATCCTGGTTTCTTTCAAGGAGCAGCAGGAATTGGCTACGAACTGCTAAGATTAGCCTATCCCGATCAACTGCCATCAGTACTACTTTGGGAGTAACCCTTGACCCCCTCTCCACCAAAGTTAAGACACAAAATCCAGCAAATTCTACGCCTCGGACTGGCATTAAAGCTCGTTTGGCAAAGCAGTCCTGTGTGGACGATTACCCGCTTAGCAGTCCTAATCGCCCAGAGCATACTACCATTACTCTCACTCTATCTAATGAAGGTTATCATCGATGCGGTAACCACAGGCATCACAACTCCTGATAAAGGAACAACCTTCAAACAAATCGCCTTGCTCATCGGACTTACAGGAATAGTAGCCCTAGCTAATAACTTGTGCAGTTCAATTGCAGAACTTGTCAACACAGCCCAAACTCAGCTTATCACCGACTATATGTATGGGATTGTTCATGCCAAGGCGATTGAAGTCGATTTGGAATTTTACGAAAACTCCCAATACCAAGACACCCTACAACGCGCCCAACAAGAAGCCTTCTTCCGGCCCTCCAGTATTCTAAACAACCTGTTGCAAGTGGGTCAGAATGGAATCTCTCTGATTGGAATTACTGGTTTACTATTCTGGTTCGATTGGACTCTAGCAGCAATGCTGTTTATCGCTACCGTCCCCGGTGTTTTCGTGCGTTTGAAATATGCAGGAGAGATGTATCGCTGGCAACGTCAACGAACATCCACAGAACGAAAATCCCAATACCTTCATTGGATGCTCACCCATAGCCTATACGCTAAGGAAATTCGGTTATTTAACTTAGGTATTCTGTTCAGCCGTCGCTTTCGCCAACTACGCCAGCAACTCTATCGAGAAAGCCTGCAAATCGCCACTAAGCGCTCTCTCCAGTCATTAGTCACCCAAGTCAGTGCTACCCTAGCCGTCTATGGTTCCTATGCCTTCATCGCTTACCAAACCCTTCAAGGCACTTTTACTGTAGGGACTCTGGTCATGTATTACCAGGCATTTGGGCGCGGACAAGATGCTCTTAGGGGAGTGTTAAACAGTCTAGCGGGTCTTTACGAAGACAATTTGTTTCTCTTCAATCTCCAGGAATTCCTCGAATCCAAACCCAAAGTCATCGAACCGTCTCATCCCACACCCATTCCCAAACTCAAGCAAAAAGGCATTCAATTTCATCACGTTAGCTTTCAATACCCCAGCAGTAACCGCCCAGGACTTGAAGATATCTCTCTAACCATTCAACCCGGTGAAGTCGTGGCATTAGTCGGTGAAAACGGTGCAGGTAAAACCACCCTCATCAAACTCTTGTGCCGATTATACGATCCCACAGCAGGAACGATTACCTTTGAAGGCGTTGATCTAAAAGACTTAGCCACCGCCGACCTCCGCCGACAAATTAGCATTGTCTTCCAAGACTATGCCAAATACTACCTCACCGCCAATGAAAATATCTGGTTAGGCAACATTGACTTAGCCCCCAATGACGAACGCATTGAAAAAGCTGCTCAAAAAGCCGGGGCAGATGATGTAATTAAAAGCTTGCCCAAAGGCTACGAAACTTTATTAGGTAATTGGTTTGAAGACGGTGAAGAACTCAGCATTGGTCAATGGCAGAAAATCGCTCTAGCTAGAGCATTTCTACGTGATGCTCAGATTATTGTCCTTGACGAACCCACCAGCGCTCTAGACCCGAAAGCTGAAGCCCAGGTGTTTGAAAAATTCCGCCAACTGCTCCAAGGTCAATCTGCCATCCTCATCAGCCATCGCTTATCCACTATCAAAATGGCTGACCGCATCTATCTTTTGGAGCATGGAACAATTACCGAAAGCGGAACTCACCAAGAATTGATGCAACTAGGCGGCACCTATGCCCACTTATTTGAAACCCAAGCCCAACATTACAGGTGAAAACTTGATGACAACCTTACTCTCTTTATCCACTAAAGCACCGATCGCGGCTACTCGATCGGAAGTTGAACTACTCTTTTGCTGTGCCCGAACCCACATAGACTCCGAAATAGCTGAGCGAATTAGAACCCTGCTCCAGCAAGACATCGACTGGGCGTATTTAATCCAGACCGCAGCTCAACATGGGATAATACCGCTCTTGTACCAGAGCCTCAACACCACCTGCCCAGAAGCCGTTCCCAAGGCTAACCTAGCTCAGCTACGGAACTATTTCCACACCAACGCCCAGCGCAACCTATTCCTGACCAAGGAACTGCTCAAACTCCTGACTCTATTCGAGAGCCACTCTATCCCCGCCATCCCCTACAAAGGGCCTGTCCTCGCCGTTTCCGCCTACGGAAACCTGTCGTTGCGTCAGATTAGTGACCTGGATATTTTAGTTCGAGAGCGGGACTATCACAGAGCCAAAGAACTACTCTTCAACCAGGGTCATCGTATGTTAAATGACAGCGAACATGAAGCACTTTGCTTCCAAGCTCAACTGTGGCATGAGGAAAAAAAGGTCAGCGTAGACCTCCACTACAAAATCCCACCGAAGCACCTCCAGCTCAACTCAGAAATATTCCTCGAAAACCTTCAGCCGTTATCTTGTGCTGGCACAAGAATACAAACCTTTTCACCGGAAACTCATCTGTTGATACTTTGTGTAGAGGGAGAGAAGGAAAGTTGGCATCGGCTCAGCCGACTGTGTGACGTGGCAGCCCTGATTAGCTCCCACCCGCAGATGAATTGGGAGTCCCTAACAGAGCAGGCTAGGAGGTTGAAAGTTGAGCGAATCCTCGACTTTGGCTTGGTGCTGGCTAACACCCTATTGAAAGCTCCCGTTCCAGCTTCTGTTCTGCCAAGCGTAAAGCAAGCTTCCCTAATCAAGTGGCTTGCCACCCTGTTGGGCAGACATCCTTTCTCCTCGCCCGACTCTCAAAGTCACCCTTTCTATCTCTGGGCAACCGCCCTCTACTACTTATACGTGAGCGAAGGACAGTTGCATAGATTTTTCAACTTTTTCTACTTGCTAAATCCAATCAACTGGATAACTCCAAACGCATTAGACAAGGCGTTTCTTCCACTACCCCGCCCCCTGCACTTTCTTTACTACCTAATCCGGCTAATCCGATTAGTTGGTAAATATGGACTCGCCCCGTTTCAACCTCTTTTCAAACGGTTGTATCATGAGGCTAGTCAATGAAAACTCTTGTTGCTTTCCTCATCTTCAACTGACCCGATACGACAGAAAAAGTTTTTTAAGCCATTCGCCAAGCCCCGCCTCCCCAGCTCTTGGTCGTGGCTGACGGACCTCGCCCAGACCGGCCACAGGATGTTAAAGACTGCGCCGCAGCTCGGTCTATCATTGAGCAGGTTGACTGGGATTGCCAAGTCATGAAAAAAAAATTATGCTGATGTCAACCTAGGCGGAGGACGGCGCACAGCCAGTCGATTAAACTGGGTTTTTGACACCGTTGATAGAGCGATCGTCCTTGAGGATGACCACAACATTAAAGCGTGGGCTATTCCAGCAGTAAAGCGGAAAATTCGGGCATTTATGCCAGAAGATGCTCTTTTTATGGGAATGGTGTGGCGATTTGAACCAGTCCACCTCAAAAATAGTATTGATATCTGGGATTGGTCATGGTACTTTGCCATCCTGTCCCATTCCGGACTCGCGATCGTGCCTTCTATAAATTTAGTGTCCAACCTTGGCTTTGGCCCCAAGGCTACTCATACCACTGTGGAATTGGTATAACCCATTTCCCCATCTAGAACTTGGAACTGATACTGCTAGGTCAGGATATACCTATATCTCGATCGAGTCGTAGCGGTTTCAAGTCAGAGATGGGGAAATTAAGTATCCCCATCTAACTCATCCTGCTGCCAAATGGCGAAAAGGCAACAAAAGGGAAATGTGCAGCCATAAGCAGAGTCGGAGCCTATCCTGCATCACAGCTTAAAATATTATTTAAGTCTTTTGACGTGGATGGGAAGTATTTTGAGGTTGATTTGTTGCCAGCGTAAATGCTGTCAAATGATAGCTTAACTTTGTGGCGTTGTTTTATTGTTCTGACTTGAATTCTTTCGTTTCAGCCATCCTCCTAAGCTTAGGGCTAGAGCTGAACCAAAGATGGTGGTCGGTTCAGGTACAGGCTCAGAAACGTCAGGGGTTATATCAGCGGTTCTAATTGTCAGAGGAGGGTTTTGACTAAGATTGAGATAGGCATCCTGGTTAGCGGTGCGAAAGCTAAACCCAGCAAAAGAATCGTTTTTTTTTATGCTCTGGCTAATAAATGGAAGTACATCAAAGGAAAAAGTTGGCGATGGGTTTATTGTCGAATTCTCCTTTATGACACTATACAAGAATCTTACATCTAAGCGTTCTCCAGCCCCAAAATCTGATAGGTCGGCTTGCCCGTTTCCTATATACCTGTAGGCGTCCAACCGAGCAAAACGCTCATGCGACGAAATAGAATTAGCCCTAACCCCAAAAATAGCACTGCTAATAGCTGTATTAGGAACAAGAGACAAACTGGCAAGATTAAACTCGTAAAAAGATCTATATTCTTGTCTATATCCTTCACCCTTTATTATCCCTACTGGAAGAGATTCACTACCAAAAATATAGTCTCCCACCCCGTCCTGAGCCTTCGTATCTCCGACGGTATAAGTGGTAGCGGGTGCCAAGACAAATACAGCTGCTTTAGCTTCTTTGTTTGCTACCAAGACCAAACCTAAAGCAGTTCAAACAGAGGCAAAGGCGAGTTTGTGGTAGAGATTGTTCATAACAACTAAATTTATTTTTATGGTAAACAATTTGACTGGAAAGCTCGTTCAGTAATCAAACTACCTAAGTAGTAGCTAGCTTACTATAAAAACGCTAGTTCTTTATAAAGTTCATTGAATCTTCACAATAAAGTTACCAGCATAAATGCTGTAGAGACCAGGTAGCGATCGCCATTATCAAAACAGAACCGCCGCCACCATCGCCTCAAACCGAATCATCGATCGATCCGCAAGCCGAACAATCCCAATGAACAGGCGGCGTTTCATATTGGAGATAAGTCATTTCACACCGGGGACATCGGCCAGCAAACAGTGGGTGGGTATGCAGCAGATCTAACTGTTGCAAGGCG
>Ga0164304_10000334_pt1 | contig 12738 bp, 12 predicted proteins | sample Whisoiple_217_MG_FD_110216 | JGI IMG/M metagenome (GOLD analysis project Ga0164304, IMG submission 110216) | Soil microbial communities amended with pyrogenic organic matter from upstate New York, USA - Whitman soil sample_217_MG | ecosystem: Environmental > Terrestrial > Soil > Agricultural...
CGGGAACACCGCGGCCAACGCCAACGCGAGTAGCGAGAAAACGCGAAACGGGAGACTTCGAAGACGCATGACATGCTCCTTTCGGGCGGAAATCGTCCGGCGATTCGAAGACAGGTCGGGCTTTCGGGTGCTGAAAATAGTATGCTACCACTACCGTAACTTACGTCAATCATCTGAACGGGCTGGACTGACCGCCGTCGGGCATGAAACGAGCCTCATCACTGTGATGGGGCTCGTTTCATGCCCGACGGCCGTCAGTCCAGCCAGTTCAGATGATTGACGTAAGTTACGGTAGTGGTAGCATACTATTTTCTGCACCCGAAAGCCCGACCTGTCTTCGAATCGCAGGACGATTTCCGCCCGAAAGGAGCATGTCATGCGTCTTCGAAGTCTCCCGTTTCGCGTTTTCTCGCTACTCGTGTTGGCGTTGGCCGCGGTGTTCCCGGTGGGCTTCGCCGTAGCGCAAAACGCGACACCGATTGGCACGCCCGTTGCCGGCGTCGCCGTGGTTGCCAGCGGACTGACCAATCCACGCGGATTCACCTGGGGCGACGACGGCACGCTTTACCTCACATTGGCCGGCTCGGGCGGCAGCGAGCAGCTTGTCGTGCAAGCGACGCCGATGCCGCTCTTTCCCGGCAAATCGAGCAGCATCGTGACGGTCGCCAACGGCTGCACCACTACGGTCGTCGACGGATTGCCGTCTCTCTTTATCGCAGATGTCGGCTGGACCTTCGGGCTGACGGATGTCGCGTCGATGAATGGCGACCTGTATGCACTCGCTGGCGGCTCGACCGACCCGAACTCCCCGAACGGCGTCTACAAGGTGAATGCGGACGGCACTACGACGATGGTCGCCGACCTGGCATCCTGGTTCGCGGACAACCCGCCCAAGTTCGAGGCTCCGGACTATGACCCAGGCGGCAACCCCTTCGATATGGAGGCTGGGGCCGACCGCTTGTGGGTGAGCGATGCGGTCGGCGGGCGGATTGTGACCGTCACCCCGGATGGCACGGTTGCGCTTGTCGCAGATCTGTCCGAGGGTCACATGGTGCCGACCGGGCTCGCGCTCGACGGCAAGGGCGGCACCTACGTCGGCTTCGAGACCACGCCTCCGTACGCCGATGGATCATCCAAGGTCGTGCATGTGGGGGCGGACGGGACAGTGTCCGACGCGTGGACCGGGCTGACCGCGGTCACAGACGTGGCAATGGGGCCGGATGGCACGCTTTACGCGGCGGAGATGGCGACCAACACCACGGATTCGGCGCCGTACCTGCGGCCGAACAGCGGGCGGATCGTGCGGCAGACCGGGCCGGACACGCTCGAGGCTGTAGTGACAGACGTGCCGTACCCGGTGTTCATTGGGTTCGACCCGTCGGGTGCCCTCTTCCTCGATTATCCGGGCTTCGGTACGATCGAGAATCGCGGCGAAGGGATCGGAGCGCTGGTCAGCGTGAACACCGACAGGGGATCTCCAGCGTCGCTGGCCGGCATGGAGATGCCCGCGGCGACCTGCATGACAGGCGCGACACCGGCCGCATCGCCGGCGCCGATGGCGACGCCCGTGTCGTAGCACCCGATCGTCCATCCCACGAGAGCGGGGCTTGATGGCCCCGCTCTCAATCCCGTTCAAAGCATTGACTACAGGCAACGAGCTCCAGTTTCCTCGTGGTCAGCCCTTGGCGAAGAGGCGCTTGAAGTCTCCGTTGAACGTGCTGAGGAAATCTCGCATGTCGTCGACATCAGCCTCGCTTACCGGGTCGGCCGGCGATGCCTGGATGACCGTCTCGGTCTCCTCGACCTGCTGATCGCGCAGGTGCTCACCTGCTAACCGACGGAGGGCGATCCGGGCGTCGTCCGCCTGCTTCTCGTCGACGACGGCGGCCACGAAACTGCGCGTGTGGCAATCGGGGCACTCGACGACCATCATCCAGACGTCGGGATTCTGGGATACGACGTGGACGTCCTCGCCCTCATGCAAACGATGGCAGACCCGGCAGACGCCCAATCGCTCAAGCACAATCTTTCTAATACGATTTTCGTTTGAATCCATGTCTCTACACTTTCCTGGCCTTGTCCGACCGACTCGCGGGGGTTAATTCGAGCGCGTGTCCAGGTCGTCGATATCAAGGGTATTGATGAAGTCGCGGAAGATCGTCAGGTTTTCCTCTTCGCCGGCCGGCATAGGTTCGCGGGGCGTGGAGGAATCCGCCTCGTCCTCGTCGGCCTCGTCGTCGGTGATGCTCACGCCGGCGCGATCCATGACCGAGTCGTCGACGAAGATCGGGCAGCGCGCCCTCACGGCGACGGCAATCGCGTCACTCGGCCGGGAATCGATCTCAAAGAATTCTCCTGAGCGTTCCAGTACGATTCGGGCGTAGTAGATGTCATGCGAGAGGTCGTTGACGACGACCCTGGCGACGCGCGCGTCGAGCTCGCCCAACATACTCATCATGAGGTCATACGGGAGCGGGCGTTGCGGTGTCATGCCCTGCATTTCGAGGACGATGGCCTGCGCTTCAAACTCGCCAATCCAGATGGGGAGGTGGCGGTCGCCCTGCACTTCACGCAGAAACAGGACGCGATTCTGCGTAACGAGGTTGACCCGAATGCTATCGACGATCGCTTCAATCATTTCTGTACGGTCCCTGCCGCCTCGTGCTCCGTCTGCCAGGGGCGCCAAGTCGAACGGCGTTCGGAATCCCAACGGGCTTCCTGCACTCATCATTTTACATACGTACGGACCCGGTCCCCAAGATGACCGCAGTCCCGGCTGGTGTCAACTATCGGCTACTTCGTGAAATCCGGGTAGCTGTAGTGCGGTACTCGTCCCACGTCTTCGAGGGGCCAGTAGGTGACGATTGCCTTGCCGATAATGTTGTCGATGGGAACGGGGCCAAAGACCCGCGAGTCGGAGCTGTTCCTGCGGTTATCGCCGAGGACGAAGACGTCGCCTTCCGGCACGACAACCGTTGGACAAGGATCGGGTTTGCCGTCGGTCGTACCGCAGTCAGTAATGCCGGCGCGGATGTATGGCTCGTCTAGCTTGATGCCATTGACGTAGACGTTGCCGTCGTGAATCTCGACCGTCTCGCCGGCGGTGCCGATGACCCGCTTGATATATGGCTTGTTGTCTCCGTTTGGCGGGTCGAAGACGATGATATCGCCGCGCTTGGGCGGATCGAACCGATAGATGACCCAGGTGCCTTCGCGGTCGACGAAGGGCAGCCTGTTGAGCAAATGGTTGAGATCGATGTCCTCGTAGGCGTTGCGGTTGACCAGCAGCAATTCGTGGTTCTGCAGGTTCGGCATCATGCTGAGCCCGTCGACCTTGAAGTTGAGGACCAGCATCCGCACGCCGAAGAAGATCACCGCCGCCAGCAGGACCGTCTCAATGATTTCGCGGGCGGCGCGCGCGGCAGATTTGCTCGCGTTCGCGGGCTGGTCGTCGGTCAGGGCTGGTACATCGCTATCCCAGGTGGAGCGGAGGGGATCAGACCCGGCAGTGTAGCCGTCGGGCACGCTGCCAAGATCGTCTCGCTGGCCTGGATGATCGAGGTTCCGGCGAGACTGGGAAGGAAGTTCATCCATGAAGAGTAGTCACGTTTCTCGCGAATCACCGCGTCAGGGTACGCCGGTGGATACTATCCCACTCGGACCACGAACGCCACTAGCCGGCCTCCCCGCACGGTACTAAAGCCACAAGTCGGCCCAATAGGCCATGCGCACATCTATGACTAACCCTTCCCGCTCCCTAGAATGATGCTTGTCTAGCCTACATGCAATGGCTTCGACACATTGCTGGGGAAAACCCGAAGCCGGGCATGAGGAGCGCTGTGCCAGTCCAGTTCGCGAAAACTGAAGCACCCCTCATCGAGCCTGGGAAGGACGACGGTCGCGGCAGGCGGCTGCATATCCCGGGCCGGAATAATCTGCTCAAGGTCGGCACGGTGCTGCAGAACCGGTACCGCGTGCTGGATATCCGCGGCGTCGGCGGCATGAGCACTGTCTACAAATCGCGGGACTTGCGCTTCACGAGCGTGGACCGGCTCTGCGCAATCAAGGAAATGTTCAACTCGGCAGAAGATGCCAAGCTCCGGCAGGTGCGACTGGCGAACTTCCAGCGCGAGGCCTCGCTGCTGGCAACATTGACCCATTCTTCTATCCCCCGAATCTACGACTATTTCGAGCAGCAGGGCACGATCTATCTTGTCCTCGAGCTGATCCACGGCGAGGACCTCGAGACGCTGCTCAGCCAGAACGGGGGACCGTTCGAGCAGGAGAAGGTAATCGACTGGGGCATTGCCCTCTGCTCGGTCATTGCCTACCTGCACAATCAACGACCCGAGCCGATCATCTTCCGCGACCTCAAGCCAAGCAACATCATGATCCGGGCCGAGGACGACGCTTTGATGCTGGTCGACTTCGGCATCGCGCGGACGTTCGCACCCCAGCAAAAGGGCACGATGATCGGGACTGAGGGTTACGCGCCGCCCGAGCAGTACAAGGGTGTCGCCGATGCCCGGGGCGATATCTATGCCCTCGGCGCCACGCTGCATCATCTCCTGACGGGAAGCGACCCGCGCTCGGAAACGCCATTTACCTTCAATCAGCGCCCACCGCGGAAATACAACCCGGGCCTATCGCAGGACCTCGAGGCGCTGGTGCTGCGCAGTGTCTCGTACAGCCCGTCGGATCGGCCGCAGACAGCCGAGGATGTCAAGCACATCCTCGAGCAGATCAAGTACAGCCTTCATACGCCGCAGGCCCAGGCTGTTTCGCCGACGCCGACGCCGAACAAGGCAATCCAGGCTGTGGCCGCGCCGGACCGCGAGCGTTCAGCAGGATCCCAGTTGCTCGACGACGGCAAGTCGGCCACAAGTGAATCCCCGATCAAGGAAGTCCTGCCGCCGGAGACCAGTGGTGGCAGCACCCTCGCCGAGAATAAGCTCGACTGGTCGCTGAAGACCGGGGACGAAGTGCGCGGCTCGGCCGCATTTTCCGGTGGATCGATCTACCTCGGCTCATACGACGGATACCTGTATGCACTCGACGATGCCGATGGCTCGGTGCGCTGGCGGTTCAAGTCCCAGCGGGGGATCGTGACCCGCCCGGCAGTCTTTGCCGAGATGGTGATCTTCGGCTCTGAGGACAAGACGGTTTACGCCGTGTCTCGGTCGAGCGGCCGAGCCATCTGGTCCCATCGGACCGACGCGCCGATTCGCTCTTCTCCGCACGTCGACGAGAAGGCCTGCATCGTCGGGTCTGACGATGGTTTTCTGTACCGTATCGATCGCGCGAAGGGTGTCGTGACCTGGCGATATCGGACGTGGGCGCCGATTCGATCCTCGCCCACCGTCTTCGACGACAGAGTCTTTTTTGGCTCGGATGACGGCTACCTGTACACCGTCAATCGCGAGACCGGAGGCCTGATCTGGCGGCACCAGATCGGCTCGCCCGTCATGTCGTCCCCGGTCGTGGTCGACAACCAGGTGATCGTCGGCGCGTCGGATGGCACCGTGCGCGCGTTCGGCACCAAGGACGGAAAGGTCCTGTGGGCGGTGCAGACCGACAAGGCTGTCATCGCCTCACCCGCGATCAAGGATGACCTTGCATATATCGGATCGGCGGATGGTCACATGTACGCAATCAAGGTCGCGACCGGTGTCGTCGCCTGGAAGCGGAAGATCTGCCGGCAGATCACGTCGACCGCCACGATCGATGACGATCGGCTCTATGTGGGCGGATACGAGGCGATCTTCTACTGTCTCAAGCTCGAGGACGGCACGGTTGACTGGAGCTTCGGGACGGGTGGCCCGATCGTCTACCAGGCACTTCTAACGGACGACCACATCGTCTTCGGCAGTTTTGACGGAACGGTATACGCACTCAACAGGGAATAGGCAGGGGAATCTGTGGCAATTCCGGCGATCGTCCACCTCCTGGGCGAAGATGCGATCTATGGGGAACTCGACCAGATGCCGAACCCGACGGATCAATTCTTGTTTCTGCGCAACCTCAGAAAGAAGGACGGCAAGCCGCTCAATTACCTGATGGATGACGCGCAGGCATTTCTGTACGCGTGGCACAAGATCACGTTCGTCGAGATCATGACCGATGTCGCGATGCCGGCCACCAACGGCACTGGGCCATCAACGGCGAACATCGGCGCGACCGGCAACCTGAAACCGGCCGGGACGACCGTGCTCGGTTTCTTCCGCGACGACGAGCTCTAGGCCGGCATTTTCAGACCGGGAAGGAAAACGGACCGGGTGATTTCACCCGGTCCGTTTCGTTCTGCCCTGTCCGAAGATCTAGATCTCGTCTGCGCGGACATCCCGCTGTGCATTCGACTTCGGCTCGACGATCGTCGTGTTGACACGCTCGCCGGTCGCGGTCGTCGTGCTGGTGGTGGTCGAGGTCAGTTCGCCGGCCTCGTCCTCATCTTCTGAGGATTGCGTCCGGAATTCCTTGATACTCTTGCCAACCGCGCCGCCGATCTCAGGCAGGCGTCCGGCTCCGAAGATGATGACTACGATGATGAGGACGATGACAAGTTCTTGCCATCCGAGACCGCCAAGCATGAGAAACCGTCCTTACCGAGGTGATCTGAAGCCAGATCGCGTTAGATGCAAATCCGTTACGCGGGCAGTATACGAACCGAGTCCAGCCACTGCCAATCGACAACGGTAGTAGTGGGAAATCCGGTCCGGAACCGCTATAGTTCGCAGGTTGATCAACCGCTCGCACCCCGCGAGAATAACCGCATAGGGACGCATGAGCACCGAAAACGAACAGCAATCCAAGCCAGTGCAATTGACGGAAGACGACGTTGCATTTCTGCTTTCCATCCTGCGCGATCCTGCGCAGACTCAGCCGATCACAACCCAGCAATTAATTGACGCGTTGCGCGGCCGGACCGTGCAATAGTCGCATTCCGCAATTTCACGCAAGGAGAAGGGGCAACCCATGCTTTCTGTCGAGGTGGCGTACAAGGGGTCTGCCGCCGATAAGGAACTCGCCGGCAAGATGTTTCAAGCCCTGGGCATCACCGGGCGATTCATGTCGTTCGATGCACCGATCTCTATGCCGATCGCCGATTTGGTCGAGCTGCTGGGCAAGTTAGGCACCCAGACCGCCGAGGCAGTCGTACAGACCGCGGCGAAGAAGAACGACGCCGTGTTCCGCATCGAGACCGGCGACGACGGTGTTGTTTCGATTGCGACTACACGTGCAGGCAAGGCGCCGGCGGCGGTAGTGGCCGACACGAGCCACTCGTTCGCGAAACGGTTCATGACCCCGCAACCCAAGCCCGAGAAGCCGGCCTATGTCGCAAGGCCACAGACTGTCATCGAGCCGATCTGGGTGACCGACGAGACCACGACCGAGGCCGTTGAAGAAGCAGTGGCCGCGGCCGAGGAAGCGCTGCAGACGACAGCCGAGGAGGCGGTCGATGGCACTGAGGAGCCGGCGACCGAGGCTCCGGCTCCGGCCGCGCGCACAATCACCGTTCAGCCTCTGCGCATTACGCCGCTCGACGAGATCGATGATATCGAGGTTGCCAAGGCGATCAACGAGCGCCTCCCGCTCGACCCGCGGGTGGCGACGTTCGCCGATCAATGGATGCTTGAGGATCGGGTCCAGCGCCTCGGCCGCAACGACCTCCGCCGCATCCGGGAGTACATCCAGGAGCAGGAACAGCCGTTGACCGACGATGTGATCGCGCAGGATGTCCTGGGTGGTCGACCGGGTACGCCGGAATTCGATCAACTGCGCTTCGCCGTCAATTTCCGCCTGTCCAAGGAGCACCGCGACTTCGACTTCGTCGGCACGGCGAATCAGCGTTTCTGGAGCGTCAGCAGCCTGGCGCAGCTCGGCACGACCCGCAAGAAGCCGAATGAGATCGGCACCGATTACCGCCACCTGAATGACGAGCTCTCGGAGACGCCGCCCTACCGCAGCCGCGAGAGCGTCGAGCGCGTCCTGACCTTCTACGAGTACCAGCTTGGACTGCTACCGTACGATCTCGAGATGCAGGAGCTGCTGCCGGCGCCGCTTCTTCCGAACCAGCGCGCCGCCGTGCTGACGTTCGAATGCCCGCAGTCGTACACGACCTACCTTGTCGAGCTGCGCTACCCGTCGCCCAACCGCGGCGGGTTCATCGTGGGCCTGGACGACTTCTATAACGAGAATCTGGTGCCCGGTGCGATGATCTCGATCACCCGGACCGAGAACGACGGCCACTACATCGTCAAATACGCTGCGGCCGGTACCCAGAGTGCCAAGCTGCTCGAGCTCGAGGATCGCCGCCAGCGGTACGTCTTCCGTGACGACACCTATGCCTGCGGCGTGCTCGACGATTACCTGCTGACCGAGGAGCGCGTTCCGGGGATTGCCGGCGAGAAGCCGATGGACGAGAAGGCGCGCCGACGGCTCGAGAACGTAGTCGCGGTCGCCTTCGAGCGGATCGAGCGGAAGCTCGAATCCGGCACTGGTTTCGCTGCCACCTTTCCCGAGCTATTCGCGGTCACGAACATCGAGCGCCCCGTGACGGAGTCCCAGCTGCGCACGCTTCTCGATACCGACGAGACCGGCGCATTCTCGCGGGACCCCGAGGTTTCTGATGGATATACCTACGTCCCCAGCTCAAGCTAACGAACTATCCATTAGTCTTGAAGAGTGCCTGTCGCAGCTAGCGGCAGGCACCTTTGCCTTTGGGCAGCTCGCCGCCTTCTCCGATCTCTCGCGTGAGAATCTGCACGCGGTTGAGATGGTCTGGCCGACGATAGACGCGGCAACGCGCCACCGCCTGATCGCGGAGGCGGTCGATCTCGCCGAAGAGAATGTCCAATACCGGTTTGATCGCCTCTGCCGCCTCGCGGTTCGCGACCCCGACGCCGAGGTACGCCAATTGGCGGTTGCGGGGCTCTGGGAGGACGAGACGAGATCGCTCCTCGAGGAGATGATCGATATTGCCCGGCATGACGAATCGATCGACGTGCGCGCCGCGGCCATAGCTTTGCTGGGCGATGCCCTCGTTCGGCTCCAGGATGACCAATCCGAGTCGGATCTCGTGGATCAAATTGGCGACATGGTGCTCGAGTTCGCCGCAAATGAGCGTGAGACCGCAATGGTTCGCCGGCGGGCGGTCGAGGCGGTCGGAGCACTCAAGCAAAACGACCGTACGCGCGAAGCGATCCTCGATGCCTATCAGCACGGCGACGCGACTCTCGAGGCCGGCGCGCTGGTCGCGATGGGTCGATCGCTCGAGAGTCGGTGGCGAACCATCGTCCGCGCCGCGCTCACCAGCGAAGATCCCGAGGTACGTTTTGAGGCCGCCCGGGCGCTGGGTGCGATTGGGACGTCCGATGACGTGCCCGACCTCTCCGAGTTGACCCTCGAGGATGACACGGACATCCGGCAGGCGGCGATCGCGGCCCTCGGCGAGATCGGCGGTCCAGGTGCAATCCGTGTCCTGCGTAACTTGTCCCGGCAAGCACATGATGGGGACGACGAGGCAATCAATGACGCGGTCGACGCCGCGCAGCTTGGGAGCGATCCCTTGCAATTTCGGCCATGACGGAGAACAACTGGTCGCCACTGTCAGCACAGGAATGGGACGGCGCTGTCCTCGCGGGCGGTGGCCATTTCCTGCAATCCTGGCGATGGGGCGAGTTCAAGTCGCGATTCGGCTGGGGCGTCGAGCGCGCGTCCATCACGAGCGGAAACAAGGTTGCGCTGGCGCAGATCCTTTTCAAGGAGCGAGGTCCGGTTTCGGTCGGCTATATCCCGCGCGGTCCTGTGATTCCGACCGGCGAAAGCGCGTTGGCGACCGAGTTGATGCGAAATGTCGATCTGGCATCGAAGCGCCGTCACGCCCTGTACACCATCCTCGAAGCCGACGGAAAGCTGCCATTTGCCGGCAAGTACAAGGAGCACGGCTTCGTGACCGGACCCGAGCACGTGCAGCCGGGCCGGACTGTCAAGATTCCGCTGCTCGACGACGATGCGCTGCTCAAGCAGATGCGCCAGAACACCCGGTACAGTGTTCGCTTGGCGATGCGGCGTGGCGTGCGGATCGTGCGCTGCGGCGGAGGATATGGCATTGAGGACTTCTATCGGTTACTGATCGAGACATCGGACCGCAACGATTTCGGGATCCACTCGCGGCAGTACTACCGGGATTTCGTCGAGACCTTCGGTGACGATGCGCTCTGCATCTTTGCCGAGAGTGACGACAACCTTGCAGCCGGCCTGATTGCCGTCAAGTTTGGGCCCGAGGCGATCTACATGTATGGCGCCTCGTCGGCCGCACACCGGTCGCACGGGGCGGCATTCCTGCTCCAGTTCGAGGCTATGAGGTGGGCCAGAGAGGCGGGTTGCGAAAGGTATGACCTGTGGGGCATCCCGGACGTCGACCCTGAGAGCGTCAGCACCGATGCCGGCGATGAGATCGCCGGGACCAAAGGCGACGATTGGCGCGGGCTCTATCGCTTCAAGACCGGATTCGGCGGCGAGATCGTTAGTTATCCGCCGGTCCTGGAGCGGCGCTACAGCCCGGTTGGGTCGTTTGTCGTGCGCCAGATGACGAGGCGCCGGCGGGGCAGCGACACGTGAGACCGCGCACGTTGGCTGAGCTCGCGGCAGGTAAGAGCGACTGGCGGATCATCGGCGACAGTCAAACCCCGATCAGCGACATCCAGTACGACTCTCGGCTGGTGACGCCCGGCGCCCTATTTGCGGCGCTGCGCGGCGGCTATGTCGATGGGCACGACTTTGTCGCGAGTGCGGTCGAGCGCGGCGCCGCGGCCGTCATGGTCGAGCGGGAGATGCCGGTCGACCTACCGCAACTTATTACGTCGCACAGCCGAGCGGACCTGGCGAACGTGGCCGCGCAAGCCTTCGAGAAACCGTCGCACGAACTGCGCGCGATCGGGATTACCGGTACGGATGGCAAGACGACAACGAGCTATATCGTCGATCACATCCTGCGTAGCGTTGGTCGCCAGACTGGGATGATCGGCACGGTCTCGGTCCGGATCGGTGGCGAGACGGTCGACCATGAGACCCGGCAGACGACTCCGGAGTCGGTCGATATCCAGCGGCTGATGCGGCAAATGGTCCAGGTGGGGGTGACCGAGGCGATCCTCGAGGCGACATCGCACGGGCTTGATTTGCACCGGCTCGACCACACACGATTCGCTATCGCCACAATCACCAACATAACGCAGGAGCACCTTGAGTATCACCGGACGATCGAGGCTTATTGGCGGGCCAAAGCACTCCTTTTCGAGCGTGTTAGCACAACAGGCGGCGATGCGGTCGTCAACCTGGATGATGCCGGCGCGCGATCGGTGCTGCCGTATTGCGGCGGCTGCCGGCGAACACTGACGTATTCGCTGGTGGATGAATCCGCAGACCTCCGCGCTGAGATCACGGAAAGTGGGCTGGGCGGTAGCACGGGTCGTATATACGCCTTTGGCACGACATATCCCTTCAGTACTCCATTGGTCGGCACCTTCAACGTATCCAACTCGCTCGCAGCGCTCGGAACGGCGATAGCGGCGGGTGTCGAAATGGAGGACGCGCTGACTGCCCTCGCGACAGTGCCGCCGGTTCCGGGTCGTATGACGACGGTCGATGCCGGCCAGCCATTTGGCGTGATTGTCGACTATGCACACACGCCCGAATCGCTCGACAAGGTGCTGCGGCTGCTTCGAACCTTGCGGCCGGACGGTCGCCTGATTGCTGTCTTTGGCAGCGCCGGCGAACGGGACCCGATTAAACGGCCGATCCAGGGTCGGGTCGTAGCCGAATTGGCCGACATCGCCGTGATCACCAACGAAGACCCGCGCTTCGAAGACGCCGAGTCGATCATCGGCGAGATCGCCGCCGGCGCAATCGAGGTGGGAGCGATCGATGGTGAGACGGTGCATTGCGTGGTCGAGCGGCGAGAGGCGATTGCGCTCGCATTGGACCTGGCGCAACCGGGCGACACGATCCTGCTGGCCGGCAAGGGTCACGAGCGAAGCATCATCTGGAACGGCGTCAAACACCCGTGGGATGAAGCGACCGTAGCGTATGAAGAGCTGGCAAGGCGAGGCTGGGCATGACAGGACGCTGGTCGCGGCGTGCACTAGTTCAGGCGGCCCTCGGCAGCGGTGCAGTCGCGACCGGTCTCGCGCTTCGGCCTGTCAAGGCGGCGATCGACCCGCGGCAATTGCCCGGCAAAATTGCCTTCACCCGCAACGGCAGCATCTGGGTCTGGACCGGCGGCACGGCGAGCGAGGTTCTGACCGCTGATAACATCAGCGACCCGCGCTGGAGCCCGGACGGAAACCAACTTCTCTATGTTCGGCTGCAGAACAGCTTCTCTGACCTGTACATGTACGACCTATCCACCGACGCCGAGACGCAGATCACTGCCAACCAGCCGTATGACGAGGTGGGCAGCTTTGATTACGCAATCAACAGTTCCTGGGCGCTCGACCCGGATTGGTCGCGGTCGGGCCTGATCGGATTCATCTCGGATACGTACGGGTCCGGCGGATTTCTCTCCCTCTGGCTGCTGGCTTCGCCCACAGATGCTCCATACCTCGCGCTGCAGACCGTGCAAGAGGACGACATTTCTAATTTGGCGCTCGCCCCGCACGACGCCATTGCCGCATACACGGTGCGCGTGAGCATGGGGGACGGCACGTTCAGCACGTACGTCGCACTGCGCGACCTCAACAA
>Ga0164304_10000335_pt1 | contig 12735 bp, 12 predicted proteins | sample Whisoiple_217_MG_FD_110216 | JGI IMG/M metagenome (GOLD analysis project Ga0164304, IMG submission 110216) | Soil microbial communities amended with pyrogenic organic matter from upstate New York, USA - Whitman soil sample_217_MG | ecosystem: Environmental > Terrestrial > Soil > Agricultural...
TCATGGAGATCGACCTTGTACCAATTGACGATCTCGCGGACCGGCACGCCGCTCAGGTTCATGTACATCTGCGGCTGAGCGACGATGAACTTCATGCCGCCCAGAACGCCTTCGCGTACGTTCGCCCGAAAGCGCGATCGCTGCGATACGCCCTGCAGCCGGCGTACGAGCTCATCGGTTATCTCGAAGCCGATATTGTGCCGCGTTCGCTCGTATTCGCGGCCCGGATTGCCCAATCCAACGATGATCTTCACGTACCTCTATCCCCGATTCCGCGGCGCAGGACCGCCGTATCCTCAATGCTATACTCCAAATCGGTTCCTCGGCAGAGAATCAGACTGTAGCCGCCGAGCAAACAAGGCACCTCGATGAACTTCATTGGTATTGGTTACGGCGAGATTCTGATCATCATCGTCGCCGCGCTGATCATCTTTGGTCCAGACAAGCTTCCCGAAGTCGCCGGTCAGGCCGCGCGGTGGCTTCGCGATGCCCGCAAGATGATGACCGAGATGACCGGCGAGTTCGAGCGCAGCGCCGGGATGAAGGAATTCAAGGAAGCGATCGAGGGCGAGATCAAGGGCGTCAAGAAAGAGCTCGAGGATGCCGGCCTCTCGGTCAAGAACGATTTGAGCAAGGCGGCAGGCAGCGCAAATGCAGCTGTATCCGGGGCCGCATCCGCAGCTCGGGGAAATAAGTCGACCGGCGCCGCGAAATCGACAACGGCGGCAACGTCCACCAAGCCGTCGACGTCAACGGCGAGCAAGCCGGCCGGCAAACCAAAAGCCAGCAAGCAGGATCCATACGCGGGTCTCGTTCAGCTGACCGAGGCAACCCCCAGGAAGCAGCGCGCGGCAGCGGCCATTGCCGAGCCGATCGCGAACGGAAACGGATCCAGCAACGGCGCATCTGAACCGATCAGGGAAACCAGCGAAGCCGTGATGCGAGCCCGCGAACGACGCCTGGCCGCCGGATATAACCGGCGAATCGAATCGCCATAGCCGCATCATGACCGATTTCCGGTACGAACTAATCGGCACCGACCCGGCGACACGCGCCCGGCGGGGACGGGTCCATACCCGGCGCGGGGTGATCGAGACCCCGGTCTTCATGCCGGTCGGCACGCAGGCCACGGTCAAGACGCTCGAACCGCATGAGGTGGCCCATACCGGTGCCCAAATCGTCCTGGCTAATACTTATCACCTGATGCTTCGCCCGGGCGTCGAGATCATTCGTGGCGCCGGAGGCGTACACGCCTTTTCACGATGGGACGGCCCGGTCCTGACGGACAGCGGTGGCTTCCAGATCTTCAGCCTGGCGTCGCAGGTCAAAGTCCGGGAGGACGGCGCGTCATTCCGATCACATATCGACGGGTCGCACTGGCACCTGACACCGGAACGCGCGATCGAGCTGCAGGCCGGGTATCGGTCCGACATCATGATGGCGCTCGACCATGTAGTGGGGTATCCCGCCAGGGAGCGAGCGGTCGCCGAGGCCATGCACCGGACGCATCGCTGGCTCGACCGATGTATCGCGCGGACCGAACTCGGCGATCTTGCACCCGAGCAGGGCGTGCTCTTCGGCATCGTCCAGGGAGGTATGTTCCCGGAGCTGCGGACCGAGAGCGCGCAGCAGGTTGCTGGCCGAAACGTGGCTGGATGCGCGATCGGCGGGTTGAGCGTCGGCGAGCCCAAGGACGTTATGGCCGAGTTCCTCGATCTCACAATGCCGCACTTGCCCGAGCGCAAACCGCGGTACCTGATGGGCGTAGGATCGCCCGAAGACCTCTGGAACGGTGTCGCCCAGGGGGTCGACATGTTTGATTGTGTGCTGCCGACCCGGCTGGCTCGCAACGCGGCGCTCTTTACGCCCGACGGGCGAATCAACATCCGTAAGCGACATTTCCGCGACGTGTTTCGGCCGGTCGATGAAGAATGCGATTGCCACACGTGCCGGAACTACACTGCCGCTTACCTTCATCACCTCTATCGCGCCGACGAAATCCTCGGCCTGAAGCTGGGCACCATCCACAACATCCGGTTCCTGGTCCGTCAGACGGAGATCATGCGCGCGGCAATCTTGTCTGGCACATTCGCAGCCGAGCACCGCGCATTCCTCGATCGGTACAAGGTGGTCGGCCATTCGGTGACGCAGGAGGCTGTCTGAGCTTATGTATGTGCCCGAGTTCGACGCGGACAAATCCGGTCGCGTGGTGGTAGGGATCGATCTGATCGAGATTCCCCGCATCCAGCGGACATTGGATGACTTCGGGGAGCGCTTCCTGAACCGGGTCTATACGCCGCGTGAGCGGGAACGCTACCGAACCCGCATCTCGGAGTTGGCCGCGCGGTTTGCCGCCAAGGAAGCCATCTCGAAGGCGCTCGGCACGGGCATCCGCGGGATTAGGTGGCGAGAAATGGAGGTCGTGTCGAATCGGCGCGGCAAACCCATCGTCGTCCTGCACGGGACAGCGGCAGAGCGAGCAAGGTTGCTCGGCATTACGGACTTTGACGTATCACTGACGCACTCGCGGACCGATGCGATGGCTTTCGTGGTTGGATTTCGGGCGGATATAGACCCGCTGTCGATCGAGATGGAAACAGGTGAGCAATGACTGACGCAGGCGTGACGATCCGCGAGTTTGGGCGAGACGATGCGATCAGGATCTTGCCCCGGAGATCGGCCGGCGCACACAAGTGGGGCGTCGGCGGACTTCTTATCATCGCCGGCTCGCCCGGGTACGTCGGCGCCGCGGCTCTCTGCGCGATGGCGGCCGGGCGGGCAGGCGCCGGGATCGTCAACCTCGCGGTCCATCGCGCGTTGGTCTCCGCAATCACACCTGTCGTGCCCGAGGCGGGATTCACGCTCTTGCCCGAGGGCGATCTCGGGACGAGCGGCCATCGGGTCCTTGATGCGATCGAGAAGAAGGCAGAGAAGTGCCATGCGTTTGTCGTCGGTCCCGGACTCGGCGACGATGACTACACGCGGGATCTCATGACAACGCTGCTCGGCCTGACCGAGCGCGCGTCGCATTCATCTCTGGGGTTCGGGATCCCCCGGTCGCAGGCGCCAGACGCATCCGAGCATCATTCGTTGCTGGCATATGAACGTCCGATTTTGGTCGATGCGGACGGTCTGAACGCGCTGGCGAAAATCGAAGATTGGTGGACACGACTACCGCAGAACCGGCTGATACTCACTCCGCACGTCGGCGAATTCGGTCGTCTCATGGAAATGTCGCCTGAGGACGTGCTGGCCAGCCCGGAACGCGTGGCAGTCGCGGCGGCCAATCGCTTTCGGCAGGTTGTCCTCCTGAAGGGCGCCCCGACGATCGTGACCGACGGCACGGTTGTTATCCGCGCGTCCGACTCCCCGCCTTCGCTGGCCACCGGCGGCAGCGGCGATGTGCTGTCCGGCATGATCGGCGCATTCCTCGCGCAGGGACTGTCGCTGGTCGACGCGGCGAATCTAGGGGTCTTCGTGGGCTCCCGTGCGGCAAGGCGGCTCGAGCAGGATCTCGGCACGCTTGGACTTGTCGCGAGTGATCTCCCGCGCGGGATCGCGGTCGAGCTGGCGATGCTGGAGCAGGAATGACGGAGATCGCCGACCCGAATGTGGCCGCAGTCTATGCGCTGCCGGGTCGCAGTACGCGCGCCATCGTTGATCTGGACGCGATTGCCGGGAACGTCACGATACTTCGGCACCTGCTGCCGGCCTCCACGTCCATGATGGCCGTGGTCAAGGCAAATGGCTATGGGCACGGTGCGGTCATGGTCTCCCGCTGCGCGCTGGCTTCCGGAGTGACCATGCTCGGTGTCGCCACGGTCGGAGAGGCAGCCGAGCTCCTTGATCACCAGATCACCGCGCCGATCCTTCTGCTCGGCCCGTGCGACGTGTCTGAGGTCCGCCGCGCCGTGTCACTGGGGATTGAGATCACCGTGGCGGGACCGGAGCTACTTGACGCAATCGATGCCGCCGCAGGTGAGATGGGCCGGATGGCTCGAATCCACCTCAAGGTCGACTCCGGTATGCACCGGTACGGCGCCGCTCCAGCCGATGTGCTGGCACTGGTCGACCGCATGGCCGGTCTCGAAAGTGTCGAACTTGCCGGCGTCTCGACCCATTACGCCGCCGCGGACGAGACCGAGCACGTCGCAAATGCGCGACAGGCCGCAATCTTCGAGCAGGTGGCCGCGCAGATCAGGGTCAGGATCGGACATCCATTTGCGCTGCACGCCGCAAACAGCGCCGCGACATTCCGCGGCATGGCGGCGGGTACCGACATTGCCCGATGCGGAATCGCCATCTATGGACTGGCGCCGAGCCCGCAGGTCGGTCTGGCTGCCGGCATGCGACCCTCGCTCAGCCTGATGTCGCGCCTGGGCCGGGTGCACCTTGGTAGGGTCGGGGATGGTATCGGGTACGGCCACACGTACGTCTGCGAGGCCGAGGAGTGGTTCGGGCTGATTCCGCTCGGATACGCCGATGGCTATCGACGAGCGCTCTCGAACCGGTCCTGGGTCTGCATTGCTGGTCAGCGTTGCCCGGTTCGCGGCAATGTCAGCATGGATCAGATGGTAGCCGGTGGTCTGGGAGAAGCATGTCGGACCGCAGATCTGGTCGGCATTGCCGGACCACTTTCCGGCGGGCCGGGCTTCGAGGAATTGGCCGAGCTGTGGGGTTCGATTCCGTACGAGATGGTGACCGGCCTGAGCGACAGGATCCCGCGCTATTACGTCGCGAACGGTCAGGTGGTCGCGACCCTGATCGAGGGCCGTCTCGAGACTGTCTAGATGCGAGAGACGGCCGGGAATCGCATCCCCGGCCGTCTCTCATAAACGAACGCAGCTAAAAGACCGAGGTTGCCTGGGCATCGAGGTCGGAGCCGACGGTGTTCCAGTTGTCGAGATCCCGGCGTACGATGAAGGTGCGGCCACTGATCTCGTCCTTGACATAGTTCAAGCGGCGATCATCCATCCAGCGATAGATCGTGGGTCGGGTGACTTGCAGCGTCTCAGCGGCCACGCCGATGCTGACGAGCTCATGCGGCTCGTAGGCGCGGAACTTCGCCAGTGCCATCATGCGGCCCAGATCGGTGTCCCAGAATGAACGCGGGACCGTGTACTCGTCGGCTGCGGCGGGCCAGAAGAGCAACTGCAGCACGTCCTCAATAGCCCGCAGGACGAGTTCCTTCTCCTCCCGGGTCTGACCTCGTGCAAGGTTGGCCAACCGCTGGAGGTCGCGCCCGAGCGGCCCTTCCCGCAGATCCTCGATGTCGAGGGGGAGGAAGGTCGACGGCGCAAGCCGCGTGATGAGTCGGTTGTGATGACTGTAGACCAATCCCAGGGCCTGATCGATGACTTCCTGGTAGTCCCGCGCTTGCGTATCCACGACGGCTCCTTTTGCAGCCTAAATCCACGGGCGGGGGCGTACGTAGTCCTTGTACGGTCAGATTGTACGCGCGGGTATCAAGTGTGTCAATAATTGTGCGAACTTACGCATTCTCGATCAGGACTCTCGGGTGAGACGCAAGTCACCCGCCGCCGGTCGTGATTCCGCGGATGGCAAGTCCGGCAATGAACAAGGCGGCGAGGCTGTAGAAGAAGAGCCCCTGCCTGGGATGGCGCTCCCGCACATAGGACCAGACAAACGGCATGGTCACGAAGGCGGCGACTCCATAGAGGATGTGGATCGAGGTCGCCGGGCGAAATCCATCCGCGAACAGGATCAGGCCCAACAACCCCTGGATTCCGATCAGCACCTGCCCGATAACCAGGCTCCCGCTGATGCTCCCCTCCATTACGCCGCCACGCATGAAGGTGAACAGGCCCCAGATTCCCACGGCGGCCATGAAGAGCAGCACGGTGATTGCGAGGCGATCGTGAATCGTCAGAATTGTGTCCAGGGAAGTTGCTCCTGAGGCGTGCGGTCGGAATCAGAAATCGGAAATCAAGCTCAGTTGCTTCGCCCGTGCATTTGCGCCGTCCCAGACCGGGCCAGGCACGCTGCGCGGTAGCACGGCCACGACCGGGGAGACGCCTGACTTGCGGAAGCGATCCTGGATCGTGGTTTTGGCGACGGCCGGGGTGTTGTTGGTCGCGGAGAGATGGGCGAGCCAAATCTCGCTCGGCCCGGAGGTTGCGGTCGCGATTTCGGTCAGAAAACCGCCCGCCTGATCGTTGGAAAGATGCCCGAGATTCCCCGCCACGCGGCGCTTCAGATGGGCCGGATACGGACCCATCCTCAGCATTTCGCGATCGTGGTTCGATTCGAGGATGAGGAGCTCGCACCGGCTGGCGTAGGTTCCGATATCGTCGGTCACGGTCCCGAGGTCAGTGATCAGCCCGATGGTGCGCTCGGCTGTCTCGATTAGCAGCCCACATGGCTCGGCCGCATCGTGCGAGGTCGCTATCGGCGTGACCGACATGCAGCCGATCTCGAACTGTTCCTCGTACCTCAGCTGGGAAAACCGATCGCTGCTCAGACCGAGAGCATCAGCCGTGCCGCGGGTGCTGTATATCTGTGTGCGCTGCCGCAAGAACGCGGCTAGAGCACGCACATGGTCCGAATGCTCATGCGAGATGACCAGGCCGGTGAGATCACGAATCGACTTTCCCCACGATTGCAGCGCGGACTGGATTTGCCGGATGCCGATGCCGCAATCGACAAGGATGAGGTCATCCCCAGACTCGAGAAGGTAGGCGTTGCCGGAGCTGCCACTGGCGAGGCTGCGGATGCGGATCGGGGAGGTGGGTTGAGTGGTCGGGTCGGTCGAGTTCATTGTTTGAATAGTACGCTTTGCGGCAACGCGATGCGGGTTTACCAGGAGTTCACACAGGATCCATGTTTCAGCAGTTTCGCCGGGTTGCCGCTAAACCAACCGGAACCCCTCGTCGACCACGCACGCCAGTCATCCCGAAAATAACGATTTCTCCAGCAAACAAGCGGCGTATCATCGCGGCCGTTGTTATCTTTGCAGTGATCGTCGCTGTCTTTATCTCCGCTCAATTCTGGATGAACTGGTGGTGGTTCAACAGCATGGGGTACCGCAGCGTCCTCCTGAGGCGAGCATTGCTCCAGGTCGCGGCATTCCTGGTCGTCGCGTTGATCGGCTTCGGCATCGTCGGTGGCTCAGCTTCGCTGGCCTTTCGGCGGACCCGCCAGGAGGCGTCCCGGTCGACATTCGTGCGGTTCGCCAACCGGCTGCTCTTCTGGATCGCGGTGGCGGCATCGGTCGTGACCGGACTGGTGCTCGCCTGGTGGACGGCGAGCAAGTGGGAGACCTTCGCGCTCTGGTGGAACGGGCGCTCGATGGGTATCAAGGACCCGATCTACAACCGGGACGTCACCTTCTACCTGTTCGCCCTGCCCGCGCTGGACCTGATCTGGAAAGTTGCCGCGATTGCGACGGTCATCGCGTTCATCCTGACTGCCTTCATCTACCTGATCCGATTGGGATTGAACCTGCGCAATGTGGGCAAGCTCCCGGTGACGGCATTCCGCCACCTGCTCGCGCTCATCGGCGTGCTTCTCTTGCTGGGCGCGATCTGGTTCTACCTGGACAACTATCACCTGGTCTATTCCACGCGCGGCGCTGCTTACGGCGTCAGCTACACCGACGACCACGCGATCAGGATCGCGAACTGGGTGGCGATCGTCGCGCTTATCGTGGCCGGAGCTGCCTGCATCGGCAGCCGCCGCGTGCCGAAGCGTCGCGAGGCATTCCTGGCCGCGATTGTCGTCGTCTTCCTCTCGATCGGCGTGCAAGGGCTCCTCCCCCTCGTCGTCAAGCAGGCGATCGTAGAACCGGACGAACTCAACAAGGAACGCTCTTACATCGCCAACAACCTCGCGATGACGAGCTACGCCTACGGCCTGGGCGATGTCCAGGAAGGGGAGTTGGCTGGCACCGGCACGATCACCTCGCAGGACATTGCGGAGAACCCCGAGCTGCTCTCGAATGTGCGACTCTGGGACTACAGGGTCGCGCGGACGACCTACCAGGAACTGACGTCGTACGCGCCGTATTACCAGTACCTGGACGTCGACATCGACCGATACGTGGTCAATGGAGTCGAGCAACCGGTGCTGGTCTCGGCGAGGGAGCTCAACCAGGACGGGCTGCCGTCGAACGCGTTGACATGGACCAATCGCCGGCTCGTCTACACACATGGCTACGGCGCCGTGGTCAGTCCGGTCGACGAGGCGACCCAGAGCGGCTTGCCAGTTTTTACGGTCAGCCAGATACCGCCGAACGGCAGCGGACCATTCACGATTACGTATCCGGAGATCTATTACGGCGAGGCAGGTTTGGGCTGGGTCATCGTCGGCACCAAGGTGCAGGAGTTTTCGGCCCTACCGGAGGTCGATCAGACCACATCGCTTACGCAGGATGAGATCGTCGGCGGTATTCGCCTCGATGACACCGTAACGCGGTTCATCAGCGCCCTGGCCCTCAAGGACCGCAATGTCTTCATCTCCAGCAACATCCAGGACAGTTCGACGCTTTTGCTCAACCGGAACATCGAGGACCGCATCAAGTTGATCGCGCCGTTCCTGTCCCTGGATCCGGATCCCTACCTGGTGATCGCCGATGGCCGGCTGGTCTGGGTGGTTGATGCCTTCACAACGTCGTCGAAGTTCCCGATGTCGACGCCGCAGGACGGCATCAATTACATCCGCGCGAGCGTCAAGGTCACGATCGATGCCCGCACCGGCGCGACCACCTTCTACCGCACTGCGGAACTGGATCCGATCGCCGATGCCTATGAGCGCATGTTCCCGTCGCTGTTTGAGCCGATCTCGGCCGCGCCGGCATCTGTCGCCGCGCACTTCCGCTATCCAGAGCCGATCTACGACGTGCAGTCGCGTATCTACGGCGCGATCCACGTCAACAATCCGGACGAGTACTACAACGGCGAGGACCGCTGGACGATCCCGGGTAGTCTTGCCTCCGAGGATCTGCTCGAGAACAAGTCAGAGCGCGATGAGATGCCGGCGTATTACGTGACCGTGCCGCTGCCAGGCGAGACGAGTGCGAAGTTCACGCTGGTGCGCCCGTTTGTGCCCGGCGGAAACTCGGTGCGCAAGAACATGACCGCCTGGATGGCCGGTCGATCCGGACCCGACGGCCGCCTGACGCTTTCGGTCTACCGGTTCCCCCGCCAGACGAACGTGTTCGGTCCGGCCCAGGTGGAGGCACGGATCGACCAGGATCCGGCCATCTCGCAACAGATCAGCCTCTGGAACCAATCCGGCTCGCAGGTGCTGCAGGGCGCGCTTTTGATCATACCGGTCAAGCAGACGGTGCTCTATGTACAGCCGCTTTACCTGAGGTCGACCAGCGGCTCGAGCATTCCCGAGTTGCGGCGCGTGATCGTAGCGACCGAGCAGAACGTCTTCATGGCCGACACTCTTGACAAGGCCTTGGCGGGCGCACTGGGCGGACAGGAGACTGCCGTCGTCTCGGGCACCGAAGGCGGGGGAGGGGAGCAAGCCTCGTCCGGCGACATGCAATCCCTTGTCCAACAGGCGAACGATGCCTACCGGCGGAGCCAGGATGCATTGGCACGCGGAGATTGGGCGGCCTACGGGCAAGCTCAGGCTGATCTCGAATCGATTCTCACGCAGATGGAGACGCTGACCGGGCAGGCGACGCCGACGGCGAATCAGCCGAGCGTCGCCACGCCCGTTCCGTAGTGCCGATCAGCTCGTGACGAGCGCGATCAGGAATCCGTCGTAGCCCTTTTCGCCGACGGTCTGGATGGCGGTGGCCGTCACTCGCGATTCGCTGGCGATCAACTCGACCACGCTCCGGACACCTTCGATGTCGGAACTCGTGTCGCTCACATCGATCACGCGGCCCTGGCGGGCAACGTTATCGACAATGATGACGCTGCCCGGACGGGTGAGACGAAGCGCCCATTCGAAATACGCCGGGTTGTTTTCCTTGTCCGCATCGATGAAGACAATGTCGAACGGCTCCGGGTGCTCTTCGCTGATTTCTCGCAAGGAGTCCAGCGCGGCCCCGACCCGGATAGTGACCAACTGATCGACCCCCGCATGCGCGAAGTTCGATCGCGCAACCTGGGCAGTTTTCGCGTCAATCTCGAGCGTGATCAGGCGACCATCCGCAGGAAGTGCGCGTGCGAACCAGATCCCGCTGTATCCCCCCAGCGTCCCGATCTCGAGAATTCGCCTGGCGCCGATCATGCGCGTCAAGAGGTAAAGGAGCTTGCCCTGGTTGTGGGAGACGCTGATCTGCCGTAACCCGGCGCGGTCGCTCTCGGCCAGCGCGTGGTCGAGTCCTTCGTCCGAATTCACCAGGCGGTCGGCAAACCACGCATCGACTGATTTCCAGCGCTCAGGATCCAATGGTCGCCCCCTTCAGCCGAAGATCGCCCGGCCGATTCGAACATGGGTGGCGCCTTCCTCAATTGCGACCGGGAAGTCGTTGGTCATGCCCATCGAAAGAACCGGCAACTCGAGCCCTGAGTCGGATTGCAACCGGTCGCGGAGCTCACGCAGCCGTCGGAAGACCGGTCTGACATCTTCGGCGTCGTCGACCAACGGAGCAATAGTCATCAGGCCCCGGAGGTCCAGGTGCTCCGACCAGATGATCTGGTTGACGAGGGGATCGATGTCTTCCGGCGCGCAGCCGGCTTTTTGCTCCTCGCCGGCGACGTTGACCTGCACCAGCACCGGCAGTCGAATACCTCGCCTGGCCGCCTGCTTCTCGAGCTCTTCGGCCAATGACGGCCGATCCACTGATTCGATAACCTGGAACAGATCGACGGCATAGTTGGCTTTGTTGGTCTGAAGCTGTCCGATCAAATGCATCGTGCAGTCGACGGGCATCGGCTCGGCCAGTTTGCGGCGGGCATCCTGGACCCGGTTCTCGCCGAAGTGGCGCAGGCCGAGATCGTAGGCGGCCTGCATTGTCTCCCGGTCGACGGTCTTGGAGACCGCGACGATCGTGACATCGGACGCACTGCGGCCCACGTGGTCTGCCGCGAATTCGACCGATTCACGAACGGCCTCGATCCGGCCCTGCAACGACGCGATCGTGATCTGACTCATGCCGGCGACCCGGTGATTGCGATCACGGCCGCGAATCGGCCGGTGAGCGGACCCTGCGCCCGGTGCGAGAACCAGAAGTCTGTCTGCGTCGCCGTGCAGACGTGCGAAATCTCGGTGTTGCGGTTCATGACCCCGCACGCGCGAAGCTGCGACGCATTCGCGACCTTGAGATCGAATCTCCATCCGCCGTCGAATTTGGAGATGGCGGCCTCGGTGGAGCCGGGAATTGCTCGCCAGGCATCGATGACGTCGTCGCCGACCTCATATCGCTCGACACCGATAGACGGGCCGACGTATGCGATCAGCTCTTCCGGGCGACTTCCGTACGATGATTGCATCGCCCGGACCGTCGCACCGGCAATATCCTGCACAGTCGACCGCCAACCGGCGTGCACTGCGCCAACGACCCGCCGCACGGGGTCGACCAATAGCAAAGCCAAGCAATCGGCGTGGAGTGTCATCAGGGCGACATTGGCGTCGGCGGTGATCATCGCGTCGGCGACGGGCGCCTCTCCAGCGTCCGGGTGCGTCCCTCGCTCGGTGTCGGCATCTGTCGCGATGCGGACCGCGTTCCCATGCACCTGCCGAACGCGGACGAGATCGGATGGGTCGATACCCATAGCAAGCGCCCACCGTTGCCGCATCTCCCAGGCATCGGCTTCGTCGCGCGGCGCGGTGTATCCGACGTTACCGTCGGCCCGGCCCAGACCGGGAACACGCATGGTGACGCCATGCCGGACCCACGGGATCGCTGAAATCAGTCGCGAGCGCTCAATATGCAGTGCGAGATCCGTCGCCGCCATGGTTGCCAATGTAGATACGGTCACTTTTCCTCCCGAACCGCCTCGTCGATGATGATTTGGTCGATGATCCACTCGACCGGCGCCTTGTCATCCGTGAAGACCGTGCCGTCTGCGGATGCAATGCGAATGTTGCCATGATCGAGCGCCCAACCGGCAACCGTCTCGACCAAAGGGATTCCCGCGGTCTCCCGGAGGCGTTGCGCGAACTGGTCGATCGACACCGCCTCGTTCGTCGCGAAGATCATGCTGTTGTCATAACGGTCGACATCGACCACCAGGACAGTCGGGAAAGCCTTCGAGATCGTGGCCGAGAGCGCGTCGACCAGGCGGAAGTCGGTGTCGGTTCGGCCAGCATTGACTACGACAACGCCGCCCGGGTTGAGGTGCTGCGACACCAGCTTGAAGTATTCGACCGTCGCCAGGTGAAACGGGACGTATGGTTGCCGGTACGCGTCGAGACAGACGAGGTCGTATTTTGTGTCGGACGTCTCAAGGGCATACCGGCCGTCGGCCACCGTTACATTGGCGACATCGCTCGTGAGTCCAAAGTATTTCCGCCCCACGTCGACGATCGTGTGGTCGATCTCGATTCCGTCGACGGTGATGCCGGGATACGCCGCGTGAAGCTGCCGTGCTGCCGTTCCCCCAGCGAGGCCCACAATCAGCGCCCGGTTCGGCGAAGTGTCGCCGGTCAGGATCGGGCCAAGGGCGAAGTAATCCCACGGACCGCCAGTTTCTAGGCGTTTGGGGTTGTAGATCGAATGAACCGCATGCCCGTCATTCAGGGCGAGGAGCGTTTCGTCGCCATCCTGCAGGACCTGGATGTAGTTGTTGTCGGATTCAAGCTCGGCGATCA
>Ga0164304_10000336_pt1 | contig 12733 bp, 10 predicted proteins | sample Whisoiple_217_MG_FD_110216 | JGI IMG/M metagenome (GOLD analysis project Ga0164304, IMG submission 110216) | Soil microbial communities amended with pyrogenic organic matter from upstate New York, USA - Whitman soil sample_217_MG | ecosystem: Environmental > Terrestrial > Soil > Agricultural...
AGTCGGCAGTCAAGGCGTTCCAGACCCGCCGCAACCTGCCCGCCAACGGCGTCGTCGGCCCCAGCACCTGGGCGGCGCTCATGGGTGGCACGGCCGCCCCGAGCGCGCCCTCCCGCTCGACGCCCGCCCGGGTGTCGACGCCGTACACCCCGCTCATGTCCACGGTCCTGCGGACGGGCGCGAAGGGCACCGCGGTGAAGACGCTCCAGCGCGCGCTCGGCGGGCTCGCCGTCGACGGGGCGTACGGTGCGCGCACCGCAGCCGCCGTCGCGGCGTTCCAGAAGGCGCACGGCCAGAAGGCGACCGGGGTCACCGACACCCGGGTCTGGGCCGCCCTCGAGAACCGGGACTACCCGTTGCGTGCGTGGTACTCGACCGTGCTGCGCCAGGGCTCGAGCGGAGCCGCGGTGACCGCGCTCCAGAAGGCGCTGCGCATCACCGCGGACGGGAGCTTCGGCCCGGCGACCGCCGCGGCCGTCAAGGCCCTGCAGGGCCGGGCGAAGCTCGCGCGCACCGGGACGGTGGCCACCGTGACGTGGAAGGCGGTCGAGGCGGAGCTGCGCCGGCGCTAGGGGGTGAGCGTCACGCCCTCGACGGCCTCGCGGCGGACGGACTCCTCCGCGGACAGGTCGCCCCGGGAGAGGACGACCGACCCGTCACCCGCCCAGGCGGCCAGCGCCCGGGTGAGGACGGTGGCGAGGTCGGTGCCACGCAGGTGGGCCCGCGTGCCCCCGGGCCAGCCGAGGTCGGTCACGACCTGCGCGTACGGCGTGGTGGTGCCGTCGACCTCGAGCGCCACGTCGTCGTCGGCCGGCTCCTCCCACGCCACGAACTGGTCGCCGTGCGTCGACAGCTCGCGCGCCTCGTCCATGGCACCACCGGTGGGGACGGCCGCCTGCCGCGCCAGTGCCGCCAGGGTGACGAGGACGGCGGGTGACGAGGCAGCCGCGAGTGCGGGGTCGTCGGTGACGACGAGGTCGACGTCCTGCGCGCTGGCAGAGCGGTCGGAGGATCTGTCGGGGGAGCGGTTGGGGGAGCGGTCGGCCACCACGGTGCCGCCCACCGACCACACGGCCAGGGCCCAGTACAGCGAGCGCCAGTGGGGCGGCAGCGCGAGCCGCACCCGTGAGCCCGGGGCCACGTCGAACTCGTCCTGCAGCGCGTTGGCCGCCTTGTTGACCCAGTTGGCGAGCACCTTGGCGCTGAGCTCGATGCGCTCGCCACGGGTCGGCCCGTCGGTGTCCTCGTAGAAGGTGACCCGCGGACGGGCGGGGTCGGAGCGGAGCATGGAGGCGAGGACGTCGGGCGGGTTGGGCATGGGCCCACAGTAGGGGCCGATAGCGTTGCGCCCCGTGACCAGCCGCGAGCCCCGCAGCTACCCGTACACCCCCGACACCGGCGACCTCCCGCTCCTGCGCGGTGAGGCGTGGAGCGGCTGGCTCGTCACCCGGCTCGTCGTCGGCTCGGCCCTGTGGCTGGTGCTGGGGGCGACCGCGGCGGCGGTGCTCTCGCTGCTCGGCTGGTGGCAGCCGTGGGTCGCCCTGCCCGTCCTGGCCGTGCTGGCGCTCGTCGCGGCCGTCCTCGTCGGCCGGCTCCCGGTCCGGCCGCTGCCGGTGTGGTCGACGGCCCTGCTGCTCACGCTCGCCGTTGGTTCCACGGTCTGGGCCGGGCTGACCCACTCCGAGCAGGTGCTGCCGCGCCGCGACTCGGGGTCCTACCTGCAGTCCTCGGTCCAGCTCGCCTCCGGCCACGCCCGCCCGGTGCAGGTGGCCGCGGAGTCGGTCGGCGGCGCCGGTGTCCTGCGCATCGACGGCATCACCCTGGCCAGCCCGGCCTTCTACTCCACCGGCTCGCCGCAGCACCCGACCATCCAGCCGCAGTTCCCGGTGGGCACGTCGGCGTGGTACTCCGTCGCGTGGTGGCTGGGCGGCGCGACGGCCCTCTTCTGGGCGCCGGCCCTGCTCTGGGGGCTCGCCGTGCTGTCCATCGGCCTGCTCGCGTCGCTGCTCACCGGACCGCGGTGGGGCCCGCTCGCGGCCCTCGGCACCGCGGTGGTCTTCCCGCTCGTGCACGTCGCGCGGGCCACGTACTCCGAGCCGGTGGCCCTGCCGGTGCTCGCGGGCGGGCTCGCCGCACTGGCCCTGGCCGCCCGCAGTGCCCGCGTCGGCGACGCCCCCGTCGCCCGGTCCGCGGCCCTCGCCGCCGGGATCCTCATGGGTGGCGCCGTGCTCATCCGGGTCGACGCCCTGCGCGAGGCGATCCTCGTGATCCCGGTGGTGGCGCTGGCCGTCGTCCAGAAGCAGGCCCACGCGCGGGTGCTCGGCTGGGCCACGGCCCTCTCGGCGGTGGTGGCGTTCGGGCTCACCTGGCTGACCTCGAGCGAGTACCTCGGCAGCATCGCCGGTTCGTTGCTGCCCCTGGTGGCGCTGGGCGTCGCCGTGCTGGCCGCCGCCGTGCTCGTCGTGGCCGGCGCCAGGCGCGGCTGGTCGGCCGGGTCCCTGGTGCAGGCGTGGCTGCCGCGGGCGCTCGCCGGGTTCTTCGTCCTCCTCGGAGTGGTCCTGGCTTCCCGGCCCCTGTGGCAGACGGTCCGGCAGTCGGCCGCCGACCCCGGCTCGCGCGTCGTGGCAGGCCTCCAGGCCCGACAGGGCCTGCCCGTCGACGGCGGCCGGACCTACGCCGAGCAGTCCGTGGTCTGGATGGCGTGGTGGGTGGGTCCCGCGGCCCTGGTGATCGCCCTGGTCGCGCTCGCCGTCCTCGCCCACCGTGCCGCCTCGGCATGGGTCGAGGGGCGCGAGCTCCCGTCGTGGGCCGGCCCTGCCGTCGTCGCCGCCGGGTCGACGCTGCTGACCCTCTACCGCCCCGGCATCACCCCCGACCACCCGTGGGCCGACCGGCGGCTGGTCATCGCCCTGCCGACGGTGGTGCTGCTCGTCGTCGCCGCTGCCGCGGTGGCCTCCCGGTGGTCGACCCGCCGCCTGCCCTACGCGGTCAACGTCGTGGTGAGCATCGGCCTCGCCGCAGCGCTGCTCGTGCCCAGCGCCCTGGCGACGCGTCCCCACCTCGACGAACGGGTCGAGCTCGGCGAGCTGTCAGCCGTCGACGAGGTGTGCTCCCAGCTCCACCCGGGGGACGTCGCGCTGATGGTCGACGGCAGGGCCGCCAACGAGTGGCCGCAGGTGCTCCGCGGCTACTGCGGCGTGCCGGCCCTGTCGACGACCTCGGCCCTGCGGAACGACCCCGCTCGGTTGAAGTCGGCCGTCGCGCAGGTCGCGACCGCGGTGGACGCGCGGGGCGGCCGCCTGGTCCTGCTCGCGGCCGACTCCACCGACGCGCTCACCCAGCTGGGGCTCGCCCACGCGGTGGTCGGCACCGACCGGCGGGTGCAGGAGGACGCCCGGCTGCTCGAGCGGCGCCCCGACCACCTCGTGGAGCTCCCCGTCCAGGTCTGGCTGGGGACGCCGACGCCCTGACCGTGGGTCCCGACCGCCCCGGAACTTTCGGCCACTGGGCCGGTACCGGGTCGCGAGTTCGCGCCTGCCCGCGCAACTTTCGGCCACTGGGCCGGTACCGGGCCGCGAACCCCCCTCCGCCCCAGCAGCTTTCGCGCGGGTTCAGGTGCGGTGCCTGCTAGCCGCGGCGGGCGAAGGCGTCGACGGCGAGGCGACGCACGGCGGAGTACGTGCCCCGGTCTGCGGCCACGATGATGCCGGGGGTGAGCGCGTTGGGCGCGTAGGGGGTGCCGTCCGGGTGGCCGACGACACCGCCGGCCTCGCGCACCATGAGCGCGCCGGGGGAGTGGTCCCAGGGGCTGTTGCGCGCGTACAGGATGTAGTCGGTCGCGCCCTCGATGAGCCGCGGGTAGTCGACGCCGCAGCAGACCCATGAGCCGGTCAGGGCCGGCAGGTCCCCGAGGCTGTGACCGCGCAGCGGCCAGATCGACGTGACGCCGTGGGGCTCGGCGTCGTCGGCGACGGGCTCGCGGGTCACGCGCTCGCCGTTGCGGTAGACGCCGGCGTCCTTCTCGGTGACCCAGGCGACCTCGTGCTCGGGCTGCCAGATCCAGCCGCGGACGGTGACCCCCTGCTTGACCTCGCTCACCATGACCGCGTGGTCCGGCGAACCATGGACGAAGTTCTTGGTGCCGTCGACCGGGTCGACCGTGAACGCGTGGTCGGCAGCGACGAACTGCGCGATGGCCGTCGGGTCGGTCGCCGTGCGCTCCTCGCCGAGCACGAACGCGTCCGGGTACGCCGCCGCGAGCTCGCGGGTGAGGATCGCCTCGGACTCCTGGTCGGCGATGGTGACGAGGTCGCCGGGGTTCTTCTCCATCACCTCGCCGTCGGCGAGCGATCGGAACCGCGGCGTGATGACCTCCGCCGCGACGGCCTTCATCAGCTCGAGCACCTGGTCCGTGTCCACGTGCCCACCGTTCCACACGTGGTCCCCGCAGGCGAAACCAGCACCCCGCGCCACAGACCTCGCGTCTTTGAGGGATCTGACGTGGCCTGGCCCGTCGGATCCCTCAAAGACCGGTGTACGGGACGGGTGTGGGCAGCGTCCGCAACGGGCTGCCTGTGGACAACTCGACGGCCTTCGGCCCCTCTGGCGCGACCGTGGACGTGTGCCGGTCGACTGGGGGATGCTGCGCAGGCTCGCGGACGCGCAGCAGGGGCTGCTCACGCGGCGCCAGTGCCTGCATGCGGGTATGTCGCGTGACGCCCTGGCGTGGCGCGTCACCTCGGGTCGGTGGCTGCGCGTGCACGAGGGCGTCTTCCAGACACGGCCGGGGCGCCGCGACTGGGAGGCCACGGCGACGGCGGCCCTCCTGTACGCGGTGTCGGGAGCGCCGGCGGCGGACGCTGCGCTCCGAGGCCCCAGCGCTGCCTACGCGTGGGGACTGGTGCCCTCTCCTCCACCGGTGGTCCACCTGGTCGTGCCACAACGACGCAGCGTGACCGCCCGGCCGGGCCTGCAGGTCCGACGGTCCATGCGCTGGGAGGACCTCGTCGACGAGCGTGCCTTCCCGTGGCGGACGACCGTCCGCGCCACCATCCTGGACATCGCCACGGACGGCACACCCCTGGACGCGTTGTCGATCGTCGCGAAGGCCGTCCAGAAGGAGGTCGTCACTCCTCGCGAGCTCCTCGCCGAGATCTCTGCACGCGGAGGGCACCGGCACTCACGCATCCTGCGGGCCGGCCTGCGTGACGTCGAGGACGGCGGGCAGAGCGGTGCCGAGCTCCTCTACATCCGTGACGTGGAGCGCGCCCACGGGTTGCCTCGCGCGCTACGCCAGTCGCCGTCGCGGGTCGGTCGTCACCGCTGGCACGACAACGAGTACGTCGAGCAACGGCTCATCGTCGAGGTGGACGGCCGGCTGGGGCACGAGCGGTGGGCGGACCGGGTGCGGGACGGCCGGCGCGACCGACAGCTGCTGTCGACGGCACGGCTGACCACCCGTGTCTTCTTCGGCGACGTGGCCACCGACCCCTGTTCGACCGCCTCCGAGATCGCTGCGATCCTCGTCAGCCGTGGGTGGCACGGGCGCCCACGGCGGTGTCGGCGGGTGGGCTGCACCGTCTGAGCCGGCTCTTTGAGGGATCCGACGGACCAGGACCCGTCGGATCCCTCAAAGACTCCGGAGAGGACGAGGCCGCGGCGCGCGGGGCGGTCTCGCTCGTCGCCTGTGCGGCGGCGCGGCGGGTGACGGGTAGGCTCGGCGCCGAGATGAGCGAGCACACCAGCACCGGTCCGGCCGTCCCCGTCGCAGCCCCCGCGTCGACGCCGGAGACCCAGAAGATCCCGACCGCGCCGAGCGGTCCGGTCGCCACCCCGGACGGGCCGCTGGCGGTGCACCCGGCCGACGCGGCGTACCTCCCGAGCACGGCCGCGACGCCCCAGAGCGCGCACGCCGCGGACAAGCCGTACGTCACCATCGTGCTGCCGTGCTTCAACGAGGGCGAGCACGTCCTGCAGGAGATCGACCGCATCACGGCCGCGATGAACTCCAGCGAGTTCACCTACGAGCTGCTCTGCATCGACGACGCCTCGACCGACGACACCCTCGAGGTGCTGCGCGACGCCGCCACCCGTTACGCCAACATCCGCGTGATGCCGTTCCGCCGCAACGGTGGCAGCGGCACCGCGCGCCGGATCGGCACCCAGCAGGCGCACGGCGAGATCGTGGTGTGGACCGACGCCGACATGACCTACGAGAACGAGCGCATCCCCGAGCTGGTGCGGATCCTGCGTGACGACGAGTCCTACGACCAGGTCGTCGGCGCCCGCACCACCGAGGAGGGGACGCACAAGTGGGCCCGCGTCCCGGCGAAGTGGCTCATCCGCAAGATCGCCGAGAAGCTCTCCAACCAGACGATCCCCGACCTCAACTCGGGCCTGCGCGCGTTCCGCCGCGAGGTGTCGCTGCCCTACCTGCGACTGCTGCCCCCCGGCTTCAGCTGCGTCACGACGATCACGCTGGCGTTCCTGTCCAACCAGCACGACATCAAGTACGTCCCGACGAGCTACGCCAAGCGCGCCGGCGTCAGCAAGTTCCACTTCGTCCGCGACGCCTACCGCTACATCCTCCAGGTGCTGCGCATGGTCATGTACTTCGACCCGCTCAAGGTGCTCATGCCGCCGGCCCTGTGGCTGGTCGTCATCGGCGTCCTCAAAGCCGTGGTCGACATGGTGCGCCACCCGTTCTACTTCCCGGCGAGCACCGTGCTGCTCATCGTCAGCGGCATCATGATCGGCTCGCTGGCGCTGCTGTCCGACCTCGTCGTGCGTTCGCGCACGGGCGTGTGACGACGCTGCGGTATGCCGCGTGGCCGGCTCGCGTGAGCCGCCGCACCGGCGCCGATCCCCACCACCGGGGGCAGCTGCGGTGACGCCGATCGCCGCGCTCAAGGTCGCCGTCGTCGGACCCACCCACCCCTACAAGGGTGGGGTGGCGGCCCACACGACGAGCCTCGCGCACGAGCTGGCCGAGGCCGGCCACGACGTGACGCTCGTGTCGTGGTCGCACCTGTACCCCTCGAAGCTCTACCCGGGCGAGCAGGCCGTGCCCGGCGGCGCACCCGACGTGGAGCCGTTCCCGCGCACCGTCCGCGCCCTGAGCTGGGCCCGTCCCGACACCTGGGTGCGGACCGGCCGGCGGCTGCGAGGGTTCGACGTGGTGGTCGTCGTCCACGTCATCCCGGCCGTCGTCCCGGCCCACCTGGCGCTGCTGCGCGCCGCCGGTGCAGGGCGTCGCGGCGCGGGCGCAGCGGGCTCGGTACGCCGCGGGGCCGCCTCCGGCACGCGCGGCACCTGGCCGCGCACCGTGGTCATCGCCCACAACGTGCTGCCCCACGAGACCCACCTCGGCGACCGCGAGCTGATGCAGCAGCTGTTCGAGCGGGTGGACGCGGTCCTGGTGCACAGCGACGCCCAGGCTCGCCTGGCGCACGAGCTCCACGCGCCGCGGGTCTCGGTCACCGACCTGCCGCCGCACCTGCCCGGCGGGGCCCCCGTCGAGCGCGTCACCCATGACGGGCCGCCGCGGCTGCTCGTGCTGGGGATGGTGCGCGAGTACAAGGGGGTCGACCTGCTCATGGAGGCGCTGGCCCGGGTGCCCGGGCCGACGCTGACCGTCGCGGGGGAGATGTGGGGGTCGAGCGGGGAGCGCGTCAAGGAGCTGGCCCGCGACCCGCGGCTGCGCGACCGCGTGGAGGTCCACGGCGGTTACGTGCCTGCCGACCGCCTCGCGCCGCTGCTGGCGTCGCACGACGTGCTCGCCCTGACCTACCGCAGCGCCACCGCCTCGCAGAACGCCCTGCTCGGCCGCCAGCACGGCCTACCCGTCCTCGCCTCCGACGTGGGCACGTTCGGCAGCCAGGTGCGCGACGGCGTCGACGGCCTCCTCGTGCCGCCGGGCGACCTGGACGCCCTGGTGGAAGCGCTGCGACGCCTCGCTGACCGCGACTACACCGAGCAGCTGCGCGCCGCGGTGCGACCGCCCGACCTCTCGGGGCCGTGGGCCAACTACGTCGGCACCATCGAGGCGCTCGCCGCCGTCGAACCGGCCGAGGGGGAGGACCCCGACGACGCGGACGCCGCCGGCGACCCCGACGGCGGTGGCCCCGCCGCGGTCGTCGGGCACCTGCGGCACCGGGTGTCCTCGGCGGTGCGCGGCATCGTGGCGGCGTCGAGACCTGCGGTCGAGCTGGGGCGCGCCGACCTGCCTGACTGGGTCCGTGCGTCGGACATCCTCGCGGACGGGCACGACGCCGACGAGGCCAAGGCGTTCGCGCGCTCGCTCGGGCTGCCGCGCTGCAGCGACGGCATCGCGGCCTGGGCAGCCCTGGGCGCCCTCGCCGCCATCGTGCGGGTCCGCGACGACGGTCGCCGCAGCGCCGTCATCGTCGACGAGTCCGGCGCGCGCTCACCCCTGTCGAGGTGGGCCCGGGCGATCGGGTTCGCGCCCGTCGAGCTCGAGCTGACCGGCCACCGCTCGTCCGTCGAGGTCCTCGACGTCGACACGGCCTCCCTCGACGTCATCGTCCGCCTGCACCCCGGCGGCTGCGACGCCGACGACGTCGACGAGGCGATGAGCCAGGCGTCGTGGGCGCTGAAGTCCGGTGGCCTGCTCTGCATCACCCTGCCCATCGGGCCCGGCAGCGCCGAGGGGGCGCTCGGCCCGGCCGACGTCAGGGCCGTCCTCGCTCGCGCGCACGACCTCGGGTTCGTCCTCGTCGGGGACCTCGACGGCGACATCACCGGCCGCATGCGCCAGGCCTCCGGCACCTCCACCCGCACGGACACCGCGTACGGCCTGCTCAGGCTCACCCTCAGGAGGCGCTGATGAGCCGCTCACGGGTCTCCACGATCCTGCGCACGACCCTGGCCCTGCTCGTGGTCGCCGCGGTCGCGGTCGCCGTCGCGCGCAACTGGGCCGCCGTCTCCGCAGACATCGGCAAGGTCGACGGACCCACCTTCGTCCTCGCCGCCGCCCTGGCGTGCATCCCCCCGGTGCTCACCATGCTGGGGTGGCGGGTGCTGCTCGCCGAGCTGGGTTCACCGCTGCACGTCGCGCCGGCCGGTGGCGTCTTCTTCGTCGGGCAGCTGGGGAAGTACCTGCCCGGTGCGGTGTGGAGCATCGTCGCCCAGGCGGAGATGGGCGCCCGGCTGCACATCCCTCGCCGTCGCTCGGCGGTCGTGGCGTTCCTGTCCGTGGCCATCGCCGCGATCTGCGGGCTCGTCGTGGGGCTCCCCGCGGTGCCGCTGCTGCTGACCGGGGGCGACGCCACCACGACCGGCTGGCTGGCCCTGCTCGCCGTCCCCGTGCTCGGCGTGGCCTTCTACCCGCCCCTGCTCAACTGGGGCGTGGCCACGGTGCTGCGCGTGCTGCGCCGCGAACCCCTCGAGCAGCAGCTCTCCGGGCGCGCGATCGCCAAGGCGAGCGGCCTTTTCGTCCTCACCTGGCTGTCCTCCGGCCTGCACGCGCTGGTCCTCCTGCGGGCCACCGGCGCCAGCGCAGACCTCCCGGCACTGCTCGTCGCGACGCTCTCGGGATTCGCGCTCGCGTCGTCCCTGGCGATGTTCAGCGTCGTCCTGCCGGCCGGCGTCGGCGTGCGCGAGGGGCTGCTCGTGCTCATGCTGGCGCCCATCAGCTCGACCTCGGCGGCCACGGCGGTCGTCGTGCTGTCGCGGTTCCTCACCGTGCTGGCCGACGTGCTGTTCGCCCTGCTCGGCTGGGCCTACGCGCGCCGCCACCACCTCATCACCACGCGCGAGGAACGTGAGCGCGACCACGTCGTCGTGGACGACGCGACCGCGGGATAGGTTGACGCCCATGACCACACCAGACGAGGCGTCCGCCTCGGGCCAGGTGGCCGCACCGCCCGGGGGACCCCTGCTCGCCGTCGCCAAGCGCGCGGCCGAACGAGTCCTGTGGGGTCGCGTCGCCCTGCAGCGCCGGGCCGAGGCACGCCGCGGGTATGCAGCCAACCGCCCCGTCCCGACCACCGTCCCCCCGACGGCCGTGCTGCGCACCGCCGCCGACTGGGAGGCCGCGGTCGCCGAGGGGCGCCACCTGCGGCTGCCCCTGCACCGGGACCTGCCGAAGAACTGGGACGCGCTAGGGGCGGTCGGCGCCGTGCTGCGCCTGGCCGACGACGGCTCGCGCTCGGCCCGCGTGATGGACGCCGGCAGCGCGCGGTACTCGCCCGTCCTGCCGTGGCTGCGGCTCTACGGCCTCGGCTCCGCGCCGGGTTCGCTTCTCGGGATCAACCTCGAGTTCGGCTCCGAGGTGCACCGCGACGGTGTCGTCTTCCGGCACGGCGACGTGACGGCCACCGGCCTCCCCGACGGCTCGCTCGACGCGATCACCTGCATGTCGGTGATCGAGCACGGGGTGCCCGTCGAAGCGTTCCTGCGCGAGAGCGCCCGGGTGCTGCGTCCGGGTGGTGTCCTGTGCGTCTCGACCGACTACGACCAGTCGCCCCCCGACACCACGGGCCGCACGGCGTACGGCAGCGAGGTCAAGATCTTCGGGCCCGAGGACATCCGCGAGCTCGTCGCGACCGCCGAGTCCGCGGGCCTGGAGCTCGTCGGCGACCTCGCCACGTCCGACGCGCTGTCGCACTCCGAGCGGCCGGTGCACTGGGACCGGGTCGGCCTGGACTACACCTTCATCCTGCTGACCTTCCGCCGCCGCTGACCGCGGCGGGCGCCCGCCGCTGACCGGCGCTGGCGCCCGCGGCTGACCGGCCCGCGACCGAACCTGCACGACATACAGGTGTGCCGCCCGCAAACGAGCGGGCGGCACACCTGTCTGTACGTGTGGAGTCGGCGTCAGGCGGCGCCGGGCTCTTGGGTGTCGCTGGCGGGGTACTTCTTCACGAAGTCCACGACGGCCTGGCCGGAGAGGCCCCCGCACATCTGGCGGTGGCCGGCGTCCTTGGCCCAGTGCACGAGCGCGTACGGCTTGCCGGCCGGGAAGGCGCCACGGCTGGCGTCCCACTCCACGACCTTGAACTTGCCGGAGGACTGGGGGAGCTTGTCGGCCTTGTCGGCGATGTCCTTGAGAAGCGCGGTGTCCTTCACCTTGGCGCCGTCGTACCAGAGGATCGTGTAGCCGTGCTCGAGGTTGTGCACGAGGGTCTCGAGCGGCGGGCGGTCGGCAGCGGTGTAGAAGTCGCGCCCACTGACGTCGGGGGTGGCGAAGTGCGGACCGTGGCTTGGCGGGACGGTGTCGTACTTCACCGAGGTCTCGTCGGGCTTGTTGGTGCCCGGGCCGACGTGCTCGCCGGTGCCGCCGCCGCTGTCGGTCGTCGCCGGGTCGCAGGACGCGGCGGCGACGGAGACCCCGAGGTTGGGGAGCTGGCCGGACTTGGCGTCGTTGACGGCGTACGCGACGACGCCGCCGAGGCCCAGCAGCAGGACGACGAGGGCGATGCCGATGCCAGCCTTGACCTTGCGCTCCTTGGCCTTCTGCTGGTTCTGGATCTCGGCCAGGCGCGCCTTGCGGTCCTGGCTGGCTCGCTTGTTGCTCACGGGTTCCTCGGTGGCTCGGGGTCGGGTCGCGCAGAGTCTACGGGGCCCGCCTTGGGTCGTTGTCACCCGAACGCGCGACACTGGGCCAATGTCCCCGGCCCCCCCGACGAGTGCGGAGCACCGTCGCACCTGGCGCTCCCGGAGACCGGTCTCGGTGGGCCTGCTGGTCACGATCCTGCGCCGCGGGGGCGGCGACCCGACGTTCCAGCCCGACCGCGGCGACGGCTGGTGGCTCGGCCTGCCGACGCCCGAGGGCGCGGCGACCCTGCGGCTGGAGCAGCGCGACGACCTCGGCGAGGTGGTCGCCACGGCGTGGGGGCCCGGCGCGCAGTGGGCGCTGGCGCAGGTGCCCGAGCTGCTCGGGGACGCCGATGACGACAGCGGGTTCGTCGCCCACCACCCGCAGGTGGAGCGGGCGCGGCGCCGGTACGCCGCGTGGCACGTCCCGCGCTCCGGCCTGGTCATGCACGCGCTCGTCCCCGGCATCATCGAGCAGAAGGTCACCGGCCAGGAGGCGTTCGGCGGCTACCGCCGGCTCGTCCACCGGTTCGGCAGCAGGGCGCCGGGACCCGGGGAGGCGCGACGCCTGTGGGTCGCCCCCGACGCGGCGACCTGGGCGGCCATCCCCTCCTGGGAGTGGCTGGGGGCCTCGGTCGACGGCGCCAGGTCGTCGACGGTCGTCCGGGCGGCCAGGGTCGCGGGGCGGCTCGAGGAGTGCGTCGGGCTCACGGCCACCCAGGCGCGGGCCCGGCTGCGCGCCGTACCCGGCATCGGCGTCTGGACCTCCTCGGAGGTGGCCCAGCGCGCGCTCGGGGACGCCGACGCGGTGAGCTTCGGCGACTACCACGTGGCCAAGAACATCACCTGGGCGCTGCTGGGCGAGGAGCGGGACGACGAGGTCCTCGCCGAGCTGCTCGAGCCCTACCGCGGGCACCGGTACCGCGTGCAGCGGTTGCTGGAGCTCGACGGCCACTTCCGGCCCCGTCGGGGGCCGCGGATGGCGCCACGCACCCACCTCCCCACCCGCCGCTGAGCAGCACGCGGGGAACCCGCGGGTGGTGCACGGGACGCGCAGTCAGGTGCGGGGGAGCTCGGTCACCCTGAGTGTAGCCTCGAGCCCCTCGACCTGCTGGGGCGCCTGCGCCTGAAGCGACTCGCCCCACAGGGCGACCTGGAGGCGGGTCACGGCGACCCC
>Ga0164304_10000337_pt1 | contig 12724 bp, 8 predicted proteins | sample Whisoiple_217_MG_FD_110216 | JGI IMG/M metagenome (GOLD analysis project Ga0164304, IMG submission 110216) | Soil microbial communities amended with pyrogenic organic matter from upstate New York, USA - Whitman soil sample_217_MG | ecosystem: Environmental > Terrestrial > Soil > Agricultural...
CGCCACGGCGGCGGCGCTTTTTCTGGGAAAGACCCCACCAAGGTAGACCGCAGCGCGGCTTATGCTTGTCGCTACGTTGCTAAAAATATCGTGGCTGCTGGTTTGGCCCAAAAGTGCGAAGTGCAGTTGAGTTATGCGATCGGCGTTGCGCGGCCTGTTAGCATGATGATCGAAACTTTTGGCACTGGAAAAGTTGATGACGATCGCCTTTTGGAAGTTGTGAAGCAGCATTTTGAACTGCGTCCTGCGGGCATCATTCAGGCATTTAACTTGCAGAATTTGCCTGCTGAAAGAGGCGGCCGTTTCTATCAAGATGTAGCGGCTTACGGTCACTTCGGACGCACTGATTTAGAGTTGCCTTGGGAGCAAACTGATAAGGCAGAACTTTTGAAAGAAGCTTTGAGCGAGCAGTTGTTGGAAGTAGCCCGATAGTACAATTTTAGGGTGCGCAGTGCGCACCCTATTTATTCGTTACTTGCAATCTTTTGTCTTTTCTTGATTGCTACAATACTTGTCAAACCCAAAATAGCACCTGCGATAGTTGTCGGTTCTGGAACTGCTTCGGAAACCACTATCTCTGGCACAAAATAACTGACTGTAGCACTTGGATCATTTCCTATCGAACGCCCCATAAGCTTTCTACTGGACATAAACTTATCATTCTCTATGCTCCAAGTAACTCAAGATATAGGAACCCAGAAGCTCTACCCACTCAAGCTGAGTCCTGCCAATGTCCTCTCTTGGCACATCGATCGCTCCACCTGATACCTGCGTGAAATAATACTCACCAGTTTCTGAATTAGATGTCTCCGTAAAATTATAAGACCAACGATTCTGATAATCGGACGGTGCAAATCCGGGTAATAGATAATTGAATACTCCAGAAATTACACTGACTGATTCGTCACCATATCCCGTTAGAGATGAGTTATCAAAGCTGAAATTACCCTTGTAATTAGCAATATAAGGACTAGGCCCGCCGCAGAATAAGCTTGTAGCATCGTTCGTAAAATCCTAAGTGAGAACAGCGGCTTGTGCAGAGGCTAGCAAATTGAGTTAATATGCCTCCACAAGCCAATACGCTACTTGCGATCGCAACACTTAATTGATTCCCTTTGTATTTTGCCATTTTTAAAATGCCGAATAAATTATTGTATGCTACGACTCTAAACTTTGATGAATTGAATGTCTATACAAAAGCTAGAGGTTTTATTAAACTTTACCAAAATCAGCGAGGATCTGTACAATCAATCAATATCTAAAACTTTGACGTTTAATTAAGTTCGCCGACTTATCAAGCAAAGCATCTTCTCCATAAATAATATCCGGTGCTACCAATTAATAACGTAGCGTGTCCCGCGCGCACCTTACAACAAAAATAGAATAAATAAATGCCATTTTTCACACCTTTTCAATCAGCAATTCGCAGTTGGGCTTCGGAACTCAAACAGCGGTTTGCGGGTGAAAATTTGGCACCAAATCCAGCAGCGCTGCCAAGTTCGTTGGCATCTGAAAATCCGGGAATTCGTGGCGTTTGGATACCCAGCACCGACTGCAAAGTTCTCACCTCAAAACAGCGAATTGCTGAGGCAATGAACTTTCTCGCCGATACGGGATTTAATACAGTTTTTCCTGTAGTTTGGAACCGGGGTTTTACTGCTTATCCTTCTCAAATTATGCGCAAAAAATTTGGTGCGGAAATAGACGCCCGCTATCAAGGTCGCGACCCTTTGGCCGAATTAATTGTTGAGGCAAATAGAGTCGGTCTCAAAGTTATTCCTTGGTTTGAATACGGATTTGTGAGTTCTTATAATCTCAGCGGCGGTCATTTGCTGGCGAAAAAACCGGAATGGGCGGCGCGCGATTGCAGCGGCAATTTACTTAAGAAAAATAACTTTGAATGGATGAATTCTCTAAACCCGGAAGTGCAAGAATTTTTGCTGGGGTTGATGCTGGAAGTTGCTAAGAATTATCCGGTAAGCGGCGTTCAAGGAGACGATCGCATTGCGCTGCCTGCAGAAGGCGGTTACGACGAAAAAACGGTCAAACGCTACCGAGAAGAGTGCGGGAGAGAACCGCCGGCGCATTGTAGAGAGCGACATTGGCTGCACTGGCGCGCTGATATTATTACTGAGTTTGTGGCTCGCTTGCACCGAGAATTGAAAGCTATTAATCCTGATTTGTTGCTGTCGATGTCGCCGAGTCCTTATGAGTGGGGATTGGTAGAATATTTGCAAGATTCTAAAGCTTGGGTTGACAAAAATTTGGTCGATATGCTTCACCCGCAGTTTTATCGCCGCGATTTTAACGCTTACAAACAATTGGTCGATCGGCTGATTGGGGAACAGCTTAGCGGCGAGCAAGTACAGTGCGTGTCGCCGGGTATTTTGTTGGCGAATCGAGGCAGCGATTATAGCATAACTCCCGAGCTGTTGTTGCAAGTAATTGCTTACAACCGCTGTCGCGGCATTCAAGGAGAAGTGCTGTTTTTTTACGAAGGTTTGCGAGATAACGGTAACGCTTTGGCTGAGGTTTTGAAAAATGGGCCCTATGCTCGTTGAGAGACAGTCCCGCGATCGAGCTGTTTCCGCTTCGCTGCGTTCAACTGAGCCGATCGCTATTTCCAGCCAACTTGCTATAAAATGATATAGCAGAGTTAGGCTAGCTAAAAAACCAGCTCCGCCAAGCAGCAAGCGCTACTAATTGTCAAGCTGATTGCCCAAACAAACCCGATAATTAATAATTGGGGAGTTGCAAAAATAGTGGACTCAGGCATATTTTAGAAGTGGTGCAAGCTTTTTTTACAAGTAGAGTTTTGTAGACGCTGTATTTTTTTTAAGACAGACAGTTTAAAAGAGCAATCTCAAGCGCTCGCCAAAATAATAGGTAAATCAATGAACTCAGCAGCCACCCTCATCCAACAGCTACCCGAGCTCAGCGATGCTCAATTCAATGAAAAATATTTGAAACAAAAACAAGGAATGCGCACCTTGGCCACAATATTGCCGCAAGTAGAACAGCAAAGTCTGGCTTTGCGGGCAGTAAAATTAGCCCTAAAAGTAAATTTAAAACTCGGCTCGAAGCTAGCAGGAACAGTAAAGCCAGAATTTCAAACAGCCACAATAAAATTAATCGGAAAAATCCCAACTTCGCCCCTGTTCAAAATTCAACTGCTGGCCCTGACAAGTTCCGATATGGCAATTCCGATGCTGGTGGCCGCATTGAACCACAAAGAAAGTGCAGTGCGCCTTCATGCCATTCGGGCGATCGGGAAAATCGGCTCCGAAGCAGCAGTAATTGAATTAGCCCGATCGCTCGAATCCGAAGATTCCCAAGTGCAAGCTTGGGCGGCTTGGGCTTTAGGAGAAATCGACTCGAAACCAGCAGCCGGAGCACTGCTCAAAGCCCTCAACCACAAAGCCTCCGGGGTGCGCCTCTGGGCTGTTTGGGCCTTGGGCAAAATTCACCCCAAAACAGCCGTCCCCGCACTGCTCAAAGCGCTCAAACACCAAGACTCCGAGGTGCGCTGGCGGGCGGCCGTCAACTGCGGGAAAATCGGCGCCTCTGAGGTAGTTCCCTGGCTGATGAACGCCCTCAGAGACTCGAATCACATCGTCCGCGCTAGGGCAGCTGCGGCTTTGGGGAAAATCGGCGATTGTGAGGCAGTACCCCGCTTAGTAGAATTGCTCTACGATCCCGACTCCTATGCAGTTTCTTTGAGGGCCGCCGAGGCCTTGGGACAAATCGGCACGGAAACGGCTGTGGCCGGCCTACTGGAAGCCCTCAACCATGACGACTCAGACGTGCGCGGCAGTGCAGTTTCTGCCTTGGGGGAAATCAGCAGCGAGGTGGCTGCAGTGGCGGTAATGCGAGCGCTCTCGGATCGAGACATTTTCGTGCGCGGCAGGGCGGCCGTTGCCCTCGGGAACCTCAATACAGCCGGAGATCCTAACTTGCAAAAAATGGTGACAGCGGGACTGGCGCTGGCCATCGGCGACAGCGAATCTTATGTGCGGTGGAGAGTAGCTGCTGCTTTGGGGCAAATTGGGACAGAGGAATCTGTGGCAGGTTTGGTGCGGCTGCTGGAGGACGAAACCTCTGGAGTGCGTCAAAATGCTGTTAAATCCCTCGGTCAAATTGGCTCGACGGCTGCTCTTTTGGCTCTGGAAGCAGCTTTAAACCGGGAATTTGCTGACGTTCGCGCGCTGGCAGCGCAATACTTGCCCGATGCCAGCACCTCGGCAGAAACCGTTGATTTAGAACCCTCAGCTTCTGGAGATTTCTCGGGTGAAAAACTGCCGAAAATCCTGATTGCAGCAGAAGCAGAAGCCAGCGACTACATTGTCGATCGCCCTGCCGGGCGCCACATCAAATACCTGATCTCGATCGGCAGTCCCGGCGTGCGCGAGCCCAGAAATTTTCACAAAGTCCCGAACCGACTGCGGCTGGAATTTAACGACCTCGACACCCCCGTTGACGACCCCGATCGGGTTTTGCCTAAACTTGAGGACGCAATCAAAATTATCGACTTCGCCCTCAAAATGTCGGCGAGCCCGGGCAATTTGCTCGTCTGCTGCCAAAGCGGCATCAGCCGTTCAACAGCAACAGCTTTGACTGTTTGTGCTGCCTTGTTGGGCCGCGGCAAAGAACAAGAAGCGTGGGCCGTGGTGCTCGCCGCCAGACCCCAGGCTAAGCCGAATCGCTGGATGGTACAATTGGCAGATGAAGCTTTGGGTAGAGACGGTAAGTTAGCACTGGTGCTCGAATTGACCTCTGCTAATTCAGAACTCGAAATTGCCAACAGTTGACTGGCAGAAACCGGGTTTCTTTTGGTAAAACCTACAGCTATACTCAACTTACACGACTTCGCTTCAGACTTGTCTTTGCGGGGCAGCGATGCCAAAAGTCGATCGGCTGCCGCATTTGTTACATTCTATACAGTGAATTCGTCCCATGCTCAATAAAAATTGTCCAGCAATCGTCGCATTGCTGGCAGCCAAAGTCCAAAGCGAAGGAATGGGGTGCATTGTTAACAGACTATATCAGCTTTGGGCCACTCCCAGGCCAAACGGGTCAGACAAAATTTTCTGCCTGTATAATTCTATGCCTGTATAATTCCATGCTGGGATAAAATTTTCTTTATTATGCCTGTGGCAGACTTTTACGAGTCGAAAAAGTATTTTGGCAACAGCCATCAACACCCGAATTATGTATTAGACATCAACAGAATTTAAGTTTCTCCTCTGACTCCACAAGAGTTTCAGATGCTTTTTGGCAGATGTCTACTGGAAAACAGACAAGATTTTCCGTTTGGAGAACATAAGAGCGTGGTAAATTTTAACAAAATACAGGGGTTGCATCTGTCAAAAATTTATTTACAAAAAAAAACAGGGGACGAAGCAAGTTTATCAGTTGCCGTTTGGGAATGCTAGGGCGAGTTCAATCCAGACTTAGAACCACTTAACCCGCCGCAAAAACCTGTGGCAACGCGAAAGGTCAACCCGAAAAATAGCAATGTAGGTAAACTGATGTCGCTCTTTATTTCTGAAGAAGCCGCTTCTCTAGAAACCGCACAAAAAAAAAGATCCAGCCAGGATTTTGTAGAAAGATCGTCCTTAATAATCAGCAAAATCTTGCCATTTAAAATTGGCGGTTGGCCCATCCATCAAAAAATTGGGGGGGGGTATTTCCTGGCAATAGGAATCGGATTTATAGGCTCCCTGAGCGGACTGGTAATAGCCGACTACTTCCAAGGACAAGGAGTATACCAACTCAATGATGCTCACCAGCAGGCCCAATTGCTGGGCAATTTTAAAGATTCAGCGCTGGCGGCGCAATTGCAGGGAGCACAGCTAGATTCTTTTGTAGAGAATTCAGCCCAACTAGAATTGCAAAAAGAGCATTTGATCGCGAGTATTACTAAGGCAAAAGACCTGCGCTTGAAAATAGAAAAGTTTGCCGACAGCCAACCCGCTTGGCTGGCAGCAGAACCTGCGATTCTCAAAGCTTTACTGCAAGATTGCACAGAAGATTTAGAATCTTACGCCGATACTCTCCTGTCCAGCTTGCAGCAAATCCAGGGCTCACAGTTATCACCAGCCCAGATAGAGTTAGCCCGAAAATTGCTGGCAATTAAAAGCGGAGAAGGTGCAAAAAAACTCGACAGTCACCTTCAGGAAGTGAGCAAAATCCTTGACATTGCCCAGCAGCAAGAGTCGCAAGGCGGTGAAGTGATGGAGGACGCGCAAGGCCTCGAAAAGGGCATAATTATTATGAGTATGCTGGTCTCGGTAGCGGTGGCGGGAATGGTGGCTTACCAAACGAGTCGGGCGATCGCCCAACCTGTTATCAGCGTCACTCAGGTGGCCGAACAAGTGGCCGCCGAGTCTAATTTTGATTTGCGAGCCCCCGTCACCGGACAAGACGAAATAGGCTCATTAGCTGTGTCTCTCAACCACCTAATCGAGCGGGTTTCGGAACATACAAAAGAATTGGAAAAAGCTAAGGAAGACGCCGTCGCCGCTAACACTGCTAAAAGCCAGTTTTTAGCAAATATGAGCCACGAATTGCGGACGCCTTTAAATGCGATTATCGGCTACAGTCAACTACTTTCAGAAGATGCCGAGGAGGCGGGATTGGATGATTTTGTATCCGACTTGCAGAATATTTACGAGGCCGGCAGGCATCTGCTATCTTTAATTAACGATATTCTCGATCTTTCAAAAATTGAAGCGGGAAGGATGAAACTCGAAAGCGATGAAATTGACATCGAATTGCTGGTAGAAAATGTTGCGAGTGCGGCGAAACCGTCCATAGAAAATAATGGAAATATTTTAGAAATAGAGTGCGATCGAAGTGCGGGTATCATTCACGCAGATTTCAAGAAAGTGCGGCAGGTTTTGATGCACCTGTTGAGCAATGCTGCTAAGTTTACCAAAAACGGCAGGGTGAAAGTGAGTGTCAAGCGCATTCCAGGAAGGGGAGAATCGAATGCCGCAGGGCGCGAGGGTATTGAGAATTCTATGGCTGCGGGTAAAACTGATTCTGTGGGGATAGCTTGTCCCCGGCGGAATGTTGAAGAGTCGGATTGGATTTGCTTATCTGTTAAAGATACCGGAATTGGAATGTCGGAAGAACAACAGCACAGGTTGTTTGAAGCTTTTGTGCAAGCTGACTGTTCAACAACGCGACGATACGGTGGCACCGGATTGGGGCTGACAATTAGCCGCTACTACTGTGAGATGATGGGCGGGGAGATTTTGGTAGAAAGCGAGGAGGGGAAAGGGTGTAATTTCACTGTCCGTATACCGGCGGGAAATGGGTGATGTGATGTTTGGGCGAGAGATGTAGGGAGTACGCGGAGGGGCGAAAATTTATGTTTCAAACCTCTAGCTTTATGTCCAAATGCTTCACTCTTGTCAGTGGGGGCGATCGCTTCCGGCGCGATATTTGATTTTTCCCAGATGTCTATTTAATTAAGTTGGTCTGATACGGTTTCTTACACCGTTTTCAGTGTTATTGCACTATTTCCAGGCTTCTTCTATAATAATTATATGTTGACATTGTGCAAATTCCTTAAAAGAAAAAACGTTTGTGTAAGGATGTGGATTGAGCCATGATTGACTGTCTCAATGTTGCTCGCTACTTCATTATTAGAGCTTATGAGGATGGTATAGAAGCTGAAATGACCAACATGAAGGTTCAGAAGCTTCTATATTATGCTCAGAGCTTACATTTGGCGCTGTACAATGAGCCATTGTTTGCAGAAGAAATCCAAGCATGGCGCTACGGCCCAGTTTGTCCTCCTGCTTATAGATTCTACAGTGATTTTGAGGCTAAACAATTACCAATTCCTCCCAAAGAAATTTTATCGGATTTTTCATCTGAGAAGAAAGAACTTTTAGAAGAAATTTGGGAATACTTCGGTGGCTACCATGCTTATGGACTGAGTGATATGACTCACGGAGAATTCCCTTGGAAGAAAGCTCGTAAAGGTCTACCACCTCAAGCAAGTTCGACGGAGCCAATTCTTCTTAATGATATGAAGGAATTAGGTTATCAAAAGCTCGATCGGATAGAGCGCGATCGCCCTGAATACAAACTAGCAATGTCTGAAATTTTGAACGATGCGTTTGCTTCGGAATCCTTAAATCGTAACCGAAAACTTGCGACTATTTAAACATCGTTTTGTTTGGCTACCATAAAAATATTTTGCCATCCTTACATCTCTAGTTCAACAGGTTCAACCTCATAACCCTCTGTACTCGGTACTCCCGACTGTTCTAACACTAACTCGTTATAACCTGAATTGATTATGTCTGGCTCATCTCTACAACTTTGATCATCCATTACTATATTGTAGCCAACCTCATATTTGTAAGGCTTAATCACCAAGCTATGTACAACACCAGGTTGCTCGCGCCAAAGAACCCTAGTACCAGGTTGATAGTAAACAATATTGTCCAATGGTGGAACTGAATCTCTGAAATCTCTGTTTTCCATGATTTCTATCAAATCTGGGTTTTCTAGGATTTCTATCAAATCCTCTACTTTTTCTGGTGGTAGCTCAAACCATTCTCCACGAGTTGTATAATCTGAAAATGCTTCATGAAGCCTACTCTCGAATCGAGGAGCATTTTCCAAGAAGGCTGCGCTTACCAATGCAATCTCGATAGGATTCCCGGTTTGCAGGTTACGTAGTCTTTCCCCAACATCTTTAGAAATACCAATTTTGTAGTATTTTTCAGATCTCAACAAATAAATAAACCGATTGCTGTTTGAAGTAAATCCCACCTCTTTGTAGAAGGGTAAATGTCCCCAAAACCAGCGTTTACCTTCTTTATCGGGCAAGACTTTTTCAAATTCTTTTCCAACTATCTTTGCACATTTGCGCCAATGCGCACAGACAATAGTGTTGGGGTACACACCTCTAGCGAAAAGTCCACCTGTCCCCTTAACCCAATAAGTTCCCTTGTTCTCTAAGATAGGTTTTTTGCAATGATAACAAATAGGTTCCAAGCACTCGCTCCTTTTCTGTGACTCGCGATCGCACTTGCGATTCATAGATGGCGTCGCCGCGTCGGGCAAATTCTTCTTTGCTGTAACGGGGTTCCCGGACTACCACAGGCTTAATCTCATGCCAGATTTACCATTCTATTTGAACCTGGGCGATCGATCTTTTTGTAGTAAGAACTTTAGTCTTTATTAGCCGTTTGTAGTAAGGACTTTAGTCCTTATTAGCTCAAAGATTTAATAAAGGACTGAAGTCCTTACTACAAACTGTATCAAATCCGATTATTTTCCCACACCAGCCGGCTGCTGACGGTTTCGCAGTTCCAGAAAAATCAACAAAGCATTAACATCAGCCGGATTCACCCCACCAATTCTCGCAGCTTGACCAATAGTCAGCGGCTGCACTTTAGCCAACTTTTCCCGCGACTCCTTCGACAGAGTTGTAATTGCCATGTAATCCAAATCCGCAGGCAATTGTCGGCGTTCGTGTTTGGCAATGTCATCAATTTGATTTTGCTGTCTTTGCAAATAACCGGAATATTTGATGTCAATTTCTGCACCCTCTTTCTCAGCCAACTTCAGACTCGAATTGCCTAAATCGTACCGTTCCAAATCGACATAATGAAAACCAGGACGGCGCAGCAAATCAGCGAGAGTAATTGAACCTTTAATCGCTTGTTGAGTGTCAGCCCAAATAGCCTTGCCAATCTCCTCGTGTTCCTTCACACGAATCGAGTACAAACGGGCTTTTTCCGCCACAATATTAGCTTGTTTCCGCTCAAATAACTCCCAGCGACGATCGTCAATCAAACCAATTTCCCGTCCGAGCGGGGTCAAGCGTTGGTCAGCATTGTCCGATCGCAATAATAACCGGTATTCCGATCGCGAAGTCAGCATCCGGTAAGGTTCCCGCAAATCCTTCGTACACAAATCATCGATCAGAGTACCGATATAACTTTGCTCGCGAGGAAAAACAATCATCTCCTGATTTTTCGCAAACCGGGCCGCATTAATACCCGCCACAATCCCCTGTGCAGCCGCCTCCTCATATCCAGTCGTACCGTTCACCTGACCCGCGCAAAACAGCCCTTCAATCTTCTTAGTCATCAGCGTCGGATAGCACTGAGTTGCCGGCAAATAATCGTACTCCACAGCATAAGCAGGGCGCATAATTTTGCAATTTTCCAAACCAGGAAGAGTCCGCAGCATTTGCAATTGCAAACTTTCCGGTAAACCCGTCGAAAATCCTTGGATATAAAGTTCAGGAATATCCCTACCTTCCGGTTCAATAAAAATCTGGTGACTTTCCTTATCTGCAAACCGCACAATCTTATCTTCAATACTCGGACAGTAGCGCGGACCCTTCGCATCAACCCAGCCGCCGTAGACTGGAGAAAGGTGCAAATTGTCTCTAATTAACTGGTGAGTTTCTGGCGTTGTTCGAGTTAGGTAACAAGGCATTTGTTCTCGTTCGACCCAAACTTCAGGATCGAAACTAAACCAGCGAACATCTGCATCTCCCGGCTGCGGTTCCAGGTTAGTAAAATCGACAGTGCGTTTGTCAACTCTGGCAGGAGTTCCAGTTTTTAACCTGCCAGTTTCAAAGCCCAAACGGTTGAGAGTTTCCGTCAAACCAACGGCGGCAAATTCTCCCGCGCGTCCCGCAGGCATCGACTTATTGCCCACCCAAATCGTGCCGCCTAAAAAAGTGCCTGTGGTGAGAATTACAGCTTTGCATTCAAAAGCGACGCCGAAGTATGTTTCAACTCCGATAACCTCTTCATTTTTGCCCAAAACTAAGTCTGTAACCATCGCTTCGCGGACGGTCAAATTCTCTTGATTTTCAACAATATTATTCATCACAGCGGCGTATTCCCGCTTGTCTGTCTGTGCTCTCAGCGCCCAAACTGCGGGGCCTCGCGAAGAGTTGAGGATGCGTTTTTGTAAGTAAGTGCGATCGGCCATTTTGCCAATTTCCCCACCTAACGCATCCACTTCATTAGTGAGTTGAGATTTAGCCGGACCGCCGACAGCAGGATTGCAGGGTTGCCACGCAATTTTGTCGAGGTTGAGGGTGAGTAAAAGAGTGCGACAGCCGAGGCGAGAAGTGGCGAGGGCGGCTTCGCAGCCGGAGTGTCCGCCACCAACTACGATGATATCGAAACTGTCTTGGAATTGTACTGGTGTTTGTGCGATCATAGTCGGTGTTTGAGTTGCAAAGACTCGTACTTTATTTTAGCAGTAATGTCGAGCGTTTTGGGATTGGGTTTTTGGCCAAAATATCCCTTGGCAATTTTAAACCGCAGATCCGCGCGGTCGGGCGGGGATGGATGTCGGGTGCAATTTGAAGTTTTCTCGTTGATTCAGATAAAATTGAGGTATATTAACCGAGATTAATATTATGCGATCGCCAGCCAGCGACCAAAAGGGAAAAATTACCACAACCTTCTTAGGGTCCGAAGGCACATTTGAACGTTTAGAAATTCCAGCCCCAAGCGAGGCGCTGTGAGGAGTATTCCCCCTCCAAATGCTAGGAATGGCACTCGACTTGAACAATCAAAGATCGGATATTTTGCCGATCGACCAGACAGAAACCCCTCTCAAAATTAGGTAAATTTATCCCCAACAGCTAGCAGATTACCTACCTCTTCTCCACTCTTGCTTCGCGTCCTTCGCGTCTTCGCGGTTCAATAATTCCGTAATCAGGCAGTTTTGCGCTATGTTAGACAAAAAAATCTCAACAAGCGTACACAACAAATGAAATATTTTTTCTTATCCGACGGGTGGAAAGTTGGGCGAGTCTGGGGAGTCGGCGGCGAGTGGAGTTACGCCGCTTGGAGACGCCACCCCGACATTGTACAACTCGACCTCTGTGTGTCGGATCACCAAGAAAAAATGTGGCTCTACCGCGTCGAAGAGGCTGTACTCATGGTAGAAGTCAAACCCACAGCCCCCGCAGATCCGAACGATCCTGCCAAAAACATCGGCAACGTCGTGCTGACCAGACTGATCGATGCCGAGCAAGTCCTCGAACGCCTCGGGACGATCGCCACCCGCTGCGAAATGGGCAATCCCCAACTAATGTAACGCCGAACATATTGCAATCGGTTCTAACACTCGATACACTTCTTTAAATAACTTTCATTTTTATGCCTCCACCTTTGAAGGTAGAGGGCATTCGGCAAAAGGCAGAATTTAAAGCCCGCAGGTAACTGCTCGGGATTGAGAATCTGAATTTTCCGTCAAAATAGACATCATCACTTACACCTTGGAGAACCGCAATCAATGGGACTACCCTGGTATCGCGTACACACAGTCGTCTTAAATGACCCAGGCCGATTGATTTCTGTACACTTAATGCACACTGCCCTCGTGGCAGGTTGGGCCGGCTCAATGGCCCTTTATGAGCTAGCAGTTTTTGACCCCACAGACCCAGTTTTGAACCCGATGTGGCGTCAAGGGATGTTCGTGCTCCCCTTCATGACCCGCTTGGGAGTTACGGGTTCTTGGGGCGGTTGGAGCATCACGGGCGAAGGTAACGTCGATCCCGGCTTCTGGTCTTTTGAAGGCGTCGCCGTCGCTCACATCATCCTCTCGGGCCTGCTGTTCTTAGCAGCAGTTTGGCACTGGGTATTTTGGGACTTAGAACTTTTCAGAGACCCTCGCACCGGTGAACCAGCCCTCGACTTGCCAAAAATGTTTGGCATTCACC
>Ga0164304_10000339_pt1 | contig 12668 bp, 10 predicted proteins | sample Whisoiple_217_MG_FD_110216 | JGI IMG/M metagenome (GOLD analysis project Ga0164304, IMG submission 110216) | Soil microbial communities amended with pyrogenic organic matter from upstate New York, USA - Whitman soil sample_217_MG | ecosystem: Environmental > Terrestrial > Soil > Agricultural...
CAACGCGAGCGCGCTTCCCTATGCGCTCGTGGCGATCGAGGCCCCGCACGGAGGCACCTATCAGATCGGCGACACCCTGCTCGTGGTGCAGATCGGGCGCGACATGGGACCTCACGGCAATGTCGTCCTCCCGACCGGGCTGGCACAGGTCACCGACACCGTGCAAGGCCGCTACGTGGCGAGCATCGTCGCCACCTACGGGCCGATTCGCCTGGGCCAGCGCGTCCTGCCAGCAGAGAAGTTCACCTCGTCGGGCGAGGCGCATGCCGTGCCGGTCACGGACGGGATCCACGCCACGTTCCTCGGTGGACCCAGCCGACAGGATCTCAAGGTCCCGCAGATGGTCGTCTTCCTCGATAAGGGCCGTCAGGATGGCGTGTCCCCGGGCGACATGTTCGAAATCCGTCGCCACCCCGAGCGGCTGCCTGACGGTCGCCAGCTCATCAACGACGTGATGGCCACCCTGCAGGTCGTGCACGTGCGCGATCACACCGCCACCGCGCGTCTGCTCAACATCCTGACACCCGACATCCCGCCGGGTGCTGACGCCTGGCAGGTCGCCAAGCTTCCGTCCTGACCTCCGGAAGTGAGGCGATGGCGCGGCGCCGGGGGGGCTCCCCGGCGCCGCGTCGCTTTCACCCCGCGGTCCCGGTTCCTTCCTCACCTCGCCTATCTATATTGCGGGGCGGCGGTTCCCTCACTCGGTACTCCCCAACCGGAGCGATCATGGCGAGACGTGGCACATGAACGGGCGGGTTCTGGTCACGGGCGGGGCAGGCTTCATCGGCTCTCATATCGCCGAAGCGTATCTGCAGGACGGGTGGGAGGTGGTCATCCTGGACGATTTGTCCCGGGGCCACGAGGGCAACGTGCCGAAGGCCGCGCGGTTCGTGCGAGCCGATATCCGCTCTCCTGAAGCCAGAAACCTGGTCGCCGGCGGGAAATTCGACGCGATCAATCACCACGCCGCCCAGATCGATGTCCGGGTGTCGGTCGACCAGCCCGCGTTCGACGCCGGGATCAACGTGGTTGGGCTGGTGAACCTGCTCGAGGGAGCGGCCGAGGGCGGCGTCACGCGGGTGATCTTCGCCAGCAGCGGCGGCGTGGTCTACGGCGACCCCGACGTGATCCCGACGCCCGAGACGGCGCCCAAGCTGCCGGTGAGCCCATATGGTGTCAGCAAGCTGTCGGGCGAGCACTATCTCCGCACCCTCGGTGCGTTGCGCGGCTTCCAGGGCGTGGCCATGCGCTATGCCAACGTGTTCGGCCCGCGACAGGATCCCAAGTCGGAGGCGGGGGTGGTGTCGATCTTCGTTTCGCGCCTGCTCGAGAAGCGGAAGCTGACCGTGTTCGGCGACGGCAAGCAGACCCGCGATTACGTCTTCGTGAAGGACGTGGCGCGGGCCAACGTCCTGGCCACCACCGTGGCGCTGCCGCCCGACGGGGCCTTCGACGGACCGGCGTTCAACATCGCGACCTCGCGCCAGACCAACGTGCTGGAGCTGGCCGAAGTGGTGGGGAAGGTGATGAAGCAGAAGCCCGAGGTCGAGTTCGCGCCGGCCCGGCCGGGCGAGCTGCTCCGCAGCGCGCTCGACATCGGCAAGGCCAAGCGCGTCCTGGGCTGGTCGCCCCAGTGGTCGTTCGACGATGGCCTCCCGCTGCTGGTGGAATGGTTCCGGACGGAGGGACGATGATCGTGCAGACGGGTGGCGCCGTGCCGCGTTCGGCGGTCGAACTGGTCCTCACCGCCAGCACGGAGACCAAGGTCGTCCTGATCATCACCGCGGTCTTCTCCCTGATCTCCTGGTTCATCATCATCCTCAAGTGGTGGCAGTTCCGGCGGCTCAACAAGCAGGCCGATCGGTTCTTCGCTGAGATGGAGCGCACCACCCGGCTCCAGGAAGCCTACCACGCGGTGATGAAGCAGCCGCCGTCGCCCTACAACCGTCTGTTCCGCGAGGCCATCACGTTCTATTCCGAGCTCCGTCCCGGCGCGTTGCGCGAGGAGCGGGGGGCCGACCGGAGCTCGCTCACCCCAACCCAGCTCGAGGCGCTCAAGATGGTGCTGGGCAAGGAAGTCGCGGCCGAGCGCGATCTCCTGGGCCACTACATCCCATGGCTCGCCACCATCGGCTCGGTGAGCCCGCTCCTTGGCCTCCTGGGCACGACCCTCGGCATCATCAGCGCATTCACTGGTATTGCCACCAAGGGCTCGGGCAACCTGTCCGCGGTGGCCCCTGGCGTCGCCGAGGCGCTGGTCGCGACGTTCGCGGGCCTGGCGGCGGCCATTCCGGCCGTGATCGCCTACAACCTGTACGTCAACCGTGTCCGGCTGTTCGCGGGCGAGCTCGAGGGGTTCGCCAACGAGCTCATCGGGACGATGGCCCGGGAGGGCCTGCTCTAGGTGTCGGCCGGGCTGGGTGGCGGACTCGGGAGCCAGCGGGGTGACCTGCCGCTCATGGCGGACGTCAACGTCACCTCGCTGGTGGACGTGATGCTGGTGCTCCTGATCGTGTTCATGATCACGGCACCATTGATGCAGGGCGGGGTCGACGTCGAGCTGCCAAGGGCCGAGGCCAAGCCGCTCGACCCCCGCGAAGGCATGGTGGTGTCGGTGAATCGAGACGGCCGCATCTTCGTCGATCAGACACCGGTTTCGTACAACGATTTCCGGGTGACCTTCAAGTCGCTGGTGGCGACCAGGAAGCCGCAGGGAGTGTACCTGCAGGCGGACACCCGTGTCCCCTACGGTCAGGTCGTCCGGGTGCTCGCGATCATCCGCGGGGCGGGCATCCAGAACGTCGGGCTGGTTGCGGCGGAGGAAGGTTCGTGATTGTTCGGCCCGACCGGGGGCGACCGCCGGGTACCACGGTCGGTATCGTCGGGTCGCTGCTGGTGCATGCCGCCGTAGTCGCGCTGGCGTTCAGCCAGGTGCGGTCGGCGCAGGCCGGGCCGCCCACGTATGCCGTCGAGCTGGTCGCCGCGCCGGCCCCGACGGAAAAAAAACGGCTGGCCCGGGAAGCGGTGCCGACGCCGCCGCCGGAAGAGAAACCGGCGCCGGTCAAGCCGCCGCCCAAGCCCAAGCCGACCAAGGTGCCGGCGCCGCCGCCGCCCAAGCCGCCACCGACCGAAACCAAGCACGAGGCCCCGCCCAAGACCGCGGCGCCGGTGGCACCGGCGGAAGGTGAGACGCCGAGCACCGGCACCGATGTCGCGACCATCAAGACGCCGGGCCTGCAGTTTCCGTATCCGGAGTATCTCAGAAATATCGTCACTCAGGTCTACCGCAACTGGGACCGCGAGACGGCCCGACAGAACAGCTTTGCCGAGATCAGCTTCCTGATTCTCCGCGACGGATCGGTGCGGGACATCCGGTTCGTCACGCGGTCGGGGAGCTTCAGCTTCGATCTCGGCGCGCAAGGCGCGATCGAGGCCGCGGGCAATGCCCGGAGCTTCGGTCAGCTTCCCGACGGCTGGGACGCCGACGTCCTGCCCGTGAGTTTCTACTTCAAGCCGGCATCCCGATGACTCGACTGTTTGGCCCAGCCCTGCTCCTCGCCGGTTCGCTGGCCGGCCTTGCCGCACCCGCCTTGGCCCAGGATACCACGCGGGCGGTGGACCAGGGCGTGCGCGTCGGTCTCGACTACCGGCCCGGGACCCAACCCGGCCTCGTGGTGCTTCCTGCCTCGGGTCTCGACTCCGCGCGCGCGATCGTCGAGCGCGACCTCGACTACAGCGATCGCTTTCAGATCGTCCAGCTGGGAAGCGAGAGCGGACTGGGTCCCGGCGGGCGGGGCGGCTCGGAGAGCGGCGGGATCAGCTACGGGATCTACAAGGCGCTGGGGGCCGAGTTCGGGGTCGAGCTCACGGCGGCGGGGGGCGGCGGGGTCACGGTGCGCCTCCACGACGTGACCGCGGGCAAGGTACGGAACCAGCAGAATTTCGCTCTGCCGGCGCCGACCGATCCATCGTATCGGCTCGAGCTTCACCGGATCGCAGACGAAGTGGCCCGTTGGGCCACCGGAACCGTCGGGGTGGCGGCGAGCCGGGTGCTGTTCGTGTCGGGCGGGCGGGTCTACATGATGGACAGCGACGGCGAGGCGATCACGCCGCTTACGCCGGCCAACCAGACCTCGCTTTCGCCGGCTTGGTCACCCGACGGCCAGCGCTTCGCGTACACGGTGCTGGCCGGCGGACGCGGCGGGGTCATGGTCCAGACGGTGGGAAGCGACGCCACGCTGCAGGTGCCCGGCACCAACACGGGACTCAACATCACACCGGCGTTCTCACCCGACGGCCGATTCCTGGCCTACGCGCATTCCGACGAGAGCGGGACCGACATTTTTCTCGCCAATATCGCGGATCGCTGCTGCGCGCAACGCTTGACCGTGGGACGCTATGCGGACAACTTATCTCCAACGTTTTCACCAGATGGCCGACGTATCGCGTTCGTGTCGACGCGAGCGGGGCCGCCCCAAGTCTACGTCATGGCCGCCGACGGCACCGATCAGGAACTGCTGGCGCCGTTCGATTACGGCGCCACCGGCAGCTCCAATGCCCCCGAGTGGTCACCCGACGGGGCTAACGTCGTGTTCCATCGTGAGGTGTCCAACAGCCCGCAGTTGTTCCTCGTCGACGTGGCGGGGCGGCGGGTGCGCCAGCTCACATCGTCCGGCCGGAACGAGGACCCGTCCTGGGCTCCCGACGGCCGCCACATCACCTTCGTCTCCGACCGGAGCGGTGCCCGCCAGCGCTGGGTCATCGACATCGAGACCGGCCCCGTGCGCCAGCTTCGAACGCCTGGCGCGGCGCGGCTCCCTGCGTGGTCCCGTCGCCTGAGTCGGACCGCGGTCGCCCCCTAACCCCGAACGTGGAGTCCTGATGCGCGCACCTACCCTGTTGTTGGTCCTGGCCATCGCCGGGTTCGCTGCCGCCTGCGGCGGGAAGCCCAAGCCCGAACAACCCGCTCCCGAGGCGACCCCCGCGCCGGCGCCGGCGCCGGCACCGGCGCCCGACAACAGCGCCGAGGAGCGTCGGCGGGCGGATTCCCTCGCGGCCGCCAACGCGGCGGCGGAGCGGGCCAAGGCGGTGGCGGCCGATCTCGCGGCCATGATCAACTTCGACTACGATCAGGCGGCCATCCGCCAGAACGATCAGGGTACGCTCGACCGCAAGGCCGGCATCCTGGGCGCCAATCCGAACGTCAAGATCCAGATCAGCGGGCACGCCGACGAACGCGGTTCGGACGAGTACAACCTCGCGCTGGGCAACCGGCGCGCCGCGGCGGCCAAGCGCTACCTGGAGAGCAAGGGCATCGACGCCTCGCGCATGGACGTCGTGTCGTACGGCGAAGAGCGGCCCCTCAACCCCGGCCACGACGAGGCGGCCTACGCGCAGAACCGGCGTGATGAGTTCACGGTCACGGCCGGCGGCGACAACCTCGTCGCGCCCCAGTGAGCTCGCACCACGGACGACGGACCACCTTCCTCGCCGCGGCGCTGACCGCCGCGGCCGGGCTGGGCGGCTGCGTCTCCAAGGGCGACCTCCAACTGGTGCAGGGTGAGGTGGCGCTGCTCCGGGCCGAGACGCTGCGGCGGGACTCGACCCGCGCCGCGCAGCTCGGCGAGGTGATCCAGATGCAGCGCCAGATCATGGATTCCCTGGCGACGACCCGGCGCACGGTGGCCCAGGTGAAGGGCGATGTCTCGCAGGATCTCTACAACATCCAGCAGCAATTGGTGCAGCTGCAGGAGCTCACCGGCCAGAGCCAGCAGAGGTTGAGCGAGCTCCGGACCCAGCTCGAGGCGCGCGCGGCGCAGCAGAACGACGCCACCACGCCGTCGGGCGCGCTGGCGCCGGGCGATACGGCGCAGCCGAGCGGCGGCGCGTCCGCCGCGTCGGCCGACGCGATGTACGAGGCCTCGCTGGCCCAGCTCCGCCGCGGCAGCACCACCACCGCGCGGCTGGGGCTCCGGGAGATGCTCAGGACCTATCCCAGCAGCTCCCGTGCGCCCGACGCACTGTACTTCATCGGCCAGAGCTTTGCGGCCGATAACCCGGATTCAGCCGGCGTGTACTACTCGCAGGTCGTCGACCAGTATCCCACCGCGGCCCGCGCCCCCTCGGCGTTGTACAACCTGGGCCTCCTCAGCGAGCGGCGGAAAGACACCGCCAAGGCGAAGGATGCCTACCAGCGCGTGGTCCAGAAGTACCCCCAGTCGGACGAGGCCGCGTTGGCACGTGATCGCCTGAAGGCGCTCGGGCGTTAGCCCGGGCGCCGGCCCGCCGCATGACCGGGTCCCCGGGGGAGATGCCCTTCCTCGATCACCTCGAGGAGCTTCGCTGGCGCATTCTCCGCTCGCTCGCGGCCATCGTCCTCTGCTTCGCGCTCGGCCTCTGGCTGGTCCAGCACTTTCAGCTCGTGAATCTCCTCAAACAGCCGATCGCGCCCTACCTCACGGGCGCGGGCGGCAAGCTCATCGTCACCAGCCCGACCGATCCCGTCATGATCGTGTTCAAGCTCGGCTTCCTGGTCGGGGTCGTGCTGGCATCGCCGGTCATCCTGTGGCAGGTCTGGGCGTTTCTGGCCCCGGGGCTGTACGCGAAGGAAAAGAAAGCCCTCATTCCCGCCTTGTTCGTCGGGCTGGGCCTGTTTCTCATCGGCGCCGTCGTGGCCTACCTGTTCGTGGTCCCCCAGGCGCTCCGGGTGCTGTTCAGCTTCCAGACCGAAGCGATTCAGCCGTTCATCACCTACGACGCGTACTTCGATTTCGTGCTCCAGGTGGTCCTCGCGTTGGGCCTCTCGTTCGAGCTCCCCCTCATCATCGTCATCCTGGCCTGGCTCGACGTGATCGGGCCGGAGGACCTGTCGCGCTTCCGGCGGTTCGCGATCGTGGGGGCGTGCGTGGCCGGAGCGCTGCTCTCGCCCGGGACCGACATCATCAGCATGATCATGATGACCATCCCGCTGGTCCTGCTGTACGAGGTGGGCCATGCCGGCGCGGTGGTCATTCAGCGCCGGCGGCGCAAGGCGGCGGCGCTGGCGGCACTCGTGCTGCTGGGGCTCGGCCTGGGCGCGCCGCGCGCGGAGGCCCAGGTACCCGTCAATCCGCGTCGGCTGCCCGGTCAGCAGGCGCAGCCGCGCCAGGGGCTCCCGGATTCCCTGCAGGACACCCTGCGACGCAAGAAGCCTGGCCAGGCCCTCGACACCGCGACCGCCGGACGACTGGGCATTCCCACCGGCCCCACCCGGAGCTTCGCCCCGGACGATTCGGTGATGCAGGCGCTCAAGGCCAGGCCCGGCTACCAGATCACCCGGTATCGGTCCGACACCGCCACCGTGTTCGTGCAGGACGAGCGGGTGCTGCTCAAGGGCGAGGCCCTCACCGAGCGACAGGGCGCGCTGCTCGAGGCGGACACCATCCGCTACCAGCGCGACAGCTGTCTGCTCGACGCCAGCGGCACCCCCTACCTGTTCGACCGGGGCCAGGTGCTGGTGGGAGAGGGGATCCGGTACGACACCTGTAAGCGGCGCGGCACGGTCAGCGACGCGCTGACCAACTTCACCGAGGGGTCGACCGTGTGGTTCCTGCGCGGGAATGTGGCGCAGGACTCGAGCTCCAGCCGCATCTACGCCGGATCCAGCGAGATCACCAGCTGCGATCTGCCGACGCCGCACTACCACTTCAGCGCCCGCGAGATGAAGTGGATCTCGAAGAGCATGTTCGTGGCGCGCCCGGTGGTGCTATACGTGCGCGACGTCCCCATCCTGTGGCTGCCGTTCATCTTTCAGGACACCCGGCCGGGGCGACACTCGGGCATCCTGATTCCGCAGTTCGGGCTCAACGACCTGGTGCGGCCCACCCGCACCTACAATCGCCAGATCAGCAACATGGGCTACTACTGGGCGCCGAGCGACTACTTCGACCTCACCGGCCGCCTGGACTGGTTTGCCAACCGGTACGTGCAGTACGGCGTGGCGGGCCAGTATCGCTGGCTCAACCGGTTCATGAGCGGTACGGTCGGGGTCAACGAGCAGCGGCAGGTCGGCGGCGGCTCGGGCTTCAACCTGCGGTGGGACCACAGCCAGCAGTTCAGCCTCTCCAGCAGCCTCAACTTCAACATCAACTACGCCAGCAACACGGCGATCATCAACCGGAACGCGATCGATCCGCTGCAGAATACGCAGCAGATCACCAGCTCGCTCAACTACTCGAAGCGGCTGTCATGGGGCACCCTCACCCTCGGCGGGAACCGGCGGCAGTCGCTGACTGACGGGAGCGTGCAGCAGCTGCTGCCGGCGGTGACGCTGTCACCGGTCCCGATCGCGCTGGGCTCGGACATCACCTGGTCACCCGGGCTCAGCTTCACCAACAACACCACCAAGAACCCCTCCGCCGACACGCTGCTGCGCGCGCTGCCCGGCGGCCTGTTCGACACCGTGGCGACCGATGCGACCTCGCGGGTCACGGCGCTCAACTTCGACACGCCGGTGCGCGTCGGGGGGTTCAACTGGCAGAACTCGATCCAGCTCAACGATCAGCACTCCGCGGGCCAGGAGGTCGTCACCTTCCGGACCCCGAACCTGGCGACCCCCGATCCGACCGACAGCATCCAGGTGCAACGCACCTTCCTGAGCGACTTCCAGAGCTCGTTCGACTGGGACACGGGCATCAACCTTCCGGTGCTGTTCCGCGGCAGCTGGAAGATCCAGCCCGGCATCGGGGTCGGGAACACCACGGGGGGGCCGTTCGCCATCCGGAATCGCAATACCAACGGCGATTGGGTCACCCAGGGGAAGCGGTTCCGGTTCGGGGCCACCGCGTCGCCCACTCTGTTCGGCTTTTTCCCCGGCATTGGCCCGCTGGCCCGCATCCGGCACAGCTTGTCGCCGGTGATCACCTGGAACTACCAGCCCGCGGCGAACGTCAACGAGGCGTTCGCCCGCGCCACGACGGTCCCGGGCCAGCCGGTCGAGCTCCGGAGCGACGCGCAGCAACAGGTGACGGTGGGGCTGTCTCAGACCTTCGAGGGCAAGTACAAGGCGACCGGGGCCGATACCAGCGCGGCCGAGAGCCGGAAGATCCGGCTGCTCAGCATCAACACGAGCGGCATGACCTACGATTTCGAGAAGGCCAAGAAGCCGGGCTCTACCGGATGGGCGACGCAGAGCATTTCCAACTCGATCCTGAGCGACCTGCTGCCGGGCTTCACCTTGAACCTCACGCACGATCTCTGGCGGGGCGTCGTCGGCGCCGACAGCTCCAAGTTCTCCCCGTTCCTGCAGAACGTGAGCGCGAGCTTCGCCATCTCGGGCAACACCTTCCGGTCGATCGCCTCGATCTTCGGGCTGGGTGGGAAGGGAGGGCAGGCGCGGGGGCCCGAGCAGGTTCCCTCGTCCTACGTGGCGCAATCCGGTCGGCGGGTACGGCCGGGCGGATTCTTCAGCCCCTCCCAGACGCCGCTGCGGCAGCCGGGGCGCGCCTTCACGGCCAACTTCAACTATCAGCTCAGTCGGACCCGCACACCGTTCGGAATCAATCCGGCCACGGGGCTACCGTACTCGGCCGTGCCCGGGCGCCAAAGTCTTGGCTTCAGCACGAACTTCTCGCCCACGCCGTTCTGGTCGTTGTCCTGGAACACGCAGTACAACATCACCGATGGCAAGTTCGAGGGGCAGAACGTGCGGCTGGAGCGCGAGCTCCACGAGTGGCGGGCGGCGTTCAGCTACGTGAAGAATCCGAGCGGCAGCTTCGCGTTCTACTTCACCATCTATCTGACGGACCTGCCCGAGCTCAAGTTCGACTACGATCAGACGACAATCGAGCGCTGAGCCGTCCTTCGAGCGGGACACGCGCAACCAACCGATTTACCGTAACAAATTATATCACAAATACTTAGATAATGACCACGCTGGCACGCGATTCGCTGGTCAGCCACGGAACCCCTTCGGAGAAACCTATGCGTGGCTGGTGGATGCTCGGCGCTCTCGCCGTGGTGGCGGCCTGCTCGTCCGATAATCGAACCGGACCGGGCGTGCCGCCCGACGTCCCGGCGAGCCTGTCCAGCACGTCGCTGGATGGCGCCATCGCCCTCACCTGGATCGACAACTCGTACACGTCGGACCCCGGCAACTTCCAGAACTATCGGATCTACAGCACCAGCTACAATCTCGACCAGAACGTGTGCGGGTCGAGCTTCCAGCTCGAGGGCACGACCGTCGCCCCGGAATTCGTGGTCGGTGCGCTGACCAATGGTGTCCCGCGCTGCTTCGCGGTGACCGCGGTGAGCGTGGACGGGTTCGAGAGCGATCGCTCGCCCCTCAGGTCCGACACCCCGAGACCGGACAGCCGCAACATCATTCTCTACGCCACCCAGTTCCAGGCGGCCGGGAGCGGCTTTCGCTTCTGGGAGGACTTGAACAGCGACGGCAGCGTGCAGGCGAACGAGCTGGGTCTGGTCCGCTCGAGCGCTGGCGCGAACATCGACTTCTTCGTGAACCGGAACAGCGCCGGCGACCTGTATCTCACGCCGGCCCGGGCCGGCACCGGTGTCGAGTACTACGACCCCAACAACCCGGTCGAAGACCTGACCTCCATCGACTTCGCCGCCGACATACCCTACAGCCCGGCGCCCCTCCTGGCGATCCCGGGCTACGGCTACGTGTTCGAGATGGACGGCGGCGACGGCTTCAAGCGGTACGGCGCCGTCCGCTTGAGTCACGTGGGTCATGACTTCCTGATCCTGGATTGGGCGTATCAGACGGACCCGGGTAACCCGGAGCTGCTGGTGCGGTCGGCGGGCAAGTAGCTGATCGTTGCCGAGCCCGCGGGGGTTGAATGTAGGTCCCCAGCCACCTTACTTCGGGCCATGCCTCGCACAGACTGCCGGCTCGACGGCCGCTCCCTCACGGTCGCGGAGGTGGTGCAGGTTGCCCGGAACGGGACCGCTCGGGTTGGCCTAGACGCATCGGCCCGGGCGGCACTCCTGGTGAGCCGGCGCATGGTGGAAGCGGCCGTCGCGTCGGGGCAGACCATCTACGGCATCAATACGGGGTTTGGGAAGCTGGCCAACGTCCGGGTGGCGCCCGACAAGCTGAACCAGCTGCAAGTCAACCTGATTCGGAGTCATGCCGCCGGTGTCGGGAGGCCGTTGCCGGCGGAAGTGGTGCGGGCGGTCATGCTGCTCCGCGCCAACGTATTGCTTCGGCCTACCAGCGGTGTCCGGCCCGAACTGGTCGAGGCGCTGGTGGCGATGCTCAATGCCGGGGTGGTGCCGCTGGTGCCGGAGCAGGGCAGCGTGGGCGCCAGCGGTGATCTGGCCCCGCTCAGCCACATCGCGCTGGCGTTGATGGGCGAAGGGGAAGTGCTGGCCGATGCGGGTACCACATCCGCGCGCCAGGCGCTCGAGGCTGCCGGCCTCAGGCCATTTGTCCTGGCTCCCAAGGAGGGCCTGGCCTTCATCAACGGCACCCAGGCGCAAGCTGCACTCCTCGCGTTGCTGGTCCACGACGCGCTGGTGCTGTGGCGGACGGCGGTGGGTGCGGCGGCGATGAGCCTGGAGGCGCTCCGCGGGACACCCGCGCCGCTCGATCCCCGGATCCATGCGGCCCGGCCTCACCGTGGCCAGTCCGAGGCCGCCGAGCTCATGCGGGCGCTGCTGACCGACAGCGAGATCCGGGAATCGCACCGCGAGAACGATCCGCGGGTGCAGGACGCCTACAGTTTGCGTTGCGCGCCCCAGGTGATGGGGGCTGTGCTCGACGCCATTCGGTTCGCCGAGGAGACCGTGGCCGTGGAGCTCAACGCCTCCACCGACAACCCGCTGGTGTTCGACGATGGGGAGGTCATCTCGGGGGGCAACTTTCACGGCCAGCCGGTGGCCCAGGCGCTCGACCTGCTCGCCATGACGCTCACCACGCTGCAGGCCATCGCCGAGCGCCGCGTCGAGCGGCTGGTCAATCCGGATCTCTCGCAGGGACTCCCGGCGTTCCTGACCGACGACCCCGGATTGAGCAGCGGGTTCATGATGGTGCAGATCACGGCCGCCTCGCTGGTGGCCGAATCGCGGGCCATCGCCATGCCGGCCAGCATCGGGTCGATTCCGACCGATGCCAACCAGGAGGACTTCGTCCCGATGGGGATGGCGTCGGCCTGGAAGGCCCAGCGAATCCTGGCCAACGCGCAGCGCGTGGTGGCCGCGGAGCTGCTGTGTGCGGCCCAGGGGCTCGAGTTCCTCAAGCCGCTCGCGCCGGGCCGCGGGGTGGCCGATCTTTACGGCCGGCTGCGCGGTCTCACCCCCGGCGTGCCCCGGCTCGGCCCCGATCGTCCGCCCGGTCCCGACCTCGAACGACTGGCACGCGCCGTCGCTCTGGGCGAGCTCGATCCGGGCCCCGCATGACTCCTTCCGGACCTGCTTGCCGGTGTGGTGGCAGCCAGGTACCTTTCGCTCACTCCTAGGCTTATCTTCAGTCCCCCCTTCCCAGCCCGAGCCGCATGAATCTGGAAAAGCTGAAGGACTCGGCGCGGAAGTTTGAGCAGAAGGAGGATTGGCGGAAGGCGATCGAAGTCTATCTCAAAGCCATCCAGCAGATTGAATCCGGCGCGGAAACCAGTCCCGACCTCTCACTCTACAATCGCGTCGGGGACCTCTACCTCAAGATCAACGAC
>Ga0164304_10000340_pt1 | contig 12664 bp, 9 predicted proteins | sample Whisoiple_217_MG_FD_110216 | JGI IMG/M metagenome (GOLD analysis project Ga0164304, IMG submission 110216) | Soil microbial communities amended with pyrogenic organic matter from upstate New York, USA - Whitman soil sample_217_MG | ecosystem: Environmental > Terrestrial > Soil > Agricultural...
AGTCGCTCTTCCTCCTCTATGCTGTCCGGGCGGCTCTACAGCTCCCGCCTGACGCGTCGAGCACCACGCTCCTCTGGGGTCACTCGCAGGGCGGTCATGCCGTCCTCTTCGCCGCTCTCCAGGCCGGGGCGTATTCGCCGGAGCTCACCGTCCGCGCCGCAGCGGTGGCCGCCCCGGCCGCCGACCTCGGGACCCTGCTCGACGACGACATCGGCGACGTCTCGGGGGTCACCATCGGGTCCTACGCCTTCGCCGCGTACCAGCAGGCGTATGCGGCCCAGAACCCAGGTCTCGAGCTGACCGGCATCCTCACCGACGCCGGGGCCGCCGTCACCCCGACGATGGCCGGCCTCTGCCTGTTCGGCGACAACGACAAGCTGCACGCTCTCGCGATGCCGTTGCTCGGCGCATACCTGCGCAGCGACCCACGGACCACGGCACCGTGGTCGACCTTTCTGGCCGAGAACACCCCAGGAGCACCGCCCGCGGGGCTGCCGGTGTTCGTGGCCCAGGGTGGCGCCGACACCTTGGTGATCCCCGGCGCGACACAGGGTTACGTGGCTGCGGCCTGTCAGGCCGGCGCCCGAATCACGTTCCGCCTCTACCCGACCGACACCCACGGGACCATCGCGAACACCGCGATGCCGGAGGTGCTCACGTTCCTGGCGGCGGGTCTGGCGGGCACTCCCCCGACGCCGACTTGTTGACGGCCGGGGCATCTGCCCTGTGAAGATTCAACAAAGTATCCACAGGTCGACGTTTCGGTCATATCCTTGGCCGGTGCCGCGGTCAGGGACATCGTCGTCACGGGGCCATGCGGTCATGTTCTACGACCATGCCCCGCACGCCGTCGACCAGCTGGCCGACTACGTCGCCGAGGGGCTCTCCGCCGGCGAAGCGGTCATCACCGTGCTCATGCCGGAGCACGCCGACGCCCTCACACCGGCGTTGCGGGGACGAGGAATCGACGTCCAGCGGGACCAGGACGAGGGACGGCTCTTCCTCCTCGACGCGGGCGAGACCCTGAGCACCTTCCTCGTCGAAGGGGTTCCGGACCCTGAGCTCTTCGCCCAGGGCGTCGGCACCCTGCTGTCCGGACTCAACGAAAGCGGGCGCCGGGTTCGCGCGGCCGGCGAGATGGTGGCGCTGCTCTGGGCCGAGGGCAACGTCACCGGTGCGCTGGCCCTCGAGGCCGCCTGGAACCGGTTGGCCGACGACCTGGACTTCGACCTGCTCTGCCCCTACCCCGCGGCGGTCCTGGACGACGGCGGGCTCGACACCGTCGGGCGGCTCTGTGCGCTGCATACCGACGTCGTCGCACCAGAGGCGTACGCGTCGGGTCCGGACCGCTCCGTCGCTGCGGGTCTCACGACCGGCGTGTTCGTCCCCGCGCCCGAGGCGGTCGGAGCCACTCGGCGGCTCGTGGCCCTGGCCCTGGCCGCCTGGTCCGCGCACCGGGGCGAGCAGCTCGACGAGCTCCTGGTCGCCGACGCGTGCCTCGTCGCCTCCGAGATGGCGGCCAATGCCGTGACGCACGCCCGGTCGGCGTTCGAAGTGACCGTCCAGTGTTCCGAGAGTGCGGTCCGGGTCTCGGTGTCGGACGTGGGGCCCGGCACGGCCGAGGAGCACCATGGGCGGTTGCTCGACCTCGGTGGACGCGGTCTGACCATCGTCGCGGACGTCGCCGACCGCTGGGGCTGTGACTGCGTCCCGGGCGGGAAGGTCGTGTGGGCGGAGCTCACGGTCCGCCAGCCGGTGGCGCTCTGACCGACTGGGACGGCGCGAGCTACCGGCGCGTCAACACGGTGCAGCAGTGGCTCGCTCGTCGTGCGCTGGACGACGTGGACCTGACGGGGGTCACCAGCCTGCTCGACGTCGGCTGTGGCGACGGCCGCGTGACACAGTCGCTCGCCGAGCGGGTCCCGGGCGGTCCGTGCGTCGGCATCGACCCGTCGCCGGGGATGATCGCCGTCACGCCGGCCTCGAGCAGTCTTACCTTCGAGGTCGGTGCGGCCGAGACCATGACCTTCGAGGACGAGTTCGACCTCGTCGTCTCGTTCAACGCGCTGCACTGGGTGACCGACCAGCGCCGGGCGCTGGCGGCGGTGCGGGCAGCCCTCCACGTCGATGGTCGGGCCGTCTTGGTGTTCGTATGCGGCGGTCCGCGGCCCAGCGTCGAGGACGTCGCCATGTCGGTCACGGCGACGCCGCGGTGGAGTGGGTCGTTCGGCGGGTTCTCGGCGCCGTTCGTGCACCCGGATCCCGAGCAATGGCAAAGGGATGCGGCGTCGGTGGGACTTCGGGTGGACGACGTCCGCGTCGACGACCTGTCGTGGGACTTCGGGTCACGTGAGGCGTTCACGGCGTGGTGTGCGGTCGGGTTCGGTGGGTGGACCGGGCATCTGACAGCAGAGGAGGGTTCGGCGTTCGTGGATCAGGTGGTCGACGCCTACGCGGAGGCGACCGGTTCGGACCACGTGTTCCGGTTCATGCAGCTCGTGGGGAAGCTCAGCCGTCCCTGACTCTCTGAGTGGAGCAAAACCACTGTGGGAGCACCACTTTCGCTCCATCGAAGCCTGCGTGCGCGTGAGCCGCGGGGTTCATCGGTTACGTCACGGTCAGGAGGACCAGGCGATCGTCGCCGGAGCGCGGGGTCGTTCGTCCGTCGCGGTTGCTCGTCGTCACCAGCAGCGTGTGGTCGTCCACCGCGAGGACGCTGCGGAGCCGACCGAACTGGCCGACCAGGAACGGCTGAGGGTCCGCCACCAATGCGGCGCCGTTCAACGGGATTCGCCACAACCGCTGCCCCTTGAGGGCCGCCATCCAGACGCAGCCGGCCGCATACGCGATGCCGCTCGGCGAGTCCTCGTCGGTGCCCCACTGGGCGACCGGGCTGGTGTAGCCGGACTGCGACGTGCGGCCCTGGGTCGCCGGCCAGCCGTAGTTCTTGCCCGGCTCGATGAGATTGAGCTCGTCGGCCAGCTTGTCGCCGAACTCGGACGCCCACAACCGCCCGGCCGGGTCCCACGCGATGCCCTGGACGTTGCGATGACCGTAGGTCCACACCAGCGTCCCGAACGGGTTGCCCGGCGCCGGCTTCCCCGCCGTGGTCATCCGCAGGATCTTGCCCCCGAGCGACCCCTTGTCCTGGGCGAGGGCGGCGTCCTCGGCTTCTCCCGTCGTCGCATAGAGGAACCCGTCCGGCCCGAACCCGAGCCGACCGCCGTTGTGGTGCACGTTGTGCGGGATCCCGGAGACGAGGACCTTGGGCGGGCCGAGCTGCTGCGCCGTGGCCTTGCTGGGGTCGTAGGCGACCGCGGCGATCCGGTTGTCCGACGCCGTCGAGAAGTACACGTAGACCAGTCGGTCGTCAGTGAAGGCGGGCGACACCGCAATACCCAGGAGGCCGCCCTCACCAGCCTGCGACACGTTGGACACGGCCCCGGCGACGGCGCCGAGCAGGGTGACCGCGCCCGAGCCGAGGTTGGCGGCGAAGATCTGGTAGCTGTCCCGGGCGGACACGAGCACCGCCCCGTCGGGTAGGCGCGCGAGTCCCCACGGGACGCGGATCCCCGTCGCCACCGTCCGCCCGACGGTGACCGACCCCTGGGCCGAGCCGGCGGTGGCGGTCGGCGACGCCGTCGTCGGAGGCGCCGATGACGGCGTGCCGGAGCTCGTCGACGTCGACGAAGGGGCCGTCGAGCTGCTGGACGGCGAGCTGCCGTTCGACGTGGTCGAGTCGCCCGCCGACGTTCCCGCGGGCGCCGTGCACGCTGCGCAGAACATCGTGCCGAGCCCACCGGCGACGATCGCCCGGCGGCTGGGCAGCCTTCGGTGCGAGATCACCGCCACGACGCTACGACGCGATCCTGTGGCGCCCGATGACACCACGAGATTCCGGCATTCCGGACATCAGGACGCCGCCGCTCGTCGATGATGTCGACGTGGCCGCTCGCCCAAGAACCCGCGCACTCGTCCTCGCCGTCGTCCTGGCGGGGCCGGCCACCCGGCAGGAGGGCTGACCCGTGGACCGGACCCAGCCGCATACCGAACCAGCCGAGGTCGACCCACGGCCGACGCCCCGTCCGGGCACCCGGACGACCCCACAGTGGGGTCGGGTCTTCGCGGACGCCTTGGCTCACGGGCCGGGCGGCTACGCGTACTGCGTGATGAAGGACGGCGAGCTCGCGTCCATCGGGTCGTGGGGGTTTGCCCGGATGCCGGCGGACACGCCCGACCACCAGGGCATCCCTTTCGACATCGACACCCGGTGCAACCTCGCCAGCGTCTCGAAGACGGTCACCGCGACGGCGCTCTTCGCGATGGTGGCCAAGGACTGGGTGGCCAGCGTCAACGAGCCGTTCTGGCCGATCCTCGCCGCCGCCTTGCCAGGGGTGACCCCGGCGTCGGGCGTCGCGTCCGTCACGCTGGGCGAGCTGCTGATGATGCTGGCGCGGCTGCCGGAGGACGGCGCCCTCTACACGCATGACGGTCAGACCGTCCTGGAGTTCGTCGAGGCGTACGTCCAGACCAACGCGGTGCTGCCGCGGCAGCGGTACGTCTACTCGAACACCAACTTCACCATCCTCCAGACGGTGATCTCGACCCTCGCGGCGGCCAACCAGCAGAGGGACTACGTCGACTGGGTGCAGGCCGCCATTCTCGAACCGCTGAACATCGACACCACCGTGTTCAGCCCCGTGCCCGACGACGAGGCCGGTGGGACCCTGACGTACGACTCGGCGAAGCCGCAGGCGGCCGGATACTGGTGGCCGCCCATGCAGTGCATCGGGCCCGGGGGCTGGATCGCCTCGGCCCGGAGCCTGGTCACCTACCTCGCCGGGATATCGTCCCCCGACGTCCTGGGCCCGGATCTCAGCGGGTTCATGATGCAGGAGCTGTTCGGCTGGTACCACGCGGGCACCCACGACGGACTCGCCTATCACCACAACGGTGGGCTCACCCACGCCGGCAGCGGAGTCAGCACGGGCGTCGTGCGCTTCCCCGACGGGTCCGACGCCGTCCTGCTGTCCAACAAGCCGTCCCCGGGCATCATCGCCCTGATGGTCGAGGCCTACGAGACCCGAGCCTGAGTGCGCTACTTCTTCTGGAGCGTCCCGCTCCCCACGATCGACTGCTGGACCTGCGGTGAGCCGGTGTAGGTGACGTTGCCGCTACCGATGATGGTGACCTGCAGCCGGTCCTTGACGGCGATCTCGGCGGCACCGCTCCCGGCGCTGTTCACCGTCGCGGTCAGGCTGGCGAGCCCGGAGCCGTGGTAGGCACCGGAACCGGCCATCTGGATGTCCTGAGCGTCGGCGCTGCCGCTGGCCGTCACGGATCCGGTCCCGGCGACACGGACCCGCAGACTGCTCGTCTTGACGTCCGTCGCCGTCTGGCTGCCGGTCCCCGCCACGTCGAGGCCGGTGAGCTCGCGCACGGTCACCTGGTACGTGATCGGCTGCTTGGCGTCGAGGTTGGTGTTGTCCTTGACGCCGAGCTTGAGCACCTTGTCGACCACCTCGGTCGTCAACAGCGGCAGGAGGTTGTCGTCGGCGGTCACGGTCAACGACTCCGTGCCGGTCTGCTTGACCTGGACGTCACCGGTGCCGGCGAGCTCGATCGACGTGAAGCCCGCGACCGGCCGGGTCTCGGTCTTGGACGTCCCGGAGCCGGCGGTACCTCCCGGGAGCGACGAGCACCCGCCGAGCAACAGGAGGGCGAGGAGAAGCATGCCGAGAGTCGCCCGTCGCGCTGTCACCTCTCCAGCCTCCTCTCCCAGGGTCTCCCCAGGCGTGGATTGCGGGACTAAGCCTGCTCCGCCATCACCGACATCGGGGCGGGGGCGGTCTGGGGCCGGGCCGCAAGGGCCAGGTCGGGCCGCTGCCGCGCCGCGCACAGGACCGACACGAGGAACGCGCCGACGGTCCAGCCGACCAAGGTCAGACACGGCCCGACCACGTCGCCCCCGCCGCCGAGGAGGAGCCGTCCCGCCCCCGCCACGAACTGCGGGAGGGGGAGGATCCCGTTCAGCGTCTGCAGGGCCGCGGGCGCGGTCTCGATCGGCACCAGCCCGCCGAACGCCGCCACCTGGATCGCGACGAGGGCGATGCTCACCATGCGCCCGACGCCACCGAACACGCCAACCAGCGCCTGGTTGGTGGCGGCGAAGGCCGCGGCGGCCAGGATCGCGAAGCCCACGAGCCCCACGGGCGACGAGATCGAGACGCCGCTGGCCGCCACCACCACGAGGACGACGACGGCCTGGAGAACGCCGACCAGAGCCGCAGGCAGCCAGCGCATCAGGACCCGGCGGCCGGGTGATGCCTGTGCCCATGCCGACCCCGTCGGGACGAACCGGCCGGTGAGGAAGAGCATCAGGGTGCCGAGCCACAGCACGAGCCCGAGGACGACGGGTACCAGGGAGGCGGCCACCGTTGCGGGGTTGTCGGCGCTGGAACCCACGCCGACCGGCGTGGTGACCACCGTGACCAGGGCGGAGCGTTGGTCGTCGGTGTAGCTCGGGACCTGCTGGGCGCCGTTGGTGAGGCCGGTCGCCAGCTGGTCGTTGCCGCCGGCCAGCTGGTCGGCCCCACTGGCCAGCTGCGTGCTGCCGCTCGCCAGCTGCGCACTGCCACTCGCCAGCTGGGCCGCTCCCGTCGCGAGCGAGGCCGCCCCGGAGGACGTCTGCGCGGCACCGGTCGCCACCTGGCTGCTGCCCGTCGCCACTCCGGAGGCGCCGGTCGACAGCCGGGTTGCGGCCGTGCTCAGCGCATCGGCGCCAGAGCTGACCTGCGCGATGCCGGTGGACAGCTCGCCGGCTCCGCCGGCGATGCCGGAGCTCGCCGTGGCGAGTCCCCGGGCACCGCCCGCGACGATCCGGCTCCGGTCGGACTCCGCACCGACCGTCACCCGCAGGGCGCGGGCGCCGTCGGACGCCACCCGACTGTCTGCCGCCAGCAAGGCCACCCGGTCGCAGTAGACGGGGTCGACGGCCGCTGGACAGTCGTTCGCGAGCGTCTGCGCACGGTCCGCGAGGCCGACCGAGGCGTCGGCGTGCTGCCCGGCCTCGGTCTGGACCCGGCCGAGGCCGGTCTCGAGGTCGCCCGCCTGGTTCGACAGGGCGTTCGCCCCGGTCGAGACCCGCTGCGTCGTGGTGGAGAGGGTGGCCGCGCCGGACGCCGCGGTCGCCGCGCCCTGGTCGAGCTGTTGGGCGGCCGTGGCGAGGCTGCTCGTCCCCTGGGCCACCTGCGCGGCCCCGGTCGCCGTCTGGGCCGCGCCCGAGGAGAGCGTGGCCGCGCCGGCCGCCAGGGTGCTGCCGCCCTGGTCGAGGGTGTCGGCACCGCTCGCCACCTGGCCGGTGGAGTCGGCCAGCTGCTGGGTCGACGACGCAAGCTCCTCGCTCGAGCTGGCCAGCGTGTCCGCGCTGCCCGCCGAGCTGGTGAGCGAGTTGTGGATGCTGGTCATGCTCTGGAGCAGCTGGTCCACGTACGACGACGTCACCTGGTCGCCCAGGGTCAGCGCGGCCTGGTTGACCGTCAGCTGGGCGAGGGCCGCCACGGCCGCGCTGGCCGAGTCGTTGGTCACGAGCTGGAGCTTGGCCTGCTGCGGGTTGGTACCGGACGTCGACGTGATGGCCGCCGAGAACCCCTGCGGGATGGTGAGCACGCCGTAGTACGAGCCGTCCTGGAGGCCGTCAGCCGCGTCCTCGGCGTCGAGCAGCTGCCACGACAGCGGGGTGGTGTTCTGCGGCGTCGGCTCACTGAGGTTGGCGGCCAGCAACCGCCCGGCTGCGACGGTCTTCTGGTCGCTGCCCGAACCGGTGGTCACCGGCTGGTCGTTGTTGACGATGGCGACCGGGATCGCCGACGGGCTCGTCTGATGGCCCTTGATGGTCCACAACAGCACGCCGCCGGCCAGCGCGGCGAGCAGTACCGCGACCACAGGCACCGCGACGCCTTGCCATCTTCTCGGCTTGCGGCCGGTCGCGACCTCGCTCATGCGCGTTCCCCTTCACTGCCAACGCTTTCGGCGGGCTCGCCGTCAACGGCGCCGTCCGTGGGTATGCCATCCGTGGGGTCGATCGCAGCGGTGCCGACGACCGCGGGCTCCGGTTCCCGGCTCTCGACGGGCTCGTCCGTCTCAGCGGACTCCACGGCGATCCGCTGGCCGACGAGGAGGACCGTCGCGTCGCTGGCGCCGACGATCTCGTGGCATACACCGGAGAACCACGACATCTCCACGGTGCCCAGCCCGGCGTCGGCGTCCTGGACGACGATGAGCTCGGGCACTTGTGTCGCCGCCGCGCTGAGGGCCACCAGCTGCCGTTCGATGGCGCTCAAGGCGCCGAGGCGACGGTCCTCCAGGCGGGTCTGGGTCCGCGAGTCGGTCTCGGTCAGCGGGTCGAGCCAGGCCTCCGACTGGTCGAGTGCCTGGTCCACCGCGTCACCGGGCCGCCAGGGGCTGCTCGACTGCGCCACGAGGACCGAGCGGAGGTACTGCCGGACGGTGAGCTCGTCCTCGTCGCGGCTGGAGGCCGGTACGACGCGTACCTTCTTGCGGACCGCGCCGCTCTCCTCGGGCAGCACGCACCCGAGGACCCCCAGCCGACCGCCGTCCGGCTTCCGCCAGCCCGCGACGGTCCACACCAGGGCGGAGCGCCACCGCGGGTCGTCGTGCTCGACGGTCCATACCCGCCCGACCGGGATCCGCAGGTCGGTCTCGACCGGACCCTCGCTGGACTCCAGCAGCAGCTGCTCGACCCGCACGGCGACGCCGGGGTTGGCCTCGTCCCACTCCGCCTGTTCGACGTGCTTGACGAGGGACTGGCCCTCGACGTCGATGCTGGGTAGCGCTCGGTCCAGCGTTCGCGGGATCCACCATGCCTTCTTCCCGAGCAGGGCGAGGACTGCTGGTACCAGGGTCATCCGGACCAGGAAGGCGTCGACGAACACGCCCACCGCCAACCCGATGGCGATCGGCTTGATCGTCGCCGAGCCGTCCGGGATGAACGCCGCGAAGACCGAGATCATGATGATCGCCGCGGCGGTGACCACCCGTGCGCTGCCGATGAACCCGGTGCGAATGGCGTGGTTCGCGTGGCCGGTGTGGACGTAGTCCTCGCGCATCTGGGAGACCAGGAAGACCTCGTAGTCCATCGCCAGCCCGAACAGGACACCCATGAGGATGATGGGGAAGAAGCTGACCAGGGGTCCGAGGTAGGTGATGGACAAGGGTCCGGCCAGCCAACCCCACATGCAGGTGGCGACGACGGCACCCAGGGCCGCCAGGATCGACAGCAGGTACCCGAGCGTCGCCTTGATCGGCACCGCGATCGAGCGGAAGACGATGGCCAGCAGGATCAAGGACAGGCCGACGACGACGATGCCGAAGGGCACCAGCGCGGCACTGAGCTGGTCCGAGACGTCGATGGCGACGGCGGTCTGGCCGGTGACGAGGATGTCGGTGACCTTCAGCTGCTGCTCCCAGGTCGCCTCCTGCGCGCGCAGCCGCTGGACGAGGTCGGTGGTGCGGGGGTCGCTCTGGCCCCATTGCGGCACGATGCGCACCAGGCCGAGATCCGCCGTGGTGTTCGGGGTCTGCTTGGTCACCGCGAGGACGCCCGGGATCGCGGCGATGTCGTTGGCCAAGCTGCTGACCGTGCCCTTGGGGTCGGTGCTCGTGATGATGTTGGCCGTGACCAGCAACGGGCTGTTGTAGCCGGGTCCGAACTCCGTCGCGATCAGGTCATAGGTGACCCGCTGGGGCGAGCCGGCCTCGGCGCTGCCGTTGTCGGGCAGCGAGAGCGCGAGGTCCTTGATGGGGATCGCCATGACGCCGATGGCGGCGAGAACGACGAGGACGGTCGCGGCCGGCACCTTCGTCACCACCGCGACCCAGCGGGCGCCGAACGTCTTCCCCTCGGCCGCCTTGTGGGAGAGCTTCACCGCGCGGGACTTGGGCTTGGGACGGAGCCGCTCTCCGAAGAGGGTCAGCACCGCCGGCAGCAGGGTCAGCGCCGCGAGGACCGCGATGGCGACGCCGACGGCCGCCGCATACCCCATCACCGACAGGAAGGGGATCTGGGCGACGGCCAGCCCGCACAACGCGATGATGACGGTCGTCCCGGCGAAGACCACCGCCGACCCGGCGGTGGCCGAGGCCTGCGCGACCGACTCGTGGACGCTGATCCCCGCGGCCAGCTGTCGGCGGTGGCGAGTCACGATGAACAGGCCGTAGTCGATCCCGACCGCGAGCCCGATCATCAGCGCCAGGGTGGGCGTCGTCGACGAGATCGTCGCGAAGCTCGCGACTGTGAGGACGCCGGCCAGGGTGATGGCCACTCCGAGGGCGGCGGTCAACAGCGGCAGACCGGCCGCCAGCAGCGAGGCGAAGGTGATCGCCAGAACGGCGAACGCCAGCAGGACGCCGAGGACCTCGGTGATCCCGATGCCCAGGGTCGGCTGCGGGTACATCGCTCCGCCGAGGGTGACGGTGAACTTCGCCCCGGCCGGCGGGGTGGCCGCCGCCTCGACGTCGGTGATCGCTTCGGGCGGAAGGTCGGTGGACGCCACGTCGAACTGGATCGACGACAGTGCGTTCAGCTTGTCCGGCGAGATCGTGCCGACCGCGTCACTGGCGAACGGGTCGTCGACCGAGGTGACGTGCTGAACCTTGTCGATGGCCTGGATCTGGGCCTCGATCGCGGCCTGCTGGTCGGCGATCGGCCCGGACGTCGACGTGAAGACGATCTGGCCGGTGGTTCCGGACGCCTGCGGGAACCGCTGGGCGAGCGTGTCGATCCCGCGTTGTGACTCCGTCCCGGGGATCGAGTAGTCGTTGACCAGCTGGCCGCCGGCGACGCCGGAGATGGCGAAGGCCGCTGCCGCTAGCAGGACCCAGGTGACGAGGACCTTCCAGCGGTTTCGCGCGATCCGATGTCCGAGTGTGTAGAGAAATGTCGACATGGCTCAGGCCTGACCCCCCGGTAACGACACACATACGGGTGTTGCACTCTAAGGAGCGAAGCGGCGTGGCCTGACGGTATTGGGCAAGTCCGGCTGACGGTTGCCTGACGATCGTCGCGCGGACTTGCGTCGCGCCCACCCGGTGAAAAACTGTGGCCGTGACGGGGACCGAACCCGACCACGTCCTTGTGGTCGACGACGACGACGACATCCGGGAGATGTTGCAGTCCTCGTTGTCGTTCGCGGGGTTTCGCGTCAGCACCGCCCCTGACGCGCAGTCCGCTCTCGCCGTCCTGACTCAGACGGAGCCGGACGCGATGGTCCTCGACGTGATGATGCCCGGTATCGACGGGTTCGACCTGCTCCAGCTCCTTCGGCACCGCGGCGACACCCTGCCGGTCCTGTTCCTCACCGCTCGCGACGCGGTCGAGGACCGGGTCCGAGGGCTGCAACTCGGGGCCGACGACTACATCGCCAAGCCGTTCAGCGTCATCGAGGTGACCGCTCGGCTCGAGAGCCTGCTGCGTCGGGTCCGCACGTCCAGTGCCACCGCGAACGCGGGTGCCGACGGGACGATCCTCCACTGCGGCGACCTCGAGGTCGACGAGCAACGCCACCTCACCCGGCGCGGCGACCGGATCATCGACCTGTCCCCCACCGAGTTCCGGCTGCTGACCTACCTGATGCTCCATCAGGGTCGGGTGCTGTCCAAGGCGCAGATCCTGGAACAGCTGTGGCAGTACGACTTTCGCGGCGACGGCAACGTCGTGGAGCGGTTCGTGTCGAACCTGCGGCGCAAGATCGACGTGTCCTCGCCGCCGCTCATTCACACGGTTCGGGGGTTCGGCTACACGATCCGCGACGACAATGCCCTATGAGACGTACTCGGGAGTGGACGACGGCTCAACGGCTCATCGTCACGCTGACCGCCACGGTCACCGTCGTCCTTGTCGTCACCGCCCTGGTGAGCGTCGTCGTCATCCGTGGCCTGATCGACGACCGCATCAACAGCCGGATGCTCGACACGTCACAGCGCGTCCGCGCCTCCCTGGTGGGGCTGCCCGGCCTCGTGATCGACCGGCCGACGGTCGAGAACATGGCCAAGTCCGGCTCCGCGGTCGTGGTGATGCTCCAGGACGGCCGGCCGGTGATGTGGATCAACGGCGAGGCCGACACCGCCCAGCTGGCCACGGAGTCCGCGCTGACGGACGGGCAGCCACATACGGTGCGGGACCGGGACGACCTCATGGCGATCTGGCTCGACACCGCCGGCACCGGCCTCACGGTGGCCGACGGTAGCCGGACGATCAGCCCGACGGCCGTCGTCGTCGCCATCTCGACCGCCCGCGAGTCGGCCGCCCTCCGCACCATCGCGGGCGTGAGCGCGGCCGGGATGCTCGGCGCCATCGCCACGCTGATCGCCCTCACCGTCGTCATCGTCGGTCGCGGACTGCGCCCGCTCCGAGAGATCTCCGAACGTGCCGAGGAGTATGCGGACGGGAACCGCTCCGTCCGGTTGCCGGAGGACCTCAAGGACTCGGACATGGCTCGCCTGGCGGGCACGCTCAACCAGGCGCTCGACGCTCAACGGGACGCCGAGCAACGGCTGCGCTCGTTCGTGGACGATGCGTCGCACGAGCTGCGCACACCGCTCACCATCGCGACCGGCTGGATCGAGCTGGACGGCCAGGGCGGTC
>Ga0164304_10000344_pt1 | contig 12634 bp, 15 predicted proteins | sample Whisoiple_217_MG_FD_110216 | JGI IMG/M metagenome (GOLD analysis project Ga0164304, IMG submission 110216) | Soil microbial communities amended with pyrogenic organic matter from upstate New York, USA - Whitman soil sample_217_MG | ecosystem: Environmental > Terrestrial > Soil > Agricultural...
TTAGTTCCATCTTGTCATTATCCGGATAATCCAGAATTTTTCGTATTTTTTCTGCACGAGCATTTCCAAAACCAGGAATTCTTGCAAGTTCTGCAATGGATGCACTTAGTGCACGTTGGGGTGTACGAAACTTCTCAAGCATTCTCACTGCAAGTTTGTCACCTATCCCTGGCAATGAAGAGAGGATTGACAGTTGTTGTATGTAAATAGGGTTATTCTTCTTTATCCTCTTTAACAAAGGACCGCTGCTTCGTCCTTCTTGCAATGATTTATTTACCAAAATAACAAGCAACTGTGATGTATATTCTGCACATGGAGTATGAATGATTGGAATTCTGAAGTCTAGTGCTATTACTGCAAGTGCATCATATGCTAAAGGAATTCTTTCTTCTAATATCTTTAATTGGTCATCATTGCCTATTTCTGTGGGAAAGTCAAGGAGATCTACAATATTTCCTTCAATAATTACTACAGGCTTAGAATAGTGCTGAGCAAGTTCTGAACATTGTACAAATAATCTCCCATCATAAATTGAGCTGATTAGATCATGTACGGTTTTTCTTTCTATTGCAGTTTCTGGAGAGACGATGTAATCACCAACTTTTAGTTGTGCAAAATCAATTATTGCACCTGCCTGACGTAGTAGAGTGGGAATTCTGCTACCTTTCTCCCTTTCGTCGACTACAATCCTAACAGGCATCTGTTAATTTAATCAGGGGTTGTTAATGTGTCTAACTTTCTTCTTTCATTTTTCCAATAGCTCACTGCTAGATAGTTACCGATATTGCCTTGTGTCATCCAAATTAACATGTTCTCTATTCCTTAGATTAAAACTCCATTCTTCACTTCAGCTTATAAAGCAGTGGTACGCAGCTGTTCACTGATCAATATATGCGCATTTATTTCATTTTCATAGTTTGTTTGAATAATTGCAGGGAGTTTAAACAAAACTGAACAGATTTTTATCGTCAACTGAAGTTTTGCATCTAATTATCAATCTTTGGGTCGTGGTGCAGAACTACTAGAAACACCTTGTGATCCTCCTCTAATCATTTGGTTAATTTTATTTTCAACCTCTTTTAGGTTATCTTTTACTCTTGTTTCCTGTTTTGTAAGAACCATTATTCTAGTATTTGATAGTTCTTTTTTTTCTTCAAGTTCCTTCATAACATCTTCTCTCTTTGATTTAATCAACAATGGACCAGCACTTTTATATACCATATCTTCACCTCCTGTCCTCTTTATCTCTTCTAGAGCTCTATCGGTTTCAGCAATTTCTATCTCTACCTGTTGTTTTTGCATCATGATTGCTTGTAAATTCTGTTGGAGCTGTTGTAAGCGTGCTACTTGCTCTTTAAGCCATGGTGGAAGTTCTTGTTCACTCATATTAATACAACATTTCGATGTAATCTACTAGCATAAAATCATACCGTTAACTTACTATGCATTTGTAGGAAGTATTAACCAATCTTAAATAAGAATTGACTATCGCACGTAAACTTGGAATATCGTCAGTCCTAATTTCTATAGATAAACTATGGATATGAACAGAAATTCTTGTTATGGCTCCAGAATCAAAAGAAATCTTAGTGTCAGGAGTTAATGCAGAATAAATAGATTTTGCAATGAGGGTGGATTTATGGGCTGGTGCTTCAAATGAAATTTGTATTCTAGCTTTGTAGTTTTTCGATATTGACATCATATGCCCCAGCAGCAACTTTGTATTTGCATTTTGGGCAATACCATATGCCTGACGCGATTCTATCAAATCGTAGAGATCCGCATGATGGGCATCGCCGCTTTTGTTTTAATGTGCGATATACCTTTCCATATCTCTTGCGTACAGTAGCTCCAAATTTTACACCTAAACCTTTGAGCCCTACAGGACCCTGTTTCCTTCTACTAACCAGTCTTAGGCAACTCCTTTAATTTGTTCCGTATTTCCTCTCCTTTAATCCTTGCTATGTCAGCCGCCTTTTTTATTTGTTCAATAGTAAAAGCACCTGTAGATCCCTTCTGTAATGCAGTATAATGACCATTTGAATTTGTGGTGATGGTGATTCTGGCATCCATACATGCCTCTTCTTCAGCTGTAGGATCTAAAATCACTACGTCGCCGATTCTTACCGCTGTAATTGAGATTGGTATGGTAGTGATTGGCGGGTCTTGCTTGTTTCCAGTATCAACTACCTTTCCATCTTGTATTTCGAAAACGGGAAGTTTGCTACTAACTAACGCTGAAACTACTGCATAGGATGTCGCATCGAATAGGTTACCATCGGTATTGATGACACTACAATCAACAAATATTGTATAGACAATCTTGCCTGGAACCAAAACTAATTTATCAAGGTCTATCATATGCGATTCTCTAATACCTCTGTCTACTACTCTTGCCAGCTCGATTGTTTCTTCATCTGGAGGACCGGGTTCACTATATGGCGATGCAGTAGGCAGTACTTCTGCAGATAAAATTAATGCACCCTTATTTTCAAGTCCTTCAAATGGCTCGCCTGTCTCAACTTTTACTCCTGCAACAACTTCTGAATTCCCTAATTTTACTTTTGCAGAGCCGTTTGCTTTCTTTATAATATCTTGTTCAATTTCAATCGGTCTTGTCTCATCTAGATTTCTTCCGTCAAGTCTCTTTCCCTTCGAAATTGCATCCCACATTTGCTGTTTGCGCAAATGTTCGACTATTATTGTTGAACGTTTTGATGAACTCATTGTTCTTCCTTCAACTCGGTTTCGTTACCAAAGTACTTTTGCATTAATGCCTGCCTTTGAGTTTCATAAACCATATTACAACCACCTATTGCCTTATCTAGACATTCATTGAACTGTTCTGGCGTTAATATGCCGTCAAGTTGTAATAATGTGACTTGTTCAAGATGCGGCATGTAAGCGACTGGCATATCTGCTCCGCCCTCCTTGTCCTCGGTATCATTAATGTCAAGAACAATTTTGTTGTCAATTTTACCTGCGGCGCATGCTGACACAATGTCACGCATATTGATTCCAGCATCAGCTAATGCTATGGATGCCGCTGTAATGCCAGCACATCTTGAACCGCCATCTGCTTGCAATACTTCAACAAATAGGTCTATTGCAGCACGTGGGTAATCTTCTAATATTAAAGCTGGTTCTAATGATTCTCTCATTACTTTTGAAATTTCAACTTCTCTCCTTGATGGAGCGGGATTCTTGCGCGTATCGGTAGAGAATGGAGACATATGATATCTGCATCTTAAAATACATCGATCCGGAAGTGCCATGTGTTTTGGATGTACTTCCCTAGGGCCATAGACAGCTGCAATAATTTTATTCCTGCCAAATTCTATAAACGCAGAACCGTCAGCATTTTTTACCACTCCTACAGTTATCTTGATTTGTCTCAGTTCATCTGGATTGCGACCATCAGTTCGTCTTCCATTTTCATCAATTAGGTTCTTTGTCTGGTTCATCATGCTTTTCCGCCTTCTATTTTTTCTTCTTCCACTTCTTCTATGGTCGATTGAATTTCTTCGCCCTTTTGGTTATTCTGAGTTTGGGTAACGGAGCTGCCTTCTGCTTGTGGAGAATCTGGTACATTCAATAAAGCTTTGACCCTTTGTGTTAGATTCGCCGTATGAGCTTCTTCTTCAACCATTTTAATTGCTCTTGTAGATAGTTTTATTCCATCTAAATTTCTTCCCATAATAACAACGATTCCATTTTGACCAATTAAAATTCTTGTTTGTGTTGCCTGCTCGATCGTTTGTATCATGGAACCGCGCTTTCCAATAAGTCTTGGAACCCGAGTTGCAGAAATTTTTAACAATTCTCCATGAGGTATCTTTCCTAAATCTTTGTCCTGGATTGTTAGCATCGGATCTCTTGTTCTATCAAATGCAATAATTCTTGCAGCAATTAAATCTCCTATTGCCAATTGTTTACCCATGTCATCTCTAGCTGGAGAAAAATCTCTTCCAAATACATCCTGCGCTGGCAAATGGGCAGAGAAGCAAGAGTTAACATCTACTCCCCAAGACAGTGAAGAATGATCGATAATCTTGCCTATTACAATATCGTTTACTCTAGGAATGTAAACACCTGACAGTGGTATAACTTTGACACCATCTCTTCCAGTCTCTGCAATTCCAATTCTTGTGGCAATAATAGAATTGCCTGCTTTAATTACATTCATTAGAGGTCTAAAATTCCCCTCGATAACCTTATCACCAGGGACTACATACTTTCTTTTAATTTCTTGCATACTATTAACTAGGCACCTCTAGATCAAAAGCCTTATTATACAAAATACTTCTTTCCATCCTTTCTCTACTGTTTGGTCAGTAAGATCAGTCTTATATTTTAAGTGTTAAAAAGAAGTCGTATGGAGATGTAGAGTATGCTGTGTATTATTGTCAATTGGTAAGACTTTTAGTATCTGTCGACATTGAATTCATAATCAAAGTCAGAATTCTTTTGCAATCCCCATTAGCAACAGCGTTGCTATGCGATTTTACATAGTCGAAAGACATTTTTTATCCTTCTATTACATGTGCCGAACCCTTTGATGCGGATCCTATCCTATCAAGGAAGGTGCCTTTCATTCCAGCATTTATTTCTAATGTGACTCTGAGAGAACCGTCTGCAAGCCATTGTTCACCGCTAAAATTACCAGTAGTTTTCAATATATTATAGGATTGCGCAGAAAATTGTGGCGGAACAGTTATGATTAATCTCAAGGTCTCTGATTTTAGAGGTAAACTCTTTCTAAGCGAATCAATTATGGTCTTGGCCTGATCTTCATGTCTTTTGAAAGGGTCAATAACAACTCTTGCTTCGTTCATTGCGCTTTCAATTCGCAAAGGTGGATGTGGGATATGCGTTCTGGGATCTACAAAATTTTTATTAATATATTGAACGATTTGTTTCTTCTTTTCCTCGACCATTTTTCGACGTTGATCAGTAGTCAAACTAAGTTCGCCCCGAGAAAGGATCTGTTTGGCAACTTCTGTCGAATCTGTTGTCTTGAAATATTTTACCAATTTTTCACTAGCTGCCCTTGAACCTTTATTAGCATCAGAATAAATTTCATCAGAAATTAGTATACTTGATAAATCAGTTCTTTTGCCTAGTTTGTATTCTAAGGCGGGATCGGGTTTCACTAGAATTTCAAACTTATTATTATCTAGGTTTAGACGAACAATGGTAAATTTGGTATCCGCCATTAGTCTGTAGAGTAATCATCATAAACACTATATATGCATGTCAGTGCTTAAATCTCACAACTTTTCTTAATTTATGATGAGTTAATGATTCATGAAGACTAGCAGTTTCGCGCGATTCGAAATATAAATCACATCTAAAACATTTCCAAACTTCATCATCCAGCTGAGTCATCTGAAGATTTAGTCTGTTTTAGATATTTATATTTGGCTAATCTTTATTGTTGCGTTCGTAGTTTTGGTGCTCAACCCTTGATTTGGCGGCAGCTGCACAGAAATATTTAGAAATTATACGTTTATTGGATATTGTACTACTTGCTAAATATGGGAATATTGTTTATGTCAATTCATGACCATTAAATGTTACTTTTGAAAAAAGCAATAAGGACTAAATTTAACGTCTTCTCAGTCTCGTTCTATAATTTCACATAAAGTATCCGCTATATCTTGCTACACCAATCATTCTACCGCTTTCCTTATCCCTTAAAATGGTGGACCTCTTTGGAACAAAGCCATCTGGCTTGACAAGATAAGGCGTGTCATAGATACTAGTTAAAATATATTCATAGCGCCATAAAAGGTATTTTTCTTGTTCACTCATTAGGGTCTTAAGAGGTACATTCGGTTCAGTATAACCGCCAGCAAGCTGCACATTGTCGTACCATTTTTGATAGTCTGTCCATAAGGAATGCGAAGGTTTAGGCCTATTTTTGACATAAAGTAGAGCGGGTTTGTATGCAATTATCATACTTAGGACAACCATTGCAATTCCGAGAAAAAAGTAACCTTCCGTAGCCATCGATATAATCTGTTGATCAATTAATATTCTTATTCCTTTGAAGTAACTTTCAGTAGGTAGAGTAAGTGCGTAGGATGGGATAACAATTCCACCATATATCAAAGTAATGCCTAGACCACATATGACGACAGGTACCAGGCCCCTCCAGATTACTGAAAGAGATGATAATGAAATTAGTATAATGGTGATAATCTGGATGATCCCCGCAGGAATTGAATTTCGCGAGATTTGAATTGTGATGGTAAAAAGATGAAGAAAAAACAGAAGTATGATACTGATAACGCTCAATGCTATGAGTATCGATCTATTTTTGTGAAACCATTGGTAGATGGGCATGTACAAACTATATCGTTTATAGTAATTATCATCGTTATTTGCTGATGGAAATCCTGGTGTCAAATATGTATAATAATGTTAGTGTCGTAGGCATTAAGTTTTCTTAAATGTGATTAAGTATAACTAAAACTATTGTGATTTATTACAGCTTAATCGGATTGGCAAAAAAGGAATGCTGGTTCATTCAGTGGCGCATAAATTAGTGGTATGAACGATTTCAGTTCTATTTTCTGAAATGTGTTCTGTAAATGCCACAATTATTTTCTCTTATAAATGCCTAACAGTGTATCAATAGTAATGATTAATTCATATTCTTTATAGAAACAATACAAACAACCTACATTTCAGCCGTAATTTTTATGAAAATCTAATTACTGTAAAAGTAGTGGTATATGATATATCTTCTAATATGATTTTCTTTTATGAATTTGTATCTACTAATGGATGGGCCATACTCGATGTATAAAGTCGGTGATTTAGAATACAAAACCTTTCTTAATATGTTAAAAAAACTTGGGAAGGGTTTGTTCGCGGTTGTATGCTGCGGCATTACCGATTATCGACTGGTTTCTGAAGACTAAGATTTGTACCCTTCTGTTGCTGACTTGAATCCTTGTGAATATCTTTTTGCCCTTGCTACAAACAAAAGCGCGGTAAACACTGCGAAGATACCTGCAGTTATGGCAAACATGAATGGTTGATCAGCCATGTCTTCGATAAATAATCGACAAAGATAAAGTTATCTTTAACCTGTCATCTCTATCAAAGGTTCACATTCGTGGATGGTTAGAAATGCAAGTTTTATTGCAAAATTTTAAAAGGATCAAATGTTCTGTGTTGAAGAAAAGCACCGCTTTGATATTTTGAGCAAAAAGTAATACAGGTTACTCACTTAAAATAATGTGATGTCATTTCCATATAGGTATTGAATTGTATTAATCAGTTAAGCATGATAATTACATTTGATCAAATACTCATGAAGAAAAGGCATATGCTTTTTTATGCCATCAAGATATAGGCATGTACTTGTGTAATGGGTTTATACAATAGTTCGTTATACTGTGATGTCAACTTCAACACTGATATAAATATTGCATTCGGTAAAAAATACTAAAAGAGAAAGGGGATATTCCTTAGTCAGTGACGTATGCCCTTTCTCCATGCTGAGCTAAGTCAAGTCCAATTTCCTCTTCCTTTGGAGTAACCCTGATACCCTGAGGCCACACCATATCCATGACCTTGATTATTACTGCTGTAACACCCATTGCCCATGCTAGGGAAGCGAATGCTCCTATTGCATTATTCAAGAATTGCTGTGGGTTTCCAAATGCAAGCCCGTTTGCTGCAGGAGTATAGTATTTTTCGGCAAATACCCCAGTCAAGAGTGCACCTACCAGACCACCGACACCATGTACGCCCCATGTATCAAGTGCATCATCCCATTTGCGTCTGCTCTTGAACATCACTGCAGCATAACAAAAGACTGAAGCAGCAATACCAATGATAATCGCAGCCATTGGAGATACGAATCCTGATGCTGGAGTAATGGCTACTAAACCAGCCACTGCACCAGATGCCGCACCTATTGTAGAAGCTCGTCCTGTATGTGCCCATGAGATCAATGCCCAGGTTACTACTGCCATTGCTGTTGCAACCTGAGTTGCAACAAACGCGCTTGTCGCATTTGATCGAGCGGCGGCTGCGGAGCCAGCATTGAAACCAAACCATCCTACCCAAAGCAATGCTGCTCCTAGAACTATAAGTGATATATTGTGTGGTTCCATTGGTATCTTTCCATATCCAAGCCTACGCCCGATCATCAAAGCTATGACCAGTCCTGACCAACCTGACGTGATATGGATTACCGTTCCACCTGCAAAGTCAAGGGATGGGAGCGCACCAGTCCAGCCAACATGTGTTCCACCAGATCCAAGTGACCATGTCCAGTGAGCACAGAAGTCGTAGACAAATGTTGCCCACAGCACAATAAAAATAACAAAGGCACTAAATTTCATCCTCTCTGCTAATGCAGCCACAATTAGGGCAGGTGTGATGATGGCGAACATCATTTGAAATGCCATGTACGTCATATGGGGTATGGTAGGACCAGCTAATCCGCCATACACATCCGATGGTACATCATGAAGGACACCTCTTAAACCGGCCCAGTCAAGTGTGCCTATAAATCCATTACCAGTCGCATCTGGTCCGAATGCAAGACTGTACCCCCATAACACCCATTGTATGCCGATTATTCCTGTCGTTATGAAAACCATCATGAGTGTGTTTACTGCATTCTTTTGTCTTGTAAGACCACTGTAAAAAATTGCCAAACCCCCGGGAGTCATCATTAGTACAAGTGCTGCAGATGCCAACATCCATGCGTTATCACCCGTATCTATTGGACATGCAGTGAGATAGCCAGTGGTTTTATTGACTAAGAGATTTCCATTACTACCTTTCTCCCAGCAACTCCATTTAACACCAGGATCGTTTATTGTATAATTATTAGGGCCAGCCGCCGCAAGTGCGTTAGACAAGAAACTGAACGAAAGTAGGACAGCCAAGAGAACAGCCAGGCCCAAAATAAGAATTCCTTTTGATGGTCGAAACATTATCACAAAGTCTTCAGGAGGAAATATAAAAAATATTATAAGTTGGGAGAAATTAATTATGATATAATATAAAACTACAAATTTTAAAATAATATGAATTCATATATATCATAATAATTAGTTTTATAAAAAAATTTTGAGAATATAAACCTTAAAAGAGAATATTATGATACTTTGTCATAAGAAAGATATTTCAATATAATCATGAGTTGTTCATAGAACGGTAGCATAAAATTTTTGTAATTTTTTCGGTAGATTTTTAAGGATGCGATGGACAAATGTTATACGAACTAAGGTTGACTTCTCAATTTATTGATATTCTTCAAAAGGAAGAGGAAAGAATTGTTATTAAATTTAGTAATGTCCCCAGACAATATGTTAATGCTATTAGACGGCTGTCAATAAGTGAAGTTCCTACTTTAGCTATAGATGATGTTGTTATTTTAGAGAACTCTTCTGTCATGCATGATGAAGCAATTGCTCACAGGTTAGGGCTCATCCCATTAAGAACAGATCTTGACAGATTTGTAATGCCACATGATTGCGATTGTAAAAGTACTTTGGGATGTTCAAAATGTAGAGTATTACTGGTATTAGATTCTGAGGCAAACGAAAAAACTAAGGTTGTGACTTCTGGAGAGCTTTTGTCTGAAGACGAACTTGTAAAGCCAGTTAGCAATGATATTCCAATTGTTGTTCTTGCTCCAAGTCAGAAACTAAAATTTGAAGTGTATGCAAGGTTAGGTGTCGGAAAGGATCATGCAAAATGGCAACCAACTTCAGCGGCCATCGTTAAAGATGGAAAGGATGAAAATGAAGCTGTCCTTACTATTGAAACAAACGGAGCATTAACAGCAGAAGAAGTAGTGATGGCAGCAATTGAAAAAATAAATTTAAAAATCAAGAATTTTAATCATACTATTCAATCGCTTGAAATACCAAATAATGTGTAGGTACGTTTATTTGGGGATTTGGGATAACGGATAAAATAGATCGATTATGTTTACCAATGCTTTATCGGATAACGCAATCTGGGCGCTCCGCGGAGCTTTTAAAACGAGTAAGGCCCCAATATGGCGCTCTCTGGAAGATGAGCTTTCAGGTCCAAGATCAAACAGAAGAGAGGTTAATGTAAGTAAACTGGCATATGTTACTAAAAATGACGAAGTAGTTATTGTTCCTGGTAAAGTGTTAGGTGCAGGAGCAATTGGACACAGGTTGACAGTCTGTGCTTTTTCAATTTCTGAAGAAGCTACAAAGAAGATAATAGGCTCAGGAGGAAGGATTATTACACTTGATGACTTAATAGAGAGTCATCCTGATGGTAAGGATGTGCACATAATTGGCTAAAAAAGAATTGAATTCACAAAAACAACCCGTAGTAGTTGATGCAGCAAATTGCATTGCTGGCAGAATGTGTTCGCAGGTTTCAAAACTACTATTGCAAGGAAACAGGGTTACTGTTGTAAACGCCGAGAAAGCTATGCTATCTGGAAATAGATACAAGACAATAGATCTTTATAAAGAGCATCTTGAAATCAACTCTGTCACAAATCCTATTCATGGCCCATTTCATCCTAGAAGGCCTGATACCATACTGACTAAGATAGTCAGAGGAATGTTGCCAAAAAGGAAGACAAGGGGCGTCGAAGCCTTTAAACGATTAAGAGTATATATAAGTACTCCTGAAGATCTAAAGAATATCAAGACCGAATCTTTTGATTATTCAAAGATTACAAGGCCTGCATCATACTACATTACAGTCGGCGATGTAGCAAAACAAATTGGATGGAAAGAGGGAGCAAAGTATGAATAAAATAGATCTTTATCCAGGCCAAAGAAAAAGATGTCGAGCTGTTGCAACAATTTCTAAAGGGAATGGCAAGGTGAGGATCAATAACATTCCAGTAGAAGTTTTAAGACCGGAAGCAGTTAAGGAATTGATATTAACACCACTCATCGTAGTAGGAGAATTAAGAAACAGGATCGATATCGCTGTCCACGTTGAAGGCGGCGGTGTTATGGGACAAGCATTTGCCAGTGCAGTTGCAATTTCTAGGGCTCTAACAGGCGAAGGAAAAGGAGGAAGGGATCCAAAAGATCATCCATTATCAAAAAATATACGTGAAGAAATTCGAGAGAAAATCACTGACTTTGACAGACACCTTCTAGCAGGTGATCCTAGACAGATCGAGTCAAAGAAATTCGGCGGACCTGGAGCTAGGCGTAGAAAACAGAAATCATATCGCTAGTTTCAATTTATCTATTTTTAGACAGCAAATATGAGTTTGAGAATTTTAATAGTTTGATTTTAATTATTTTTTATAGTAGTTTGACGCTCAGCAGAAATGTAGTGTTCTGTCAATCTTTTCCCATAGCATTTTCCACATAATTCGCCGGAAATATTCCATTGAAGCATAGCTTTATATCTGGAATTAATAATGCCTTCTCCACAAAGAGCACACCTTAAACTCTTGACTCTGTTCATTTGTATCATGGAAGATGTGTCTAAAATAAAAGTTGTGATGATAATAAATATAAATATTTGAGAGATGCGTACAATTGAAAACGGTAGACTATTTAATATTCTTCAGGTTATTATTGGATGTCTAATTTCTTTAATATACCAATAAAACCATTGAATGCAGCTGTAGATTATTCATATTGAAAAACTTGCCAGTTTTCTGGTCGATAGGTGGGTATTACGATCCCCTATGAGTCCACGTTCCGTTATGTACGAAGAATTGAGCTCCTCTCCTATCATTGACTTCACAGGATATCATATGGAAACTAGCTTTCTCGTAGCGGTTAGAGATTGATTCACAGACAGTCATGATCCTCTATGAAACCTGGGCATGCAATTTCTTATTTATGGTTTATGTCGTAAATGCGCGTGTTGCCTAATTCATTTAACACGTTGTTGTCTATGCCATCTGATTATCCCATCTTGATCTGGAAGTTTATATGCCATCCATATTAGACAAAAATAAGACATATACACGCATTGTCCTGAAAGATGAGAAAAAAAGAAGTAGATGTTTATTATTTTGTTGTGGAGTTACTACCTGATGCAGACGTCATGTTTACTCCTTCCATTTGAAGACTCATAGCTGACAAATCATTTCCAACCGTAGTGAGCAATAAGCGTGCATTATTATTCAATGACATTGACTTGTTTTGTGCAATTGATGTTAACTTTGCCAGTTGTCCTTGAAAAATGGTTTGTTGTAACATATGCGACCTCCTTTTGCCATGATGGTTTATTCCGTCCTTATCGTGGAATGCAGCTAAGAATAACACCAACCACCAAAATGGCAAGGGGAGGGTTAGACAAAGGAAAACTCACCAAAGAAAAAAAGAGTACTGAACTCATTAAACCTTCAGATACAACCAAAACCAGCTAAGGGTGTGAGGACGGGATATGTCAAACCGGGTAGGTGAAATCAGTCAAGAATAAAATCGAAGAATACTTTGAAACATTTCATCATTTGTCATTTGTAAATAGAAAGGTTATGTTTAACTGACTTTTCCATAGTGATAGTAAAAACACTCTCGAACCTTTTTATACTAGTTAGTTGGCGTTATTCAATTCAACAGACAATACAATATGCAGTTTAACAAAAGACTAAAAGAAATTAATATCGGTCTGTTAACAAGGTAAAATGTAACAA
>Ga0164304_10000345_pt1 | contig 12633 bp, 11 predicted proteins | sample Whisoiple_217_MG_FD_110216 | JGI IMG/M metagenome (GOLD analysis project Ga0164304, IMG submission 110216) | Soil microbial communities amended with pyrogenic organic matter from upstate New York, USA - Whitman soil sample_217_MG | ecosystem: Environmental > Terrestrial > Soil > Agricultural...
TAGGTCTTAGGTTCGTTCCCTCTATGATAGTAGGGGAAAGAAGCAAGGTTGCAACACTCATTTACCAAAAATTTGAATGGGATTAGTTATAACTTTTTCTAATTTCATCTTGATTACTTATACCTATATGGGCTTCAGCCTTGTGATACTGTTGCGGCAAGACTTGTGCAAAACAACCGGGTTTCTGGGAAAAATCCTGTTTTGAGCCGTACAGCACAAAAACCGGGCTGTTGGTATGCAGTGTGTCTCACGAGTTTCCGCAAGACTTGTAGCTTGCGCCAAGTCCCTGCAGCCTAAAATCTGGGCGATGGAACCCTAAACCCCTGCAACGCAAGTCTGTAACTAAGTAAGTGGAAATAAACATAGGGTGGCCAGAGGGGGGTTTTGCACCCATAAACTGGCTCTTAGTATAGATCCTTGGCGCTTTCGATCCCCTACAAGACCCTACAGGATATTATGGTTTTTTTTGGCTTACCTACTTAGCTCAAATCTCAAATCTCAAATCTCAAATTTTATGACTAATATTGATACTAGCTCTGGTTTTTCGGTTAATTCTCCAATTCGCGTAGGGATTGTCGGTACTGGTTTTGCGGCTAAGTTGAGGGCCGAAACGGTTCAAGCTGATGGGCTCACGAACTTGGTAGCAGTTGCGGGCCACAGCCCGGATAAAACCGCAGCATTTTGTCAGGGGTTCGGGGCCGAAGCTGCGGTTTCTTGGCGCAAGCTGGTAGAAAGAGAGGATTTAGATTTGGTAATCGTCTGTACGGTGAACCGGGATCACGGGGCAATTGTCCTGGCGGCGCTAGAAAATCACAAGCACGTTGTGGTGGAATATCCTCTATCTTTAGACGTATCTGAAGCAGAAAGGGCGATCGAACTTGCAGCCCAAAAGCAAAAACTCCTCCACATCGAACACATCGAACTGTTAGGCGGTTTACACCAAGCAATCAAAAAATCTTTGCCATTAGTCGGTAAAGTTTTTTACGCCCGCTACGTTACTATTACTCCTAAACATCCAGCGCCGCAGCGGTGGACTTATCAACATTCCCTCTTTGGGTTTCCGTTAGTTGGTGCAATTTCGCGACTCCACCGATTTACTGATCTGTTCGGGGAAGTGACAAGCGTTAACTGTCAAGCTCAATTTTGGGACACTGGGCCGGATTTATACAAAGCTTGTTTGTGCAATGCACAGTTGCGCTTTGCCAATGGCCTTGTCGCTGAAACTGTTTACGGCAAAGGAGAGACTTTTTGGCAGCCGGAAAACGTTTTTACCATCTACGGTGAAGCAGGAACCCTGGTTTTTACGCCAGAATCCGGTCAATTAATTCAGGGAGAAAATCGGCAAGCGCTCGAAGTGGGAACGCGGCGCGGCTTGTTTGCCAAAGACACCGAGATGGTGTTAGAATTTTTATTAAACGGTACGCCTTTGTACGTCAAAAACACTAGTAGTTTGTACGCATTGAAAGTTGCAGATACTGCGAGGCGGTCGAGCGAAATTAGGCAAAATGTAGCCCTCAGCAATTTATAAATAGGACAGACGCAATAAATCGTTTTTTATGCTATTTATACGGCAAGGTGGGCAGGGGAGCCTTACAGTAAAATTGCCAGAGTCTATCTATGGTAGTTCGTACTCTAACTTAGATTAAAGAGTTATGCCTGCGAGCAAAAATATTTAGAACTAAAAGCACTGGCGAATACAGGTTTTAGCCTTGACGACAATTTGGTCACTGCTGCTAAACATTAGCCAATTTGTGGTAAAAAAATCAAAAAACATAGATAACATTAGGCCGCTTTCAGTCACTAAAAAAAGGAATTTATGCCTGGACACGACATTATCGTTATTGGAGCTTCGGCAGGCGGACTCAAAGCACTGGGCGCGATCGTCGGTAGTCTGCCTACTGACATAGATGCTGCCATCTTTATTGTTCAGCACCTCCCAGCCGATAAGCCCAGCATTCTTCCCAAAATTCTGGCAGATGTAGGCTCTCTGCCGGCCTCTCACGCGTCCGACGGAGAGCCAATTCAAAAAGGGCGAATCTACGTCGCGCCCCCCGATTATCACCTGTTGCTCAATCAAGGCTCAATGCGCGTGGTGCACGGGCCTAAAGAAAATAGATTTCGACCCGCGATCGATACGTTATTTCGTTCAGCGGCTCGTGCTTATGGTTCAAGGGTGGTGGGTGTGGTACTGACTGGCTATCTGGATGATGGCACGGTGGGATTACAGGCAGTCAAGAAACGGGGCGGAGTGGCGATCGTCCAAGATCCACAAGAAGCAGAATACCCCAGTATGCCAAGGAGTGCCTTGCGATATGTGAAGGTCGATCGCTGCCTGCCACTGGCAGAAATCCCACACCTGCTAGTGTAGTTATCAAAGCAACCAGCCGCCGAGCAAGAGGCCTACCCGATGACCGAAGAGATCGAAATTGAATCTAAGATTGCTGAACAGCAAATTAATACTCAGGAGCTTTTAGAGAATGTAGAAGCGATCGGGACTCGGACAACTTACACCTGCCCTGAATGCAACGGCAGCATCTGGCAAATTAACAAATCAGAGCCGCTGCGGTTTCGCTGTCACACGGGGCACTCCTTTACGGCTCATACATTTCTCACAGAGCAAACTCAGAATTTGGAGAAGGCGTTATGGTCGGCAGCTCGAATAATGGAGGAAAAGGTCATATTTTTCCGTCAAATGTCTGAGCGAATGGGAAATTACAATTTACAAAGTGCGGCAGCAAAATACGAAGATCACGCCAAAAGCCTGGATGCCGAAGTATCACTGATTCGAGGCATCATTCTCAACGGCTTTGCCATGAAACAAAACATTGTCGAAACAGATGAAGAGCAGCCACAGTAACTCAACCTCGATAACGTTTTCTTTCCACCCAGCAATACGCTTAACGAGTGTTTTACAGCCGCGTAAAATTTGAGTCGTCAAGGCGCAGCACTTATTACTTTAGACAACTGAGAAAGGTGACGGTAATGTTCTAGACTTATAGTATATTTAGCCTCATTTAAATTCAATTTAATTGTGTGAGGTTGAGATATCGATGTTAATTTTTTCCTCGACTTATCCAACTTTGAATTGCTGGAAATCTGGTTAAATCAAATCCGCCTTCGCCCGCAAAGTGAGTGCAAGCAAATAAACCGATGTCAGCAATTGTATAGCGATCGCCTCTAAAAAAAGCATGGTTTGCTAAATGCTGTTACATCACCCCCAAAGCACCATAACCCGGTGCTTGTTTTTGTTTAAGTGCTTCCTGATATTCTTGTGCTTTCCGCGTCAAATACCAAAAACGAGAAGTAGCAATAAAAGGTTCGTGACTGTACTGCTCAAAAAATAACCGCTGCATGACTTGAGCGCCTTCAAATTTATCACGGGAGAAAAACTCTGTTCCTTCACTCAAATAAAACATAATTGCATTTGATTCAAATAGAAATTCATCCGGTTCTATTTCTCAAACAGGAATACGCTCGTTAGGAGGTTTCCGCAAAAACTCAGTTATTTGACTTTATCCTTTGAAAATATCTATTTCGAGTCCCGCAAATGAAATATAGCAATCCTATAAATCCTTTGTTAATTTCTTACTTCCTCCCCTTACCAAGGGGAGGGTTGGGGTGGGGTAAAAGATTTACGACTCCTGCAAGGATTGCTATATTAAACTGAGTTAAAATAAACGAATTTTGTCACAATTGACAGAGGGAGAATATTCGTAAATTTTCAACATGAGTATTTTTTTATATACCGCAGAGAACACAGAGGACGCAGAGTTAAGAAATAAAGAGAAGTTCACAAGTTATTATTGTAGCATTTGGGGTAAGAGCATAATTGCTACGTTCAGAAGTAATATGGGTAAGGTGCGCCACTAATCGCCCTAACTTACCCAATATTGGAGACTCAATGATATCCTACTGGAAAAATCTTCACTTGAATGCGGAAACTATCGGCTTAATCTACGGTTTTTTGGGCGTAGTTGGATTTAGCTTGACCTTACCGGCAACCAGAGCCGCTGTGATAGATTTAGACCCGCTTTTTGTGGGTTTAGGACGCGGATTAGTAGCAGCTATACTAGCAGCCTTTACTCTGCGGATAACGCATCAACCCATTCCCTCAAAACAGCAACTTGGGAGTTTATTAGCTGTCGGGTTGGGAGTTGTTTTGGGATTTCCGGTACTATCGGCTTGGGCAATGCAGCACGTACCTGCAGCGCACGGTGCTGTGGTGTTAGGATTGTTGCCTTTAGCAACAGCGATAGCAGGGTTTTTGCGAGCTGGCGACCGCCCTGATTTCAGCTTTTGGATTGCTAGCATTGTCGGTAGTACAACCGTTGTTATTTTTGGAATCATTAGTGGCGCAGGACAGCTTCATCCCGCAGATTTAGCTTTGTTTGGAGCTGTAATTGCTGCTGCTTTTGGCTATGGTGAAGGTGGGCGATTAGCTCCGATTTTAGGTGGATGGCAAGTTATCAGTTGGGCCTTGGTGATTGTAGCTCCTTTCGAGGTTTTGCCAACAATATTTGTGGTTTTAAAAGAAGGGTTGATAGCTTCACCGATAGCCTGGTTCGGTTTTGCTTATGTGAGTGTTATTAGTCAATTTATAGCCTTTTTTGCCTGGTATCACGGTATGGCAATTGGTGGAGTTGCCCGGGTAGGTCAAGTTCAGTTATTGCAACCATTTTTGACGCTCCTAGCTTCGGCAATGTTGCTTGGTGAAACTCTGGAGCCGATCGCCCTAGTCACGGCCTGTTTGGTTGTTGCTAGCGTAGCTGCGGGTAAAAAAGCATCAATTAAGCGGGCAGAAGATTTGTGAGGCGATCGCTTTCTCAACAGGCCGCTGACTCCAATCATTGACTTTCACATCTCGATTCCATCTAACGACAGATGTAAAGCCGGGACTATTTCTATTCAATACTATAGCGATCCTAAATCATTTGTGAATTTCTTACTCCCTGCCCTTAGTAAGGGGAGGGCTGGGGTGGGGTAAAAAATTTGCGACTCCTGCAAGGATTGCTATAGCAATCAACTGGATTTTTAAGAGAAAAGTAATGTTAGATATCGATGAAATGAGTTCCAAAGAAATACACGAGCTGCTACACCAAGTAGGATACGGTCATCTGGGCTGCATACACGAAGGCAAACCCTACGTGATACCAATGAATTATTATCTCGAAGATTCGGACATCTACCTGTTTACAACCGAAGGCATGAAGACTCATGATATAGACGCAAATCCCGAAATCTGTCTGCAGGTTGAAGAAATACAGGATCCGCTTCATTGGCGCAGCGCGATCGTGAATGGTCGAGCCTCCCGCCTCACAGTTCAGGAAGACATCGATCGGGCAATGCACTCGGTTAAAGAGCGCAATCCCACGCTGTCACCTGCTATTAATCGCACCTGGATTGATGCTCAGGGACGTTCAGAAACGATCGCAATCTACCGCATTGACGTCAGTGAAATGAGCGGACGCACGACTGATGGAGTCAGCAGTCGCTAAGAACCGAGATACCTCAAACGTTCGAGCATGAACTGAGATGTTGCACCATTCTCAATAAGGCTTTTATGGGCGGGCTCTCCTGCCCACCCCACAAGAAATTAATTCTTTGTGGAACAGGCATCTTGCCTGTTCTTGAGAATGGTGCAAGATGTAAGATGAATGAATTTTATGCGACCGCCATTGATGCAGATGCCATTAGCCGTGCGATCGCCTGTGCCATTAAGCAGCCCGGTGATTTTGATGTGAATGAGATCATCATCGGTTTGACGCCTCAAGAACTTTAGACTAATAGGAAAACATCATGAAACAGCGAAAACTCGGCAATCAAGGATTAGTAGTTTCAGAGTTAGGACTCGGCTGTATGGGTATGTCCGAGTTCTACGGCATAGCCGATGAGTCAGAAGCGATCGCCACCATTCATCGCGCCTTAGAACTAGGTGTGACGTTGCTCGACACGGCTGATATGTATGGTGTCGGTCACAATGAAGAGTTGGTCGGCAAAGCCATTAAAGACTGTCGAGATCGAGTCATCATTGCCACGAAGTTTGGCAATGTACGCGGTAGCGACGGCAGCTTTAAGGGCGTCAATGGCAAACCCGAATATGTCCGCTCTTGCTGTGATGCCAGTCTCAAGCGTCTGGGCGTAGATACGATCGATCTTTACTATCAGCACCGAGTCGATCCAAACACTCCGATCGAAGAAACCGTAGGCGCAATGGCAGAGCTAGTCCAAGCCGGAAAAGTTCGCTACCTTGGTCTTTCCGAAGCGGCGAGCGCCACGATCCGCCGTGCAATGGCAGTGCATCCTATTTCCGCACTCCAGACTGAATATTCGCTGTGGAGTCGGGAGCCAGAATCCGAGATTTTGCCCACCTGCCGAGAGCTAGGGATTGGGTTTGTGCCCTATAGCCCTCTGGGGCGTGGGTTTCTCACAGGAAAAATCAAGAGCCTCGACACATTATCTGAGGGAGACTATCGGGCCCAGCGATATCCTCGCTTTCAAGGCGATAATCTCCAGCAAAATCTCGAGCTAGTCGAGCAGATAGAGCAGATGGCCGCTGCTAAGGGCATCAAAGCTGGACAGTTGGCCCTGGCTTGGGTATTAGCCCAAGGCGAAGACATTGTGCCAATTCCAGGCACCAAACGCCGCACCTATTTAGAAGAAAACATTGCGGCAGCCGCTGTGACACTGACTCCAGCAGAACTAGACCAGATCGCCAAAGCGCTGCCATTAGGAATTGCGGCGGGCGATCGCTACCCCGATATGAGCAGCGTCAATCGTTAGGATTTGGTCAACTCCCTAAGTCAACTACCTACACTGACCTTCGGTACAGTGTAGGCTTGCAGGAAACTGTAAGCCTTGTTGACCAGCTTTAGTTTCTAATAGGAACTCCGTTATTTGAGTCATGACACCCTAGAATGCGTGCCAGTTTTAGGCTCTGTCGTCTGAAGTTAAACAGGCTATAGGAAAAACCAGTGCTTCAGGCTTAAAAAGCTCTTATAACATTAGCGAGGCAAACTTAACCAGTAATGAGAGGCAGCAGTAATGCGCGTTTTCGTATTAGACAAAAAATTGAAACCTCTTGATCCATGTCATCAGGCACGGGCAAGAGAACTATTAGACAAAGGAAGAGCTAAGGTATTCAGACGCTATCCATTCACTATCGTGTTGCAGGATAGGGTTTTTGAAGCTTCAGTTACTCATAGTCATCGAATCAAGATCGATCCTGGCAGCAAGGTTACGGGTATTGCTGTGGTTCAAGAAGAGACGGGGCGAGTTACTAACGCATTAGAAGTCTCACATAGAGGACAGCAGATTAAAAACTCTCTTGAATCTCGTAGGTCATTAAGAAGAGGTAGACGTTATCGTAAAACTCGTTACCGTAAGCCTCGTTTCTTAAACAGAACCCGTATAACTGGATGGCTGCCACCTTCCCTTGAGAGTCGAATTGCCAACATCGAAACATGGGTTAGGAGAATTAGAATAGTCTGCCCGGTTACCGCAGTTTCTCAAGAATTAGTACGATTTGATTTTCAGCAAATGCAAAACCCCGAAATTAGTGGTGTTGAGTACCAAAGGGGTGAACTATTCGGCTTTGAAGTGAAAGAGTATTTACTTCAAAAATGGAATAGAAAATGTGCTTATTGCGGTGTTGAAAATGTCCCCTTCGAGATTGAACACATCCTTGCTCTGAGCAAGGGAGGTTCTAACAGAGTCAACAACCTATGTCTTAGTTGTCATTCCTGTAACCAAGCCAAAGGAAACAAACCTGTCGAGGAGTTTTTGAAAAAGAAGCCTGAAGTTCTCAAGCGAGTAATGGCTCAAGCAAAAGCATCCCTCAAAGATGCCGCTTCTGTTAACGCTACTCGTTGGGAATTGTACAGAAGGTTTCAATCTACGGGCTTGTCACCAGAAGTAGGTTCTGGTGGTCGAACAAAGTTTAATCGCAAGACTAGAGGGATTGAGAAGCAGCATTGGACAGATGCAGCAAATGTTGGTGCGTCTACTCCAGAACGACTTCTGCTCAATGGGGTTAAACCCTTGATTGTCAAAGCCAAAGGACATGGCAGAAGACAGCGTTGCGGTACTGACAAATTTGGTTTCCCAATTCGTCATGCTCCAGCTCAAAAGTTTTTTATGGGATTCCAAACTGGGGATTTGGTAAATGCCCATGTCCTTACAGGGAAGTATGCAGGAAACTACACGGGTCGAATTGCCATTCGATTCAAGCCAAGTTTTAAGTTAACCACAGGAGGTAAAAGCTTTGACGTACATCCCAAGTATTTAAGAACCATTCATAAGGCTGACGGTTATGAATATACATCCTGATTCAAAGGATTCGCTATCGCTCAATTTATTGATTGGCGGCAATTCCCCAGACGCGCTTATCATTGGCGGTACTCGCGGAGCTCGATATATCCGCCTCGATTATAGCGTCCGCCCCCTTGCCTCGTTCTAGGTGGATGGGGAGGGTCGGCACGGGGGCACGACAAGAGCCAAAATCCTGGTTTTCCTGAGAATGAAACAGCCCTCTTTGTAGGGCGGTGCCCCCGTGCCCGCCCTCGATGTTAGGGGGAGTTCCGGGTTAAAAACACGCCCTGGCCTCCGCAATCTCAATCTTTTTCGTTGCCTTTTTTATTAAGAAAACTAGAGGAATAGAACTTGAATAAATCTAATTTTTGGCCTCCATGCCTTTAGCAAATGTTAAAAACAACAGATAAAACTCAACTCGAGCGAGTTCTGAAAGCCTAATCAATAAGGAGAAAATTATGACAAATACAATCAGCCGCGAAATTCAGCTAGTCTCCCGCCCCCAGGGGATGCCCACCGCCGATAATTTTACGATCGCGCAAACAGAACTAAAGCCACTTCAAGAGGGGCAGGTACTCGTTCGCAATCTCTACATTTCGGTAGATCCATATATGCGCGGTCGCATGAACGAGGGGAAATCCTATGTCCCCCCGTTCAAGTTAGGTAAAGCGCTAGAAGGCGGTGCTGTCGGCGAAGTCATCGAGTCGCGCGCCCAGGAATTCAAGCCGGGTGATGTTGTCACTTCCAACTATGGCTGGCGGGAATACTTTATAGCTGCACCAAAAGATTTGCATCAGGTCAACCGCGAGATTCAACCCCTCTCAGTTTACCTGGGCGCCCTCGGCATGACGGGCATGACCGCTTGGGTTGGGTTGAATTTGGTAGATGTCAAAGCCGGCGATGTTATTTTTGTTTCGGCAGCCGCAGGTGCGGTGGGAAATGTCGCCGGACAACTAGCTTCGTTGCGCGGATGCCATGTCATCGGGTCAGCCGGTTCAGAATCGAAGGTCAAGTTTCTGCTGGAAGAATGCGGATTCGATCGCGCCTTCGATTACAAGGTCGGCCCTGTCCTCGAACAACTCAACCGGGCAGCGCCCGACGGAATAGATGTCTATTTCGATAACGTAGGAGGCCAAACCCTCGAAGCGGCGCTCTCGGCGTTGCGCGTGCACGGTCGAATTATCGCTTGTGGCAGCATCTCCGGTTACAACGAGGAAAAGCCCCAGCCCGGCCCTTCCAATCTGTTTAATATGATTAGCAAACGGTTGACGATGAAAGGGCTAATCGTTAGGGATTGGCTGGATCGCCAGAGTGAATTTGAACAGGAAGTGGGCGGCTATTTCCAAGCTGGCAAACTGAATAACAAGGAAACAGTGGTGGTAGGCATAGAGCGAGCGGTAGGTGCATTCATCGGTCTTTTTGAAGGCGAAAATGTGGGTAAAATGGTGGTAAAATTGGATGAGGTGGCGACTAATTGAGTCGGCACTTGCTTCAGGATTTAAGCAAGTTGAAACCCTAGATCGCTTATACATTATTTGGTTTAACAAAGTATGGATCTCCAACTATCCGATAAAGTTGCACTCGTCAGCGGTTCAACCGCCGGAATTGGACTAGCGATCGCCACGACACTTGCCGAGGAAGGAGCAAGTGTCATTGTCAATGGCAGAACGCAAGAGCGCGTAAACCATGCTCTCGAGATCCTTCAGCAAAGTGTCCCAAATGCCAAAGTTCAGGGAATTGCTGCCGATTTGGGAACGAAAGCAGGAGTTGAATTGTTGCTTCAACAAGTGCCCGAAGTCAACATTTTGGTCAACAACTTGGGAATTTATGGCTCTCAAGCATTTGAAGATATCTCCGATGAGGAATGGATGAACATTCTGGAAGTAAACGTTATGAGCGGTGTTCGGCTCTCGCGTCATTACTTACCGCTGATGCTAAAAAAAGATTGGGGACGAATTATTTTCATCTCTAGTGAATCTGCCTTGAATATTCCCGCCGAAATGATTCACTATGGCGTTACCAAGACAGCACAAGTGGCGTTGAGTCGCGGTTTAGCTGAAACAACCGCAGGCAGTCAGGTCACGGTTAATACAGTATTACCAGGGCCAACCCGTTCTGAAGGAGTGGAAACTTTCATCCAGGGACTTGCTAAGGAGCAAAATATTTCACCCGAACAAGTTGAGAAAGAATTTTTTACCAAGATGCGTCCATCTTCACTGATTCAGCGATTTGCTAAAACGTCTGAAGTTGCTGCATTAGTTGCATTTGTTGCTAGTCCTGTAGCTTCTGCAATTAATGGGGCCGCCTTGCGAGTCGAGGGTGGATTGGTGCGATCGATTGTTTAATAACAGGACTTACCTAACTGCCACATATAAGGTGTTCTGCATTTAAACGATGCTACCCCAGCGACCTCTGGGGTTTGCACTGCAAAGGTTTCACGATTTCGCAATCGCTAATTTAGATGCACAACAGCTTAGTAGGGTGCCCCAGAACTGAAAACCTCCGATATTTCGCTGTAGAACTTCGTCTGAGGCACCCTACAAGTTCAATCGGGCTAAGTCGAGGAGTTTCTTCGGGGGAGTTGAGGTCATAAGCTGTTGCCGCATTTAAATAGAATGTCAACAAACAATCTAAATCTTGTGGGGTGTCTCGCCCGCCCTAAATATGCAATTTAAATGCGTGACAGCTTAGCCCGTGAGCTAATCTGTATAACATCCTGATTAAGAGTATTATACAAAAGGTTTCCGTGTAATATTTATGTGGGAAAACTTATCCGGAACAATTCTTAAAAACATCCTTATTTGGGATGTAATATAGAAACTTTCTGTATAGTTCACAGTTAGACATTCTTCTAATTTTTAATACTTGTTAAATGTCACATTTACTAAGTATTAAAAAAGTCTCTTTAGAAAAAATTCTCGAAATGGAAAGCGGTTATGTGCTTGGTTTTTCATAACTCATATTGCTGTTCATATCTCTGTCCAATTATAGATTTGCTTTTAATCAAAACTGTTCCAATCGATAGATGATATTTAAAATCTTTAATTTTAATCTTAAAATACCTAAAAGTTAATAAAATGAGGAAAGCAATGTGAGAATAACTGCTAGATAAATTCTCAGCCCATGTGGTGGGCAATCACTTTTTTTTCTTGGGAATGGTCTAATGATGGCTCAGATTCTTTGCGATCCAGAAATGTTTGTGTAAGTAATTGGACTCAGTTCATACCTTTTATTGAATTTACAGGAGAAACTCATGGAAAATACATTGTTCGATCGCACATTCCGGGACAGCGAAGGCAATATTGTTATAGCTCAGCCGCCAAATCTACCACTGAGTGTGGGGATTGTAGCTAGTTTATTAAAGCTCATTGTTACAACAGGGCAAATTAATTTAGCGTTGGATCTAGTAGCCTTTGGCTCTTTGTTTACTTGGGCTTGGGAAGAATTATTTCAAGGCGTCAATTACTTTCGGAGAGCATTAGGGCTGATTGCGCTTGTTGCTCTACTTGCGTGGAAACTTCAATAAGTAGGTAAACATCAATAAATCCTATCGACCATGACCTTACCTCACAAATCTACGCAAACTCTTCTGTTGTTATTGGCATAACCGCTCAAGTTTCAGAGGTACAGACTACCTCGCGATCGCTGAGGCGATGAGCTTGACCCCCTAGCATTCTCTCCTTTTTCTTTAATACCGCAATTGTCGGCATGAGTATTAAGATCCTTGCGGGTTTAATTCAGTAATTACCGCAGATTTCACCTTTATAAACTACCCCCCAGAAGCCGAGTTTCTTGCTGAAACCCGGCTTCTGTGTACTTCACTTATATTACCTGGAAAGTCCTGTATAATGCTTACTCAACAGCCACTCAGGTAAAAAATCAGAATCGATGTCCAACGAAGCGTCTGACCGTCTTAAACAAAATGCTGAAAAAATTATGCGGATGTGGGAGAAGCGGGCGCGGGATGAAGTCGGTGCATCAACCCATCAAAATTCTCTTGTCTTACAAAATTCCCTTCCTCTGTACTTAAACCAACTGGTAGATCAACTCTCAAACAGAATTGTCAGGACATCTGCCCGAATCACAGCCGACGAGGTAGAAAGCACCCGGATTGGCAAGCTGCACGGGCATGAACGGGCGGGCTATGCTGACTACTCTATGAGTCAACTCATTTTCGAGTATCAGCTCCTCCGTCAAGTAATATTTCAAGTTTTAGAAGAAGAAGCACCTTTGAAGGTGCGGATTGAGAAATTATTATTCACCTCCATGGAGCAAGCCGTTATTACCGGGCCAACTAAATCTCCGGAAAGCCGGCGGGATATTCAA
>Ga0164304_10000346_pt1 | contig 12601 bp, 12 predicted proteins | sample Whisoiple_217_MG_FD_110216 | JGI IMG/M metagenome (GOLD analysis project Ga0164304, IMG submission 110216) | Soil microbial communities amended with pyrogenic organic matter from upstate New York, USA - Whitman soil sample_217_MG | ecosystem: Environmental > Terrestrial > Soil > Agricultural...
ACTCGAACTCGCCGAAGTTCTTCACCCCGGCGAGGTTGATGGCGGTGAAGAGCGCCATGAAGACCAGGGCGAGGCCCCATACCGGGATCACCGGCCAGACCGTGAAGAGCAGTCCGGCCGCGCCGAGGGCCTCGGCGGCGATGACGACGACGAGCTGCAGCCACCAGAGCCAGCCCACGGTGGCGCCCGCGGTCCTGCCCAGGGCCCGTTCGGCGTAGACGGAGAACGCGCCGCTGTTCGGGTTGGCGGCGGCCATCTCGCCGAGTGCCCACATCACGATGATGATCAGGGTGCCCGCGACCAGGTAGGAGACCAGGACGGCCGGACCGGCGGCCTGGATCCCGGCCCCCGATCCGAGGAACAGGCCCGCGCCGATGGCGCTGCCGAGTCCCATCATGGTGAGCTGACGGGGTTTCATGCTGTGGCCGAGTTTCAGGGCCGGGCGCTCCGCGGGGGACATCGTTGTCATGCTGGCGAACCTTCTTACGGTGGTGGTGGCGTCCTTTTGGGACCATACGAATTTACCGCCCCGGCGGGGCCCTCTGGCGCGGGCGGCGTGAGAGCATGGTTGCAGTTTGTTCATCGCCCGGCCCGAATCGCGACGATGTGTGCTGTTGAGACCCTGCAGGCAAGGAAGCTGAAGTGAACGTCGACACTCTGGATGCCAAAATTGTCCGATTCTTCACGGACTCCCCGCGGTCCTCCGTCCTGGAGGCATCCCGGGTGCTGAAGGTCGCCCGTGCCACCGTACAGTCGCGGCTGGACCGGATGCAGGACAGCGGCGTCATCGGCTCGTGGGTGCCGCAGCCGGACCCGGCCCGCTTCGGCTATCCGGTGGTGGCTTTCTGCTCCCTGACCATCAACCAGGACCTCGGGCACGACGCCGTCGTGGAGGCGCTCGCCCGGATTCCCGAGCTGATCGAGATCCATACGGTGTCCGGCGGATCGGACCTGATGGCCCGCATCGCCGCACGCTCCAACTCGGACCTGCAGCGCGTGCTGGACGCCATGATCGCAACCCGCACCGTGCTGCGCTCCTCCTCGGTGATCGTGCTCAACACCCATTTCCAGGGCCGCACCCTGCCGCTGCTGGAGGCTGCCGCCCAGCAGCAGTAGCTGCCGCCATGCGGCCCGGGCTGAAACATTTTGCGCCGGGCCGCCGGCGTCGTAGAATTAGTTCTAGTCAATTTGACTATAACTACTCCGGCGGTCGGGCCGGAACCGTCCGGGCGGTCCGCAGGGACCGGCCAGGACCCCGGAACGCGGGGGTCGATCACCGTCTACACCTCACCAGCCAACGTCTCCGAGCGCCAGCTCGCGCCGCCGTCGCTGGCCATTTCCACGGTGATTTTCGCCTTGCGCCCCAGCGAACGCACCGGCCGCCCCACCTTGTGGATCCCGCTGGTGCGCCGGATCCGCGAGCCCTTCAAAAACCAGTGGGCCCTCCCCGGCGGCCCGCTGACACATTCGGAATCGCTGCAGGACGCAGCCTCCCGCAACCTGCGCGAGACCACCGGGCTGGCGCCCAGCTACCTCGAACAGCTCTACGCCTTCGGCGGGCTGCACCGCTCGCCCACCCAGCGGGTGGTCTCGATCGTCTACTGGGCGCTCGTCCAGCCCACCGAGGCCGCGCTGGCCGACGAATCCGAAAATGTCCGCTGGTTCCGGGCGGACCGGCTCGGCGAGCTGGCCTTCGACCACAACGCAATCATCGACTACGCGCTCTGGCGGCTGCGGAACAAGATGGCCTACGGCTCGATCGCCTACCACCTGCTCGGCGAGTACTTCACCCTCGCGCAGGTCCGGGAAGTCTACGAGGCAGTCCTGGACCGCGAACTGGATCCGGCCAACTTCCGCCGCCAGATCAAAGCCACCCCGGAAATCGAAGAAACCGACGAATACCTCCAGGGCGGCAAGCACCGCCCGCCCCGCCTCTACCGCTTCACCGGCCGCCCCGGCCTCGATCCAGACAACAGGAGCACACCATGAGCAGCGTCAACACGGCGATCCAGCTGATTACGCGCGAACAGGCCACCGGCCAGGCAACAGCCGCCGCGGCAGGTTCCACCTGCAGCCCGGCCCTGGCCCGCGGCCCGTGGGACTTCGACCTCGCCGAGGCCCTGGCCGGCGTCCCGGCGTACGGCCCGGGCGCCTCCGCAGCCGACGTCGCCCCGCCGTCCACGCCCCGCCAGGGCCAGCTTCCGGAGGAGTACCGCCTGGCCGGCGACGCCGAACTGGACGCCCGGATCCGGGCCGCGAAGGCGGCGCTGGGGGACCGGGCCGTCATTCTGGGCCACTTCTACCAGCGCGACGAGGTGATCCAGTACGCCGACTTCGTGGGCGACTCCTTCCAGCTCGCCAACGCGGCCCTGACCCGGCCGGACGCCGAGGCCATCATCTTTTGCGGCGTACACTTCATGGCCGAGACCGCGGACACCCTCTCCGCCCCCGAGCAGGCCGTGATCCTGCCCAACCTCGCCGCCGGCTGCTCGATGGCGGACATGGCGGACATCGATTCGGTGACCGAGTGCTGGGAGCAGCTGGAGGAGCTGTTCGGCACCGAGCCCGACGCCGACGGCCGGGTCCCGGTCATCCCGGTCACCTACATGAACTCCTCCGCAGCGCTCAAGGGCTTCTGCGGCGAGCACGGCGGAATCGTCTGCACCTCCTCGAACGCCGCCACGGTGCTGGAATGGGCGTTTGAACGGGGCCAGCGCGTGCTGTTCTTCCCCGACCAGCACCTGGGCCGCAACACCGCCAAGGCCATGGGTGTGCCGCTGGAGCAGATGCCGATGTGGAACCCGCGCAAGGAGCTCGGCGGCAACGACGAACGCGCCCTGCAGGACTCGCGGGTGATCCTCTGGCACGGCTTCTGCTCGGTCCACAAGCGCTTCAACGTGGCCCAGATCGAGAAGGCGCGCGCCGACTTCCCGGGCGTGCAGGTCATCGTGCACCCCGAATGCCCCATGCCGGTGGTGGACGCCGCCGACTCGGCCGGCTCCACGGACTTCATCCGCAAGGCCATCGCCGCCGCCACCGAACCCACGGTCTTCGCCGTCGGCACCGAGATCAACCTGGTCAACCGGCTGGCCGCGGAATACCCGCAGCACACCATCTTCTGCCTGGACCCCGTGATCTGCCCCTGCTCCACGATGTACCGCATCCACCCCGGCTACCTGGCCTGGGTGCTGGAGGCCCTGGTCCGCGGCGAGGTGGTCAACAGGATCACGGTGGCGGACGACGTCGCGGCCCCCGCCCGGGTGGCCCTCGAACGCATGCTGGCGGCGCGGCCGTGACCAGGCGACTCGTCGTCGTCGGGAGCGGGATCGCCGGGCTGTATGCGGCGCTGCTGGCCTCCGAAGCGCCGGCGGCCGAGGTGGTGCTGCTGACCAAGGGCTCGCTCGAGGAGAGCAACACGTTCTACGCCCAGGGCGGGGTGTCCGCGGTGCTGGCGCCGGGTGAGGCCGCGCCGGGCGACTCGGTCGACGCCCACATTGCCGACACCCTCGCCGCCGGGGCCGGGCTGAACAATCCCGACGCCGTCCGGATCCTGTGCACCGAGGCCGTCCGGGACATCGCCGGGCTGCGGCGCTTCGGCGTGAACTTCGACGTCCAGTCGGACGGCGGACTGGCACTGGGCCTGGAAGCCGCGCATTCGGCCGCCCGCATCCTGCACGCCGGCGGGGATGCGACCGGTGCCTGCATCGCCCGGGGCCTCGTGGCCGCCGTGCTGGAGCGCGCCGTCCAGGGTCGGCTCCGGGTTGAGACCGGCGCCTTTGTGACCGAACTGCTCACCGACGACGGCGACCCGGCAGGCGCCGCCCCGTCGGGGGCCGTCACCGGGGTCGCCTACCTGGCCGGCGGACAGCGGAGGCGGCTGGAGGCCGACGCCGTGCTGCTCGCCACCGGCGGCGCCGGGCGGCTGTTTGCCCGCACCAGCAACCCGGCCGTTGCCACCGCTGACGGCCTTGCCCTCGCCTGGCGTGCGGGCGCCGCCGTCCGTGACCTGGAGTTCTTCCAGTTCCACCCCACCACGCTGGCTGCCGCAGAGGCACCCGGCGGCCCGCCGTCGCTGCTGATCTCGGAGGCGGTGCGCGGGGAGGGGGCCGTGCTGGCGGACGCAGCCGGCCACCGCTTTATGCCCGACTACCACCCGGACGCCGAGCTGGCCCCGCGCGACGTCGTCTCCCGCAGCATTGCCCTGCACCTGGCGGCAACCGGGCAACGGGCGGACAGCCCGGTGTACCTGGACGCCCGGGGGCTCGAAGCCAGCCGCGGGGCCGGGTTCCTGGCCCGTCGCTTCCCGACGATCACCGCCCGGACCCGGGCCGCCGGCTATGACTGGACCGCCGAAGCCCTGCCCGTGTCCCCGGCAGCCCACTACTGGATGGGCGGGATCGCCACCGACCTCTGGGGCCGCACCTCGGTGCCGGGGCTCTACGCCGCGGGCGAGACCGCCTGCACCGGGGCCCAGGGAGCCAACCGGCTGGCCAGCAACTCGCTGCTCGAAGGCTTGGTGTTCGGGCGGCGGGCCGTGGAGGACTTCCTCGGTGGCGGACCGGCGAGGGCGTCAGTTGGGGCGGCGCCCGACGCTGGGTCGAAGTCCGTGCCTACGACCGGGGCGTTTTCGCGGGAGGCCCTGGGGCGGTTGATGACCGCGCACGCTGGGGTGTTGCGCAGTGGCGTCCAGCTTGATTCCGCCGCGGAGCAGCTTGCCGACTGGGCCGCCGTCGTCCGCCCTGAGACCGTGCCGGACTCGGAAAACCCGCGGGAGCACGAAGACCGCAACCTGCTGCTGGCTGCTCGCCTGCTCGTGGAGGCCGCCCGGAACCGGACGGCATCCGTGGGCGCCCACTACCGGGCCGATACCGACCCGGCGTCCGCCCGAACCCCTTCCATGCAAAGGATTTCCTCATGACCACCACCACCCAGGACACCCCGGGGCTGACCGGCGTCGAGCTGGCCGGCTCCCTGCCGGCGGCCGCCGTCGACGCCGTGCTCCGCGCGGCCCTGCTGGAGGACGCCCCCTACGGCGACATCACCTCGCAGACCCTCATCCCGGCCGATGCCCGCGCCACCGCTGTGCTCGCAGCCCGGGTGCCCGGGGTGTTTAGCGGCGGGCAGGTGTTCGCCGCAGCGATGAAGCTGGCGGACCCGGGCGCCGCGGTGGAACTGCTCGTCGGCGACGGGGAAGCCTTCGACGCCGGTACGGCGCTGGCCCGGGTGACCGGCAACGCCCGCGGCGTGCTGCTGGCCGAGCGGGTGGCGCTGAACCTGGTCCAGCGGATGAGCGCGATCGCCACCCGTACCGCGGAGTTCGTCGCGCTGGTGGCCGGCACCGGTGCGCGGATCACCGACACCCGGAAGACGACGCCGGGGCTGCGGGTGCTGGAGCGCTACGCGGTCCGCTGCGGCGGGGGAGCGAACCACCGCTTCAGCCTCTCGGACGCGGTCCTGGCCAAGGACAACCACCTTGCGGTCCTGACCGGGGGCGACCCGGCGAAGCTCACCGCGGTGCTGCTCGGCGCCAAGGCCCGGCTGGGGCACACCACGCACTTCGAGGTGGAGGTGGACAGCATGGAACAGATTGAGCCCGTTCTGGCCGCCGGCGTGGACACCATCATGCTGGACAACTTCTCGTTGCTCGAACTCGCCGCCGGCGTTGAGCTGGTCGGCGGGCGGGCCCGCGTCGAGGCCAGCGGCAACGTCAGCCTCGCCACAGTGGCAGGGGTCGCCGCCACCGGCGTGGATATCATCTCGATTGGCGCCCTCACGCACAGCGTCATCGCCCTGGACCTGGGGCTCGACGTCGAGCTGGAACCGGTCGGCTGAGGCACGCCGTGATCTTCCTGGACGCCGCCGCCACGACGCCGGTCCGCCGCGAGGTCGTTGAGGCCATGTGGCCGTACCTCAGCGGGGACTTCGGCAACCCGTCGAGCCACCATTCGCTGGGCGACGCCGCCGCCGCGGCGCTCGCCGGCGCCCGGGAAGCGACGGCAACGGCCCTGGGCTGCCGGCCGGGCGAAATCGTCTTCACCGCCGGCGGAACGGAAGCGGACAACCTCGCGGTCAAAGGCATCGCCTTGGCCCGCCGCGCGGCCGATCCGCGCCTGGACCGGGTGGCGATCAGCGCCGTCGAACACCCCGCCGTGGAGGAATCCGCCAGGTACCTCGAACGTGTCCATGGCTTCGGCGTCGACGTGGTCCCGGTGGACCGCTACGGGCAGGTGAGCGAGGAAGCGCTCGCGGCCGTGCTGCGGCCCGAAACCGCACTGGTCAGCGTGATGTACGCCAACAACGAGGTGGGCACGGTCCAGCCCGTGCCCCGGCTGGCGGCACTGGCCCGCGGGCTCGGCATCCCCTTTCACAGCGACGCCGTGCAGGCCGCCGGCTGGCTGCCCCTCGACGTGCGCGGGCTGGGGGTCGACGCGCTAAGCCTCTCCGGCCACAAGCTGGGCGCCCCGAAAGGCTGCGGGGCGCTGTACGTGCGCAGCCGGACCCGGCTGGAGCCGCTGATCCATGGCGGCGGGCAGGAGCGCGGCCGCCGTTCCGGCACCGAGAACGTGGCGGGGGCCGTGGCGCTGGCGACGGCGCTGGGCCTCGCCGGGCCGTCGCAGCGGGAGACCGCCACCCGGGTCAGCGGCTTGCGCGACGACTTCATTGCCGAGGTCCTGGCCGGGGTGCCCGGCGCCGTCCTCACGGGCCATCCGGCGGACAGGCTCCCCTCGGTTGCGTCCTTCTGCTTCCCGGGCACCAGCGGGGAGTCGGTACTGCTGGAGCTCGAACGGCAAGGTGTGATCTGCTCCAGCGGATCGGCCTGCGCGGCGGGTTCCGACGAGCCCTCCCCGGTGCTGCTGGCCATGGGGATCGGCGCGGAGGTGGCGCAGACGGCCGTGCGCTTCAGCTTTGATTCGTCCGTCACGGCGGCCGAGCTGCGCGAAGCGGCAGCCGCGGTGCGCACCGCCGTCGGCAGCGTCCGCACCCTCGGCCCAACTAGCTCGCATTAGTTGTCGTTTTGCGCCGGCAAAACGACAACAATTGCGAGTCAGTTGGGCGTAGGGCGCTAAGGCTAGCGGTGCCGGGCGCGGCGGAAGATCCAGTGCCGGAGCATGGTGAACCGCACGGCCGTGGCCAGGAAGCCGGACAAAGTGGTGGTCCAGAGCTCGTCCGCCACGGTTGCGTCGGGGTTGATCCAATGCAGCACTCCGAGGCTGCCGCCGGTGATCAACAGCGCAACGGCGATCACTATCAGCCCGTTCAGGTGGTCGCGCTTCATCCGGTGCCGTTCGGTGATCTTGAACGTCAGCCGCCGGTTCAGGGCCGTGTTCATCAGCGAGGTGATGATCAGCGCCGCCGCGTTGGCCGGCTGGGACCCGATCCACGGCCGCAGGAACGCATACAGCGCCAGTGAAGTCACGGTGCAGACAACGCCGACGCCGGTGAAACGCAGGAGCTGCCGGACCACCGGATAGCGGAGCACACCCCGGTGGCGGCGGCGCGTCGCCGCGGGCGACAGGGACTGCGGGGTTGGCTGCGCTTGTTGTAGCTGCGACTCCATCCGGCTAGTACAGCTCGCCGACCGGGATGTCCACGGCCAGGCGGTTCGACGGCCCGGCCAGCGGGCAGGCCCACGCCTCGTTGTACGCGCAGGAGGGGTTGTAGGCGAAGTTGAAGTCGAGCACGAACTCGGCGTCGTCCCCGGAACCGGTGACGCCGTGGAAGGCGCCCTTGATGGTGTCCAGCAGGTAGCGGCCGGCGCCGTAGCTTCCGCCCGGCTGGCCCGCGGTGGCATCCCGGAACGGCACGAAAATGCCGCCGCCGTAACCGTTGAGCTTCCAGACCGCCAGCTGGCCCATCTCGGGCAGGTCGAAGGTGCCCAGCCGGACAAAGCGGACCACTCCGTCGGTCCCGGTCTCGACGTTCATCTCCCGCCCCGCGCCCTCCTTGGTGATCGGGACGTGGAAGCGGTAGATCGGGTCGTAGTCGGCGGTCTTGAGGCCGCCGAAGCTGGCTTTGGCCTCGTCGGTCAGCGGCGACGCCGGGTGCGTACCGAACATGCGGTCGCGCTCGTGCCGCCAGTAGGAGTGTGCTTCGGCCGGGCTGTCCGCGGCGATTTTCCGCACGGTGGCGTACAGCGCAAAGGTCCGGAGCCGCCAGTCCGCGATGTCGACGGCGGACATCCGCGCGACACCGTCCGGCTCGCCAAAGTCCGCTCCATCAAAGTGCTGTTCAGCCATCCCCCCAGCCTAGCCGGGTTTCGTTGCAGGAAATGCGGCGGGCCCTGCCGTCGGGCGCCCCGGGCGGGCCGTAGGCTGTCGCGCATGCACACCAACGCCCCTGCCGGGTCCGCCCTCCGCGCCGCCGCCTCGCTGGCAGAACTCGTCCGGTTCCGCACCGTGTCCTCCCGGGTCCCAGCCGAGGTGGACACCGCCGAGTTCGAGGCTTTCCTGGCCGCCCTGCCCCGGCTCTACCCCGCTGTCCACGCCGCGCTGGAGGTCGAACGCGTCAACGGGCTGGCGCTGCTGTTCCGGTGGCCCGGCACCGGGCGCGGGGCTGGCGCCGGCACCGAATACTCCGACGCCGGGACGGGCCCCACCGCCGGGACCCGAAACCGTGCCGCCGTGCTGATGGCGCATTACGACGTCGTCCCGGCCGGGGACGGGGACGCGTGGACCCATCCGCCCTTTTCCGGCCACAATGACGGAACCCACCTGTGGGGACGCGGCACCCTCGACGACAAGGGCCAGCTGGTCGCCATCCTGGAGGCCGCGGAAGCCCTGCTGGCTGCGGGCTTCGCGCCGGTAGGGGACATCTACTTCTCCTTTGGCAACAACGAGGAAACCGCCGGTGACAGCGCCGCAGCCGCCGCCGGACTCCTCGCCGCCAGGGGAGTGCGGCCCTGGCTCGTGCTGGACGAGGGTGGCGCCGTCGCGGGAGGCGCCTTCCCCGGCGTGAGCCGGCCGGCCGCCGTCGTCGGTGTGGCCGAAAAGGGGATCCTGGACGTGGAGCTGCTGACCCGCGACCCCGGGGGACACGCCTCGACGCCACCGCGGATGGGGGCGACGGCGCGGCTGGCCCGGGCCATCACCCGGATCGAACGCAGCCCGTTTCCGCAGAGCCTGCCGGAGGTGACCGCGGAGATGCTCCGGCGCTTCGGCCCGCACGCACCGGCCCCGCTGCGGGTCGCCTTCGCGAACCTGTCGCTGCTCAGGGTCCCCATGACCTGGCTTTTCGGCCGGCTGGGGAACGAAACCAACGCGATGACCCGCACCACGGTGGCGGTCACCACGCTGGAGGGCAGCCCTGGCGCCAATGTGCTGGCCGCCACGGCCAAGGCGAACGCCAACATCCGGGTCGCCGTGGGGGACACCGTGGCCGGGACCGTGGAGCGGCTGCGGAAGGTCATCCGCGATCCGAAGGTGGAGCTGCGGGTAGTGGAGGGCAACGAGCCGACGCCGGTCAGCGACTTTGCGGGACCGCAGTGGCAGCTGCTGGAGGACTGCATCGCCGAGACCTTCCCGGAGGCGATCATCACGCCGTACATCATGATGGGCGGAACGGACTCGCGCCGCTTCACCGGGATCTGCGACGCCGTGTACCGGTTTGCGCCTTTCGCCATGGACGCCGCGGACCGCGGCTCGATCCACGCCGTGGACGAAAAGATCTCACTCGAGACCCTGGGCCGGGGCGTCCGCTTCTACGAAACGCTGCTCCGGAAACTCTGAATCGCCTTAGGTCCCCGGCTACGCTGTCACCATGACTGGGACGGCTATTTCCCGCGGACTCCGGATTGCTGCTGCACTGGCGCTCACCGCGGCGGCGCTCGCCGGCTGCAGCACCGACGGCAAAGGCACACCGGCCTGGACGGCGGGCAGCCCGGGCGGAAGCTCGACGGCGGACCCCTCCGCCGGGACCACGTCGCCGGGCGCCTCTGCCTCGGCCTCGGGGACCGCGTCGGGTACCGCGTCTGCCGGCGCCTCTGCGGGCGCGACGGCGGCTGCCTGGAAGACCTTCACGGACCCTGCCAAGAACGTCAGTTTCGACCTGCCGCAGGAGTGGATTGCCCAATCGCTCACCCCGGCGCAAGGCACCCTGCCGGGGGCGCTCAAGATTGAGGTCAAGGATGCGGAAGGCCGGTACCTGGCCACGCTGCAGACCGGGCTGCCGGCCCAGGCGGCCGGCGCCTGCACGGGCGACGCCGCCAAACCGTACCTGGTGGTCAGCAGCGTTCCGGTGGAACTGCCGCACCGCGGCGGAGAGGGGACCATCGACCCGCACGTGGTGTTCCGCGTGATCCAGGGCTACAAGTACTTCGGGTCCTACGGCATCACCAACGTGGTCGGGGGAGCGGAAGGCAAGTCCTGCTCCCTGCAGAACGTGGTGCGAGGGCCCGAAGGCAAAGGCGACTACTCCTTCGGCGACCTCGCCGAGCTCAAAGCGTTCGCCCCGGACCAGAAAGTCGCGCCGGCCAAGTCTTTTGACACGTTGGCCCAGGCGGACAAATACGTCAACGAGGGGTCGGAATTCGCCAATGTCCAGCGGATGCTAATGTCGCTGAAGATCAAAAACTAGTCCCGCCGCCGGCATCGTTGCGGCCGGGGCAATTGCCCGCCCGCTGAGGATTCAGCGGCTTCGCTCGTACCCCTCCGGAGATCCATGGAACGCATCGTGACCGCACGCCTGGCCTTCAAGACCGTGGCCGACACCAAGGTCGCGATGGCGGTGGCCGTGGCCCGCAACCCCGGCTACAGCGGATTCGAGGAGTCGCTGTCCGTCACGGCCGGCGGCGAGGACGTGCCCCTGACCGAGCTCTCGGACCACCACGGCGGGCGCTTCCACTACATGGAATTCGCTGAGCCCACCGAGGTCCTGGTGGAGTACGGCGCCACCGTCACCGGGTCGGCGGCGCCTGAGCAGCCCGGACTGATGGAGCTCATCCGCTACGTGCGCCCCAGCCGGTACGCCGAGTCCGACCGGCTGCTCCCGACGGCGTACGCCGAGTTCGGCGGCCTGCAGGGCGGGGAGCTGCTTCACGCCGTGCGGGACTGGGTATTCAGCGAGCTGCGCTATGTCAGCGGATCGTCGCGCGGGACCGACGGCGCCGTCGAGACGCTGCTGCACCGGCGCGGCGTCTGCCGGGACTTCGCCCACCTGGCGATTTCGCTGCTGCGGTCCAAGAACGTCCCGGCGCGCCTGGCCGCGGTGTACGCGCCCGGGCTCAGCCCGATGGACTTCCACGCCGTGGCCGAAGGCCACGTCAACGGGGCCTGGCACGTGATCGACCCGACCGGACTGGCGCCCCGGGAGAGCATGCTCCGGATTACCGCCGGCCGGGACTCCTCGGACACGGCGTTCTTGTCCACCGTCGGCGGCAGCCTCTCGCTGAAGGAACTCAAGGTCACCGCCACGGTCACCGGCGAACTGCCCGTAGAGGACCCGGCCGCGCTGGTCACCATCCGCTAGCTGCGCCAACAGCGCGAGCGGGTTCGGGCCCGCTAGCGCGCCTGGACCGCGGTCCGCAGCTTTTCCGTCAGGCGCAGCAGCTCGCGCTGTTCCTCGGCGGACAGGGCCGGCGCCACCAGGGCGGCAATGTCCCGGACGTGCTCCCGGCCGATCCGCTTCTGCAGTTCCCGGCCGGCGTCGGTGAGCCGGACCAGGACACCGCGGCCGTCGTCGGGGGCGGGGCGCCGTTCCACCAGCCCCCGCTTTTCCAGCCGCTCCACCAGCCGGCTCAGGCTCGACTGGCTCAAGAGCACGTGGTCGTTGAGTTCATTCTGGCGGAGCCAGCCGGAAGGGCAGGCGGAGAGGGTGAACAGCACGTCGTACTCGTTCACGGCCAGGGCCTTGAATGCGGGACCGGACTGCAGCCTGCGCATCACCGCCACCTGGGCGCGGAACAGGGACTCCCAGGTTTCCGCGGCCAGGCGGACCGGCGATTCGATCCTGGCTGACATCACGCCTCCTGCGGGGCGGCGTCCCGGGATGCCAGCGACGCGGCCACGCGGGCTGCGTGGGTCGGCGGTTCCGGGACGTGGGCCGGGGTCTTCTCGGCGTATTCCTTGCGGAGCACCGGCAGGACTTCCTCGCCGAACAGGTCCAGCTGCTCCAGCACGGTCTTCAAGGGCAGGCCGGCGTGGTCGATCAGGAACAGCTGGCGCTGGTAGTCGCCGAAGTACTCGCGGAAGGTCAGGGTCTTCTCGATGACTTCCTGCGGGCTGCCGACGGTCAGCGGGGTCTGGGACGTGAAGTCCTCGAGCGAGGGGCCATGGCCGTAGACCGGGGCGTTGTCGAAGTAGGGACGGAACTCCTTGACGGCGTCCTGTGAGTTCTTCCGCATGAAGAACTGGCCGCCCAGGCCCACAATCGCCTGGTCCGCCTTGCCGTGGCCGTAGTGCTCGTAGCGTTCACGGTAGAGGCCGATCAGCTGCTGGTAGTGCTCCTTGGGCCAGAAGATGTTGTTGGCGAAGAAGCCGTCGCCGTAGGCCGCCGCCTGCTCGGCGATCTCGGGGCTGCGGATCGAGCCGTGCCACACGAACGGCGGGACGCCGTCGAGCGGACGCGGCGTGGCGGTGAAGTCCTGCAGGGCGGTGCGGTGCTTGCC
>Ga0164304_10000349_pt1 | contig 12540 bp, 15 predicted proteins | sample Whisoiple_217_MG_FD_110216 | JGI IMG/M metagenome (GOLD analysis project Ga0164304, IMG submission 110216) | Soil microbial communities amended with pyrogenic organic matter from upstate New York, USA - Whitman soil sample_217_MG | ecosystem: Environmental > Terrestrial > Soil > Agricultural...
AACCGACCTGCCTGTTCGGCACCCTGTCATTGTGGCAAGGCGTCGACGTACCCGGCCGGTCGCTGTCTCTGGTGGTGGTCGACCGGATCCCGTTTCCCCGCCCGGACGACCCGTTGAGCTCAGCCCGACAACGCGCGGTGGCCGCCCGCGGTGGCAACGGCTTCCTGACGGTGGCGGCGACGCACGCCGCGCTACTGCTCGCCCAAGGCACCGGCCGGCTGTTGCGCTCCACCGAGGACCGCGGCGTGGTGGCCATCCTGGATCCCAGACTGGCAACCGCCCGCTACGGCGCATTCCTGCGCGCCTCCCTCCCTCCGTTCTGGCCCACCACCGACCCCGCCGTAGCCCGAGCCGCGCTCGCCCGTCTCGTCAGCACGTAACCCGGCACTGGCGAGCGCCATTCGGCTCCGAATGGCGCTCGCCAGGACGTCCAGATCGCCATTCGGAGCCGGATGGCGCTCGCCTTATGATGAGAAGAGTGAGCATCGCGGTCGTTCGTCCCGGCGGAGGCGACGTGCTGTCTGCCGGCCCCATCGGGGTGCGCATCCTCGAGACGGGCGAACGGACCGGGCATCGGCTCGGCATCGTCGAGGTCACGCTTCCGCCACACACGCCTGGCCCACCCCAACACATCCATCGCGAGCACGACGAGACGTTCTACGTGGTCTCCGGCCGGCCGAGTTTCACCAGCGGGAGCGACGAGTTCACGGCCGGGATCGGTGAGTTGATCACCGCCGGAGCCGGCACGCCGCACACCTTCGCGAACCCCGGCGACGAGAAGGCCATGATGTACTGCACGATCACGCCGGACCTGTACATCGACTACTTCTACGAACTCGACCGGCTCCCCAAGGGACCCAACGGACTCGATCCCAAGGCGGTCGCCGAGATCATGGCCCGCTACTCCACCGAGGTCGTCCCGCCTAGCGGGCCGCGATAGCGGTAACACACAAGTAGCTCGTATCCCCGCTCACAAGGGCACTCTGCGCAGCATCCCGTCGGCAGCGTCGGCGGCCTCCACCTCGTCGCGGGTCACACCCAGTACGAAGAGCACGATATCCAGGAACGGCTGAGTGATCGCGGTGTCCGCGACCTCGCGCAGCGCGGGCTTGGCGTTGAAGGCGACACCGAGACCAGCGGTGCTCAGCATGTCGATGTCGTTCGCGCCATCCCCTACCGCCACACACTGGGCCAGCGGGACACCGAAGTGCTCCGCCGCCTGGCGCAGCGCGTCGGCCTTCCCTGACCGGTCGACCACTGGACCAATCACGTGCCCGGTGAGCTTGCCGTCGTGGATCTCCAGCTCGTTGGCGGTGCAGAAGTCCAGCCCCAGATCTTCGGCGACCGGTTGCACGATCTGGGTGAAACCCCCCGAGACGGCTCCACAGTAGAATCCCAACCGCTTGAGGGTCCGTACCGTCGTGCGCGCCCCGGGGGTGAGCTCCAAGGCGTTGGTCACCTCGGTGAGCACACCTGCTGGCAGGCCCGCCAGCAGGGCCACCCGGCGACGCAGCGACTGCGTGAAGTCCAGGTCCCCGCCCATCGCAGCCTCGGTGACCGCCCGCACCTCGACGCCGCAGCCGGCGTGCTCGGCTAGTAACTCGATCACTTCGCCCTGCACCAGGGTCGAGTCGACGTCGAAGACCACCAGACGCTTGGCCCGGCGGGCGATACCGACCCGTTCGACGGCGAGGTCGACCTCACCGTGAGCGGCGAGCCTGACCAGCGTGGCGCGCAGTGCGGTGTCGGCGGCCTGGGGATCGTCGCCGGCGGGCACCGACACGAGCAGCTCGAGACCGGTGACCGGGTAGTCCGCGATCCGTCGGATCGCGTCGATGTTGATGTTCAATGCAGCCAGCGCGCGCGTCGTTTCGGTAAAGGCGTGCGCGGTGACCGGCCGGCCCAGCACCAGGACGACATGCGTGGAACCGCGGGCGTTAGCTCCCACCGCGCCAGCGCCGACCTCGACCTCCAGCTGCATCCCGATGCTGGCCATGGCCTGCTCGGCGGCCTCTTGGAGATCTTCCGGATCAGCAGTGGTGGCGACCAGCACGCCGAGAATGATCCGGCCCCGGATCACCACCTGCTCGACGTCGAGGATCTCCACCCCGTGCTGGGTAAGCGCCGAGAAGATCACCGACACGACCCCCGGCTTGTCCCGTCCGGTGACCGTCACCAGCAGGGTTGTCCGTGGGTTAGCGATCACTTGTCCCCTGGGTCGTCAATCTCGTCTTGCAGCACGGCCTGCGCTGCCTTCTCGCTCGCCGCTACCGGGTGGCCGCGGCCACCGGTATGCCCTTCATCCCGTATCCGCTCCATCATGTGTGGGTAATGCAGCTCGAAGGCCGGTCGCTCGGAACGGATCCGGGGCAGCTCGGTGAAGTTGTGCCGCGGCGGCGGGCACGAAGTCGCCCACTCCAGCGAGTTGCCATAACCCCATGGATCGTCAACGGTGACGACCTCGCCGTAACGGTAGCTGCGGAACACATTCCACAGGAACGGCAGCGTAGAAGCGCCGAGCACGAAGGCACCGATCGAGGACACCATGTTCAGGGTGGTGAAACCGTCGCTAGGGAGGTAGTCGGCGTAGCGGCGCGGCATCCCCTCAGCGCCGACCCAGTGCTGCACCAGGAACGTCAGGTGGAAGCCGATGAATGTGGCCCAGAAGTGGAACTTACCCAGTGGCTCGTCGAGCATCCGGCCGGTGATCTTCGGGAACCAGAAATAGATCCCGGCGAAGGTGGCGAACACGATCGTGCCGTAGAGCACGTAGTGGAAGTGCGCCACCACGAAGTAGGTGTCGCTGACATGGAAGTCGATCGCGGGGGCGGCCAGCAGCACCCCGGTCAACCCGCCGAGCAGGAACGTCACCAAGAAACCGATCGAGAACATCATCGGAGTCTCGAATGTTATCTGCCCTCGCCACATTGTGCCGATCCAGTTGAAGAACTTCACTCCGGTCGGCACCGCGATGAGGAAGGTGGTGAACGCGAAGAAAGGCAGCAGCACGGCGCCGGTGGCGTACATGTGGTGCGCCCACACCACTACCGACAACGCGCCGATCGACAGTGTGGCGAAGATCAGGCCCTTGTACCCGAACAGTGGCTTTCGGCTGAACACCGGGAAGATCTCCGACACGATGCCGAAGAAAGGCAGCGCGACGATGTAGACCTCGGGATGGCCGAAGAACCAGAAAAGGTGCTCCCACAGGATGGTCCCGCCATTGGCCGGGTCGAAGACGTGCGCCCCGAGCCGGCGGTCAGCCTCCAAGCCCAGCAGGGCCGCAGTCAGGATCGGGAACGCCAGCAAGACGAGCAGCGACGTGACGAAAATGTTCCAGGTGAAGATCGGCATCCGGAACATCGTCATCCCGGGTGCCCGCAAACAGACCACTGTGGTGATCATGTTGACCGCACCCAGAATGGTGCCCAGTCCAGCGAGCACCAAGCCCATGATCCACAAGTCCCCGCCCGCGCCGGGTGAATGGATGGCGTCGGACAACGGCGTGTACGCGAACCAACCGAAGTCGGCCGCACCACCGGGTGTCAGGAACCCGGACAACACGATGATACCGCCGAACGCGAACGCCCAGAAGGAGAAGGCGTTGAGTCGGGGAAAAGCCACGTCCGGAGCGCCGATCTGCAGCGGCATTATCAAATTGGCGAACGCGAACAGGATGGGCGTGGCATACAGCAGCAACATGATCGTGCCGTGCATGGTGAACAGCTGGTTGTACTGCTCGTTGGACAGGAACTGCATGCCCGGTCGGGCCAGCTCAGCGCGCATCAGCATCGCCATGCTGCCGCCGACGAAGAAAAACGCCATCGAGGTGACCAGGTACAGCATGCCGATCACCTTGTGATCGGTGGTCTGCAGCAGATTGAGCAGTGCCGAGCCCTTGACCGTGTGGCGCACTGGACGCGGACGGGTAACGATCGGCTGGGGTGCTACGGCCGTCACAGGTTCCCTCCCGGTTGTCCACGACTCCCCGTGCACGGTACCGACCCAGGCGCCTGTAGTCACCGTGGTCCACGCGTGATGTTACCGGCCGCGGCGGACGACGCTGCTACTGCCTCCTCACGGCACAGAGCAGCCGGTCCGGCCGGCGGGTTTACGATCACGCAGAGTGGGGTACTAACTACAACTATGGCTCGACTATCCATTACACCGATCACTCACCCGCTCCGGACCATTGCCGTGGGGCTGCTGGGCGCCGCGGCAATGGTGGTCGCGACGACGACGGGGGCCGCGGCCGCGACGAGCAGTGCGCCGTGTTCGGGCTCAGCCCGGGCCTGCGTGGACCTGTCGGCCCAACAGGCATGGCTGATGCGTAACGGCAATGTCAGTTACGGGCCCGTGCCGGTAGCGACCGGCAAGGCCAGTGCACCGACCGCCCCCGGCACCTTCCACGTGTTCTGGAAGGATCTGCACCACCGCAGCAGTCTGTTCCACAATGCTCCGATGCCGTACTCAGTGTTCTTCAACGGCGGGGACGCCTTCCACGAAGACAGCGTGACGGTCGCCTCCAACGGCTGTGTACACCTGTCTCAGGGTGCCGCCCAGACCTTTTACAACACTCTGCACGTCGGAGATGTGGTCCAGGTCGTTCGCTGATCCGTATCACCGGGGCTGATCCATACCGCAGGGGGAAGCACATGCAATTCATGGTGCGCGGCTACGACGGCAACGACGCCGACGCCCTCGCTCGGCGCCTCGCCGTGCGCGAACAACACCTCGCCGTGGGAGATCGGCTCGCCGCCGACGGCACACTGCTCTTCGCGGCAGCGATCCTTGACACCAACGCAACGATGATCGGATCGATGCTGGTTCTAGACTTTCCGTCCCGTGTCGAGTTGGACGCATGGCTTGCCGTCGAGCCCTACGTTATCGGTGACGTATGGCGAGAGATCGAAATCTCGCCAGTCAGAGTCGGTCGATCAGTAATCGGTGCACGCCGGTAGCTGGACTACTCGACAGGTTTCAGAGTGCCCGGCTCGCCGAACATCACCACCACGTCGCCCGGCTGGACGACCGTGTCCCGGCTCGGGTTCGGCAACAGCTCGCCGCCGGCGCGGCGGATCAGCAGTGCGGTCGCCGAGCCGCAGACTTGGTCCAGGGTGTGCCCGACCAGCTGCGATTCATCGGTGATGAGCAACTCCTCGATGCGCACCGCTGCGGTGCCGCGCCGCGCGAGATCCAAGAAGTCGACCACCTCGGGCCGCAAGGCGATCAGCGCCATCCGTCGACCGCTGGTGGCATAGGGCGAGACCACCCGATCCGCACCCGCCCGGTAGAGCCGGTCCGCCGCGGCGTCCTCCGAGGCCCTGGCCACGATACTGATGTCGGGATTGAGCGACCGGGCCACCAACGTGATGTAGACGTTCTCCGCGTCCGAGTCCACCGCGCACACCAGCCCGCGCGCGCGGTGGATGCCGGCAGCGCGCAGCAAAGCCTCCGAAGAAGAGCTGCCGATCAAATAGAGCACGCCGTCGCGGCGCAGATCGTCCTCCAGCTCGGGCCGCACCTCGATCACGACGAATGGCACGCCATCGGCTTCGAACTCACGAGCCGCTGCCCGACCCACCCGCCCGTAGGCGCAGATGATGTGGTGATCGCGCAGGTCGGTGATCCGTCGCTGCATCGAGCGCCTCCTCGACCTCTGGGCGAGCTGCCCGTCGACCAGCGCGGTGGCCAGCACGCCGAGAGCGGCTACGAACACCGACACCCCGAACAACGACAAGCTCACTGTGAAGATCTTCGCGCCGTCGGACAGTGGCACGGGCGTGGCGAATCCCTCGGTGGTCAGCGTCGAGACGGTGAGGTAGATCGCATCAACCAGATTGAAGCCGAACAAAAGGTAGCCGGCCACGCCGTAAGCGACCAAGACGACCACGGCCGAGCCCAGCAACCACGCCCGGCTGGCGAAACCTGCCGTCTCCATGGCGCTCATCCAAGCCGACCTTCGCCAGTGGCGGGGAGGACATCCGGTGGAATCGTTAACGCGAAAGTGAACAAGCCGGCTGCACGTGCGTGCCGTAGTAGCAGTTCGCGAGGTCGGTCGCGCCGCTCCGGTGGAAGATCATCGCCTGCTGGAAGATCGTCGTCTGAGCAGGTACTCTGCCGGTCGGAGGGCAACCGGGGAGATCTCGTCAATTCGACATTGACTAAGCGTTGACCGTACGGCCGCGGTTGGGCCGTCGAGCCACGGCAACCGGGGCGCGGGGAGGACGATGATCACCGAGGGGGACCGTCCTAAACCGCCAGAGCTGATCAGTCTTTACGCTGCAATCCCAGCGGTGTTCGGGACACTGAAAGAGGAATTTGAGGTTCCCGATACTTACGAACTCGCGTTGTATCATGTGGATGCCGCGGAGCCGTTTTTGAGAAATACTGTTGACATTGCTGCGATCACTATGCGGAAAATGCAAGCTCTGCGCTGGGTGGCTAAGCCCGGTGTCGAAACCACGAACGACGTCGTCGTAACTCTTGCTGCAGATCTCTTGCGATCGCTAGATCACTTGGTGGGGTGCTGTCACGATCAAACCAACGCCGATTCGCTGACGAAGTTTAAGCACCAAGTCGCGCTCGCCGCCCGGCACGCCGGTGGTGATGGCGGCGTTGCAAGGCTACGGTGAATTATTCTTCTCGTCCTGGTCTCTGTGCCGATCAGGCAGGTACCCGTACCTCCAAGGCGTCGGACATTGCCCGAGTCCATCGTAGGCGCTGTAGTCCTGGACCAGCATTGTCACCGACCATGTCAGCCCCGTCGCTGCCGACCGCGGGCCCACCTCTTGATATCTCTCCGCGCAGCAGTTGCATCTCAGAGAGATCCCTGGGTGGCCCCGCAGACCACGTCCTACGGCTCGGGGAAACGATGCGCGACGGCGCTGTCTCCTGATCGACCACCCGGCGAACCACGGCAGGGGACACGTTCTCGGTCAATGAAGGCCGAAGCACCCTGGTGAGCTGCCAACACATGAAGTGCTGGCGATAGTCCACGCTGCCTGCACTGTCGATGTCGACCAGCAGACCTGTGATGTTCACTCCTGCGTCGAGGCGAGCCTGACCGATAGCGCTGTTGACCGCTCCCGCCACTGCGCGGGACTCGGCTTCGCCGCTGCCGATCATTGTCGCCTCCGGGTCATGCAAAATTCAGTCAGATGATCCACGGTGCTGAGAGAGCAGTCGGTCGCGGAACTCGTTCACCCGCGCTCTGGTCTCTTCCGCTCGTCGGGTCTCGCTGGTCTCGAACGTCTTGAATACCGCCTCGGCCCCGTACTCATCGATCAGGCCCTGAGCAACACGGGTCACCGCGTCCCGAACGAAGGCGGAGAGTGTTTGCCCCTGGTGCCGTGCGACCACCTCGAGCAGAGATCGCTCGTCCGCTGGCACGCGGAAGCAAATGGGAGAAGACTCGCTGGCCATTGAATCTCCCCTCCGCCTGGTCGAGACACCCGGTTAGGTCCCATGACGTGCTGCCTAGTGGTACAAGCTTAGCGCTGTATAACCTATACGTCAACGTTGCTGTTTTACGTGAACACGCCTACGTCGGTTCGGCGCTCCTCGCTCAGCCTGCACCCCACTCGCGCGCCGACGTCATGCCCGATGCGCCGGGGCCACGTCGGCCGCCCACCGCCGATGGTCTAGCACTCGCCTGACTCCTCGCGCTCAACCACGCCATCGCCGAACTTGTTAGATGTAGACGTATACGTATACACTCGGACAGGAGGTGGTGAAGATGATCAACATCATGTTCCTGTTAGCAACTCTGTTGTTCGCCCTCGGTGCGTTGATCGGATCAGGCCTGCACACCCACGCCGTCAACCACCAGTATCGGCGGGTCGCGCAACGGGTACGAGAACTCCGCGAGCTAGAGGAGGCCCTGGCGGAGCAAGACAAGATCCTGGCGAGAAGAAATCATCCTCGCGCGATCAGCCAGGGACATTCCACCGGAGAGTCACACATTGCCGTTGGCAGGTAACGGGTGTGGCAGCGGTGTCGAGCCGCACGCCGAAGGTGATCCGCTTAAGGACCTACCCCCGCTAGTTGGACCGTCCCGCCTCGGCTGCGGACAAGGGCCATCCGCAGCCTTGGTGAGCGGTGGTCTCAACACCAACTCAGTCCCACAGCTCACAAAAGGGAACGCGAGACCAATGGCAACTGGTACCACCATCAGTGACGCCCCCACCGATGCCACGACCAACATCGCTGACCTGCTACCACGCGTCGGCAACGGAGATTCAACAGCCTGGGAAGAAATCCTTCGCCGGTACGGCACGCTCGTGTCCGCAACGGTGCGAGCGTTTCGGATGCAAGACGCCGACACACTCGACGCGGTGCAGACAACCTGGCTACGGCTGGCCGAAAACGCTCACCAAGTGCGGCATCCAACTCGGCTGGGCGGGTGGCTCGCGACCACCGCCCGCCGTGAATGCCTACGCATTCTGCGCCATATCGCACCCACCCCAAACCTCTTTGAATCGTGTTTAGAGGCTGTCGCCGACCCATCAGCGGGACCTGAACAGCGCATCATCGAAACCGACAGCACACGCAGGCTATGGAAACACGTCGACGACTTGTCACCCCGCCAACGCACCTTACTGCGAGCACTGTTCGCCGAGAATCCCCATCCCTACGCTGAGATCGCTCAAGCCGTCGGAATCCCGCTCGGCGCAATCGGCCCCACTCGAACGCGAGGCCTACAACAGCTTCGAGACCAACTCGACAAGCCCAAGCCGGAAGAGGAAATCTGGCGATAACCCCGACACTGCCCGGTGACTGGCGAGCCGGGCGTTCTCGGTGGAGCTGACGGGACTCGAACCCGTGACCCCCGCACTGCCAGTGCGGTGCGCTACCAGCTGCGCTACAGCCCCGAAGCGATCACCACGGCCCCACCGCAGCGCGTTGGTCACGGTACACGAGGCCGGCGATGATCCCCGAACAGGACCCAGAGTCAGCGTCGGTTGGCGCTCAGCGCCTGGTCCAACCATCCTTCATCACTGATGTCGATGATCGCACCATTGACGACGACGCTCGGAGTGCCGAATCGGTGGTCGGGTCGCAGCCCGCTGATGTAGTGATTGGCGTTTGCGGTTGCGGTGGCGACCCGCTGCTTCGCACCGGCCTGCACACAGGCCGCGAAGGTGTCGCCGGCTCCCAGGGAGCGGCCGAGCTGCCGGAGTTGCGCGGTGGTCCACCCGCGACCGCCCTCCGGGGGCTGCGCGGCGAACAGGCTGTCGTGGAAGCGAGGGAAGATATCGGCGTCGGTGGCGCAGTAGGTCGCACCGGCGGCGAGCGTGGAATACCCAGGCGGAACCGACAGCTCATCGAGGATGGCCACCGGGTGGTAGACGACCTTGGCCTTGCCGTCGGCAGCGGCTTGCGCGAGCCGCTGATGGTAGAGCTTCTCGAACTGCCCACAGATCGGGCACATGAAGTCTTCGTAGACATCGATGGTCGTCGGCGCCGGTGGGCTGCCGATCACGATGGCGTCGCCTTGCACGGAAACCGGATACTGCACGCCGGCGGCGGCGACCGGAATCGCCACCGGTAGTGCACCCGGCTTGTTACGGTTCTGCAGCCATAGCCCGACCCCGACGACAACTGCTAGCACCACCACGATGGCGATCCCCGCGATCATCCCGCGGTTGCCTCCACCGCCCCCCCGAGCCGCCGTCACCGCCTGCGCAGCCTGCCGCTTGCGCTTGTCCTCGGCCTTTTCGCCGCCGCCCACGACACGTCCCTTCTTGCTCAGTTGACTGGATTCCCGGCGGCGCGCCACTGTGCGCCTGGATCCGCTCGCAGCCACCCGTCAACGCTCAGCGCTGTCCGGGGGCGCACCACCAGCCACAACGCCAGCAGCCACGTACCGACGTCGCGCGCCAGCTCCTGCGGGTAGCGCGTGTCCCCCTTGGCCACCGCTCCCCCACCACCGAAGCATCCGCAATCAATGGACAATCCGCGAGCCCATGCCTGTGCCACCGCACTCATCAGTATTACCAACAGGACCACCGCGGCCAGGGCTACCCACCGGGTGAATGCACCTACCAATAGCAGGGTTCCCAGTACCAGCTCCAGCAACGGCAACGCGGTGGCGACCGGCCCGACCAGGTCCGGTGGCAACAGTTCGTAGGCGCGCACCGCGATCCGGGTCTGGGCCGGGTCTACGACCTTGAGTGCGCCGGAGACCAGAAACACCGCGGCAAGTCCAAGTCGCACCACGGTACCCAGGCCGTCGACGGCGGATCGGGATGGGCGGGCCACCCGGTCAGACTAGACACTCGCGCGTAGGCAAGGCGAGGCTGCCCATCGCGAGGCGAACCTGGGCATCGCCGTGCCCCGGTGCACTCCGTACCGTAGCGGGGGAGGGCGTCGCTGAGGTGCGGTGATCAATGATGGCTGTCCAGCCGGGTGATGAGATCGGGCACGTCCACCAGGACGTATCCGGAGGCTGGCTTCGACCGGCCGTATTCGGCGCGATGGACGGTCTGGTGACCAACATCGCGTTGATCGCAGGTGTGGGCGCCAGCGGTGCGGGCGCTCATCTGATCGTGTTGACCGGGATGGCCGGCCTGGTGGCGGGCGCGTTCTCGATGGCACTCGGCGAATATGCGTCGGTCGAGACCCAAAACGACCAGGTGCGCGCCGAGGTGAAGGTGGAACGCGACGAGCTGCGCCGGCATCCGGCCGCGGAGCAGGCCGAGCTGGTCAGTTCCTACGTCCAGATGGGACTGACTCGCGAGACCGCGAAGCGGGTGGCAGCCCAGGTGCACGCCGACCCGTCGCTGGCGGTCCGAGTGCACATCAATCACGAACTCGGCGTCAACCCCGACGATCAGCCGTCCCCGTGGGTGGCCGCCGGCTCGTCGTTCCTCTGCTTCGCGATCGGCGCGCTGGTCCCGCTGATCCCCTACCTGCTCGGCTTCGCCTCGCTGCTCACCGGTCTTGCCGCCGGCGCGGGTGGGCTTTTCGTGGCCGGGGGCCTCTCATCCCGGTTCACCACCCGCCCGTGGTGGCTAGGCGGGCTGCGCCAGGTGGGTTTCGGAGCGATCGCCGCGGTCGCCACCTACCTGGTCGGAGCCTTGATCGGGGTCGGCGCGCGCTGACTCCATCGCGGTACGCGGCTCAGGCGAGCGCAGCCAGACCACCGCAGCAAGCAGCGAGACGCTGCCGGTCAGGATGAAGGCGGCGGAGTAGGACAGCTTGTCAGCGAGTAGTCCGGTCGCGATCGGGCCGAGGATCGCGCCGATATCGGAGGTCATCTGGGCAACGGCCAGCGCCGGGCCGCCCTTGGCATGCGAGCCGATCACGTCGGCCACCGTGGCCCCCAGCGCGGGCGTGACCAGCCCGGTGCCGGCCCCGGCGATCAGCGCGGCGGCCAGGAACTGCGGCACCCCGGTGGTGAAACCTAGCCAGATCGTCGCGCCCCCGGTGACGACCAGCCCGATCAGCATTGGTGGCCGGCGCCCGAGGGAATCCGCGAGCCTGCCGGAAAACATCAATACGGCCACAGTGCCCGCGGCGAACACCGAGAGCGCGACCCCAGCCAGCGACTCCGCGCGATGGAGCACTTCGACGACGAACAGCGGCACCAGCGAGACCCGCACGCCGGTGACCGCCCAGCCATTAGCGAAGTTCGAGGCCAGCGCGGCGCGGTACGCCGGGTGGCCGAATGCCGCCCGTACCGTCAGCACCGAGATGTCCGCGGCCGATATCACGCCGACCACCGGCGAGCGCCGCAAGAACAGCCAAGCCACGGCAGCGGCGACGAACAGCGCCACCGCATAGACCACGAAGGGCGTGCGCAGCGAGATGCCGATCAGCCCACCGCCGACCAACGGGCCGGTGACGCCGCCGAGCAGGAAACTGCTCGACCACAAGCTGGTGGACCGACCGCGCAGTGCAGGCGGGGTGAGTCGGATCAACAGCGCGACCGCCGAGACGGTGAACATGGTCGACCCGACACCGCCCAGCGACCGCAATATCAGCAGCTGCCAGTAATTCGCAGCGAACGCGCATGCGCCGGTCGACAAACCGACTACGATGATACCCCAGATGTACACCGACCGTTCTCCGAGTGCCGACACCAGCTTGCCACTGATCGGCGCGAACGCCAGCCGCATGAACGCGAAAGCACTGATCACGATCGAGGCCGCGGTGACGCTGACATCGAAGCTGCGAGCAAAGGCCGGTAACGCTGGTGCGACGATTCCGAAGCCGAGAGCGATCACAAAACTGACTGTGACCAAGACCCACACCTCGCGAGGCAGCCGCAACGCAGCGCTCATGGACGTCAGTTCCACCACACCATCCTTGTCCCGATCTTGTTAGCCACACTAATAGCAGCACTGTGCCCAACAAGTGGAGCAGGGCGGTGCATTCCCGCTGCCGCCGTGCAGCGGCGCTAAACCGGGATTCGCAGGGATTGCCCTATCAGGACAAGATTCGGATCGGTGACGACGCCTCGGTTAGCTGCATAGATCTGCGACCAGCCGCCGGGCACGTGGTGGCTGGCGGCGATCGACCAGAGGGTGTCCCCCG
>Ga0164304_10000350_pt1 | contig 12537 bp, 12 predicted proteins | sample Whisoiple_217_MG_FD_110216 | JGI IMG/M metagenome (GOLD analysis project Ga0164304, IMG submission 110216) | Soil microbial communities amended with pyrogenic organic matter from upstate New York, USA - Whitman soil sample_217_MG | ecosystem: Environmental > Terrestrial > Soil > Agricultural...
ACGCTGTACCGCCACTTCCCGACCAAGGAGGAGCTTGTCGACGCGGTGCTCGAGGACGCGTTTGCGGAGCTCGTCGAGCTGGCCGAGCAGGCGGCCGCCGCCGACGATGCGTGGGCGGGCCTGACCGGCTTCATGGAGCGGGCGCTCGCCTCGCACGCCGCGAACCGCGGTCTCAAGGACATGCTCGCTGCCCGGGGGCACGGCGCGACGCGCGCTCAGGCGATGCGCGAGCGGATCCACCCGCTGCTGCGCCGGGTGATCGAGCGCGCGCAGGCGCAAGGCGCGCTGCGCGCCGACTTCACCGCCGAGGACCTGTCGCTCGTCTTCCGGGCTGTCGGGCGCGTGATCGAGACGACCGCCGACGTCGCGCCGCAGCAGTGGCGCCGCCATCTCGGCCTTCTCCTGGACGGGTTGCGCGCTGAGGCCGCGACGCCGCTGCCGGTACCGCCGCTGACCCGGCGGCAGCTCACGCGAGCCGTCCGCAGGAAGGAGGCCTGAGTATGGCCGATGAGCCGCTGACGGGGCGGGCCCTCTGGACCGTGTTCGGGGCGCTGATGCTCGGGATGTTCCTGGCCGCGCTCGACCAGACGATCGTCTCGACGGCGCTCCCGACGATCGTCGGCGACCTCGGAGGCCTGAATCACTTCTCCTGGGTCGTGACCTCCTATCTGCTCGCGTCGACCGTCTCGACGCCCCTCTACGGGAAGCTCGGCGACATGATGGGCCGCAAGCCCGTCTTCCTTGCGGCGATCCTCATCTTCCTCGCGGGCTCGGTGCTCGCCGGGCTCTCGCAGACCATGGCCCAGCTGATCGGCTTCCGCGCGCTGCAGGGAATCGGCGCGGGTGGCCTCCTGGTCGGGGCGCAGGCGATCATCGCCGACATCGTCCCGCCGCGGCAGCGCGGCCGGTACATGGGGCTGATCGGATCGGTCTTCGCCGTCGCCTCCGTCGCCGGGCCGCTGCTCGGCGGCTTCCTCGTCGAGACCTTCTCCTGGCGATGGGTCTTCTACGTGAACGTGCCGATCGGAGCGCTCGCCGTCGTGGTCGTCGTCACGCGGCTCCACCTGCACACGCCGACGATTCGCCACCGGATCGACTTTCTCGGCGCCGGCCTTCTGGCCGGCGGCGTCAGCGCGTTGATCCTCGTCACGACCTGGGGTGGCAGCGAGTACCCGTGGGGCTCCACGACGATCATCGGCCTCGCCGCGGCCGGCGTCGCTCTGCTCGTCCTCTTCGTCTGGCGGGAGACGCAGGCCGAGGAGCCGATCCTGCCGCTCTCGCTGTTCCGCTCGAGCGTCTTCAGCATCGCGAACTCGATGGGGTTCACGATCGGCATGACGCTGTTCGGAGCGATCATCTTCATTCCGCTCTACCTCCAGCTCGTGTACGGGGCAAGCCCGACGAGCTCCGGCCTTCGGCTGCTGCCGCTGATGGCGGGGCTGCTCGTGGCGGCGATCCTGTCTGGCCGCTGGATCAGCCGCGTCGGCCGCTACAGGATGTTCCCGATCGCCGGCACGGCGACTCTCGTCGTCGGCATGTTCTTGCTCTCGCGGCTGACGGTCGGGACCGCGCCGTGGGTCGCCTCGGCCTACATGCTCGTGGTGGGAGTCGGGATCGGCCTCGTCATGCAGGTACTGGTGCTCGTCGTGCAGAACGACGTGCGGCCCAAGGACATCGGCGTCGCCACCTCAACCGCGACCTTCTTCCGCTCGGTTGGAGGCGCCTTCGGCGTCGCCATCTTCGGCGCCATCTTCGCCACCAGGCTCGCCGACCGGCTGAAGCTGCTCCCGCATGCCGTCACGGCCAGGCTCGGCGGCGGAGTGCATCTCAACCCCGAGCAGGCCAAGCACCTGCCGCCGACGGTTCACGAGGACTTCCTCAACGCGTTCGCACATTCCCTCCACGGTGTCTTCCTCTTCGGGACGGCCCTGGCCGTGGTGCCGTTCGTGCTCTCCTGGTTCCTGAAGGAAGTGCCTCTCCGCGACACGCTCAGCCCCGCCGGCGAGCTGGCCGAGGTCGAGGAAGCGATCGGCGGCGCGACACCCGACGAGCGGCTTGCTGCCGCGACCGACGCCCGGGCGTAATCCGAAACCCGCGGTCGCGCGTAGAGCGCTATGCGCGTATGGCCGCCATCGAGAATCGCCGCAGCGAGGTCGGGGAGGAGCTCGAGCGCCTCTACCAGGAGCACGGGGGCCGCGTCCGTGCGATCTGCCTCGCGCTGCTGCGCGATCGCGACGAGGCGGAAGACGCCGCCCAGCAGGTCTTTCTCTCCGCGTTGCGGTCGCTGCATCGCGGGACTGTTCCTCGCGACGCTGGCGCGTGGCTGGCGACGATCTCCCGGCACGAGTGCTGGGCCCGCTCGCGGCGGCCGGCCGTTGCGCCACTGCACGCCGGCCTGCACGACGTGAAGGCCGAGGATCCGTCCGCGACGGCGCTCGGACGCGCCGAGCTGGACGAGACGTGGCGTTCCGTCGCCGGGCTCCCCGACCGCCAGCGGGAGGTCCTGCTGCTGCGCGAGGTCCGCGGCCTCGGCTACGACGAGCTCGCAGAAAACCTGCAGCTGAGCCGGCCCTCCGTGCGCTCGCTGCTGACGCGAGCCCGGCGCACGCTGCGCGCGCAGCTCGAGCGTGGCGCGGCGGTGCTGACCGGCGGCCCGTGGCTGAACGCGTTCGGGCGGCTGTTCGGCGATGGGTCGAACCCGGCGATCTCCCCGGTCGCGCGGACGGCCGCGGTTGGGCTCGGCGCCGTCGCGCTGACCGGCGGTGCGGTCGTGGCGCCGCATCTCGTCGCCCCGTCGCACCCGCATCGAGCACCGGCCCGCGCGACGCATCCGCGGGTCTCGCAGGACCCGTCGGGCGCGGCTGCCCCGACCGAAGATCGACTGCGCTCCGAGGACGTCACGCGGACAGTGGAGACGCATCGCGGCAGGAGCAGCGGCGGCGACTCGGGAGGAACCGAGACTCACGGCGACCGCGGTCACGATGGCGGCACAGGGACAATCGGCTCGAGCAGCGGCTCGGGGACGTCGGACTCCGGGTCATCGGGTCGAGACGGCGGCGGCTCGGGGACGAGCACGAGCAGCGATTCGAGCGGGACGTCCTCGTCGGGCTCGAGCTCGGATGGGCTCAGCTCTGACGGGTCCAGCCCGAAAAACACAACCGTGAGCAGCTCGGACGGTGGCGGCGGGTCGTCGGGCCACGACGGCTCGGGATCGGGAGGCCTCGATTCCGGCAGCTCGGGAAGCTCGGGCGGGTTGGACGGCGGCGGCGGCTCAGGCTCGGGCTAGCGCGACTTTTTCGCGAGCGCCGACTCCTTGTGTGCATGAAGTCGCGGCGTCTCCGAGCCGCGAGAAGCAATCCGCTGAGAAGGAGATCCGATGAAGACGCTACGAATGTTGATCGTCCCTGCGGTGCTTGTCGCCGTCGGGCTCGCGGTGGCGCTGCCGGCGCAGGCGAGGACGGGAAGCTTCTCGGGCGTGGTGGTCGCAAAGCAGCGGGCTCGCGGGACGATGCTCGTCGCCGGCGCGCACGGCGCTGGTCTCACCGTTCGCGGCCGCCTCGGGCGGGCGCACGTCGGTGACCGGGTGACTGTAAGCGGGGTGAGGCTGCGTGACGGCACGCTCCGCGCGTCGAGGCTGCGTGTGCTCTCGCACGCCCGGCACACGACCTTGCGTGGGACGGTCGTCCGCAGGATGGCCCGCGGCACGCTGCTCGCGAGTGGGCACAGCGTCGTTCTGATCCACCGCCGCAGCCGGCACGTCTCGTCGAGGTCGGATCACGGCGGGCTCGAGGCCGGTGACGTCGCACGGTTCGGGATCCGCTTCGACGACGACGAGGCCTTCGAAGACGGGCAGCCTGTCCAGATCGGGCAGGCGAGCACCGCGCGGATCGAGGGGAGGATCGTCTCCATCTCGCCCTTCGTGGTGTCGCTCGAAGGGCTGCCGCTGACGATCACGGTCCCGGCCGGGACGAACCTGCCGGCCGGCCTCGCGCCCGGCCAGCGGATCGAGTTCACGGTCCAGGTCGGGAGCGCCAACACGTTCACGCTCGTCGCGATCGACGAGGTCGAGAACGATGACGGGCACAACGGCGGCGACGACGGAGGCGGAGGCGGTGGTGGCGACGACGGCGGTGGTCACCACTGACTCGAGACTCGCCCAGCGCGGAACGGGGCCGGCAACCGCCGGCCCCGGGCCGTGTCAGCCGCCCAACACTCCCTCGGCGGCCGCCGACGGCTCGGGGTCCGGCAGGCGGGTCATCCGGAAGCCGTTGACGAAGCCGAGGAGGGCCGCGAGGAACGGGACGAGCAGGGCGAACTGAAGCGCCCGTGGCCTCGACACCGTGTTGATGTGGAGGATCTCCTCCTGGACGTCCTGCGGCTGCCCTTTCAGCAGCTCCTCGAGATGTGTGTTCGTCATCACCTCGGCGTTCTTCTCGAGACCAGACGAAACCTGGGTCTTCTCCGTTGGTGACAACACGGTGCTCGCGTTCGCGTGGTGCGTGAACACGAGGGACAGTGATCCGAGCATGATCGCGCCGGCGAAGGCCAGGCCGAACGAGAGGCCGAACGAGCCGCCCGCGGAGTTGACCCCCGCTGCCTCGCTCACCCGTTCCTCTTCGATAGGAGAGAGCGTGTAATTGTTGAGCTGCGAGACGAGAAGCCCCAGGCCGGACCCTGCAACCAGCAGCGGCGCGACCAGCGCCCAGCCCGAATGGATGTGCGGGACCAGCGGGATGATGGCCGCGACGCCGATAGCGAGCAGCCCGAAGCCGAACCGGATGATCCTGCTCGGGCTCTTCCCGCCCAACTTCCTCCCGGCATAGAGCGCGACCACGAACATGCTGAGCGAGAGCGGGGCGATGGAGAGCCCCGACTGCAGCGCGTTGTACTCGAGCACCATCTGCAGGAAGATCGGCAGCGCGATCATCAACCCGCCGAGGGCGATCTGCTGCAGCGTCTGGCCCGTGATCCCGAAGCGGAAGTACTTCGACTTGAAGAGCGCCGCGTCGATCAGCGCGGGCTTGCCCTCGCGCTTCCGCTTCCTGAGCCACCACGCGAGCAAGCCCATTGCGCCGGCGCCAACTGCGAGCAGGGCGCCGACCGCACCGCCGCCCTCCTGCCACACGAGGATTCCGAGCACGATCCCGCCCATGCCGAGCGCGGAGAGGATCGCGCCGACGACGTCGACGCCGCGTTCGCCTGTGTACGGGACGTCGTGGACGAGCTTGATCCCGAACAGGACGATCGCGATGATCACGACCTCGCCTCCGAACGCGACCCGCCACGACAGATAGGTGGTGATGAAGCCTCCGAGCAGTGGGCCGACAGCGGCGGCGATCGCGGCGCTGGCTCCGACGAGCGCGTAGGCGCGCCGCTGGGCCGGTCCCTCGAAGTTGCCGTGGATGAGCGACTGCATCGCGGGGAGGAGGAGCGACGCGCCGAGGCCGCCGACGACCGCCCAGAAGATGATGATCGGGGTCAGGCTCTGCGAGAAGACCATCGAGAGCGCGCCGGCCGCATAAGCGAGTAGGCCGATGACGTAGGCGCGCTTGCGGCCGATCAGGTCTCCGATCTTGCTTCCGATCAGGATGAACGCCGCCGACACGAGGGCCTCGAGCGCGATCGCCGACTGGACGCCGCTCGCCGTCGTGTCCAGGTCGTGGACGACGGCCGAGATCGAGACGTTCATCAGCGACGTGTCGACGACGAGCACGAACATCGCCATCGCAAGGAGGACGGCCAGCTTCGTTTCGCCGCCCGATTCCGCAACCGGAGGCGCGACGGCGCCGGTGCCGCCCGCGGGTGTCGCCTGCTCGGCCAGTTCGTCTCCTCCTGTCGTTGCCGAATTTTTCACAGTCTCAGACGCTCTGGACGTCGTCAGGGCGGCATGCACCCCTGACAGCGAGGTGCACGCGCCGATAGAAGTGAGTTGTGGTCGCCTCGCTCTCGAGCTTCGTCGAGCAACACAGCGACTGGGCACTCCTGCTCCTCTTCCTCCTGGTCGGCCTGGAGTCGTTCGGGCTGCCGCTGCCGGGGGAGACGACGCTGATCGCCTGCGCGGTACTCGCTTCTCAGGGCGCCCTTTCGATCGGCTGGGTGATCGTGGTGGCGACCGCGGCCGCGATCATCGGCGACAACCTCGGCTACTGGGTCGCGCGCGAGCACGGCCGGACGCTGCTCGACCGCTTCGCCTTCACCCGCCGCTACGCCGACCGATACCTGCCTGTCACCGAGCGGTTCTTCGCGCGGCACGGCGGCAAGACCGTCTTCCTCGGCCGCTTCGTCGCCGTGCTCCGCGTCACCGCCGCCTGGGCCGCGGGCCTCTCGCGGATGGACTGGTGGCGCTTCCTAGCCTGGAACGCGGCCGGCGGCATCGTCTGGGCGACGAGTGTCGCGCTCATCGCCTACTTCGTGGGACAGGCGGCCGCCGATGCCATCAGCCGGTACGGGCTCTACGCCGGCGGCGGCGTCCTACTGCTGGCAGCCGTTGGCTTCCTGATCGTGCGCTGGATCGAGCGCCGCGTCGTCGAGGACGACGGCGAGACGGACGAGAACTAGTTCCCGGATCCCTTCTCGTACGAGGGCCGGTGGTCTCCGTGCGGGCCGGTGACCCACCAGAGGCCGAAGAGCATGCCGGGGACGACGATGCCGCCGATCACGATGGCGTTGCAGACGATCGCCCAGAACCACTCGATGTTGGACATGGCCAACACACCCTGACCCTAACCGAGTACGCGCCGCCCTGGGGACATCATCCGTGCGGACGATCCCCTCCGTCCCCTAGGCGGCGGTGCGGGCAAGCGCCTCACCGCGCGCCCGCAGCTCGTAGCACCGTCCGTCCAGCTCGTAGAGGATGGGTGAAAGACCGCAGTCGGTCACCCAGTTCTGGACTTCCCGGAGCAAGAGTGCGAGGTCCCAGCGCTCGGCGCGCAGGGCGACCGCGACGAAGAGCATGTCCTCCCGGCGATGCAGCCATGCGAGGCGGGCGGTGTGGAGGCGAAGCCACAGCTGCTGCGCGTCGTCGCCCGTCGGCATCTCGAAGAAGACGATCTCGTCGAACTCGGTGTCCTCGAACATGGAGGCAAGGGTCGCGCGTGGGGGCGTGCGGCCGCCTGACCCACCGGGGTCATTCCCGGTTAAGAGTTCGTGTGGTTTCCGCCGACCCGATCCTGCGAACAACTGCGCTTGTCTGGCGTCGGCGGTTGTGCCACAGTTAGTAGCCCGACCTGGAGGGGACTGCCTCCAGTGAGACAGGCCGCAACCAAGCACAACTCCGTCGACAGCCTCGACGATCAAGTGGGGCTGCGCAGCGCTGCCTTCGGCGGCGGGCCGGCGAGATCCGATCTCGCGGTCACGGGCCTCGCGGTGCTCGGCGCGGCTGCTGCCGCGACGATCACCCTCACGGGCGGAGTGGCGCCGCAGCCGACGCTCGCTGCAGCAGTCCTCGTCGCGAACATCGTCATCCTGGCCGTGGCCGGGCTGCTCTGGCGGCACGGCCGTCCGTCGAGCGCCCTCGGGACCCTCCTGCTCGCGCAGGCCCTGCTCATAGGACTGAGCTCGCTCGCCGGCTCACCCACCCCCGGTGTCTATCTCGTCGGAATCTTCGCCGGCTGGGTTGCCGCGATCGGCGCCACCTGGCTGGTGGTGGCGTTCCCCGGCGTCCGCCCGAGAGGCGCCGCCTGGACGGTTCTCGGGCTTGCGGGTGCGACGATCGTGCTCGGCGAGCTGCCGATGCTCTTCACGTCGTCTGCGGTCCACAGCCTCCCGGCGGTGGGGCGCTGCGTCGCCGACTGCCCGGCCAACGCAGCCCGCATCGTGGACGCGGCCGGTGTCGCGACCGCCTTCCGGCACGTGGAGGCCGGCCTGCAGGCGCTCTGGGGCGCCGCCTTCCTCGTGTACATGGCCCTTCATTTCCTGCGCGCGAGCAACCCCCGGCGGCGCGTGCTCGCGCCCATGTACCTGGTGACCGCGCCGTTCGTCGTCCTCTTCGCCGTCAACGGATTCGTCTCGGAGGTCGCGGGTTACGGGAACATGGGGCTGAGCACCGCCCTCGCGAGCGCGCGCATCGCGGCGCCGCTCGGGTTCATTGCCGCCCTCCTCTTCGCCGGCGCGTATGCCGGCGCGGCGCTCGCCTACATGACCGGGCGCCTTACCGGCCAGCCGTCGCTCGCCGCGGTCGAGCAGCTCGTCCGCCGCGTCCTCGACGACGCACAGGCCCAGCTGGCGTTCTGGTCGCCGCCGTACGGGAGATTCGTCGACCGTCACGGCAGGCCGGTCTCGCTCGATCCAGCGGACAGAGGACGTTCCTGGCGGTCGTTCCCTCACGGCGGCGAGCCGGTTCTGGCGATCGTCCACGACAGCGTGCTGGGCGAGGACACGGAGCTCGTCGAGGCGGCGGGCGCCGCGGCGATGCTCGCGGTCGAGAACCGTCGGCTCCAGGAGCATCTCGTCGACTCGGTGCAGGCGCTGCGCGCGTCGCAGCAGCGGCTCGTCACCGCGTCCTCGTCCGAGCGAAGGAAGATCGAGCGCGACCTGCACGACGGCCTGCAGCAGACGCTCGTGGCCCTCCGGATCCATCTCGAGCTGGCGCAGGGCCTCGCCGAGGAAGGGAGTGGGCTCAGCCGACGGCTGGCGTCTCTGAGCGCGGGCTTCGACGAGGCGCTCGAGGAGCTCCGGGCGCTCGCCCACGGCATCTACCCGCCGCTCCTCTCCGAGGAAGGGCTCGCGGCAGCACTGCGCGAGGCTGCGCGGCGCTCGACGGTGCCGCTCTCGATCGGTGTGGAGGACGTCGGTCGCCTTTCGGAGGAGTGCGAGACCGCCGTCTACTACTGCTGCCTCGAGGCGCTCCAGAACGTCGCGAAGCACGCCGGGGACGACGCGGTCGCCGAGCTGCGTCTGTGGCGGGACGGCCGGGCCGTCTGCTTCGCGGTCGTCGACGATGGCGTCGGCTTCGTCCCGAATCCCGGGCGAGGTGACGTCGGCCTGACGAACATGGCCGATCGCATCGGCGCCGTGGGCGGCTCGCTCGTGATCCGGTCGGAGCCCGGGGAGGGGGCAACGGTCCAGGGCCGCGTCACCGCCCAGGCCCCGGAGCCGGTCAAGAACCACCTCCTCCGGGTTTGAGCAGCATGGAGGACGAGCGCGTGTACCGCGTCGTGGTCGCGGAGGATTCCTTCCTCATCCGGGAAGGGCTGCGCAGCGCGCTCGAGCAGGACTCGGAGGAGGTCGAGGTCGCCGAGTACTGCCCCGACCTGGGGTCGCTCCTCCAGGCCGTCGACGAGCACCGCCCGGACGTCGTGATCACGGACATCCGCATGCCTCCGACCAACACCGACGAGGGGATCCGGGCGGCCACGGCGTTGCGCGAGCACCATCCCGGCGTCGGCGTGGTGGTGATCAGCCAGTACGTCAGCCCCCATTACGCGCTGAGGCTCTTCGAGGAGGGGTCAGCGGGCCGCGCCTATGTGCTGAAGGAGCACGTGGGTCACCGGATCCAGCTGATGGAGGCGATCCGGGCGGTCGCGTCGGGCAACTCCGTCGTCGACCCGAAGGTCGTCGACGTGCTCGTCCAGGCACGCATGCGCGCAAAGAACTCGCAGCTCGCCGAGCTGACGCCGCGCGAGCGCGACGTGCTTGCCGGGGTGGCGGCCGGCAAGTCGAACGCCGCGGTCGCGAGCTCGCTCTTCCTGACGAAGCGGGCCGTCGAGAAGAACATCAACTCGATCTTCGCCAAGCTCGGGCTCAGGGACGACCAGTCGATGAGCAGGCGCGTCCAGGCGGCCCTGCTCTTTCTGGCCGAGACCGACCTCGAAGTCCCCGCGCCCGAGGCGTAAAGCACACCTGACGCCCGGGGAGGTGCGTCCTTCCTGGTGGCCGGAAGCCAGGAATGTTCACATCCGGTGTATGCGGGCTCAGATCACGAGCAGCACCGCATTCCGGGCGCTCGCAGCAGCGGCCGTGACAGCGCTCGCACTCACCGCCTCGGCCTGTGGCGGGGGCGGTGGCAGCCCGACGACCACCGCCGCCTCCGGAGCCGGCGGCACCTCGACGACGGTGGCATGGGCGGATGGCGTCTGCTCCGCGCTGAAGACCTGGAACGCTTCGATCCAGAGCGCCACGACGAGCGTCAAGAGCGGCACGCCCTCGCAATCCGAGCTGAAGACCGCGTCCAAGCAGATCGGCGACGCTACGCACCAGCTTGCGAGCTCGCTGAAGGAGCTCGACACGCCCGACACTCAAGCCGGCCAGCAGGCGAAGAAGAGCCTCGACACGCTCTCGACCGAGCTTTCGAGCAGCACGGACAAGATCGACGAGACCCTGCAGTCGAGCTCGTCGGCCGCCGGCGGCTCGCTGGCCACGCTCTCTGCGGTGAGCGGAGAGCTGGCGCAAATGGCCCAGAGCATCTCGAAGACCGTCGGCCAGCTGAAGCAGGTCGACGTCAAGGGCGACCTCGACAAGGCGTTCCACCAGGCGAAGTCCTGCTCGAGCTTCTTCGCCTCCTGACGGGGATGGCTTGACCTCGAGACTCGAACTGTCGGACCCGCGGCGCTCCACGGTGCCCGACTTCATCGATCCGATGGAGGCCTGGCGCGTGTGGCGGGTGTGCATGCACGACTTCCGCATCGTGCTCCAGAGCCTCAATGCCGACACGGTCTGGGAGCCCGGTATCCCGCTGTCCGCCATCTGCGCCACGCGACAGCGGTCGCGCCGGCGTCCCTGGCGAGTCGAGGCCCCCGGCCACGCATCTCCGGAGCTCGAATGCACCTGCGGCATCTACGGCGTCCGCTCGGCCGCCCTGGCCCGCTGGTACCTCGAGCGCCGGCCGCTCTTCTACAACGCCGAGCGCGTCGTCGGCCGGGTCGCCCTCTGGGGAGAAGTGGTCGAGAGCGAGTCCGGCTGGCGGGCGGAACGCGCCTACCCGATCGAGCTCTTCGTCCCCGAGGCGACGACGCTGCGGGGAGGCCCTCGGCACCGCGCCTACGTGGACGAGATCGTGCTCGCGCTGTCGGCCTACCGCGTCCCGGTCGAGGTGCTCGCCATCGGCGATGTCGCGGTGGCCTAGTCCAGCTGGTACGACTGGCCCGGCCGCAGTACGCGGACGTCCACGCCTGGCGCCACGGTCGCGGCGATGTCGGCGAACTCCTTCGCCGGCGCCTCGTTGCCGGAGGAGGGCCTCCACGGCGCGTACGTGCCCCAGTGGATCGGGATCGCCGCGTGCGGCTGGATGAGCTCGAGTGCCTCGGCCGCGCGCCACGGGTTGAGATGGCCGGGAGGGAGGCGCGGCCCCCAGCCCGCGACGGGCAGTAGCGCCACGTCGATCCTCCCGAGCTCGCGCATGCCGTCGAAGAGGTCCGTGTCCCCCGCGAAGTAGAGGTTGCGGGTGCCCGAGACCACGTAGCCGAGAGGCATCGTCCTGCCGGCGCCATAGCGCCACGGGGAGTCGTGCTCGGCGAACGTCGCCCGGACCCGCAGCGCGCCGAGCTCGAGCTCGTCTCCCGCCACGACCTCGCGGACGTCGTCGAAGCCGCGGCGCCGCACGAGATCGCCCGCGCCCGCCGGGACGACCACCGTCGCGGACGGGTTGAGCCGACCCAGGGACGGAAGGTCGAGGTGATCGTGGTGGACGTGCGAGATGAGAATCGCCCCGACGTCCTCGAGTGCGGCGGGGTCGACGCGTCCTCTGCGGCGCAGGTGGAAGATCCGGCGGCGCAGCACGGGATCGGTGACAACGAGCAGGCCGTCCAGCCTGATCGCGGCGCAGCTGTGCCCGAGCCATGTGACGCTCTTCAGCGCGAGCTTTCTCGCCGCAGCGAGTCGACCGCGTCCTTTGACATCGAGAGCGTGACGCGGTCGGTCTCGATGCTCTCGACGGCGTCGACTGGGATCGCCAGCGGTCGCGTCCCGAAATGGTGGCCCGTCTGCAACACGACATGAGTCACCTGCTCGCCGGCGAGCAGGAGCCCGTCCACGTGACCGACGTCGTGGCCGTCTGCGGACGTGATCGGGCTGGTGCGGCGCAGCTCCGCAGAGCCGGTGGGGATCCGGTCGTACGTGACGCCGTAGCTCTCCTCGAGGTCTCCCGAGTAGGGGGTGAGCTCGCCGCCGAGGGTCGGGACGACGATCGTCTCCTCGACGCCGACGTCGGAGCTCTCGTCCTCGCGCGGAAACCCGTGGATCCCGGCGTAGACGAACGTCCGGATCGACTCGCAGGCGAGGACGTCGGCTTTCGAGCACGCGAGGACGACGGTGAGGTCGCGCGTCTGAATCTGCCCGAGCAGGTTCGCGGGAACGAGTCGCGCACGGCCCTCAGGCTCCTCGACGACGAGATGCGTCAGCTGCCGCTGCTTCGGCTCGACGACGACGTCGGCAAGCTTCCCGACGACGCCGTCGCTGCACTGCACGGGTCGGCCGAGCTGTAGCGGCGTCGTGTCCGGATCGCGGCGGCTCAGTCGGCGCACGGGAACGACCGGCGGGTCGAGGGCGCGCTTTCGTCGATGAACCCGAGCTCGACCGCGCGCGAGATCGCGGCGCTGCGGC
>Ga0164304_10000355_pt1 | contig 12493 bp, 8 predicted proteins | sample Whisoiple_217_MG_FD_110216 | JGI IMG/M metagenome (GOLD analysis project Ga0164304, IMG submission 110216) | Soil microbial communities amended with pyrogenic organic matter from upstate New York, USA - Whitman soil sample_217_MG | ecosystem: Environmental > Terrestrial > Soil > Agricultural...
CCGAGCTCGTCACGGGCCTCCGGCGGTCCTGGCAGGCCGGTGTGCTGGACCTCGTCCTGAACTTCCTGCCCGGGGCGGCCCTGGCCGTGATGCTGGGCTGGGGGCTGGTGGGGGCCATGGTGATGGGCGGCGTCACCTACATCTCCTCGTCCGGAATCGCCGCGAAGGTGATCACCGATTTAGGCCGGATCGGCAACCGCGAGACACCGGTGATCCTGTCCATCCTCGTATTCGAGGATCTGGCCATGGCGGTCTACCTGCCGATCCTCACGGCCACCCTCGCGGGAGTGACGTTCCTGGTCGGGTTGCAGACCGTGGGGATCTCCCTGGCGGTCGTCACGCTGGTGCTGGTGGTCGCGCTGCGGCACGGGCACCACGTGTCCAAGGCCGTGCACAGCGAAAATTCCGAGGTGTTCCTGCTCAACCTGCTGGGCGCGGCGCTGCTCGTCGCGGGGCTGGCGGCCGCCATGCAGGTGTCGGCTGCGGTGGGCGCCTTTATGCTCGGGATTGCGATCTCCGGAGCCACCGCCCACAGCGCCACGCGGATCCTTGAGCCGCTGCGCGACTTGTTCGCGGCGATCTTCTTTGTGGTCTTCGGCCTCAATACGGATCCGACGTCCATCCCGCCGGTCCTCGGCTGGGCCCTTGTCCTGGCCGTAGTCACCGCTGCCACGAAGATGATCACCGGAATCTGGGCCGCCAAACGGGCCGGCATCGCCATCCCCGGGCGCTTCCGTGCCGGGGCGGCCCTGATTGCCCGCGGTGAGTTCTCGATTGTGATCGCCGGCCTCGCGGTGGCCTCCGGCGTGGTGCCCCGCGAGCTGGCCGCCCTGGCCACCGCCTACGTGCTGATCATGGCCATCATGGGTCCGCTGGCAGCGCGTTTCGTCGAGCCGGTCGTGCGGATGCTGCGCCGCCCGGCCCGGCGCGCAACCCTCCCGGTCCGTCCCGCCAGCTGAGGCTGGCCCGGCTTAGATGTCGGTGCGGTGGAAGTTCAGGTGGCTGCGGCTCGCCGTCGGGCCGCGCTGGCCCTGGTAGCGGTTGCCGTACTCGCCGGACCCGTACGGGTGCTCGGCAGCGGAGCTCAGGCGGAAGAAGCACAGCTGGCCGATTTTCATGCCCGGCCACAGCTTGATCGGCAGCGTCGCCATGTTGGAGAGTTCCAGGGTCACGTGGCCCGAGAATCCCGGATCGATGAACCCCGCGGTCGAGTGCGTCAGCAGGCCAAGACGGCCCAGCGAGGACTTGCCCTCCAGCCGCGCCGCGATATCGTCCGGCAGGGTGACGGTCTCGTAGGTGGAGCCCAGCACGAACTCGCCCGGGTGCAGGATGAACGGCTCCCCCGCGTCGACCTCCACCAGGCGGGTCAACTCGGGCTGGTCCTCGGCCGGGTCGATGTGCGCGTACTTATGGTTGTCGAACAGCCGGAAGAACCGGTCAATCCGCACGTCCACCGACGACGGCTGAACCATGTCGGGGTCGAACGGCTCCAGCACAATCCGCTGGGAATCGATTTCGGTACGAATGTCGCGGTCAGAGATCAGCACAGGTTCAAAAATACCCCACTCGTTGCTGGCTGTTATGCGTGGGGCTAGTGTTACTGCAGTGACACTAGGCTGTCCGAGTTTCGGCGGCCGCAACGGATCTGGGGTTCGTGTTGAAGAAGTTTGCCGTGGCCGCGCTGTGCGCGCTGACCTTGGTCTCGCCGGCCGCTGTGCCCATGCTCTCTTCTGCCGCGCCGTCGTCCGCCGCCAGCAGCCCCGCCGCCGCGCCCGCGGCCAGGCCGGCAGCCACCGAGCCCGCAGCGCCGGCCGCCGCCCCAACCGCGTCCGTCGCCGCCCCGACCGCACCCGCCGCTCCGGCCCGCGAAGCCCCTGCAACGGGCGCGCAGCAGGCCCTCGACGCTGCCCGGCAGGCATCGCCTGCCGTCGCCCCGCCCGCAACGAGCGCCCCGGGCCCCGCAGCCAGCCCGGCAGGCGGAGTGCCGGCCGCAGCCAACCCGGCCGTTGGCACCGGGGCTCCCGCCGCTGCGGCACCCGCGGGTCCGCCAGAGACGCCCTTGATTCCGCCGTTGTCCGCCACGGACGCGGACCTCCGCGCCGCCGCCGGGAGGGTGCAGGCTGCACCGGACGTGTCCGCCCAGGCACTCGTCCAGGACAGCAATGCCAGTCAGGTCCTCGCGGTTTTCAACGCCATCAATGCCTACCGGTCCTCCCTGGGACTGGCTCCGGTGAAGTACAACACCACCGTGGCGGGAATGTCCCAGGAATGGTCCAACAACATTGCCACTCGGGAAGTGATCGAGCACCGCGCCAGCTTCTGGACCGATCCGCGTGCGCTGAACCCCACCAACGGGGCCGGAGAAGTCATCGCCGTCAGCTGGACCCGGGACGCCGCGCAGCTGGTCGAGTGGTGGAAATCCTCGCCGGCCCACGACGCGATCCTCCGGGATCCGCGCTTCAACGTCATCGGCATCGGCATCACCTTCACCGACGGGAACTGGCAGACCACGCCCAACCGCTACGCGATGTGGGGCGTGGTGAACTTCTTCGGCTACGGCTTGCTGCCGGCCGGAACCACAACCTCGCCGGGGGCCGGGATCGGAGCCCCGGTTCCGGCGCCGAGCGTCTGCGATCCCGCCGTCCGGCACATGCCGCCGACCCGGGATCTGAGTGCCGCCGCGATCAAGAGCGGCAGCGACCTGCTGTCCGTGAATGATTACGGCCAGCTGCTGAACAGCCCCTCACTGGGCGGCCGAAGCTACGGCGCGCCGGTGGTGATCGGCGGCGGCTTCGCCTCCGCCCTGCAGGTCTTCCTCACCGACTGGGACCGGGACGGCGTCTACGACGTCCTGGCTCAATGGAGCGACGGACGCGTCACCCTCCACGCCGGGCTGGCCGAGGGCGGATTCCGGCCGGCGGTGACCCTGGGCCAATCCGGCTGGGCCGGCATGACCGCGGCCGTGGGCCAGTGGTGCGCCACCAACCGGCTGCCCCAATTGATGGCCCTCGACAGCGCGGGCAACCTGTGGCTGTACCAGAACCCCGGCCTCGGCGACCTTTCGCAGCGGACCCTGGTGGGCTCAAACATTGCCGCCACCCGTCTCTCCATGGTGGACTTCGACGCCGACGGCTTCCAGGACCTCCTGGCCCTCCAGGCCAACGGCGATGTGCTGCTGTACCGCGGCGCCGGAGTTCCCGCGCCACGGTCCGAGGCGCGCCGCGTGGTGGCCAGCGGCTGGTCCGACGTGACCGCGGTCCGCTCGCTACGGGACGTCACGGGTCTCAACTCAACCGGGCTGGCCCTGCGCCGGGGCAGCGACGCCGTGCAGTACTGGGACCTGAGCAAGGGAACACTGTCGTCGCCGTCGTACCTCTACGGGAACTGGGCCGGCCTCCGGCTCGCCCAGTAGCCCGGCGGCCGCCCCGGCGTCCCGGCTCCGCCGAGGCGGCAGCGCCCTCCGCCGTTAACGCGGCAAGGCCCGCCACGCAGCTCCTGCGTGGCGGGCCTTGCCCGTGGTGGTGCGGCGGCTGCGTCCTGGAACTAGTCCCGCGTCAGCTTCGGCACCGCGAACACCACAACGGCGCCGATCACGGCGAAGGCCGCGAACATGTAGAAGTTGAGCTGCCAGCCGAAGGCCATGCCGGCGATCAGCCCGCCGATCAGCGGTCCGCAGATGGCGCCGATGCGCCCGATGCCCAGCGACCAGCTCAGGGCGGTGGCACTGAGGGACTGCGGGTAGTGCGTGGCGCAGTAGCCGCCCACCAGGATCTGGGTTCCCACCGAGCCGAGGCCGGCGAAGGCGACGATGACGAGCAGCATCGCCAGCGGGAGCTGCAGGCTCAGCATGAGGATCGCAACGAACGCCAGGAGGAACGACGCCGTCACCACCTTGCGGATGCCGATCCGGTCCGCCAGCACGGAGGCGCTGATGGAGCCGATGATCGCGCCCGCGTTGAGGACCAGCAGGAACGTCAGCGCATCCCCGAGCTGGAAGCCGGCCTGCCGCATGATCTGCGGGAGCCAGGTATTCAGGCCGTAGACCAGCAGCAGCCCGCAGAAGTTGGCGAGTGCGAACAGCACGGTGGAGCGGATCCACTTGCGGGTGAAGAGGGTCTTCATGGCCGACTTCGGCGCCTCGTCGCCGGTCTTGACGTCCTCGGCGGTCACGATGTCCGAGTACACCAGGCCGTAGCGGTCCGCGGTGGCCCGGGCCTCTTCGATGCGCTGCTTGCGGGCCAGGTACGCCACCGACTCGGGGAGCAGCTTCCAGGCGACGGGCAGCAGGGTGACGAGGGGAAGGGCGCCCATGGCGTACATCCAGCGGAAGTCCACGTGCTGCAGGAGGTTGATGGCGAGCAGCGAGGCGGCGACGCCGCCCACGGAGTACCCGCTGAACATGACGGCATTGGCGATCTGGCGGCGCTCCTTGCGGGCGTACTCCACCGTCAGCGCGATGCAGGTCGGCACGATGCCGCCCAGGCCCAGGCCGGTCAGGAACCGCAGGAGGCCAAAGATCTCGGCGGACGGCGCGAGGGCGGTGAGCAGCATGCAGATGGAGAACCAGGCGATGCAGGCGAGCATGATGCGGCGGCGGCCCAGCTTGTCGGTCAGGATGCCGACGGAGAGCGTGCCGATCAGCATTCCGACCAGGGCGAGGCTGCCGATCAGCCCGGCCTGGGCCGCGTTGACACCCCAGTCCTGGAACTTCAGGAGCGTGGGAACGGTGGAACCGTAGACCACCAGATCGTAGCCATCAAAGACAATGGCCACGAAGCACAGGATGAGGACCGCATGGCCCTTCCAGCGGGGCGTGGCCTCGGTGCGCAACTCAGTCGACATTGACTGCGTCATGGGTGTACCTCTCGTTGAGATTTCGTAGGGATCTGTGGGGTAGCTCACATGCTGTGCCCACTGTGTCACGCTTTGATTCCGACAGTAAACAAATCAGCATATATCGGTTGTGTAACGATCGTCATTCCGTGTGCACGGCAGCCGCAGCGGCGTCAGTGGCCCTTGAAGGCCTCCGCAAGCCACCACGCGCCGCCGTCGGACGCGATCTTGGCATCGATCACCAACGGACGGGCGGGACCGCTCCGCACCCAGTCACGGACCTGGTCCAGATCCGCCACGGTGCGGACCGTCGCCGCGTCCGCGCCGAAGCCCCGGGCGATCGCCGCGATGTCGGTGTCCGGGAACGTCACGGTGCCGAGATCGACGGCGGCGTCGGGACCGTCGCCGGCCGCGGCGCCCGCGCCGAAGTGGTGGACTTCCGCCCCGTAGCCGGCGTCGTTGTAGATGATGCAGACCAGCGGCAGCTCCAGCCGGACGGCGGTCTCCAGTTCGCTGATGCCCATCAGGAACCCGCCGTCCCCGGCCCCGAGGACGGGCATCCGGTCCGGGCGGGCCAGCGCGGCGCCAATCGCCGTGGACAGGCCCAGCCCGATCGACTGGAAGGCCTGGGTGAAGCAGAAGCCGAACTCGTCCGGGACCGCCAGGTACGTGCTGGGATAGCCCATGAAGTTGCCGGAGTCGATCGAGACGATCCGGTCCGCGGGCAGGATCGAGTCCAGTTCGCGGCTCAGCACCCGGGGATCGATCCGTCCGCCGCCGGAGAGGTCCGGCGTTTCGACGTCGTTCCAGCGCGAGCGGGCGGCGATGGCCGCCGCGTTGGGTGCGGTGCGGTACCTCGCGGCGGGCTCCGGCTGGAGCGTCCGGAGTTCGGCGAGGACATCCGCTGCGGTCAGCGCGGCATCACCCACCACGCCTAGGTCCACGGGCCGGTTGGCGCCCAGCGCGGCGTCCTCGACGTCGACCTGGACCACCGCAGTTCCCCCGGAGATCAGGTGGCCGTGCCGCATGGTCCACATGTTCAAGGCGCAGCCCCAGCCGACAATCAGGTCGGCTCCCTGGATCAGCTCCGCGCTCAGGGGTGAGGAGAACCCGCCGGAGATCCCGAGGTTGAACTCATCACCCTGGAACAGCCCGTTTGCCACCGCGGACGTGGCCACGAGGGCGCCGGCGTGGGCGGCGAGGCCAAGCAGTCCCTCCCGAGCCGCACGGGCACCGCGGCCGGCCACAAAGACCGGGCGCTCGGCGGCGTTGATCAGGTGCGCGAGGCGCCGGACGCTCGCGGCGGCCGCACGCACGGGCTGGGCCTCGGCGAGGGCTGCCGGCTGCGCGGCCGCGGCGGGAGCCGGGGCGGCCTGGACGTCCAGCGGCAGGTTGAGCACCACGGTGCGGCGCTCGTTCCGGGCGGTGCGGAAGGCCCGGAGGGTGTCCGCGACGGCGGTTGCCGGGGAATGGATCCGCTCGCTCACCGCCCCGACGCTGCGGGCGAGGGCGTCCTGGTCGATCTTGAAGTTGGACCGGACCGCGGAGGCCTGGGTGTCGGCGGTCAGCACGATCAGCGGCGTGCGGCTCTTGGCGGCTTCCCCGATTCCGGTGATCGCGTTGCTGAGCCCGCAGCCCTGGTGCGTGGTGACGATTCCCACCCGCCCGGACATCCGGGAGTACGCGTCGGCCATAGTCGCGGCGCCGCCCTCATGCCGGGCCGCCGTGAACGGAACCCCGGCCTGGCGCAGGGCGTTGGCCACCTCGAAGTTGCCGCTGCCGACGACGCCGAAGACGTGCCCGACGCCGAGGGCGGCCAGGGTGCGCCCCACGAGCTGGGCGACGGTCGCCGCTGCCGGCTGCGCCGCGGCGGCCGAAGCTTGTGAAGCTACTAGCATGGACTTACTTCCCACTTGAGAACTCCTTTGTTCCTGCTCTTCGAACGTCAAGGCGGCGCCCATGAACCCCACCCAGTCCCTCCCCGGCGCTGCCACGACGGCGACTCTGGTGCGGACGATTGAGTGGGTGGACACGGATGCTGCCGGACACCAGCACAATTCGGCGGTACTGCGCTTTGTGGAGGCCTGTGAAGCCCAGCTGTTCCGGGACCTCGGCCTGCCGGGGTATTTTCCGTCGGCTCCGCGGGTTCGCCACGAGCTCAACTACCGGGCGAAGTTGTACTTCGGCCAGCCGGTCACCACCACCGTAGTGGTGGATAAAATCGGCCGCACGTCGATGACGTTCAGCTTTGAGGTCTGGGGCGAAGCCTTCGACGGCGAACCCCGCGCCCTGGCCGCCCACGGCTCCTTCGTGACGGCCCACGTGGCCCGCGGCGCAACGGCCGCGAGCCCGTGGCCCGCAGAGCTGACGGCCAAAATCACCGCCCGCCAGGGCTAGCCGCTAGACCGAGGCCGGGACCTTCGCCGGCGTCCAGCGCAGGTGCGTCGGCAGCCCGGCGGCCTCCGGCTCCCGCACCAGCGCCAGCCGCGGCCGGACGGCGTCGGTCCGGGCGGCCGGCGGTTTCCGGCTGCCGGCGCGGAACTGCTGCGGCCAGGCCGCACCGGGACCGCGGTAGTCCTGGTCGGCCGCCGCATGCAGGGTCCACTGCGGATCGAACAGGTGCGTCCGGCCCAGGGCGCAGAGGTCCGCCCGGCCTGCCAGCAGGATCGAGTTGACGTCGTCGTAGGAGGACACCGCGCCGACGGCGATCACGGCCACACCGGCTTTGTGCGCGACCTCCTGCCGGATCCGGTCCGCGAACGGGGTCTGGTAGCTGCGGCCGTAGGCCGGCTTCTCGTCCTTGACCACCTGGCCCGAGGAGACGTCGATACCGTCGGCGCCGTGCTCCACAAAGGCCCGCGCAATGGCGACGGCGTCGTGCTCGTCGTTGCCGCCGGGGGCCCAGTCACTGGCGGAGAGCCGAACGGTCAGCGGCTTGTCCACTGGCCAGGCGGCCCGGACGGCGTCGAATACCTCCAGCGGATAGCGCAGCCGGTTCTCCAGCGATCCGCCGTACTCGTCGGTGCGCCGGTTGGCCAGCGGCGAGAGGAAGGAGGAGAGCAGGTAGCCGTGGGCGCAGTGCAATTCCAGCAGGTCGAACCCGGCGGCCGCGGCCCGCTCGGCGGAGGCGACGAACTCGTCCCGGATCCGGTCCATTTCGGCGCGGCCGAGCTCACGCGGGGTGGGGCTGCCCGGGCCGTAAGGGATGGCCGAGGGGCCCACGGTTTCCCAGCCGCCGTCGGCCAGCGGCTCGTCGATGCCTTCCCACATGAGCCTGGTGGAGCCTTTGCGGCCGGAATGTCCCAGCTGCACGCCGATCGCCGCGGCGGAACGGTGGTGCACGAAGTCGGTGATCCCGCGCCAGCTCTCCTGCTGGGCCTCGTTGTAGAGTCCGCTGCAGCCGGGGGTGATGCGGCCGGTCTCCGAGACGCAGACCATCTCGGTCATCACGAGGCCGGCGCCGCCGAGGGCCTTGCTGCCGAGGTGGACCAGGTGGAAGTTGCCGGGGACGCCGTCCTCGGCGGAGTACATGTCCATCGGTGAGACGACGATCCGGTTCTTCAGTTCCAGGCCGCCGATCCGGTACGGCTGGAACATGGCGGGGGCGCTGCCCGTGATGCCCTGGGTGCGCGCGAATTCCTCGTCCACCCGGGCCGCGAACTCGGGGTCGCGGAGCTTGAGGTTGTCGTAGGTGATCCGGCGGCTGCGGGTGAGCAGGTTGAAACAGAACTGCACGGGGTTCTGGTCCTTGTACATGCCGATGTTCTCGAACCACTCCAGCGAGGCCTGCGCGGCGCGCTGGGTGGATTCGACCACGGGCCGGCGCTCGGTTTCGTAGGCCTCCAGGGCGGCCTCAAGGTCGGCGTGCTCGTGCAGGCAGGCCGCCAGGGCGAGCGAGTCCTCCATGGCCAGCTTGGTGCCGGAGCCGATGGAGAAGTGCGCGGTGTGCGCGGCGTCGCCGAGCAGCACGATGTTGCCGTGCCGCCAGGTTTCATTGCGGACCGTGGTGAAGTTGATCCACTTGGAGTTGTTGACCAGGACCTCGTGGCCCTCCAGTTCCTCCGCGAAGAGGGTGCGGATGGCGTCCACGGCGGCCTCGTCACTTTCTCCCGGCCGGAACACCTGCCCCTCGGTGGCGTCGAAGCCGGCGCTGCGCCAGACGTCCTCGTGCATTTCCACAATGAAGGTACTGCCCTCGTCCGAGTACGGGTAGCCGTGGATCTGCATCACGCCGTGCTCGGTCTCCTTGACGAAGAACTTGAACGCCTCGAACACCAGGTCCGTGCCGAGCCACATGTACTTGGACTTCCGCAGGTCAAGGCTGGGCCGGAAAACCTCGGCGAAGCGCGAACGGACGGCGGAGTTGAGCCCGTCGGCGGCGAGGACCAGGTCGAAGTCCCGGCTGAGCTCCTCGACGTCGGGCGCCAGGGTGCTGAAGCGCAGGTCGACGCCGAGCTCGGCGCAGCGGCGCTGCAGCAGTTCCAGCAGTTCCTTGCGGCTCATCGCGGCGAAGCCCTGCCCGCCGACGGTGTGCTGCTCGCCTTTGAAGTGGATGTCGATGTCAGTCCAGCGGGCGAAGCGCTTAGACATGTACTCGGCAATCACGGTGTCCGCGTTGCCGATCCCGCCGAGGGTTTCGTCGCTGAACACGACGCCGAAGCCGAAGGTGTCACTCGCGGCGTTGCGTTCCCAGACGGTGACCTCGTGCGCCGGGTCCAGTTGCTTCATGAGGGCGGCGAAGTACAGTCCGCCGGGACCGCCGCCGATGATTGCGATTTTCATGTGGTGCCTCTCAGGCGTTCTGGGGTTCGGGGGCGGGGAGTTCGGTGGCCAGCTGCTCCCGCAGCCGGAAGTGCTGGAGTTTCCCGCTGGGGTTCCGGGGCAGCGCGTCGACGAAGTTCACCTGCCGCGGGTACTTGTACGGGGCGATGGTCTGCTTGACGAAGTCCTGGATTTCCTTGCGCTTCGCGTCGTCGGCCGGCACCCCCTCGCGGAGCACGATGAAGGCGCAGACCAGGCTGCCGCGTTCCGGGTCGGGCCGGCCGACGACGGCGTTCTCCACCACGTCCGGGTGCTGGTCGATCGCCGCCTCCACCTCGGGCGCGCCGATGTTGTAGCCGGAGGAGACGATCATGTTGTCCGAGCGGGCCTGGTAGTAGAAATAGCCGTCGCCGTCGCGGCGGAAGGTGTCGCCGGTGACGTTCCAGCCGTTGACCACGTAGTCCGCCTGCCGGGAATCGTTGAGGTAGCGGCAGCCGGTGGGCCCGATCACGGCGAGCCGGCCGACGGCGTCCTCGCCCAGTTCCCGGCCGTCCTCGTCCAGGATGGTGGCGCGGTAGCCGGGGATGGCCGTCCCGGTGGCGCCGTCGCGGATGTCCTCGCCGGCGGCCGAAATGAAGACGTGCAGCATCTCGGTCGCGCCGATGCCGTTGATCAGTTTCAGCCCGGTCCGTTCGTGCACGGCGTGCCAGGTTTCGACGGGCAGGTGCTCGCCGGCGGACACGGCGGTGCGGAGCGTGGCCAGCAGGCCTTCGGCGCTTTCCTTGAGGATGGCCTTGTAGGCGGTCGGGGCGGTGAACAGGATGGTGGCCTTCGCGTTGTGCACGGCCTGGGCCAGCTCCACCGGGGTGGTGCGCTCGGTCAGCAGCGCGGACGCGCCGAAGCGCAGCGGAAACACCACGAGCCCGCCGAGGCCGAACGTGAAGGCCAGCGGGGGTGAACCGGCGAACACGTCCTCGGCGGTGGGCTTGAGGATGTGCCGGGCGAAGGTGTCCGCATTGGCGAGGATGTCGCGGTGGAAGTGCATGGTGATCTTCGGCGTGCCGGTGGTCCCGGAGGTCGGGCCCAGCAGCGCGACGTCGTCCGCCGCCGTCGGGACGGCGTCGAACTCTCCGCTCTTGGCGGCGCAGCGCGCGGTGAGGTCCGTGCCGGTGCTGCCCCCCATGGCCAGCACCGGCACGTCGTTTCCGGCAGCCTCTGCCAGATCGGCCAGGAACCGGTGGTCGCACAGGGCGGCGGCCGGCCGGGTCAGCTCGAGCAGGGTGCGAAGCTCCTTGGCGCGCAGGGCCGGCATGACCGTGACGACGACGGCGCCGGCCTTGAGCGCGCCGAGCCACGCCGCGACGAGCCACGGATTGTTCGGCGAGCGCAGCATCACGCGGTTGCCGGGGACGATCCCGAGGTCCTCCACGAGGACCTGCGCCACCTGGTTGGCGTGGCACTGCAGTTCCCCGTAGCTCCACACCGCGCCGTCCGGGGTGAGCAGGGCCGGACGGTCCGCGCCGAAGCGGCGGACGGCGTCGTCTATCAGCGCGCTGGCGGCGTTGAGCTGCTGCGGGTACTGCAGCTCCGGGAGGGTGAATTCCAGTGTGGGCCACTGCTCTGCCGGCGGCAGATTGTCACGCGCAAAGCTGTCCTGGTGCGCCGAGGGCGTCAGTTCCATTCCATGCCTTTCATATCGTCATTGATAGGTGGCGGGTCATCGATTGCTCCGGAACGGCCGTTTTGACCGTCCAAAAGGGCACCTACGGAGCAGTCGACATCCGGATCATGCCTTCCTGGACCACGGTGGCCAGCAGGCGGCCGCCCCGGTCGTAAAAGTGCCCCTGCGCCAGGCCGCGGTTGGCCTGCGCGGAGACGGCTTCCTGAACGTAGAGCAGCCAGTCATCCACCCGGCCCTCGCGGTGGAACCACATGGCGTGGTCGAGGCTGGCCGTGACCAGGCCGGGGTCGCCCCAGGCGTAGCCGTGGACCCGGAGCACGGGTTCGAGGATGGTGTAGTCGCAAACGTAGGCCAGGGCCGCCCGCTGCAGGTCCGGATCGTCCGGCAGCCGGTCGAAGGCCTTCACCCAGACGGCCTGGTGCGGCATCTGTTCCCCCTCGACGCTGAGGTAGACGGCGCCGGGGACGTGCCGCATGTCGAAACTGCGCGCGCGGGACCAATAGGCCGCGGCGTCGCCGTCGACGCCGTCGAGCACCTCCGCGGAAGACGGCAGCGACTCGGGATCCGGGATGCCGGCCGGCATGGCCCGGGCGAATTCCTCGCCGGATTCCTCCGCGTGGAAGGAGGCCATGGCCACATAGACCGTCTTCCCGCCCTGGTACGCGCGGACCTGCCGGGTGGAATAACCCCGCCCGTCGCGCAGCCGCTCCACCTCGTAACGGACCTCGGCACCGATGTCCGCCGGCCGCATGAAGTAGCTGTGCATCGAGTGCAGCGACCGGTCCTCCCCCACCGAGCGCATCGCGGCGGCTGCGGCCTGGGCCACCATGTCCCCGCCGTAGGCCTTGGGCCACGGCACATACTGCGTTGTGGCGGTGTAGGCCTCGTCGAGGAACGCCGGCTCGGCCGGCGTCAGCTCGAGGGCGGACAGCAGGATCTCCGAGGTGGGGCTCATACCCGGCGGTACCCTTCCAGCGTGGCATCGTCGACGTCGTCGAGGTTCACCACGATGTTCTCCGGGGTGCGCGCGGTCAGCCAGACGAGTTCCTCGGTGACGCTCATGTTGGCTTCCACGTGCGGCATGTACGGCGGGACGAAGACCCAATCGCCTTCGGTCATGTCGATGAATTCCTTGTAGTCCTCGCCGAAGTAGATCCGGCCGTGGCCGCGCAGCACGTAGCCGCCGGTCTCTGCCTCGCCGTGGTGGTGCGGGAAGGA